>Ga0066793_10000872_pt1 | contig 12795 bp, 8 predicted proteins | sample PersoiDNA2013189_FD_83876 | JGI IMG/M metagenome (GOLD analysis project Ga0066793, IMG submission 83876) | Permafrost soil microbial communities from the Arctic, to analyse light accelerated degradation of dissolved organic matter (DOM) -... | ecosystem: Environmental > Terrestrial > Soil >...
CCGGATCCGGGTCGCCCCCTCGGCCCGGGGGTCGCGCAGCAACGCCAGGAACAGCAGCATCAACACCGTCGAGCGCAACCCGTAGAAGGCGTTGCGCAGCCGGCCGTAGGTGGCGGCGAACGCCTCCACCAGGCCGGTGGCGGCCAGCGCCGGCAGGATCAACAGCAGCCCGGCCAGCGGTAGGTGCGCCCCCTCGGTGAACACCACCGGCGCCTCGGTCAGCTGCCCGGTGCGGGCCGGGCCAGCGCCCGCTCGCTGGTGCGCGGCTCGGGCGCCGGCAGCACCGGCAGCCCCGCCGGCACCGGCCCGGCCCGGGCGCGCCGACCGGCCAGCGCTGGCCGATGGCCGACCCAGCGCGACCCGCACCGTTGCGATGCTCACCTTGGCCGCGCCGGCGATCGCGGTCAGCGTCTGCCCATCGGCGTCCAGTTCCCGGATTCGGGCCACCACCGCGGCGGTGAGCTTCGTCGGGCGCTTCGGCCCGGGCTGGCGGTGGAAGGCCGCCTACGACGCCGGCGGGTGGTGGCGGCGGCGGCGGTCGCGGCCGGGTTCGGGATCGGGCTGGCCACCCTGTGCAGCCAGTCACGTCTATGTCAGGAGTTCTGGGGCCGGTGCAGGCGAGCACGTGGCGGGTCTGCATCCCGACGTCCGGCGGGCCCTCGGCGTACCAGTCCAGGAACTTTCCGGCGATCGCGTCGAGCGCCGCCGCGGTCCGCATGTCGGCGCCGGTCGCGGCGACGCCGGCGATGGCGCAAGCCATCTCGGTGTCGTCGGACCACTGGCCCGGAGCGATGTTGCCCAGGCCGCCGCCCAGCATTCGCGGCTCGCCGACCAGGGCCGGGTCCCGTACTCATAGGGCACGCCGAGCGCATCGCCGGCGGCGGCGGCGAGCAGCGCCCCGACCGCCCGGTCGGACTCCCGGGCCCCCATCAGGCCGCGACCAGCGGGTGGCGGGGGTTGATGGCCACGGTGTGCACCGCCCGGCCGCGCCAGGCCAGCATTCGCAGCCGGCACAGCGGTGACGCGCCCTGCAGCCCACGGCCGGCGCCGGCGTCGTACCCGGACACCGGCACGGCGAGGGGCCCGGTCGAGGAACCGCCGCGCCCGCCGGCCCGGGGTCGGCACGGGCGGGGCGTCCAGCGCATCCACGGCCGCGGCCTGCAGCAGCCCATCCCATTCGGCCACGAGGGTGCGCGGCGAGTCGTAGGCCTCCAGCTGCACCGGCTGACCGGCCACACAGACCAGCATCCCGCAGGTGTATGGCAGCGGCCGCAGCCTCTCGACGAGCCGGGCCGCACGGGCGACGGCCGACCCGGTCGCCTCCAGCAGCGAGCCGGTGGGGCTGGCGCCGTAGCGCTGCTCGAAGGAGCGGACCCGCTCCCACGTCGCCCCTTGGCCTTCGGCGGCCCGGACCGACGGCGGCGCCCGCCGGCCCGACCGGGCGTGCCGCCCGGTACCCGACCAGCGGCCCTGCTCCACGCAGCGAACCTCCAGGACCTGCGACGCGCCCGCGCCGACCAGCACCGATCGGGCCGCGACCCGGTGCTGCAGGCCACCCTCGAGCAGCTCACCCTCCAGCAGCAGAGCCGGCCGGCCGCCGGGGTTGGTGACCACGAGTTCGGCCACCACCGCCGAGCCGGCCCGCTCCTCCACCCCGAGCCGGTCGTCGGCCAGGTCGTAGCCGCGCGCGGTGACGGCGTGGCCGTTCCAGATCGGGAACAGCGTCAGGGCACCGCGGTGGACCGGGCGGCCCAGGTGCAGGTCGAGGAGCTCCATGCTCCCACTCCTTCGGATACTTAGCGCATTCTCACGCTAATGTCTATTAGATCAGACATGCGCTAACATGTCAAGGTGGACAGGAACTGGGACGACTGGTGGCGGCCCTCGGTCGCAGTGGACGTGGCACTGCTGACCGTGGCCGGCGAATCACTCGCCGTAGTGGTGCACCAGGCGACCCAGGAGCCGGCCGCCGGCAAGTGGCTGCTGCCTGGAACGTTCCTGCATGAGGGCGAGCTGCTTGCCGATGCCGCCCTGCGAGCCCTGCGGGACAAGATCGGCGTCAGTGGACACACGCCGCGGCAGCTGCGGGTCTTCGACGCCCCTGACCGGGACGATCGAGGTCGGGTCCTTTCCGTCGCCCATGTCGACCTGGTCCGGGCCGACCGGGTCGAGGGCTGCACGCTCGCGCCGCTCGTCGGCGGGCGGGCGCACGTTCCCGGCCGGCAACGGCGGATGCCCTACGAGCACGACGACATCGTGCAGACGGCCGTGTCCTGGGCCCGGCAGGCCTACGAAGACGCCGTCGACCCGGCGGACCTGCTCGACGAGCCGTTCACCCTGGCAGACCTGCGCCGGCTCCACGCCGCCGTCGCCGGGGAACCGCTGCCCAAGGACACGTTCCGGCGCTCGGTGACCGCCGCCCTCCACGGCACGGGGGAACTGGCCCGCGGCACCGTCGGCCGCCCCGCCGAACTCTTCCGCAAGACACCCGGCGCCCGGCGCGAGCGCGGATAAAACCGGCGCTTCCCTCTCATGGGGGCGCGTTCCCGGGTCGAGACAGTGGTATGGCCCAGGACCCCGGTCACGTGTTCGTCGTCCACGGCGACCTCATTACGATGGCCTGCACCGACGTCGTCGTCCCGCTCGACTACTCCGGCCGCTATACGGATCCGTGGCGTCCGCTGATGAAGCACCTGCCCGCGACGCGCGTGAGCGCTGACTGGCGGCTCCAAGACAAGCTTCCGCCAGGGAAACGATACAAACAGGCTCCTGGCGCTGCCGGTGACCCTCGTCGCACCTGGCTGCTCGACTCCGGTGGTACTTCGGAAACCAAAGCCTCCTGGATCGCCAAAGGACTGTCGGCCGTGCTACGCGCCGTCGCGGCCAAGCCCGTGCAGGGCAGCCGCGTACGGCCACTGGTCGGGCTGCCACTTGTCGGCAGCGGGGCGGGCGGATTTGCCCGGCGGCGGGACGAACTCATCACCACGGTCCTCGACGCGCTGGGCAGCGCCGTCGCGAAGCACGGCTTCGACGTGGTGTTGGTCCTGTACAGCAGACGGGACTACGCCGCAGTCCAACACGTCCGCCGTAAAGGCAAGCAAGGCTCCTGGGCGCTCAACCCCTCGCTGCGCCGCGCGGCGTCAGGGCTCGCCGCCCGAGCCCGCTCCGGCGAGCTGGTGCTGTTCCTCGGTGCCGGAGTGAGCGTGCCAGCCGGCCTGCCGATGTGGTCGGAGCTGTTGAAACGCCTGGGGGATGCCTGCTCGCCGCCGGTCACAGTCCAAGCGCTCGACAGCCTTCAGCCTCCCGAGGCGGCGACCCTGCTCGAGAAGCGGCTCGGAGGAGCGGAGCCGCTTCAGGACATGTTGACGCAGCTGTTCAGCGTGGATCGCTGCTCGGTCGGTCATGCCCTGCTCGCCGGGCTGCGCACTCCAGCGGCGGTCACCACGAACTACGACAGGCTGTACGAAATCGCCGCGAAGGTTCCCATGCCGGACCTTGCCGTGCTCCCACACAAGTCCCCCACCGGGAGTGCCCCTTGGCTGCTCAAGCTGCACGGCGACGTCACTCGACCATCAGAGATGGTGCTGACGAGGGAGCAGTACGTCGAACATCAGGACCTGCGTGGGCCACTGGCAGCAGTAGTGCAGACGCTCCTCATGACCAGGCACATGCTCTTCCTCGGCTACTCGCTCGCCGACGACACCTTTATCCGCCTCGCCACCCAGGTCCACCGGGTGATGCCTGAACGGCGCGTCAGAGGGACAATCGTCGGTCTCCTGCCTGACTCGTTGCGCGAAGAGCTCTGGTTGGGGGCTCTCACCAGCCTCGACATGGGCACGGAGGGCGAAGAGATCCCCGTCGCCGCCCGACGGCTCGAGATATGGCTAGACCTTCTCGCTCACTCGCTCACAAGACCTGCGTCGAGCACGACTTCCTACTTGATCCTGCCTACGAGGACCTGCTCAGCGACGAAGAATGCGCGCTACGCGACCTGATCCAGCCACTCGTCGCCCGTGTTCAAGGCCGACGAGGACCGGTCGCATCACGCGTGAAGGCGGCCCTCATGGATTTTGGAGACGAATCCGGCTGACGCAACCAGCGTGTCTACCCCGGACCTACTCATTGACTGCCCACGCGCTACCCTTGCCAACCACTCACGAGGTCAACCGGGAGACTGGAGCGCAAACCAGGATCGGGATGCTTGCGCGGCAATAGCGCTAACGACAATGCAGCCTGGTGACGCAAATTGCCGGGCCGTGGTTCGGTTCTTATCGTCGCGTTGACACTCTTGAGTCATTGAGGTTCTTGAAGGCACGGCGGCCATTAGAAGGGTGGTGGACATAGGCGGTGCGAACAGGTGATTTGGGATTGCAGATAAGTGTCTCAGCGAGAACTTCCCTAGCGTGAACGCGCGACAGGTGGATCAGGTAGGGCGCGACTACTCTGCTATCCAGCAGCTTCCAATGATCCTGAAGAAGGTGTTTGTAGCCGTAGTCTAGGCCCACCTCGATCACGATCGGGGCGTCTATGCGCCCCTGCCGAAACTGCTTCCGAGAAGCTGCCACCAGCTGCTGGGGCGAGAGGATCGCCAAGTCGAACAACCCCCGATGGTGGGCGACTTCCGCAAGCGTTTCGGGCCATTCCTTGTGAACGAGCTGGGTGCGCATGCCCGTCGAGCCGATAGCGACCGGATTCTTGAAGATCGACTGTGCTGTCAGAAGAGACCAAAGACGTGCATGAATCGAATGTTCCACCCGATGCATTAGGGGGTCCTTCATGAAGTCTCTGACTACTTGGGTGATGGCCCGCTCGACGCCTACAATCGCCTCTTGAAGCCATGCGTCATCGCTCCGTGGAGCACGGATCCGCTTGGCGAGACCTAGATTCCCAACGGTAGTTGACCCCGCTTCAAACTCCCCATTGCGCATCTCCAGCCATTCGCGCAGCTCTTCGAGGTCAAGCAGGGGGACCAGCTCAGTGTCATCAATGGCGGATGTGATAGGGAATCGGTAAATCGCCTCGTACGCGCCGATCTGATTCGCGGCTGTGCAGATGTTGACGGTTTGGGTATTGGTCCCCGCAACAACCCTGACCAAGCGACCTGCAATTATCGTACGGAAGTTGAGCCTCATGATGAGAAACCTATCCCCTGGCCCTGGCCCACCGGCTGACAACGCGCCCGCGGCCGCCACCTGGGCATTCCGTCCGTCGTCCTGCGCCGAACGACCCCGGAGTTTCGCAAGGCGTTGATCCCCATCACGCGAATCAAGGAGTCGATCGCAGAGTTTGAGGCCACCCTCAACCCCCTTTCGTTGAGGCTTTCGCCGGCAGGCGTGCGGGGCCTTGGACTACACGAGGCGGATCCGGCGGAGGCGTCACGTCCTGAACGGATTTTCACGGCAGAAGTGAACTGAGCGTCGCGGCGACCGTCCGAGTGACGTTGCGATCGGTCTGCTCATAGGCGGTTGGCAGGTGGAGCACTTGAGCGCCGAGGTACGCGTGGCCATCGACATCTACGGCGGCGAGGGCGTGACTATCCCGAAGGACGAGCCAATAGCGGTGTTCGGGGACGCCGAAAGGGTCATCCGACCGACGTTCTCGTGCGCGTTCGGCGGCAATCGGGAACTTGGGCAGCAGGTTTCGTGAGCCACCTCCCATTCCGCTGGTGTCGTTGTAGGCACTGCGGATGTCGAGGGGCACGGATTTGTTGACTGTGGCCATGCACAGGTAGGTCAAGACTCGGTAAGTGAGCGTCTTGGGCGTGGTGGCCGGTGCTTTAGCGGGCGTCGACAGTCCGCATGCTTTCTCGAGGTGCCAGATGAGCTCGTGAGCGTCGTCGTCGAAGAACGCACAGGTAAGGCGAACCGGCTCCATCGGGTGCAGGTGAGCGTGGATGTGTCCACCACGGTTGATGGTCAGGATATTCGCCCCGTCGCGCAGCAGGGACAGGCTGTCGTACATGCCGCCGCCCGCGTGGGTCTCGATAACGGTGAGCTTGGGATGGCGACGCACCAGCTCCGTGGCAATCCACCACGACTGCGCGAGCTGAAAGCGGGCTGCGATCTCGCTCATTGCACTCCCTGAGGTAGCTGACGCCGAGGACGTCATTTCTGTGCCGTTCGGCAATCTCGATGTCACATCCAAATCCCCGTGCGACGAACACCGGAGGGGCAGGCGAGTTTGCCGACGCGCCGACCAGGCACGTGCCCATCGCCATTGGCCTCAGGCGGTCCAACCGCAACCGCGTTTGGTGCTCTTGTAATGGCGGTCGGAAGTCGAGAATTTGGCGACCCGGCTGGCGTCCCCGCCCAGCGCCTGGGCGCCAAGGGAGGCCAACAGCTCGGCCTCACTCCGCAGTTCGTCGTTGTCGCCGTACGCCAGCTCGGCTTGAAGGGCGCTGGCGGCCGCTCGATACATCATGGCCGCAGTTTTGACGTCACCGTCGCGCAACGCCCGTTCGGCGTCACGCTTAGCCGTCTGAGCGGTCAGGAACAGCACTTCGCTGGTCACCGCCGGATCGGGAAGGCGGCCGGCGGCGACATCGGCGGGGACGACATTGACCGAGATTGGAAGCGTGACGACTTCCTCGGTGAAATCGGGCACCGTGACGTACCGCAGCTCCAGGGTGGCGACCTGCGCGAGACCGAGGGCGGCCACCGCGGGGATGGTCAGCTTGAGCAGCAGACGGCGAGTTTCGCCGGCCCACAGCTCACCGAGCTCGACGATGGCACCGTCGGCGAGGGTGACGACGGGAAGGTCGTTGAGTAGGTGCGCGTGCTGCACTGGCCTCTCAAGCATCACGCGCAGACTGGCGGCTTGGACTGTCTTGGTGAGCAAGCCGTCGATTTCCCCGGCGATGACGGGGCCGGTGTCGTCCGTCCCGTCGGCAAACTTGTGGTTGCCCGCTCCCCCGGCGGCAATGGCAGCGAGCAGCACCTCGCTGTAGCCCAGTCCGAGCCCGACCGTGGTGGTCGTGATGCCGTGCCTCTGTGCGTGGGCTGCCACCCCGCCGAGCTGAACCGGGTCCGTGACGCCCGCGTTAGCGTGGCCGTCGGAGACGATCAGGACGGTCGCGCCGGTCGCGCCGCAGAGACGGCGCGCCTCCTGCAGGCCGCGCACGTAACCGCTGGACAGGTCTGTCGACCCGCCCGCGTCGATGGCCGCGATCGCGCGCCTAACCACCTGCTTGTCGGTCAGCAGTCCGGCCGGGCTGACGATCTGCACGGTGTCGTCGAAGGCGACGATCCCGAAGTTGTCGGTGGGGTCCAGCCGCTCGACGAGTGAGACCAGCGCGGCCTTGGCTGCGTCGAGCGGTTCGCCGCTCATGGAGCCGCTGCGGTCCAGCACGATCTGCACGGTCGCTGCCGGCCGGGGCTCGCTCGTCGGCGCAGCCGGCGCGGTGATCTCGAACAGGACGCTGATCTCATCGTCGTTCTCGACGGCGACGACATCGACGTCTAACGCGGCAGATACGTGCATCGGATTCCTCTCGAGGTGGTCATGCGCGGTTCCAACGGCGGCCGCGTTTGCACGTCCGTGTTCGGCGTCGTCCCCTGATGTCAGTGTCACCGGAGGGTGTGAGAGTTCTTGCCGACCTGGGGTGACTCACCTGACTGAATGTGTCGGCGCGGCCACTCTGGGCTGTAGCCCTGCATGGGTCCGATGGGGACATCAATGCCACCGAGTCAAGTCCGGTGGACGGCGTACGGCGCCCAGGCGCAGGGCGAGCTGCGCGAGGTGATCACGGAGGCGAAGCGGACCGATCCGCTCGCGCCCCTCACCGTTGTTGTCCCGAGCGACCTTGCGGGTGTTGTCACTCGACGGTTCCTGGCGTCCGGCGTCACCGAGGGCTCTCCACCGCGGCGCGGAATCGCCGGCCTGCAGATCCTGACGGTTGACCGCCTCGCCGAGCAGTTGGCCACGGCGGCGCTGGTCGACACGGGGCGCCGGCCGGCTACGAACCCGGTGCTGGCCGCCGCCTGGCGGAGGACGTTAGCGGCCGACTCGGGCATCTTCGCGCACGTCGCCGCCCATCCCGCCACGGTTCAAGCGCTCGTCGACGCCCATCGCACCCTGCGCGACCTGTCTGCGCCGGGGATCGACGCGGTTGCGGCGAGCGGGCCGTTGACCAAGGATCTAGTGCGTCTGCACCGGCAGGTCGTCGGCCTGCTCGCCCGCTCGTGGTCCGATGCGGCGGATCTGCGGGCTGCCGCCGTACGGGCCATCGCTGATCGTCCCGAAACGGCGCGCGCGCTGGGGACCATTGTGACGTTCCTGCCGCAGGACCTGGCTCAGAGCCAAGCAGCATTGCTCCGCAGGTCGCGGCCGCAACGGATCTTGTCCTGATCGCTGGTCTCACCGGCGACCGCCGGGCCGATGCCGCCGTGAAGCGCTCCATCGCGCGGATTGGCCTGCTCGCCGATGGCGCACCGGACCTGCCAGTTGCGGTAGCAACGGGGATCAGCCACGCCTCGGACGCCGACGACGAGGTACGGGCGGTCGTCCGCGACCTCATCGAGCTGCTCCACACCCGTCCGGCACACAAGGTGGCCGTCCTTTACGGATCGAGCACTCCGTACGCCCGGCTGCTGCACGAGCAGCTCGCCGCGGCGGGCGTCTGTGTGAACGGGACAGGCGAAAGGCCGACCGTCGAACGGGTCATGGCCAGGGCGCTGGTCGACCTGCTGGCGCTCGCCCAGGACGGGTTGGACCGTTCCGCCGTCTTCCGACTGCTGACTTCGGCGCCCATTCGCGGTGCCGACGGAAAGCAAGTGCCGTCATCGAGGTGGGAACGCCTGTCCCGCGCCGCCCTGGTCGTCGGTGACGACAGCTGGGGGCCGCGCCTGCGCCGGTACGCCGACAGCCAACGCGGGCGGGCAGCCACCGGGCCGGACGGGGCGGCGCCACCGGACTGGCTGGTGGCGAAGTGCAACCGGACGGCCGATGACGCCGACACGCTGCGAGCATTCATAGAAGACCTCCAGGAGAGGCTAGCCGCCGGCCGCAGCACGAACGAGTGGACGGAGCTGGCGCTGTGGGCCTTGGACAGCTACCACGCCCTGCTCGGCGATGAGACCACGCGGTGGCAACTGCCGCCTGAAGAGGCACGGGCCGCCCGGCGGGTGGAGCAGCTACTTCAGGGGCTGATGGGGCTCGAAGCGATAGAGCCGGAGGCGGGTCTCGGCGCCCTGCGGGGTGTGGTCGAGCTGGAACTCGGTGACGACCTGCCCCGGGTCGGCGTGTTCGGCACCGGCGTGCTGGTCGCCCACGTGCAGGCAGCAGTCGGCCTGGACGTCGACCAGGTGTTCGTGGGTGGTGGGGCTCGCTGAGGGTGCCTATCCCGGCCGCGTGTACGAGGATGCCCTGTTGCCGGACCACGCGCGGGAGGTGACCGGCGGGGAGTTGCCCGCCGCCCGGGAGAGGTTCGACCGGCAGCACCGATACCTCCTCGCTGCGCTTGCCGCCGCGCCACGAGCGGTGGCCTCATTGCCGCGCGGTGACCTGCGGCGGAGCACCCAGCGGCTGCCTTCGCGGTGGCTGCTGCCGTCGCTGCGTAGCCTCTCCGGTCAGCCGAGCCTGGCCGCCACGGCGTGGGAGGCCTGTTCCGGGTCATGGCTCGCGGGATCACCGTCGTTCGCCGCAACTGTCACCCGCACTCCGATGCCCTCGAACCAGCAGGAATGGCGGCTGCGGGCGCTGGCCGCCGGTCGAGACCGAGGTCGAAGGGCGGATGCGGTCCTGCCCGATGATCTTGTGGTGCAGGGCGCCCTGGCCCTCATCCAGGGCCGAGACGGCGATGCGTTCAGCCGATTCGACGGCAACCTGACCCAGCATGCGGCGCAGCTCCCCGACCCCGCCGACGGGAAGACCCCGTACTCACCGACGAAGCTCGAGGCCTGGGCGAAGTGTCCGCACGGCTACTACCTGAACCGCGTCCTGGGGGTCTGGGCGATCGACCAGCCAGAGGACGTGCTGTCGATCCGACCAGCCGACCTGGGCACCCTCACGCACGAGGTGCTCGACCGGTTCTTCGCCCGACTGCAGGTGGACGACACGGTGCCCGGTCCGGACAACGAGTGGACCGATGACCAACGCCGGCTGCTGCGGCGGCGCGCGCTCTGGGCCGCCGAGGAAGCCGAACGGGATGGCCTCACGGGTAACCCCACGCTGTGGCAGCCCCAGCTACGCCAGCTGCTGCAATCGCTGGACCTGTTCCTCACCCAGGACTCGGTACGCCGCCATCACGGGAAGCTCCGCCAAGTACGCAGCGAGCTGAAGCTCACCGTCGACGTGCCGCTGCCCGACGGCCGCCGCGTAAGGATGCATGGCACCGCCGACCGGATCGACCGTGCCGCGGACGGGTCAGTGGTGGTCGCTGACTACAAGTCCGGCAGCGCTTACGCCTTCAAGGTGCTCTCGGAAACCAATCCCGATGCCAACGGCACCAAGCTGCAGTTGCCGGTCTATGCCTACGGTGCCCGGCGGGAGCTCGACCTGCCCGGCGCACCCGTCCGGGCGGAGTACTGGTTCATCGGCTCAAAGGATCGAGGCCGGCGCATCGGGTTCGACCTGACACCCGAGGTGGAGCAGCGATACGCGGCCGTGCTGGCCACCATCGCCGACGGCATCGCCGGTGGGGTGTTCCCCGGCCGGCCCGAGGCAGACGCCCCCTGGAAGAAGTACGTCGACTGCTCCGTCTGCAATCCCGACGGCATCAGCGCCGGGGATCGCCTGGCGCAGTGGGACCGAAAGAAGCAAGACGGTCTCCTCGCCGAGTACGTCGGCCTCGTCGAGGCATCGACATGACCGGGCCGCTGGCTGACGAACAGGCCCGCGAGGCGATCCGCCACGACCTGGCGAGCACGATGTTTGTCGAAGCGGGCGCCGGCTCCGGCAAGACCAAGTCATTGATCGACCGTGTACTGGGCATCGTCATGACCGACGGTGTACGGCTGCACGACGTCGCTGCCGTGACGTTCACCGAGAAGGCTGCCAGCGAACTACGTGACCGGTTACGAGTTGCTTTCGAGGAAGACAAGTTGGCCGCGATGCGGTCCGCTGACGAGCAGCGGAGCTGCCGGGCCGAGGTCGCGCTCGACGACCTCGACTCTGCGGCCATCGGCACCCTGCACTCCTTCGCCCGAAGGCTGCTCGGTGCCTACCCGATCGAGGCCGGGCTGCCGCCGCTGATCAAGGCGCTCGACGAGGTCGGCTCGCAGGTCGCCTTCGACGAGCGATGGTCGAAGCTCAACGCTCAGATGCTCGCAGACGCAGACATCGCCCCGACGCTGGTTTTGGCAATGGCCTGTGGAATCACTCTGGAGCACCTCCGAGGACTGGCCAAGACTTTCAACGCCGAGTGGGACCGGCTCGACGAGGCCGTCCTCGCCGCCCCGCCGGACGTATCGCCGCCAATCGACGTGCGGCCCCTCATCGCCCGGGCGCGGCGGCTCGCGGACAGGGCCGACGCCTGCCTGCAGGAGGGCGACCTCTTCAAGGGCCACCTCCGCAACCTGGGTCTCTGGGCGGACCGGCTGGCCATGGCGGGCGACGAAGCCGAGCAACTGACCGTGCTCAAGGAGGCGCCCACACTCAAGTTCGCGAACGGAGTAACAGCGAACTGGCCGAGTCCGTGCCTGAACGACCTCCGCTGTGAACTCAAGGAAGTCAGGGACCAGGCTCAGTCAGTTGTCGCCGCGGCCATCGAGGCGATTCTGCGCCGGCTGGCGTACAAGGTCGCGGAAGCCACCATTGTCGGCGCCCGCGACCGGCAGGCCCGGGGGCGGCTAGAGTTTCACGACCTGCTGGTACTGGCCCGCGAGCTGCTGTCCTCCCCGGGACACGGCGCCGAGGTGCTCGGCCGTCTGCACGACCGCTACCAGCGGCTGCTGCTCGATGAGTTTCAGGACACCGACCCGATCCAGGTGGAGCTCGCCGTCCGGATTGCCGGTGGTGCTGCGGCCGCCGAGGCGGACTGCCGCAACGTCGAGGTTCCGGCCGGCCGCCTGTTCATCGTGGGTGATCCCAAGCAGAGCATCTACCGGTTCCGCCGGGCAGACATCGGCACCTACCTAACGGCGCAGGAGACCATCGGCGGAGCCCGGGCGCTGACGACCAACTTCCGCACGACGCGCCCCTTGCTCGACTGGGTCAACCGTGTCTTCGGCCGGTTGATCATCGCGTCCCCCGGCTCACAGCCGGCGTACCAGGCCCTCGACCCCCACCGCGACGCAGCGCCCGGCGGCTCGCACGTGCTTGCCCTGGGCGTCGAACCGCACCGGTGTCCGGTGAAGGCCGACGAGGTGCGTCATCGCGAAGCCGCAGATGTGGTCGCGACAATCCGCACCGCCATGGCCGACCGTTGGCAGGTGTTGAAGCGAGCCGACTCCCCGACCCAGAAACGCTGGTGCGACGTCGAGCTGGGAGATATCGCGATCCTCGTCCCGGCCAGAACCTCGCTGCCGTTCCTGGAGAGCGCCCTCGATCAGGCGGGCATTCCGTACCGCGCGGAGGCCAGCTCGCTGGTGTACCGGACAACCGAGGTGCGGGACCTGTTGTTGGCGGCCCAGGCCGTGGACGACCCCAGCGACGCCATGGCGTTGGTTAACACGCTGCGATCGCCGTTGTTCGGCTGCGGCGACGACGACCTGTGGACCTGGAAACGGGCCTGTCCTCCAGGGGTCAGCTGGCGAATGGGGCTCCGACTCGGGAGTTTTCCCTTTGCTCACAAGCTGATAGTGGAACGTTAGCGTGCGCGACAGGTGTGGTGCAAGAACGACACGCCGGGAGTTACCG
>Ga0066793_10000876_pt1 | contig 12782 bp, 10 predicted proteins | sample PersoiDNA2013189_FD_83876 | JGI IMG/M metagenome (GOLD analysis project Ga0066793, IMG submission 83876) | Permafrost soil microbial communities from the Arctic, to analyse light accelerated degradation of dissolved organic matter (DOM) -... | ecosystem: Environmental > Terrestrial > Soil >...
CCTGGCGACGTCTGCGAGGCGGCCAGGGCGTCGCAGGGGCGATCGCGGTTAGCTCTGTGACACGGCACCGAGCGCACGCCGCCGTCGCACCGGAGACCTGGAGATGGTCAGTCTCTCAGCCGACCTGGAGGTAGTTGCGGAGCGCCTTGCGGAGCACGGAGGACGGGGTCTCGTTATCACGCTCCGCTCGCTTCAGGAGCGCGTCGCGCAACTCCGGCTCAAGCCGCACCGACTCGACGCTTGCGGGTGCCGAGCCGAGCGCTGGCCTACCTCCGCGTCGGCGCAGCGTCTGGCCTACGTCGTAGCCGGCGTCGGCCTTGGCAGTGAGCTGCTCGACCAGCTCGTCGGTAATCGGGACGCCGCTCGCGGTCTTCCCATATGCCTTCTTCGCCATAGTCAGCCTCCCGGAAGGAGCTCCTGGTACTTGTCGCGCATCTTCATGGCGTCGATCACCAGCTTGTCCGCCTGCCCCCGTCGTCAGTGGGACCGGTCCCCGCCGACACGCGCCTGTTCCGTCGGTTGGGACTAGTGCGTTCTCGGCCGACTCGCCGCGCCGAGAGCGACCCAGTCATGCCATGTCCCGAATCGTGGTGGGCATGAGCGCGCGGATGAGCGCGTAGTGCCATGCTGGACCGGGCATCCTGATCTTCATCAGTGTCTCCGGTCCCATGCTCAACGAGAGTACGATCCCGTCGCCTTCGAGCTGGGCCTGTGGGATGTCTTGGTAGCGGATTTGCACCCAGCTGCGCTTCCCGGTCAGGCCGTGAAGTATCAGGCGCTCGCTGGTGATCCACAGCTGCGCCGCCTCGGGGTCACGCCAACGCGGACTCGCCTTCTTCGCCAGCCGTTTGTTGCTGCGCATCAGCCACACGTTGCCGACCGCGGTAGCAGCCCAGGCAAGCGGACCCCCGAAGAACAGGAAGAAGCCTCGGCGCTTGATGAGTGGATCGCCGTAGTACGACATGACCTCTACCGGCGAGCCGTCAATGAAGGACTCCTCTTCGGGCTCGAGCTGCTGGCCGCCCGCCGTCAGCATGGCGGGCTCGAGGGGCTGCGGGGCCATGCCTGATGCCAGCGCCGCGCGCAGCTCCGCGGCATCTGCGAGATCCTGGCGATTGGCATTGCGCTGATCGAGGCGTTCGCGAATGAATGGAACGGCCATCAGGGCGCCGACGGCAAGCAGGCCAGCGCCGTTGTGCGACATCGCCAGCGCTCCGCCTACCATTAGGAGGAGGCCGATCCTAAACAGCACCCAGGCGGTCTTTCCGTGAATCATCCGGGGTCGTGCTGGGAACTCGGGCGATGGGCGGGCCGCGTGGAATGTGAGCTTGTGGGAATGGCTCAGCTCCGGGTTCATGGCTAACGTCTCCTATCTCCAAGCGCGTGCGCTCGTTGGGTGGTCTTGCTGGGGGCCATGCTCGCTTGGCATGCGTGCCCCCGCGAGTCACCCAAGGTGTGGCGAATCGACACCTGTCCGCCGAGCCGGTCGACGCCTTACTCAGGTGTCCGCAAGTAGCCCGTGGGCGACTCGCCGATCTTTACCGTTGTGGGGAGGATGGCCTCCGGCGATTGTGGTCTGAAGCCCCGACGCACAGATCGCCGAGCGACTCTACATTGCCGTGAAGACCGTCCACTCCCACCTGGACCGCATCCGCGACAAGACCGGGGCAAGACGGCGCCCCGAACTCATCCGCTTCGCCCTCACGCTCGCGGCCCCCCCGAGCTGAGCGCCCAGCTCGGCGCCCGGCTACCCACACCGCCAGGGCCCGAAAAGGGGCAGTTCTACCCCTTATTCGCCACCGCCGCAGCGGACGGACTGACACCATCGCATCAACCAACACCAGCAAAGCGGACCCGCCATGACCACCAACCTCAAACTCAAGCTCATCGGACTGCCCAACCACGGTCGCGCTGTTCGCCCTGCCGATCGCCGAGGCCTTCGCCAACCGTCACAGCTGAGCACCTGTGGGCCGACTCGGTAGGCCGAGACGACCCCACGCCCAACTCCCCACGGGGCGTCAGGTGCCGGCGCCCGGTGACGACCGCTCACGCGGCCGAGCGGTCGTCTCAACCGACGCGGCTCGGCGCTCCCGCAAAGGACGCCGCTGCCGAGTGATCACCAGCGGAGCTCAGGGCCAGGCGGTCCTCGTCCCTCACGGATGAGGCGGTGTCCTCGTCGAATGCCGGCCTACCACCGGCACCGAGGCGTAGTCGCACTGCGAGGCACGACGTAGACGCCGGCCCCTTGCGCACGAACATCGGGCGCCGCAGTCGCCCTGCGCGCGGCCCTGGGGGTGTCCCATCCCTACACCATGGGCGGCTAGTGCAGGCTCCGCGGCGACGCCAGGATCGTGTTGCAGCAATGACGACCTCAAGCGAACGACAAGGAGAACGACAATGACTGCCAGCGTCAAGCTACGGGACCGTCGCGGCGCGCCCAAGGGTCGGGCGTTCGCGGGGCATCTCCGTATGTTCAGCGTAACTTCACTCGTCGTCTGCCTCGCGGCTGTGTGCGTACCCACGCTCGCCCAGGCCGACGTGCAGGTCAACTTCAACCCAATGGCCAACTGCAATTGGCAGATTGGCTCGCAGCGCACCGTGATCCAAGGGCCCGTGAGCGTCTACGGGCTAAATCAGTACAACCAGCCGGCGAAGTGGACTGGAACCTCCGACGGATTTTCGGCGATCACACGCGGCTGGTGGTTCCACGGGTGGGTGAAAGTGTACTGGCGTGCCGCCGCCGACGGCCGTCTCTACCTCACGACCGCTTACGTCCCTACAGTCCATCGGGTGGTCCGCGGCGACCCCTATACCGTGGTTCTTGGGTGCGCGGGCGTCGTGGGTGGTGACTACCCACAGAACCACAAATTTGACAACCTGGGTGGGAAGGTCTACCAGCTCCTGTCACCTTCGCTGGCAAAGGACCCGGTGACCAACGCCTACCTTCCACGGACCTACACGTTCGGCTACTGGGACGGACACTACGTCTACATGCTGGACAGCATGCACGGCATCGACATCAACACCGGCCAGCCTGTGGTGGCCCAGTCACGGGACCACTGGGCGGTGCTCGGGGGCGCGTTCAAGTTCGGCACTACTTGCTACAAGGGTACAGAGGGACTGTGGTGGGCCCCGTGGGCCCGTGCGGTCATCGTGTCGTGGTGCGGCGTTGCCGGCGCCGGCGCTGGCCAGGCGGGGTACCTCGGCTAGCCAGTCCGCGACAACAACCCGTGCGAAGAGCCCGCGTCGCGGGCTCTTCGTCGTGAGAGCCTCGAGGTTTCCAAAAAGACCGTGGGGCGTGGGCCGTCGAGAAGGACGTGCCTCGGATCGACCGCGCGGGCGCGGGCGAGTGGTGACCATTCAGTTTCTCTTTTTGCTGCGCCAGTGGCGTGGACGTCGCGTCCGCATTGGCCCGCGGCGATCCGCGAGCACGCGCATGACCGCGTCTAGGACCCAGTCACGCCGACGGTTTGCGGGCCCCACTGAAGGACGCGCCTGCCCAGAGTCGCGGCCACGGGGGCGATCGTCGCGCCCCGCGGGGTCCATAATGCGGCTCGAGCGGCCTTCCAGCAAGGCTTCCAGGGGTCTCCTGGGATGTCGAAGGCCCAGCCCCGAAGGGGCCGGCCGGTCGAGGAAGAGGGCGGTGTCTCGCGGCCCCATCGAGGCGCTGATGGCGATCCGCCGAAGCTAGAAGAGGTTTGGGCGGCGGCGCCCCTGAGGCTGGGCTCCCGCCGGACCCCACGCGGCGCGTCGGGCCTGGTGAACCGACGCGTCTGTCTGGGTCTCCCGATTCCACACCTTTGGTGTCTAGGACCGTCTGCGCACCGAGGTGATGATCGCACTAGCAGTCTTCTCTATCTATTGCCACTTGGGAGGCCCACCATGACGAACGACAATGACAAGCTCGATGCCGACGACCGGACCCCGGGTGCGGAAGCGAGCGCGCGCGGCCGACGGTCTGCCGGCTCGCGGCTTCTTACCCCCTTCGCCAAGCGGCGGTTCTTTGGAGCGCTGCTTGTTCCACTGATCATACAAGGGGCGATGATGACTGCGGCCAAGCCGCTGCCCGCACACGGTAGGTACCCGCGTGAAATGCGGGTTGCCTTCATGAGCGCGTGCGAACACGAGGCCGGCATCGCGGACAGGCCCCTGTGCCAGTGCGTGCTCTCGAAGCTCGAAGCCCAATATCCAGCGACCAAGCTCGTCGAACAGATGGACGAGGCCGCGAGGATCCGTCTGGGTGAGAGGCTGAGTGCTCAATGTGCACCGGTTAGCCAGGTAGCACCGCGTGCCCAAGCTGCGAAGTTTCCTCAGAGCTTCCGATCGGAATTTCTGGCCTCCTGTGAGCGGAGGATGCGAGCAGACCTGAAATCGGTCTGTACGTGTGTGCTCTCGAAGATCGAAGCCCGCTATCCCGCGCTGACCTCTCTCGAGACCCTGGACGAACGCGCGAGAGTGGCCGCGCTCAAGCAGCTTACCGTTGAATGCGTCCGCCCGGTCGCGCCAGAGGGGCACGAACCATCGGCGCCGATCACGGGCACCCCGGTTTGACCGATCCTTACTGCGCGCCTGCGTATACCCCGTAGACGCAGGCGCGCAGGAGGGAACGTTCTACGACGCCGGCGGCTAGCTTCGAGCAGCTGGATCGGTCGCGCACTGCCACGACATCACGGTGGCGGCCGCGCTTCTAACGTCGCGGGTCGGACTCGCCGCCGCCGCGACGGACCTCCTCGAGATCTTGACGCGAGTCCGCGCTTTGCCCGCCGGCTCCGCGCCCTTGCCGCGTGGCCGGTACGACACGCTCGCAGCGATCCGCCAGGGTCGCCTCATCTACCCCTTGGTGGCCTATCGATCGCGGGGCGTCGGTGCGAGTCTCCTGGCGCAGCGCACACCCACCCCACAGCAAGGGAAGGAAGACTCAGTCATGCGCCATACCTCAACGTCGTTCATCCGCACCATCGCTGTGTTGGCATCACTGCTGGTCGTCGCAGCAGGCGGCTCGGTCTCTGCCGCCGGTGCCGCCGTCTATCAAGTCGTCGGCACCGGCGGAACACTTCACGTGCACACCGCCCCCGGTTTGGGCGCGCCGATTGTCGGCAACCTACCCGATGGCACCACGATAGACATCGTCTGTCAGACGACGAGCGATCCTGTCGTCGGCTCCAACGTCTGGGATCGGATCGACAGCCCGCAGGTCGGGTACGTAGCCGACTGGTACACCACCACACCCGTCGTAGGCGCGTTCACGCCTGGGATTGGCGTATGTGGCTCCCCGCCGACGCCCATGCCGACCTCAAATCGGAAGATCGGGCAGCTTACCTCCGGAAACTACTATCCGTGGGGCCAATGCACCTGGGGGGCCGAGAAACGGTTCGCGGAATTCTTTCACCACTACCCCCAAATCGGAGGCGACGCGAGACATTGGGGTGTCGACGCGAACGCTCGCGGTTGGACGGTCGTCGCCAGGCCCGAGCCCAACAGCGTGGCCGTGTTCCAGCCTGGTGAAGCCGGCGCCGGCCGCTACGGGCATGTCGCCTGGGTGCGGTCGACCAACGGTCGGCAGGTGACGATTGAAGAGACCAACTTTCGTGGTCTTGGAGTTTGGGACACTCGGACCGTCACTCCGGGCGCAAACGCTCGCTACATCCTCGCACCGTAGAGCGGAACAGCAGACCCCGGCGCCGCTGATCGGCGCCGGGAGTCCGCCGCATGGTCGACGTGCTCCGCTCGCCGAGCCATCGGTGTGAGCTATGTGCCACGAACCCAGCCTCGGCCGCCAGCGAGTGCCGGGTCGACCTCGCCCGGTCGAGATCCGTCCGGCCGGAACCGGTGCCGTTGGCGCTCTGCAGTCGTCTTGCTCGCGCGCGCAAAGCCAGAAGCCGATCGGCATTCACACCGGCGTACTTCTGGATGTTAGACTTTCTGCGGCATGTCCTTTATGTGAGATGGGAGGCTTGGGGGTGTTGCTCAGCGTCGCCGCAAGATTCGTGAGGTCGCTCGCGTGGCGACTCGGCTTGAGCGCGGGAGCGGGGGCACTGGTTCTCGCGGCCGGGGGGGCAGCGCCGTCCTATGCCGCCCCGTTCGTGTGGAGCGGCGGCGCGCCGCCGGGCCAGGGGCAGTGGTCAAAGCCGGCTAACTGGGCGGGCGGCGTGGCTCCCAGCGGGACCGTAGAACAGCTCTCATTTCCCGCCCCCACCAGCGTCGCGTGCAACGTCACGCCGCCGTCGCAGCCAACGCTGACCTGCTTGCAGGGCACCAACGACCTTTCAGGCCTCCGCACGGAATCGCTGAGCATCGACAACGGCTACGCCTACGACCTCACGGGCGAACCGCTGACGCTCGGCGCCGGTGGGCTCACTGCCGCGAGCTCGAATACTTCCACGACGAGCTACGGCGACGCCAATCTTCGTATTCCGCTCGTGCTGGCGGCCAGCCAGACCTGGACGCTCAACGGCGGTCGCCTAAATCATGGCGTCTCACTCGGGGCTACCGTCACCGGCGGCTCAAGCGCGCTGCGGGTTCAGTTGGCCGACCAGGCGACGCTGTGGTTCCAGGGCGATACGGAGCTCGGTCCGGTGACGATCGCCGGAAGCGGCGGCAACGCATTCTTCCCCGGGACCCTGCTCGTGGGAGGAGGGATCGGCACCAGCGGCGCGCTGAATGCGAGCGATGGCAACCCGATCACCGTCGAAGGCGGAGTCTCCGCAGCGGTCTTCAGCGGCGCCACAGGACCGTTGACGATGACGGGCGGACAGCTGCAGGTCGGATGCTCCCAAACGTGCGCGACCACCCCCATCACTGTGAACGGGGCGCTGAAGCTCAACGGCGGCATGCTCTCCGAGAGTCTGGCGCAAGGTGGCGGGAACGCGTTTGCGCTCGCGACGCTCAACGTAGCGGGAAAGGTGATCTTGAACCGCCCGAAACTGCTTTTCTTCGCCGCCGCGAGCGGCGCCGCCCCAGGCCCGGGGTGCCCGTCGCTGGCGCCTGGGCCCACCTATACGCTGTTGAGCGCTCCGGCGATCGAAGGCCACTTCGAAGAATTCTCCAGCACGGGACCGGGGCCCCTGCCCAATGGCGCCACGGTGCCGATCAACACGAGCGTGCCGTGCGCACAGTCCCGCGTGCGGGCTCGCATCACGATGACGCAGCGGACCATCACTGCAACCCTCGTGCCGGCCTCGCCCGAAGGTGCCGTCTTCGGTCGCAGCGCCGGTCTGCAGGTCGTCTCGGGCGTCGTCCTCGTGCAGTTGCCGGGCGCACGCGGCTTCACGCGACTCAACGGCGGCGAAACGGTGCCGGTCGGCACCGTGATTGACACCCTGCACGGCACGGTTCGGCTCACCAGCGCTCGTGAAGCGGGCAGCGCCGCCACCCAGAGCGGGCTGTTTCACGCCGGGACGTTCCGCTTCACCCAAGCACGCCGGCGCACGCCGTTTTGGGGCTCGAGGCCAGTTGGCGTCACCGACCTGACGCTGACGGGGCCGACACCGCGAAGTTGCGTAACGGTGCCGCGGGTGACCACAAGCAGGCGAAGCACGGTGCGACGCCTGTGGGGTAGCGGCAAGGGACGATACCGCTCGGTAGGGCAGAACGCGGCGGCGGGAGTGCGCGGTACGCATTGGCTCACGGAAGACACGTGCGCCGGAACGCTGATCAGGGTGGTCACGGGAGTCGTGAGCGTTGAGGACTTCCCCCATCACCGCAGCTTCCTGCTGCGCGCGCCACACAGCTTCCTTGCCCATCGCGGTCCGGGAGGATGACCGGGGAGGAAGAGGCGGGGGCAGCTAGCCCCGCTCATCCCACCCGCCGGACGGCGCGAGCGGTTCCGCGTCCGGCCTGCTACCTCTGCAAGCCGCTCGCATGGGTGGGACGCCGCGATGACGATACGCGAGCAATCGTGGCATCCTGTGACAAGGACCCGGCTCAAGAACGGTACGTTAGTTACCTGGGGGTGTCATGGCGACCCGCATTGACAAGGCCAGTGATCCGCTGGCAAGCCACTCGCTCTCGCCTGGAGAGTTGAAAGAGCTGCTCGCGACAGAACGCTCAGGCAAGGCATTTCTCGCCCTCAAGGACGAGCGCGCGTCGTTGGTGCTGTTCGTTCCGGGCCGCGGCGGACGGACGCGTACGATCGGCCGCCGCGCTGACATGGACCTGGCAATTCCCTGGGACGCAGAGGTCTCCGGCTTGCATGCCGAGCTTCAAGGTCTCGGCGGAGAGTGGACGATCGTGGACGATGGCCTGTCGACGAACGGGACATTCGTGAACGGCGAGCGCGTCAGCGGCCGCCGTCGGCTGCGGCCAGGTGACCGCATCTGCGTCGGGCGGACGGTGCTCGCCTACTTTGGTCCATCTGAGGGCGCTGCGGAGTCCACCGTGAAGGCCGGCGACTCACCCGCAACGCAGAAGCTGACGGACACGCAACGGCGGGTTCTGGTCGCGTTGTGTCGCCCATATCGCGACGGCGGAGGGTTTGCGACTCCGGCCAGCAACCGGCAGATTGCGGCGGAGCTTTTTCTGAGCGTCGATGCGGTTAAGATGCATCTGCGCACTCTCTTTGGCAAGTTCGAGCTCGCTGAGCTGCCGCAGAACCAGAAGCGCGCGCGGCTCGCCGAGTGTGTATTGCGCTACGGAATCATTTCGCAGCGCGACCTCGCTTGATCGGAGCCTGTTCCGAGATGACCGTCGGCGCGTGCCGCTCGACCGACGCCTCCCGCGCCGAAGGCGAGACGGGCTTCGCTTCGAGCACCTGTGGCACGATCCCGACCGCCGTCGCACAGGCTTCGGCGAGCTCTGCGGCGGTCGAGTAGCGGTCTGCCGAGTCCTTCGCCATGCCGCGCGCAATCACGTCGTCGAGCGCGGCGGGGAGCTCGGACCTGATGGCGCTGGGCGCCGGCGGGGGGGCGTTGATGTGCGCCCACAGGCGGGCGGGGGCGCTGTCGCGTGGGAACGGGACCTCTCCCGTGAGGCAGCTGTAGAGCAGCCCGGCCAGAGCGTAGATGTCAGCGCCGGCGCGTGGGGCCTCGCCGCGGATCTGCTCAGGGGCGAGATAGTCGATCGTGCCCACCCACTGCTCACTGGTCGTCACGCCGGCTTCGGCCCCGATGTTCTTGGCCACGCCGAAGTCGGTCAGATACACATGCTCCGGCTGATCTGAGGTGAGCAGGGTGTTGCCGGGCTTTACGTCTCTGTGCACCAGCCCATGGTTGTGCGCGGCGTCCAGCGCTCCGGCGAGCTGCGCGACGAGTCGTGCAGCTCTTAGGGGCTCGAGGGCCCCTTCGTCGTCGAGAAGTTGCCCCAGATCCACGCCCTCGACGAGTCGCATGGCGATGAACAGCAGACCGTCGTCCTCCCCGGCCTCGTAAACGGGGATGACGTTCGGGTGCTCGATCGACGCGGCGAGCCGCGACTCCAACTTGAAGCGGGAGCGGAAGACGGCGTCCTGCGAGCGCTCCGCGGCGATCAGCTTCAACGCGACCGGCCGCTCGAGGTCGAGCTGGGTTGCCCGGTAGACGACGCCCATACCGCCACGTGCGACCGCATGCTCGATCCGGTATCCAGCGATGATCGCCGTGGGCTCGAGCGGTTTGGGACCGGTGGGGCTCAGGACTTCCTGGACGACATCCTCGGAGTCGGCGGCGAAGAGATTGCGGAGCCGTAGCCGCTCCCGGCTGTCCGCCCACAACCCGACGAGCACCGTGCCGCCAGTTGCGAGCATCAGCGACGCAGCCGGATCGCTGAAATCGAGCACCGTTCCGGAGTCGAACGCGAGCTGCGTCGCGAGTGCCCACACCGCAAGCGCGCCGGCTCCGGACAGCGCGACGCCGAGCGTCCCGAGCCGCCCCCCCACCCCAGCGATAGCCAACGCGAGCAACACGATCAGAAGGACGGTCACACTCCCGGCCGACTCCTGGAGTGGGAGGCCCCGTAGCACGGTTGCGGCGATGTTGGCCTGTATCTCAGGGCCGCTCATCGGCGTGCCCCCCAACGGAGTTTGGTGCAGATCCTGGAGCGTCGGGTCGGACGCGCCGACGATCACGGTCTTCCCCGCGAAAATGCCCGGTGGGAACCGCCCGGCGTACACTTGCGAGTACGAGACAGAGAGCACGGTGCCGGGCGGTCCGGCGTAGTCGATCGGCACCGGGTGGGTCGCGCCACCGAATCGGGAGGCGCTCACCGCTTTGCCGCTGACTGATTCGGCGATCGCAACCCCAAAGCTCTCCAGACCGCCAGTCTCATACTGGGTCCGGCGGACCACGCCGTCGCTGTCGTTGATGACCTGGCTCTCGCCGGCACGCGCGCCGACCGCGCGCAGGACTTCGGCGCCGCCGAGAACGTTCGTCGTGCCGTGTTCTCCAACTTCGTTGGTACTGAAGACGAGGTCCCTCGCTCGTCCCGCTGCTTCAATCAGGGCGTTGTCATCCGTTGGGTTCGTTTCCTCGGTGTACTGGACGTCAAAGGCGATCGACCGTGCGCCGGCATGGTGCAGCCGGTCGATCACCTGTGCGTCATAGCGGCGTGGGAAGGGCCAGTGAGCGTGCAGATGACGGGTCCGAAAGTCGTTGAATGTGGTTGGGTCGATCGCGACCAGCACGAATGCGGCCGTCTTGCTGCGATCCGTGCCCCGGACCTGGTAGCGGGCATCAACGGTCTGCTGCTCGATGCGGCGGAGCAGGTGCTGATCGCAGGCCAACGTCGACAGTCCTGCGGCGATCAACGCGACTCCCACGAGTAGCGCGGCACGACGTCGTTGCCGTAGCGCCTCGCGCATCCAAGACAACAGTACCCGAGCAGTGCGGAAGCCTGCTCACCGAGCGCGGCGTGACACCCTTCGCGCCGGCTTCAGGCGTCCCCAGCGCGCCTCCGGCGAGCGTAATCGCCGAGTACTGGTGCGCAGGCAAGCGTCGCGGCTGGCGACACATCGAGACCGAGGTACGCACAAACGCGCTGGCGGACGAAGTGACGATATGCGACTTCGAGCGTGACTACGGCGAGCAGCATCTGCTTGGTCATCCTCGTTGTTTGCAACACGATGGCCTCCGATGTGCGGTTCGTTGCTGCGATCAGTTGATGCACAGACCATGCTGCCGCGGCGCGGGGTAGCGCACACCACACCCAAGGTCTAAAGCTCAGACACCTGGAACTGCGCGTGCCCGGCGGTGGTGAGCCCGCCGGCCAGTCGACTCGCCCCAGGCAGGTATCGCGGAGCTAACCCTTGGGTCGCTGGCCGCGCTTATTCCTCACGGCCACGATGGCATCAACGATTGGCGAACGTCAATCGGACCAAACTGAACGGGAGGCATCATGTCTACAAGTCACGTTGACGAGCAGCAGGTCGGCGACAGCGTCGGGTCGATCGGCAAGCGCCGCCGCAACTCGTCCCGGCTCTTCTTCGCTGCGGGCGCGGCCCTCGGAATCTCGGTGTTCTTGCCTTGGGCCAGCATCGCGGGGATCGTCTCGTCACACATGTCAGGCACGGGCGTTGCCGTAATGCTGCTGTTCGCTGCCGCCTACGGAGCGATCGGATCCCGCGCACAGTCGGGGCACGACTCGCGAGCTCTGTGTGCGGGCGCCTGGAGTCTCAACCTCGTTGTGGGGCTCGTTGTCTTCGCGGTCTACCACGTCTTGGGAAAAACCGAAGGTATCGTGGCACCAGCAGTCGGCGTCTTCGTCGCCAGCCTCGGTGCGCTGGTCGGCATCGCCGCGACGATCATGCTGCACATGACACGCAGCAGTCAGCACATCCAGGGCAACGCGCGCTAGAGCGCCAGCGACGCGGTCAGCCGTCACGACAAGCAGCCCGGTCCGTCGGCCGGGCTGCTTCTGTTTGTCGATCGGCGCACGGTATCGGACTAACGGAGCTCCCCCCAGATTCAACCTTGTCCCGCCTCAGGTCCACTCGCAGTGGTCCGTGCATGTGGGCGAGAGCTTCGGCGCCAGGCGCCGTCGCAATGGTACGTTCCGGCTGAACGACTGCTTGTTCCGGCTAGGATTTGGCTGTGCGACTTGATTCGGTGCTCGCCGCCGACGTCAGCGCGGGCATATTCGGACTGCTCGGCGTCGGCGTCGGCGGCGTCGTCTCGTGGCTGCTCCAGAGGGAACGGGCCAAGGCAACACGACAAAGAGAGAACGAGAGGCTCAAACGGGAGGCAGATACGGCCTGGCAGCTGCTGAGCTTCGAGGTCGGTAACGCGCTGGAGACCGTATACGACGTGCGCCGCAAAGGTCAATGGCCGATCGGCGCGAGCAGAGCCTGGGCAGCTACGTGGCAGTCGTCTCGCGGAGCGCTGCTGCGTCACCCTCGCGACCAGCGGAGCCTAAATGTCGTAGCTGCGGCATGTGCGAGCCTGGACGAACTGCAGAGCGCAGTCAACTCGCCACGATCTGACACCGAGCGGTCCCTCACATCCAGTGATCAGTTGTTCCTCAACCGCATGCAGCAGATACTGGCGCCGGCTGTTGAGGAGCTCGGATTCGTGGGCACGGCCGACTCAGTGCCGCTGGCCACGCAACGACAGCTCGAAGACTGGGAAGCGGAGGATCGCCGAAAGCGGCAGCCATCGGATGATCCGTGACCTCCTGCTGGCATGGCGAGCAATCACTCGCTTGCTGCCGCGACAGCGGGTGGGATCGTTGCGTGTGGCTTAGAAGCTGTCTCGAAAGTTGCGGACGAACCGGGATCGGTCACCCTGACGCTCGTAGCCGACCGCGCTCCAAAAGCTCATCGCAGCCGCTTCGTCGGCAGCGACAATTGCGTCTAGCCTGACTGCCCCACGATCGCG
>Ga0066793_10000878_pt1 | contig 12777 bp, 12 predicted proteins | sample PersoiDNA2013189_FD_83876 | JGI IMG/M metagenome (GOLD analysis project Ga0066793, IMG submission 83876) | Permafrost soil microbial communities from the Arctic, to analyse light accelerated degradation of dissolved organic matter (DOM) -... | ecosystem: Environmental > Terrestrial > Soil >...
AGGGGCGGCCGCTGCCGGAAGGATTGGTGAGATGGAGCTGATCAGCGTCAATATCGGCCGCGCGGAGCCGATCAAAAGGGCCAAGAAGTCGGGCGTCACCGGTATTTTCAAGCGTCCGCTGCAAGCGAGCGGGTACATCGGGCCGGAGGGACTGGCCGGGGATGTGATCTGCGATAAGAAGAATCACGGCGGTCCCGACCAGGCCGTCTACGTATACGGGACGACCGACTATGCGTGGTGGTCGGCCGCGCTGGGCCGTGAGCTCGGGCCGGGCACGTTCGGCGAGAACCTGACGATCGGCGAGCTCGAGAGCGCGCAGTTCAACATAGGCGACCGCCTGCACGTGGGCGAGGTCATCCTGGAAGTGACGGCGCCGCGCATCCCCTGTGCTACCCTGGCGGCGCGGATGGGCGGTCCTGCCTTTGTGAAGCGTTACCGCGCGGCGGAGCGCCCAGGGCTCTACTGCCGGGTGATCCGGGCGGGCAATGTGCAGGTGGGGGACCCGGTGACGGTCGAGCGCTATGCCGGGGAAACGGTCAGCGCGCTGGAGATGTTCCGCGATTTCTACGTGCCGGCGCTCGACGAGGCGACCATCCAGCGCTACCTGGCCGCGCCGGTGGCCATCCGGGACCGCGAAAGCAAGGAAGCGATGCTGCGGGAACGCCTTGCGGCGCGCTAACGGCGCTTGATCGGCTCGAGATCAGACTGTTAGCTCCCTGACGTCCCGATGGACCAGCAGCTTCTCCTCGAGTAGCTCATGTTTGTGCGGTGTGCCGGTGACCCACCACATGCAGGTGAGGCTGTCGCCGGATTTGGCGCGCTTGCGCTCGACCAGGATGGAGTGAATGGCGGACGCCTGCTTTTGATCGGGTCGGTTGCCGGGCGCAGCCGGGTCGCCGTCAGCGGCGCGCGAAGCCGTAGAAAAAGGTCTCGACGCCGGGCATGTCGGGCGGCCGCTCGACAGTATGGAAGTCGACCATGCTGAGACCGGCGCGGGCGACCGCGTCTTCGAATAGGCTCTGGCGCAGGCAGAAGGAGGGGGCCGGCACTTTGCCCACCTCTTTCTCGATGCGCCTGGGCGTCATGACGAAGTTGACGAACAGCAGGCGCCCGGCCGGCTTGAGGATGCGGGCGCATTGGCCGACGGCGTCGACCACCTGTTGGTCCGCATCCATCTGCCCGAAGCCGCCGCCATGTTCCGTCACCAGGTCGTAGTGGTCGCGCGGGATCTCGGCCGGCCAGGGTGCGCGGTAGTCGAGGAAGAAGAAGCGCCCGCGTTTGGCGCGCAGCAGGTCCAGGTCGCGCGCGGTGAAGGTTGAGCTGGCGCGTTCGTGAGCCAGGCGGTAGCCGGCCGGCACCTCACGCAGGCCGAACACCCTGTCGGCCTCCTCCAGCGCCTCGGGGCTGGCGTCGATGCCGTCCAGCCGTTTGAGAGAGGAGAGGAAGGAGGCCCAGAACCACAAGCCGGCGCCGAAGCCAAGGTCCAGCACGGTGCGCGCAGCGGCGAAATGGGTGCGCAAGTAGGCCGGAATCAGCTTTGTTTCCGGGTATTGCCGGAAGATGTCGTCCTGGTGGTACTTGTTGCCGAAGGTGCGGTAGTAGGCTTTGATGAGCCCCGTATCCATGGGCGTCTCCTGGTCCTCCAATAGGCCTCCAGCGCGCTGACCGTCAGTGTACCCCAGCCCAGGCCGAGGGCGAAGCCGGCGATCACATCCGTCGGGTAGTGGCTGCCCAGGTAGAGACGGCTGAAGGCGATCCAGGCGACCAGCAGAGCGCCGCCCAGGATGAGCAGCGCGCGCCCGGCGGCGGAGCGAATCCCCGGCACATAGATGTAGAGCAAGAGGCCGAACAGGAGCAGCGAGCTGGTGACATGACCGCTGGGGAAGCTGTTGGCGGTCAGGCCCTCAAACGCGTCCCCAAAGTGCGGGCGCGGGCGATGGATGAGGGCGGCGATGATGTCGAACACGACCTGCCCGCCTACCGCCGTCAGCAGGAGCATCGAGAACTCGCGCCAGCGGCGCCGGGCGATCCAGAGGATGGCGAAGACGGCGATGGGGCCGAGGACGCCGTAGAAACCCAGGCTGCTGCCGAAGCGCATCAGGCCGGTGAGCAGCGGCGGAGCGTGCGCGGCCCAGGCGTGCAGGGCGTCGATGGTGCGGTTGTCGAAGCCGGTGAGCGGGCCCTGCTGGAGCACATTGAGAGTCAGCAGGGCGAACGCCAGCAGCGACAGGAGAGCGATCACCAGGCCGGCAGTCGGGTGACGTGCCAGCGGGCCGGCGGAACTGCTCGGCGCGCCGCGTGCAGTGCCCGGGTTTTTTGTCATATTGTCCACTCCACAACCGATCACTGAAGCTAACACGACGGCACGGGCAGCCGGAAAGGTATGCCCGGATGGGCAACTTGCCCGGACGGGCCAACTATACAGGGTTGAAGCGGCCTTAGCCTGTAGGACACATGCCAATCGGGCGCGCCAATTGTTTCGCGGCGCACGCGCGTGATATGATGCAGGCCGGATTCGAACGAGTCATGGGAGTATGGCATGGCTGACAAGATCATCTACTCGATGGTGGGCGTGGGGCGGATTTACCCGCCGAAGAAGCAGGTGCTGCGCGATATCTCGCTGTCGTTCTTCTACGGCGCCAAGATCGGGGTGTTGGGGCTGAACGGCGCGGGCAAGAGCACGCTGCTGAGCATCATGGCGGGCGTGGATACCGGCTACCTGGGCGAGACGATGCTGGCTAAGGGCCTGACGGTGGGCTTGCTGGAGCAGGAGCCGCAACTCGACCGCAGCAAGACGGTGCGCCAGGTGGTGGAGGAAGCGGCCCGGCCGATCACCGACCTGCTGGCGCGCTTCGACGCGGTCAACAACCGTTTTGCGGAGGAGATGACGCCGGAGGAGATGGACAAACTGCTGGAGGAGCAGGCGCAATTGCAGGAGGAGCTGGACCGGGTGGACGCCTGGGACCTGGACAGCCGGCTGGAGCTGGCGATGGACGCGCTGCGCTGCCCGCCGCCGGAGACGCCGATCGCAGTGCTATCGGGCGGTGAGTTGCGACGGGTGGCGTTGTGCCGGCTGTTGCTGACCGAGCCGGACATCCTGCTGCTGGACGAGCCGACCAATCACCTGGACGCCGAGTCGGTCGGCTGGCTGGAGCGGCACCTGCAGCAGTATAAGGGGACGGTGATCGCCGTGACGCACGACCGCTACTTCCTGGACAACGTGGCCGGCTGGATCCTGGAGCTGGATCGGGGTTATGGCATCCCCTGGAAGGGCAACTATTCCTCCTGGCTGGAGCAGAAGCAGGCGCGCCTGGCCCTGGAAGAGTCGGGGGAGAAGCGGCGCCAGCAGGCGTTAGCGCGCGAACTGGAGTGGATTCGCCAATCGCCACGCGCGCGGCAGGCCAAGGGCAAGGCGCGCGTCAGCGCCTACAACGACCTGCTGAGCCAGGAATTCGAGCAGCGCCGCGAGGAGCTGGAGATCTACATCCCGCCCGGCCCGCGCCTGGGCAACGTGGTGGTCGAGGCGAGCGGGGTGAACAAGGCCTACGGCGACCGGGTGCTGTTCGAGAACCTGACTTTCCAACTGCCGCCGGGCGGGATCGTGGGGGTGATCGGACCGAACGGGGCGGGCAAGACGACGCTGTTGAAGCTGATCACCGGCGCCGAGGCGCCCGACGGCGGCAAGCTGCGCGTTGGGGAGACGGTCAAGCTGGGCTACGTGGACCAGAGCCGGGACACGCTCAACGACGAAAAATCGGTCTGGGAGGAGATGAGCGGCGGCGAGGACACGCTGCTGCTGGGGACACGGCGGGTGAACTCGCGGGCCTACGCGTCGAGCTTCAACTTCCGCGGCACGGATCAGCAGAAGAAGGTTGGCGCCTTGTCGGGCGGGGAGCGCAACCGGGTGCACCTGGCCAAGATGCTGAAGCAGGGGGCGAACCTGCTGTTGCTGGACGAGCCGACCAACGACCTGGACGTGAACACGCTGCGCGCGCTCGAGGAGGCGTTGCAGGACTTCGCGGGCTGCGCGGTGGTGGTGAGCCACGACCGCTGGTTCCTGGACCGTGTGGCAACGCACGTGCTGGCGTTCGAGGGCGACAGCCAGGTGGTGTGGTATGGCGGGAACTTCTCGGACTACGAGGCCGACCGGCGCAAGCGGCTGGGCATCGCGGCGGACGTGCCGCATCGGATTAAGTACAAGCGGCTGACGCGCGGGTAGGGCGAAGGTCCTGCGGTCTATGGCGAACAATGGCGGGCGCAATTGCGGACAATTGTCAGGCCACGTAGCCCAGGGCTTCGCGGGCTTCTTTTCTCACCACGTAGGCCCGATCCCACTCGAACTGATCGTCGTGGCCCAGGATGCGCTCGATGGTGACTTTGAGCTGAGCGCGCTGGGCGTCGTCGAGGTGGTCGAATTTGGCCAGCGTGCCGAGGCGTCGCACGGTTTTGGCGCGCACGCCCGGGCGTGTGTCCGCCAGGCGACGCTGCAACTGGGCCACGAAGGCGTCGCGGGTCGAGGTGGGCAGGGCGCCGGGCGGGATGGACTCGACGAACTTGCCGATGGCGCGCGTGGCGGTGTCGCGCAGCTCGAGTTCCACGGAACCGGCGGCCTCAATGGCCAGCGAGGCGGCTTTGAGGACCTCGGGCGATTTGATCTTGCCCAGAGCGAACAACAGGAAGGCGCGACAGGATGGGTCACCGCAGCCGGACTCGTAGCGGGCGATCAGCAGGTCGATGACGGGCGGACCCATGAGGCCCAACGCCTGGGCCATGGCGATGTCGGCTTTGACGTCACCGGCTTCGATGTTCTCGAAGAGCACGGGAATGGCGGACTCGCCCATGCCGGCGATGACGGCGATGGCCCGGTCGATGACGGGCATGTGCTCGGGATGGTCGAGCGTATCGATGTAGAACAGTGGCAGGACCATGTCACAGAGGGTCTGGCGCTCCCACGGGCCGGCCGACGGCGCCGCGGCATCGACCAACGCCAGGCCGCGCAGCAGGTCGGCGGGGTCGGTGCTGGAGAACAGGTTCTGGATGGTCTGATGGGTGTCCTCGGCCATAATTCCTCCTTGAGCAGCATTTGTGCGCTATTGTAGCGCAAGTGGGCGGAATGGGCAAGCGGGATTTTTAGACGCGAGTGCGGTTCAAAGTTTTGCATGTGGTAAGCGCCTGAACCACGAGATCTCCACGCCGGCGCCGAGCAGGCGCCACGGCAGGTGGCAATTGCATGGGCGGCGGTCGGGTCTGGACTACGAAGGCTCTGGACCACGAAGCCGCGGCCGCTTGCGCAAAACTTTGAACCGCACTTGGACACCCTGCCAGGATGGACAGGATTGCCGCTAGCGGCTAGAATGCCCCTTCGTGACTGAAGCCTCAATGTTCTCTACGCTTAAGAACTTGCGCGGCAATGTGCGGGCGTGTGTTTACACCGAGCCCATCTGGGGCATCCCGTTCAATCTCTACGCGCCCTACGTGTCCGTCTACATGCTTGCGCTGGGGCTGACAGACGGGCAGATCGGGCTGGTGACCAGCATCGGGCTGGTCTTCCAGATAGGCTGGGCGCTGGTGAGCGGCGCGATCACCGATAAGCTGGGGCGCAAGCGCACCACATTGATCACCGACCTTATCTCGTGGACGGTGCCCTGCTTCATCTGGGCGATCTCGCGCAACTTCAACTACTTCCTCGTGGCGGCGATCTTCAACAGCCTGTGGCGCATCTCGATGAACTCGTGGAATTGCCTGCTGGTGGAGGACACCGACCCGGCGCTGCTGGTACCGGTCTATTCGTGGATCTATATCTCCGGGCTGGTGGCGGCTTTTATCGCGCCCTTTGGCGGGCTGCTGATCAGCCGCTTCACGCTGGTGTCGACGGTGCGCGCGCTGTTCGTGCTGGCCTTCTTCATGATGACCGCCAAGTTCCTGATCATGAACCAGTTGGTCAGTGAGACGAACCAGGGGCGGGTGCGCATGCAGGAGACGCGCGGCAAGAGCGTGTTCGCGGTATTGCTCGAGTCGCGGGATGTGCTGGGACAGATCCTACACGCCCCGGTGATCCTGCTGACCATCGGGCTGATGGTGTTTGTGAGCATCTCGCAGACGATACGCGGCACTTTCTGGTCGATCCTGGTCGTGGAGAAATTGCAGGTCCCGGCGTCCAGCCTGGCGCTGTTCTTCTCGGGCCGTTCGATCGTCATGCTGCTGGTCTATTTCCTGGTTATGCCCCGCCTGCGCCGGGTGGACGTCCGCAAAACGATTGTCTGGGGCTTCCTGGGGCTGGTGGTCAGCCAGATCATCCTGGTGCTGACGCCGCCCGGCAACTTTGCCCTGCTGGCGCTCTCGACACTGATCGAGGCGGCCACTTTCCCGCTCGCGAGCACGCTGTTGGACACCCTGGTGGTGGTCGTCGTCGATCCCAAGGAACGGGCGCGCATCATGGCCCTGGTGTATGTGATGGTGATCCTCTTCACCTCGCCCTTCGGCTGGATCGCCGGGGAAATCTCGCAGATCGACCGCCTGTGGCCGTTCGTGCTGAACATCGTCCTCTTCGCCGGCGCGGCCGGGCTGGCCTGGGTGCTCAGTCGGCGGGCGCAGGGCGAGACAGTGGGCGGGGAACCCAGGGAAGGGGCCGCGGCGGCGTGAGCCGTGGCGGCGCAAAGACGCCGCGTGCGTAAGACGCACGAAGTAACTGATTTACTCTTTGTTGTGATAAAAAACACTTGTATATCCCCGTCCTTTCTGCTATGATGGCTTGGTGAGCCCGATTACTGTTGCCTGCCGGGCTGCGCGCACTCCCGTTTGAGGAGGACAATCGCATGACACCGACCCATTGCAGCGCCCACGGCCACCCTGCGGCACACGGCTCCACTTTGACCTCGTTCAACCATCGCGCCGGTGGCAGCCTGCCGGCCCAGAGTCACCAAACCGAACCAATGGGTGTACCCACCCCGGCATATCCCATTTCCCGGAGTTATCCCATGACGCAAACTAATCTCGACAGCGCATCCGGTCCGGCCGTACCCGGCGATCCGCTCCCAGAGAGCCGGCCGGCAGCAGTGAACGCTCCCCGCGAGGACGGCAGCCCGGCGGCGGGTGGGTCCGCCCGCCGCGTGGGACGTTGGGTGAGCGCGGAGGAGGCGGTGCGGGCCGTCAAGTCCGGCGACACCATCGTGATGGGCCACGCCTGCGGCGAGGCGTAGACGTTGATGAGCGCGTTGATGGCGCGCCGGAGAGTTGCACGACGTGCGCATCGTGAGCGTGCTGGTGATGGGCGAGGCCGCCTTCGTGCGCCCGGAGTATGCGGGCAGTTTCCGCCACCTGTCGCTGTTTGTCGGGGGCAAGACGCGGGCCGCGGTGAACGAAGGCCGGGCGGATTTTATGCCCTGCTTCTTCAACCAGGTCCCGTCGCTGCTCGGGACCCACATCCCGGTTGATATCGCGCTGGTGACGGTGTCCGAGCCGGACGAGCGGGGGTATTGCAGCCTGGGGGTGGCGGTGGACTACACCGAGCGGGCGGTCGAGGTGGCGCGCACGGTGATCGCCGAGGTCAACCCGTACATGCCGCGTATCCCCGGCGAGAGTATGGTGCACTTGACGGACATCGACTTTATGGTGGAGACGAACCGGCCGATCATCGAGCTGCCGCGCGCGCTGGCGGCGGAGGACGAACGGCTGGCCGGCGAGAACGTGGCGGCGCTGGTCGAGGACGGCGCGACGTTGCAGGTAGGGATCGGCGCGCTGCCCGAGGTGGTGTGCTGCCGGCTGACGGACCGGCATGACCTGGGCGTGCATTCCGAGATGGTTTCGGACGGCATCATGGAGTTGGTGGAATGCGGGGCGATCACCGGGGCGCGTAAGACGCTGCACCCGGGCAAGATCATCGCCACCTTCGTCATGGGCTCGCGCAAGCTTTACAATTCGCTGCACGACAACCCGCTGATGGAGATGCACCCGGTGACCTACACCAATAACCCGTCGGTGATCAGCCGGAACCGGAACATGGTGGCGGTGAACGGGGCGTTGGAGGTGGAACGGCTGGGCCAGGTCTGAGCGGACACGTTGGGACCGGTGCAGTATTGAGGAGTGGGAGGGGAGGTGGATTTCGTGCGCGGCGCCCGGCTGTCGGAAGGCGGCAAGGCGGTGATTGTGCTGACGAGCACGGCGCGCAATGGCCAGGTCTCGCGCATCGTGCCCACGCTCAAGCCGGAATCGAGATCGCCCATCCCAACTTCCGCGAGGACCTGAGTCGGCAGGCGTAAGCGATGTGCCGGATGTGTTGAGGGTAGGGGCGGCCAGGTAGGGGCGCGCGGGGCAGGGGCGCACGGCCGTGCGCCCGATCGTCGCCCAATATGATTGACTACGATGAGCGTGTTCAGACCTCACTCCGTGGTAGTTGCCTCAGGCTGTCCTCCGATGCATCCATTTGTCGCCTCGATCCAACTGCCGGCCAGAATCGCTCCGGCTACCACCACTCAGCGCTTTCCTGCCCGCTGTATTGCTTTAGTCACACAGATGAGCTAGGATGACGGCCATGGCTAGCATGAACATTCAGCGCAATCCACCGGCCGGTCATCCTCGATCGCACTCGGCGGCTGTGTGGCTGGTGTGCGCCGGCGTGCTGCTAACTCTGGCCAGCGCGCACGCCGCTGTCGGACGTCTCCCAAATGCCCAAGCATCTGCCTGGCAGCCATTGAATAGCGGCTTGCTCCTACATGTGACGGTTACAGCCCTGGCGCTTGACCCACGAAATGCGCAGCACCTTTACGCCGGCACGGCCAGCGCGGCAGGCGTGTGGATCAGCGAGGACGGCGGATCATCCGGGCATTTCGCCAAAGGCCCGCTGTCAGGCCGGGTGGCATATGCGTTGTTGACCGATCGTGCGCAGCCTGACGCTGTCATTGCCGGCACGGATGCCGGGCTGTATCGGTCCGCGGATGCCGGTCAGACGTGGCAGCAGGAGACGAACGTACCCGCCGTGGCCATTTATGGGCTGGCGCGCGACGTCGACGGGGGGATCTTCGCAGGCGGCGCGGGGCCGGCCATTTATCACCACGCGGCCGGCAAAGACGCCAATTGGCAAGCACTGGCGCCGCCGCCAGGCGGCAGCGCCGTGCTGTCACTAGCGGCAAGCCCGCATGGCAGCCTGGTCTTAGCCGGAACCGATGGTGCGGGTCTGTTCTCGAGCCGGGATGGGGGGCAGACCTGGGATAGCGTGCCCGATATCGGCCGCACCTTTGTGGCTGCGCTGGCCTTCGCCGGCGCGGATGGCCGGGTTGCGCTGGCAAGAACCCGGCTCGGTACCTACGTCACGACCGATGGCGCCAGAAGCTGGCATCCGCTAACGGCTGATCTGCCCGGGCGCGTGGACGCGCTCGCCGCAGGTGGGGAGGGCGACATCTACCTGGGCACAAGTGAGGGCGCATTGTATCGCCGGGCGGCCGGAAGCGAAGGCTGGCAGCGCTGGGGGACGGGTATCGGTGTCCCCGGCATGTTCTTGACTCTCTTGATCGCGCCCGAAAGCCCCTCCCGCTGGTATGCCGGCACGGCCAGCGGCCTATACCTGAGCGACGACGCCGGGCTGACCTGGCATCTGGCGCAGCCTGGTCCCGGCCACGCGGCGGCGACAACTCTGGCGGTGGCGGCCGATGGGTCGCTCTACCTGGGCAACGACGACGGAGTACTGCGCTCGCCGGATGGCGGGCAGCATTGGGAGCCGCGTCGGAGCGGGCTGCCGGCCGACACGGTGCTGGCCCTGGCTCCCGCAGCGGGGGATGGCTTCGCTGGGCTGATCTACGCCGGCCTGGCAGGTCAGGGGTTGTACCGCAGCACAGACGGCGGCCTGCACTGGGAAGCGACCGGTTGGACCAAGCGCGGGGTGCCCGCAGTGCTGGTAGATCCAGGGGACCCGAGCCACTTGTTCATCCGGGTTGCCTATGAGCGCGTGTACGAAAGCCGCGATAGTGGGCAGACCTGGGCGGCGCGCTGGGATGGGCTGGGCCTGGCCACGCAGATCATCTCGCTGGCCATGGACTCCCGGCGCCCCGGCGCGCTCTACGCCGGCGGGAGCGAAGGATTGTTCCGCAGCCTGGACGGCGCCGCCAGCTGGCAGAGCGTAGGCCCAGAACTGGCCGGCCAGACCGTGTTCGCCATCGCCCTCGATCCGCGCGGCGGAGGTGACCTCTACGCCGGCGCCACAAACGGCGCTTACCGCAGCCTGGATGGCGGTGAGCATTGGGAGCCTTGGGGACACGGGCTGGAAGATGTTACGGTGACGGCGCTGGCCTTCGCCAGGCAGGATGCGCGCCTGGTCTTTGCCGGTACCAAATATCAAGGGGTGTTCCAGAGCGCGGACGGCGGCCAGAACTGGCAGTACGCCGGGCCCGCGCCGGTCAGTGTGAACGGCCTCGTCGTTACGCCCGATGACCAATGGATATTCGCGGCAACAGCCGGTGGATTCTATCGCGAGGCGGTACAGGGACGATGAGACGTTTGCGAGTCCCTGCCTGGTCTGCTTCACCCCTGCGGGTCAGCTTGATCCTCGTGATCACGTTAGTCTTGGTGCCGGCAACGTTGCGGGCCGCCGGGTCAACGTCAATGCCCGCCTTGCAGCGCGCCGTTCACCTGCTCAATGCCGATGCGCGCACCCTGCGCCTGGCGCATGATGCCGGTTTCGACACGGTGGTCCAGCTTTTCGGTTGGCGGCAAATCGAGCCCACGCAGGGCGAGTACCATTGGCAGTACCCGGATGAAGTCGTGCAGGGTGCAGGCTATTATGGCCTGAAGCTTGTGGTTCGTCTGGACCAGCACCCCCAATGGGCCGCGGCTGCGCCGCTCAGTGTGAACGCACCGCCCGAAAACATCGCGGACTACGCGCACTTCGTGGGGAGGGTCGCGACTCGCTATCGCGGGCGGGTCTTGGGTTACGTCATCTGGAATGAACCCAATCTGTCCAGCGACTGGGGCGGGCGGCGGCCCGATCCCGCGGCTTACGTGGCATTGCTGAAGGCGGCCTATCAGGCCGTCAAGGGGGCAGACCCCCAGGCGCTGGTCATCAGCGCGGGACTGGCATCCACCGACGATCAAAGCGCGACGGCGCTGGATGATCGTGCCTACCTGGAGGCAATGTATGGCGCGGGTGCGGGCGGGTATTTCGACGTGTTGGGAGCGCATCCGTATGGCTTCGCCTATTCACCCGACGACCCGCGCGGCGCGCACCAGGGGTTGAACATGGCTCGGGTTGCTGACCTGCACGACATCATGGCCAGGCACGGCGATGGCGCCAAACCGGTGTGGGCCACCGAAATGGGCTGGACGGTAGATGGGAAAGGGGCGTCAGCCTGGCAGGCAGTCTCGGAGCAGCAGCAGGCTAACTATCTGGCCGGCGCCTTCACCCGGGCCGGGCGCGACTGGCCCTGGTTGGGCATGCTCTCTGTCTGGAACCTCGGGGATGGAGCAGACAAGGCGTGGGATGGTTACAACTTGCTGGACGCGGCCGGAGGACCGCGACCGGCCTACCGTACCCTGCAACAGTTGTTCCGCCCGTCGCAGATCGCGCAGCTCTTTGGCCTGGGCTCGGTGCTGCGTGGTTGGCTTGAACGCGAGCAGGGTGGGGAGCGCTACCAGGTCTTAGCCGGCGACGCGGTCATTCATCTGGGGCATCGCGAGTACTCGGCGCCCTGGGTGCCATTGTACGGTGCGAACAGCCCCAGCACACATTGGCAGGGCACAGTGTATATCAAAGACTCGGGCACTGGGTCCTGGAACCTGACCATGCGCTTGATGCAGAGCAACGCCTGGGGCAACTTCATCTGGGTCAATGGGCAACGCCTGGATCCGGCCTTTCCACTCGAGGACTACAGCAATAGCTGGGTGGCCTATACCTGGCAAGTACCGGCTGGAGTCCTGCAAGCGGGTCCCAATCAGGTAAAGGTAACCGTCGGCGAAGCGCTGCCGCTGCTGCAGGACTCGCCCATCAATTGGGATGATCTGCAATTCAAAGATATCGTGCTGTGGCACGGGGCGCCGTGACGCTGGGCGCACGCTGGGCGCACGGCCGTGCGCCCGTACATTTAGCGCAGGAGGGCTTCTTCGTAGGGGTAGCCAGGCGCGCGCACGCGGATGGCTTCGGCCGCCGACCAGCCGCCGTCGTGTTGGACGGCGCGGATGCGGCCGAGCAGCGTGGAGAGGTGGTCGCGCAGCCAGCCCGGATCGTTGCCGGGATGGAGGTCGACGTGCCATTCGTGGGCGTAGTGGCCGCGGCGGGCCATGCGCACCGATTCGACGGCCGAGCAGCGGTAGAAGCCGTTAATACTGCGGCGCAGGCATTGTTCCCACTCGTCGAGGTCGGTCAGGCTATCGGCGGTAGGCGGCTCGAACTGCAGCTCGCCAGTGGGGGGCGCGGCCAGGCGGGTTTCGCGGCAGCTCAGATCGAGATTGATGGCCAGCTGGCGATCGAGGATACGGTGGACGCGCGACTCGTAGCGGGCGCGGAAGACGGAGTAGCTGGGGTAGGTGTGCTGCCAGGCGCGCTCGGGATAGACATACTCGGCGCGCAGGGCTATCTCTTCCGCGCGGCCACTCAGGCCCTCGGCCAGAAACTGGTGGGCCAGCGCGTCGAGCTCATGTTCGAGAGTTGCTATCTCGGCTTCCATAACTGCCTCCGAGCGGGAGGTGTAGCCGGCAAGTGGAGAATATTGTAGCACAAAAAGGATGAAGTAAGAAGGATGAGAGTGATCAGAACTTCCTTCAGCGCCGGGCCGTTAAACTGCATATTGTATC
>Ga0066793_10000880_pt1 | contig 12774 bp, 8 predicted proteins | sample PersoiDNA2013189_FD_83876 | JGI IMG/M metagenome (GOLD analysis project Ga0066793, IMG submission 83876) | Permafrost soil microbial communities from the Arctic, to analyse light accelerated degradation of dissolved organic matter (DOM) -... | ecosystem: Environmental > Terrestrial > Soil >...
GCGTTCGACCCGCGGCACCGAGGGATCATCGCCTACAAGGGAAACCGCTATTTCCTGGTTGGCGGCGACAGCGGACCGGAGTTCGGGATCGACACCTGGGCCAACGGCAAGAAGGGAAATGGCCTGGCCGGCACGTGGGTCGACGCCGAGGACGGGATATTGGGCCGAAACCCGATCGAGCAGGGCTCCGTGGACTGCACCGTCGGGTTCGACCTCGCCCCGGCGAAGCCCCTGGGGTCCAGCACCCTGACTCACTGGGTTTGCATGGGCACCCGGCTGAGCGAGGTCACCTCGTACGGCCAGGACCTGATCGTGAGCCGCGGGCCGGACACCTATCACGGCCGGACCATCACGTACTGGCACGTGTGGGTCGAGAAGGACCACCGCCACATCGACGAGGAGCTTGGCTCGGACGTGACTCAGCTGTACCGGCGCAGCATCCTCACCGCGCGCACCCACGCCGACAACCATGGCGCGATCATCGCGTCCACCGACTTCGACATCACGAAGTTCGCTCGCGACACGTATGCGTACGCGTGGCCGCGGGACGGCGCGCTGGTCGCGAACGCGCTCGACAGGGCCGGCCATGAGGACATCACGCGGCAGTTCTTCCAGTTCTGCCAGCAGGCGCTGGTGGAAGAGGGCTTCTTCCTCCACAAGTACACGCCCTACTGCCTGCCCGGCAGCTCCTGGCTGCCGTGGGTCGACTCTCACGGAACCAGGACGCTGCCAATCCAGGAGGACGAGACCGGCCTCGTGCTGTGGGCCCTCTGGCAGCACTACCGGATTCACGGCAACCTCGACTTTGTGGTCGGCCTGTACACGACGCTGGTCGTGCCGGCCGCGGAATGGATGGTCTCGTACGTCGACCAGCGGAACGGGCTCTTGTTGCCGTCCTGGGACCTCTGGGAGGAGCGCTGGGGAGTCCATGCCTTCACGGTCGGCGCGGTGTGGGGCGGGCTCGACGCGGCCCGCAACTTCGCCGACCTGTTCGGGGACGTCGCGGCCTACGTCCGGTACCGCGATGCGGCCGACCGCCTCCGCAAGGCGGCGGACACGCACCTGTACAGCGCGGAGCTCGGTCGCTTCGCTCGCCGCATCGCCATCGAGGAGGACGGAACCGAGACGGTGGACATGATCCTCGACAGCGCGATCTACGGGCTGTGGCGCTTCGGCATGTATCCCTCGACCGACCAGCGGATCACCGACACGATGAACGCGATCCGCGACCAGCTTTCGAACAAGGCGGCGTCCGGTGGCATCGCGAGATACCAGGACGACTATTACTTCAAGGTCGAGCCCGACACCAGGAAGGTTCCGGGAAACCCATGGTTCATGTGCACGATGTGGCTCGCGCAGTGGTACATCGCCATCGCCAAGGACACCGGCGAGCTCAAGCCCGCGCAAGACATCATCAACTGGGTGGCGGCCCACCAGCTTCCCGGCGGCCTGCTCTCGGAGCAGCTCGACCCCAACACGGGCGCGCCGCTGTCGGTGTCGCCGCTCACGTGGTCGCACGCTGAATTCGTCGTCACTGTCGACGAGTTCTGCAGGAAGTCGGAGCGCCTTCGACGCTCCGCGAACGCGATTGTGCGCTAGAGCGGGATGTTTCCGTGCTTGCGCGGCGGCCGTTCGACCGTCTTGCGCAAGCAGAGCTGAAGACCCCGGACCAGCTCTCGCCTGGTCTGGCTCGGCTCGATCACGTCGTCGATGTACCCCCGCTCTGCAGCCACGTATGGGTTGGCGAACTTCGCCGTGTACTCAGCGACGAGCTCCTTGCGTCGCATGGCGGGATCTTTCGCGCCGGCGAGGTCGCGCCTATAGATGATGTTGACCGCGGCCTCGGGTCCCATGACCGCGATCTCGGCGGTCGGCCACGCGAGGTTGAGGTCCGCTCCCATCTGCTTGGGGGACATGACGCAGTAGGCGCCTCCGTAGTCCTTGCGCGTGATCACCGTCAGCTTCGGCACGGTGGCCTCCGCATAGGCGTAGAGAAGCTTGGCGCCGTGCCGGATGATCCCGCCGTGCTCCTGGTCGCGCCCGGGCAGGTACCCCGGGACGTCGACGAACGAGATGATCGGGATTCCGAACGCGTCGCAGAACCTGATGAACCTGGCTGCCTTGACCGACGCGTTGATGTCTATCGCCCCGGCCAGCACCTTGGGCTGGTTGCCGACGATGCCGACGACGTGGCCGCCAAGCCGGCCAAGCCCGACGATGATGTTCGGCGCAAAGAAAGGCTGCACCTCGAAGAACTCGCGATTGTCGAGGACACGTGCGACCAGCTCGCGCATGTCGTACGGCTTGTTGGGCGATTCCGGAACGATCGTCTGCAGCTCAGGATCGGCTCGCTCGAGGTCGTCGCTGGTCGGGATGAACGGTGGTGCTTCGCCGTTCGAGGACGGCAGGTAGGACAGGAGTTTGCGCACGCCCGCCGCGCAATCCTCTTCGGTCTGGGGCAGGAAATGAGCCACTCCCGACGTCGCGTTGTGCACGTCGCCGCCGCCCAGCTCGTCGAACGAGACCGACTCGCCCGTCACGACCCGGATCACCTCCGGGCCGGTGATGAACATGTATCCCTGGCCCGCGATGATGAAGATGAAATCGGTGATCGCCGGCGAGTAAACCGCGCCGCCGGTGCACGGTCCGGCGATGACGCTTAGCTGCGGAATCACGCCGGACGAGCGCACGTTGCGGAGGAAGATGTCGGCGTAGCCCGCCAGCGCGACAACGCCCTCCTGTATGCGCGCGCCACCAGAGTCGTTGATGCCGATGATCGGCACGCGGTTGCGCAGAGCCAGCTCCTGCACCTTGACGATCTTCTCCGCTGTGACCTCGCCCAGGGAACCGCCGAAGACGGTCGCGTCGTACGCGTAAACCGCGACCGGGCGGCGATCGATCTCGCCGAAACCGGCGACCACGCCGTCACCCGAGATCCGCCGTTCATCCATGCCGAACCCGTGCGCGCGATGTTTCGCGAACACGTCGAGCTCCACGAACGATCCGTTGTCGAGGAGCATCTCGATGCGGTCCCGCGCGGTCGCCTTGCCCGCCGCGCGCCGCCGGTTGGCGGCCTCGGTTTCCGCATGCAGGGCCTGGTAGCGACGCTTGCGGTACTGGTTGATCTTCTGTTCTGAGACGGTGGTTCGAGCCCGGTGGGGAGCTTCGACACCTTCGAGGGTGGGAGTGGTCCTGCGAACGGGCGTCAGCGATTTAGGTCTCCTTGCAGCCATAGCGCATATATCGTAGGCGCCGTGCCCGAATACGGCCCCCGGCTGGACATCGACCGCTCCGTGACTCTGCGCCAGCTGCGCACCTTCAAGACGGTTGCCGACCTCAACAGCTTCAGCCTCGCCGCGCAGCAGCTGCGCCTCAGCCAACCCTCGGTTTCATACCAGGTCAAAGAGCTCGAGGAGGCGATCGGCATGCCGCTCCTGGATCGTCTCGGCCGCCAGGTGCACCTGACCGAGGCCGGCACCGTGCTCTATTCGTATGCGAGGCGAACCCTCGACGTGCTCGACGAGGCATCGCTTGCGCTCGAAGAGATGCGCGGCATCAAGCGCGGCAACCTGCGCGTCGGCGCGAGCACGACCGTCGGGATCTACCTGCTGCCCGCCGCGCTCGGCGCCTTCAAGAAGCTTCATCCGGGTCTTGTCATCTCGCTCGAGATCGGCACGCGGGCTCGAGTCCAGGAGCAGGTGCTCGCAAACGAGCTCGACCTCGCGGTCGTCGGGCCGGCGCTCAAGGATCCCGACCTGGCGATCCTTCCCTTCGTGAGCGACGAGCTCATCGTCATCGCTCCGGCCGGCCACAAGCTCGCCGGGCGCCGGGCGCTCGCCCTGAAGGACCTCGAGCACCAACCTTTCGTGATGCGCGAGCCGGCCTCGGGCAGCCGGTGGTCGCTCGAGAAAGCGGCGCGCAAGGCGGGAGCGAAGCTGGATGTCGCTATGGAGCTCGGTTCCAATGGAGCGATCAAGCATGCCGTCGAATCGGGGCTCGGCCTGGCCGTGATCTCGCGCTACGCGTGCGCGCTCGAACTATCGGGCCACCGCCTGGTCGAGCTGAACGTGCGCGGTTTCCCCATCCGCCGCGACTGGCACATCGTGCACTTGCGCAGGCGCCGCCTCCCGGCGTCCGTGCTAGCTTTCATCGAATTCTTGAAGGACACGAGCTGGCTCACGCGCAACGGCGCGCGAGGCCACCTCAGACCTCCGACAGATTGACCGCGCGCCATCGCCGCGCGGCTGCAGATTGACCGCGCGCCATCGCCGCGCGGCTGCCGTTTGATCGGCCGGCTGGGCCGTGCCGCCGCCGACGTGTTCGGGCGGCCGGCCCTTTACTGGGCGATCGCCGGCGCTTTCTGGCTTCGGGTGGCGATCCTCACCATCCTGACGCCGCGTCGCTTCGACGCCGAGGGCATGTGGGAAGGCGCCCACGCCTACATCACCGAGCCTTCCCACATGTACGACGCGGCTGCGCAGTACATCGCGCGCTTTCACATCATCGCGCCGCCTGGCGGGCTCGATGAGTTCGTGAGCCCGCCTCCGCTGGCGGCCCTTGCGGCCCCGGTCGCGCTGCTGCCCAAGTTTGTCGCCGTGCAGGTCTGGACCGGTATCGACGCCGTCGCGCTGCTGCTCGCGCTGCTGCTTCTCTACCGATTGGTCGCAAGCCGGCATCCGCTGGCACGGCCCGCGTTCTGGATGGTGGCGGCGTACTTCCCGCCGCTGTTCTCGGACCTGGTCGCCGGCCAGCGTGGCGGCGTGCTGCTGCTGGGGGCGATCGCCTCGATCTCACTCGAGGCGAACCGCCCGGCGCTCGCGGGCGCCGCGGGCGGGCTGGTCGCAGCGCTCAAGTACTACCCGGCCGCGATGGTGGTCGGCACGCGCCCCGAGCATCGGATCCGTTACGCGGTGGCTCTTGCCGCCGTGCTGGTGATCGTCACCGTCGCGAGCTTTGTGCCGCTCGGGCTTGGCGGCGCCGTCTTCTACTTCCAGCACGTGCTGCTCCCTTCGCTTGCGTCGCACAATCCCGACTGCGCGTACGACTCGGTCCGCACGTTGTTCATGCGCACGATCGGCGGGGAGCAGTACGCGCAGCCCACGAGCACCGGCTACGTTCTCGTCACCTCGCCGGTGCATCTGCCGGCGGTGGCGCTCGCGCTTTCTTATACGAGCGCCCTCGTCTTCGCGGCGGCGGCGACGTGGGCCGCCTGGCGCAGCGGATGGAACGCGGCTTACGGCATGTCGATGGGCTTCGCTCTCGGAGCCCTGATTCCCAACGAGGTCTGGCCGTACCAATGGCTGCCGCTGCTGCCGCTTGTCCTCCTGCTCGTCGTGCGCGGGATCGAGCAGCGAAGATTCGGTTCGCTCGCGGTCCTGGTCATCCTCCTGCTCGGGTTCTATCGCGCGCCGTGCGACCTCATCTTCCCCAACATCTGGACGATCGCGGCGATCGGCATCTTCGTTCTCGGCGTGTGGGAAAATCGCCTTTTCCGGGAGGTCGGTCGACCGGCCGGGCGGAGCAGCTGAGATCTGGGGCGAGCCGAGACGAAGGCGGCGCGAGCACCGGACCGGAAGGCATCTAAACGATGCCTGAGGACCGGAGCGCAGCGCCAACGCTCGTAGCGGCCGCATCCAGGGCTCAGCTGCCCGCCCGGAGCGGGGGAGCGACCTCCTAAGGGCAGGGCTATCGAGAGGGAGGTGCCGAATGGCGCTCAACAATGAGGTCAGCTTCACGTGGATCGGGCATGGGACCTGGAAGGTCCGCAGCGCCAAGGGAAAGACCATCTACATCGATCCCTGGGTCATGAACAACCCGGTCGCGACGGACGCCCTGAAGAAGGTCGACAGCTGCGACCTCATGCTCATCACGCACGGTCATTTCGACCATGTCCACGACGCGCTCGAGATCGCGAAGGCGACCAACCCCAAGATCGTGACCAACTTCGAGATCAGCGCCTGGCTCGGGTCAAAGGGGGTTGACGGCAACAGCATCATGGGCATCAACACGGGCGGCACTGTCGACGTGGACGGCATCAAGGTCACGTTGGTGCACGCCGAGCACAGCTGCGGCATCTCGGACGGCGACAAGATCATCTACGGCGGGAATGCCAGCGGCCTGGTGATCGAGTTCGAAAACGGTTTCACCATCTACTTCGCGGGCGACACCGACGTGTTTGGCGACATGGCGCTCATCTCCGAGCTGAGCGAGTTCGACGTGGCATTCCTGCCGATCGGCGGCTTCTACACGATGGGACCGGACCGCGCCGCCAAAGCAGCCTCTCTGCTTGGCGTCAAGACGGTGGTGCCCATGCATTTCGGCACGTTCCCGGCACTCGCCGGCCGGCCAAAAGAGCTACAGGACCTCGTCGGCCCCGGTGTCAAAGTGCTGGATATCAACCCCGGAGACAAGGTATAGCGTTACTCCCCCGTGACAGTGCCTCGACCCCGACGTTCCTTGCATCTTCGCGGCCCAGGCGGCCGGGCGCCTGCGCACCCCGCGAAATCCCCGATTTCGCGGGGACCCCGGACGGGCGCTGAAGCCTGCGTCGACTCCTGCTCGCGTTCGGTCACGGATCTACGCGATGCGCTCCCTCACGTGCTCGTCGTCTCCTTGGCTCCGGCCGCCGATGCCGCGAATATGCGGCGGACCGCAGGGTCGAGGCACTGATGAGAGACATAATCGGCGCCCCCGCCGGCTGGTTGGCACGCGCCATCCGGACCAAACAGGTCTCTTCGCTGGAGGTGGTGCGGGCGCACCTCGAGCACATCCACACGGTCAATCCTCGGCTCAACGCGGTGGTCTTCGCCACCGGCGAAAGCGCGCTCAAGCAGGCCCGCGCCGCGGACCGCCGGAACAAGAGGAAAGCCGTGCTCGGCCCGCTGCACGGCGTTCCGTTCACCGCCAAGGACATCTTCGACACCGAGGGCCTTCCGACCACCGCCGGGCTTCGCATGCTCAGGAGCAACATCCCCGAGCGCGACGCGACGGTCGTGGCCCGTATGCGCGGCGCCGGCGCGATCCTCATCGGCAAGACGCTCTGCCCGCCGGGCGGCGTCGGCGACGACAGCTGGAACTCGCTGCACGGCGGCACCCGCAATCCGTACGACATCGCGCGCTCTCCCGGCACCAGCAGCAGCGGCGAGGCGGCGATCATTGCCGCCGGCGGCTCCCCTGCCGGCCTCGGCAGCGACTCGGGCGGAAGCATCAGGATGCCCGCGCATTACTGCGGCATCGCCGCGCTGAAGCCGACGACGGGCCTCGTTCCGAGCACCGGGGCATACGCCCTTCCAGGCGGACTCACCGATCCCCGCAGCCAGGTGGGCCCGATGGCCCGGTTCGTGTCCGACCTCGCGTTGATGCTGCCTGTGCTGGTCGGGCCCGACGGGGTCGACTCAGGGGTGGTCCCAGTGCCTCTCGCGCGGCGAACGCCAAAGCTGAACGGCCTCAGGGTCGCGTGGTACGCCGACGACGGCATCGCCAGGTGCACCCCGGCCATCGCGGCTGTCGTGCGCGCGGCGTCGCGCGCGCTCGACGACGCCGGCTGCATCGTCACCGAAGCCCGGCCGCCGGGCCTGCACGAGGCGCACCAGGTCACGCTCGGCTACTGGGGCGACAAGCGAATGAGCCACGATCGCCTCTACCGGCGGTGGGACGCCTTCCGCACCGAGATGCTGGTCTTCATGACCGGTTTCGACCTCATCGTGAGCCCCGTGGCGCCAGACATCGCGCCTCTATACCGCTCCAAGGTCGTGGCCCCCAAAACGTACAGCTACACCAGCCCTTTCAGCCTCAGCGGAAACCCTTGCGTGGTGGTCCGCGCCGGCACCTCGAAGGAGGGTCTGCCCATCGGCGTCCAGGTCGTGGCCCGCAACTGGCACGACGACGTCGCCCTGCGCGCCGCGCACGCCATCGAGCGGGCGCTGGGCGGCTGGCGGCCTGCTAGCGTGGTCGGGTGAGGTTCCGGTACTCCAGGTGGGACGGCACTCAGAAGCTGGACGATCTCGCCGCGGGCGACGTGCTCGACGCGCTCTCGGACGACCTCATGAACTACGGCGACCTCAACGCCGCGCTGCAGAGACTGCTGCGCTGGGGAACACCGAACATGCCGGGCCTCGAGCAGCTGCTCAAGCAGCTCCGCGAGGAGCGTGAGCGCGAGCTAGGCCGCTACAACCTCGACTCGACCGTCGAGCAGCTGCGCGAGCAGGTCCAGGACGTGATCGACACCGAGAAGGCCGGGATCGATCGCAGGTTGAACGAGTCGGAGAGCCCCGAGGCCAGGAAGCTGATGGAGCGGATCGCCCACCAGCGCAACGATCAGCTCGACCGATTGCCGGATGACCTGGGCGGTCGGGTGAAGGGACTTCGCGATTACGAGTTCGTCGACGACCAGGCGCGCCAGAAGTTCGAAGACCTGATGGAAAAGCTGCAAAAGCAGATGGTCGACCAGATGTTCCAGGGCATGAAGGGATCGCTCGAGCAGATGCAGGGACAGGACCTCTCGCGCGTTCGCGACATGGTCCGCGAGCTGAACACCATGCTCGAGCAGCGCATGGAGGGCCGCACGCCCGATTTCAACGGGTTCATGGAGAAGTTCGGCGACATGTTTCCGCCGGGCATCAACAGCCTCGATGAGCTGCTGGAGCACCTGCAGCGGCAGATGGCTCAGATGCAGTCCCTGCTTCAGAGCATGAGCCCAGAAGCGCGTGAAGAGCTGCACCAGATGATGGACGCGCTGCTGCAGGACGACTCCCTGCGCCTCGAGCTCGCGCGCCTTTCGGGATTCATGCAAGCGATGACGCCGCCGTCCGAGTTGACCGAGCGCTATCCGTTCTTTGGCGAGGACTCGCTGAGCATGGGAGAGGCGATGGGCCTGATGGAGCGCCTCCAGCAGATGGACCGCCTCGAATCGCAGCTCGAGCGAGGAAGCTTCCGTCCCGAGGACGTCGATCGCTCCCTTGCCCAGCAGCTTCTGGGCAACGAGGCGCGCCAGGCCCTCGATCAGCTGCGCAGGCTGACCGACGTGCTGGAGAAGGCGGGCTACGTGGAGCGCAAGGGCCGGCGTATGGAGCTGACGCCACGCGGTATGAGGCGGATCGGCCAGTCGGCCCTGCGCGACATCTTCGACCAGCTGAAGAAGGCGCGCATGGGGCAGCACCAGCTGTGGCGCGGGGGGATCGGGAACGACGCGTCTGACGAGCTCAAGTCCTACGAGTACGGGGATCCCTTTCTGCTCGACCTGAAAGAGACGCTGTTCAACTCAATTGTTCGCGAAGGCCCCAAGGTACCCGTCAAGATGGCCCCTGCCGATTTCATCGTGCATCGTACGGAGCACGTGACGCAGGCGTCGACGGTTCTGATGATTGACATGAGCCGGTCGATGTTCCTGCGCGGATGCTTCCTAGCCGCGAAGAAGGTCGCCATCGCGCTGGACTCTTTGATCCGCAGCCAGTATCCCCGCGACTCCCTGTACGTCGTGGGCTTCTCCAACTATGCAGTCGAGCTGAAGCCGCACACGCTCCCACAGCTCGCGCTGAACGACTACGTGTACGGGACCAACATGCAGCACGGTTTTCAGCTCGCGCGATCGCTTCTCGCGAAGCACCGTGGCAACCGTCAGATCATCATGATCACCGACGGCGAACCGACCGCGCATCTCGCTGACAACGGCAAGGCCTACTTCGCGTATCCGCCTACTTTCCAGACCATCCAGCAGACGCTGCGCGAGGTCACGCGGTGCACGCGCGATCGCATCGTCATCAACACTTTCATGCTCGAACGCGGTCCATACCTGACCGAGTTCATCAACCAGATGACCCGCATCAACAAGGGGCGGGCATTCTTCGTTTCGCCTGACCGTTTGGGCGAGTACGTCCTCGTCGACTACGTGAGCGGCAAGCAGCGCCGGCGAGCCAGCTCGCGCCGGGCGCGAATCGCCTGACCACGCGTTTTCCCTATGATCGAAAGCTAGATGCCCGCCTGGAATAAGCCCGCGCCAGAGCGACGCAACCTCAGCCCGGCCGCCCTCTACGAGCACGCGATCCGGCGCAATGAGGCCGTGATCGTTTCCTCCGGGGCGCTGACAGCCGAGACCGGCAAGCACACCGGCCGCTCGCCGAAGGACAAGTTCTTCGTCAAGGAGCCGACGAGCCAGGGAGCGATCTGGTGGCAGGCCAACCAGGCGATCCCGCCGGCGAAGTTCGACGCGCTGCTGGAGCTGATGGACGAGTTCTGCGCCTCCCATGAGGTGTTCACCCAGGATGTCTTCGCCTGCGCCGACCACCGCTACCGTCTGCGCGTGCGGGTTGTCACCGAGCTCGCCTGGCACAGCCTGTTCGCCCGCAACCTGTTCATCAGGCCAAACGCCGATGAGCTGATGAACTTCGAGCCCGACTTCACGGTCATCTCGCTGCCCTCGGTCAAGGCGGACCCGAAGGTCCACGGCACCCGGTCTGAGACTTTCATCCTGGTCAACCTCGCCCGCCGGATCGTGATCATCGGAGGCACCGAATATGCGGGCGAGATCAAGAAGTCGATCTTCACGGCGCTGAATTACCTGCTCCCCGCGCAGGGCGTCTTTCCGATGCACTGCTCGGCGAACGTGGGCGGCGGCGGCTCCGACGTCGCGCTGTTCTTCGGCCTGAGCGGCACCGGCAAGACGACTCTGTCCGCCGACCCCTCACGCCGCTTGATCGGCGACGACGAGCACGGCTGGAGCGACACGGGCATCTTCAATTTCGAGGGCGGCTGCTACGCGAAGACGATCCACGTCCGCAAGGAGTCGGAGCCGGAGATCTACGCTGCGACCGAAAGCTTCGGCACGATCCTGGAAAACGTCATCTACGACCCGCGGACGCGAATCCCCGACTACGACTCTGAGGAGAAGACGGAGAACACCCGCGCCGCCTACCCGGTCGACCTGATCCCCAACGCGGTCCTTTCGGGGACCGGCCGGCACCCGAACAATGTGATCTTCCTTTCCGCGGACGCCTACGGCGTGCTTCCGCCCGTTGCGCGGCTCGACGAGGACCAGATCCGCTACTACTTCCTGTCCGGATATACCGCGAAGGTCGCCGGAACGGAGCGGGGGGTGACCGAGCCGGAACCGATCTTCAGCACGTGCTTCGCCGCGCCGTTTCTGGTCCTGCCGCCGGAGCGGTACGCGGACATGCTCATCGACCGCGTCAACCGGCACAACTCTGACGTGTGGATGTTGAACACCGGGTGGGTCGGCGGGCCGTACGGGGTTGGCCAGCGGATGTCGATCGCGCACACTCGCGCGATAGTGCGGGCCGTCGTCCAGGGCAAGCTCCACGGCGTGGCCACTCACAGCGACCCCGTTTTCGGCCTGCAGATCCCCGACATGGTGCCTGACGTGCCGACCGAGGTCCTTGACCCGCGCGCGACGTGGTCCGACCCCGAGGCGTACGACCGGCAGGCATCGAGCTTGCGCAAGATGTTCGAGGAGAACATCCACATGATCGGCAAGAGCGCCTCAACAGCCGGCTAGTGGCCTCCGAGCCAGGCCACTAATTGCGGGTCGCCATTGTGGGAAGCCGGCGCTTCTCCGAACCGTCTCGGGTCAGCGAATATGTCAACTCACTCCCGCCGCGCGCGTCGATCATCACCGGCAGCGCGAGTGGGGTGGACGCGGCGGCCACCAAGGCCGCGCGTGCCAAGGGGATCGCCGTCCAGGTGATGCCGGCGAGCTTCGATGAGGTCGCCGACGCAGGCAAGTCGGCCGCGCGCAACCAGCGGTTGGTCGACGCGTGCGACGTGCTGGTCGCTTTCTGGGACGGCAGCTCGAAGGGCACGCGTGCCACTGTGGAGCGGGCGCTCGACTCGGGCAAGGAAGTTCACGTTTTCGTCGCTCCCTAAGATGGCCACATGACGTTGGTCATCGATGTCCGAGTCCGGTACTTCGCAAGATTGCGCGAGCTGGCGGGAACGGACGTTGAGAAGGTAGTCGACGTGCCGGCGGGTGAGACGCTTGCGGAGCTCTACACCCGACTACGTCGGGCGCACCCGGCGCTGCCCGACCGCGAGACGGTTCGCGTGGCGGTCAATCAGGAGTTCGTGGATTGGAGCGCCCAACCATCAATCGACGACGAGGTGGCGTTCATCCCGCCTGTGAGCGGCGGAGCTCACGCCGTCGGGGTCCTGTTCGAACTGACTGTCGATCCGCTCGACGCGCGCAGGTTGGAGGCCGCGGTGGCTCACAAGGGCGCCGGCGCCATCTGCACATTCACGGGGATCGTGCGCGACAGCTCTCGCGGCCGATCTGTCACGCACCTCGACTACGAGGCGTACGCCGAGATGGCGACGGCGCAGATGCGCAAGATCGGCGACGAGATCGCTGAGCAGTGGCCCGAGGCGCGGGTGGCGATGGCGCACCGCACCGGCAGGCTCGAGATTGGCGAGGCGTCCGTGGTCGTGGCCGTCTCCTGCCCCCACCGCGCGGAGGCGATCGCCGCCTGCAAGTGGGGCATCGACCGCCTGAAGGAGTCCGTTCCGATCTGGAAGAAAGAGCACGCCGCTGACGGCACTTACTGGATCGAGGGAGACGACGCGAAGCCGACCGCAACCTGAGACCTGCTTAAGTCCCTGCGCGCGCAAGCGGCGTTAAGGATGTGACCTACTGATCGCACCCGAGCCCTGCGCCCAAGCGGCGATAAGGATGTGACTCAACTGATCGCTCCCCGGTGGAAAGGGGGAGGTTCTCGGTGCCTGAATCAAGCTGCTCGGCTTCCAGCTACCAGCGCCGTTCCCAGGAAC
>Ga0066793_10000881_pt1 | contig 12774 bp, 13 predicted proteins | sample PersoiDNA2013189_FD_83876 | JGI IMG/M metagenome (GOLD analysis project Ga0066793, IMG submission 83876) | Permafrost soil microbial communities from the Arctic, to analyse light accelerated degradation of dissolved organic matter (DOM) -... | ecosystem: Environmental > Terrestrial > Soil >...
AGCTTCCGCTCGACGGCGAGGCCGCAGCCGCGAGCAACGCGGTTACTGCAGCTCCGGACGCAGCAGCGGCGCCGAGTGCACCGGCGTCTGCACCGGTGGCACCGACGCCCGCGCCACACGTTCGTGCCGAGCGCCCGCCCCGTGGGCCGCGTCCAGAACGACCGGCGCGTCCCGAAGCCGCTGAGCCGATCGGTGCAACCGGTGAGCGACTCACACGCGACGAGGCGTTTGATCTTCTTCGTCGCACGGTTGCCGAGCTCACCTCTGGTGATGTTGCGGTTCGCGCCGGCGTTGTGCGCGCCAAAGCCCGCGAGCTGCTCGGCCGTGACAGCGAGAGCCTCGCCGATCGCAACTTCCCGCGCATTCTCAAGGATGCGCACGATAACGACGTGATCGATCTCCGTCGTCGCGGCGACGACTTCGAAGTCGCCCGCGTGTCGGAGGCCGAATCGGTTGCAGAGCAATTGGCGAAGTCGGCGATCACCAACGCGCCGGCTCCCACCGCAACGGCGCCTGCACCCAGAGGAATGGGCCCGCGCGGCGGGGTCAGCTCGCGTGGTCGTGGCGGTCGCCCTGGGGCGCCACCGGCGGATTTTCTCAGCATCGGCGTTGTCGGACCGTCGTCGAGCGCCGCCATTGCGACGCCGACCATAACGCCGCCGGTGCCCGCATCGGCGGTGGCTCCTGTAGCAGCAACGGCACCGGCCGTCGCCGCACCTGCGGCACCGACGAGGTCCGCGCCTTCGGCGAAGAGCAGCGGTCGCAAGACTGCGGCAAAGAAGAGCGCCTCCGCAGCGAAGGCGCCCGCCGGGAAGGCTCCGGTTGCGAAGACGCCCGCTGAGAAGGCGCCCGCTGAGAAGGCACGCGCTGAGAAGGCGCCCGTCGCGAAGTCACCTGTCGCGAAAGCGAAGGGCAAGACAGCTCCTCCGCCCGCCACGAAGAAAGTGGCCGCAGCCACGAAACCACGGGCCAAAAAGACGGCGGCCCGCGACGACGCATGACACGAGACGCCGCGCCCACCGCGCGGCGTTCTCGTTTGGGTCCGCCGCTTCCAGCTCGGTGGGTCGATCATAGAACCGAGCTGGTCGCGCGTGAGCTACTCGGCGCTGTCCTTCAGTGCACGACGGCTGGCGGCGTGGCCCGCGCTCGGATCGTCGAGACGGAGGCGTACATCGGTCCTGACGATCCAGCGTGTCACGCGGCAGCCGGACTCACGCCGCGCACCGCGCATCTCTTCGGGCCGCCGGGATTGTCGTACGTGTACTTCATCTACGGCATGTACTGGTGCTTCAACGCCGTCACGCGCGAGCGCGGGCACGGCGCTGCGGTTCTGGTACGAGCCGTTCACCCGATAGACGGCATCGAGCTGATGCGTCGCCGTCGCCCGCGCGTACGACGCGACCGCGATCTCACGAATGGTCCGGGCAAACTCTGTCTGGCCATGGGCATCACGGGCGCGATGAATGGCACCTCGCTGCGCGATGGCCGGATCGTGCTTCGCGCCGGCGAGCCGGTGCCCGACGACGAGGTCGTGATTACTCCGCGCATCGGGATCACTCGCGCCGCCGACTGGCCACTGCGCTTCTTCGTGCGCGACGATCCGTACGTATCGGCGACGCCGTCGCATTTCGCGCGCGTGCCGTATCGACCGTAGCCCGAGTAGAACCGACGTTTCGACAAGAAGGGCCGCCCGAACTGACGGGCGGCCCTTCGTCACTTCTCGTCGAGATGACTTAGCGCGCGTGGTCGATCGAACTGCCCACGTTGTATCTCGCACCGAGCTCCAGGGACAGATTGACTGACCGCGAGCTGGTGCTGTTCGAGAGGAAGAAGGTCTTCTGAATTGGCGAGGCCGTCCCCTGCACGAAGAGCGACATCGGCTTGAAGCGCGCCTGAATTCCGGCGATGAAGATCGGCGAGAACGTGGCCTTCTTGGCCATGATGCTGTCCCGCGCGATCAAAGGATCCACGCCGCCGATCTGGTTGAACGCCAGTCCCGCACCCGCGTAGGGGTGGAGGTTGCGCGTTTGTGCCGGAAAGATCATGCCCGCCATCGTGAATCGACGCAGATTCTTCAGCGTGACGTTCCGTACGAAGTTGCTGACGCTATCCGGGTCGTGATCGGTGAATCCGCCCGTGGTCGTGAGGAAGGCCTGATCGAAGCTCAGGTAGAGCCCACCATTCGTTCTGGTGATGAGCCACTCCGCTCCGACGAGCGGCGCACCGCCACCTGTCGTCGTCACGGAGGAGTAGAGCAGTCCGCCACCTTTGACGCCCCAGAACCACGCATCCTTGAACTGCCGCGCGTCCTGTGCCGCACTCGACTGGGAGAGCACGGCGGCGAGGCCGGTGGCTACCGCCAACACACGGAGGAGTCGCATAAATGGAAACCTCGAGAAAAGAGAGTGCAGCCCGCAACCGCCAGTGGCGGCAGGCTCAATTCTGGGACGAAGACGGCGCCTGTTCGGTCACGAATGGGGAGACATCGATTATCAAATCAAACGATCTTTAACGTCTTCCCGACTTTGACGATCGCTCGAATCGCCTCATCGAGATCATCCTTCGTGTGCGCCGCCGATACCTGGCACCGCACGCGCGCCTGACCCTGCGGCACCACCGGGAATCCGAAGCCGGTGACGAACACACCGTCGGCGAGCAGCATGTCGCTCATCTGGATCGCGGTCGACGTTTCGCCGACGATGATCGGTATGATCGGCGTCTCGCCCGCGAGCGGCTTGAACCCGGCTTCGATGATTTGCTCTCGGAAGTAGCGCGCATTGTCGCGGAGCGTCTGTACCCGGTCCGGATGCTGCTCGATGAACTGGACCGATGCCAGCGCGCTCGCCGCCACGGTCGGCGGCAGCGCGTTGGAGAAAAGCTGCGGACGGGAACGCTGCGTCAGGTAGTCACAGAGCGCCGCTGAGCCGGCGACGAATCCGCCGGCTGCGCCGCCGAGTGCCTTGCCAAGCGTCGATGTGATGATGTCCACCTCGCCAAGCACGCCGAAGTGCTCCGCCGATCCACGACCGGTCTTGCCGAGCACTCCCGTCGCATGCGAGTCGTCGATCACCAGGATCGCGTCGTGGTCGCGGCAGATCTGCAACAGGTCGGGCAACGGCGCGATGGATCCTTCCATCGAGAAGATGCCGTCGCTCCACACCATGCGCCGCCTCGCGCCTTTCGCTGCGGCGAGCTTCGCGCGCAGATCGTCCAGGTCGGCGTGCTTGTAGACCGCGGTCTGACACTTCGTGATCGACTTCGCGAGGCGGATCGAGTCGATGATCGACGCGTGATTCAACGCGTCGGAGCACACAAAGTCGTCTTCCTCCACCACCGTCGCCGTGAGCCCTTCGTTCGCGTTCCACGCCGAGACGTAGGACATCGACGCTTCCGTTCCGACGAATCGGGCGAGCGCTTCCTCCAGAGCCCGGTGAACCGTGAAGGTCCCGCAGATGAAGCGCACGCTCCCCGTTCCGGCTCCGAACCGGTGCAGCCCATCGATCCCCGCGTTCACCACCGCCGGTTCGGCGCACAGTCCGAGATAGTTGTTCGAGGAGAGAATGAGCACCTCGCCCCGTCCTTCCATTTGCACACGTGCCGCCTGCGGCGAGTGGAGATAGTTGAGCTGCTTGTAGACGCGGTCTTCGCGCAGCTGCTGGAGCTTGGCTTCCAAGCCGGCCTGAAAACTTGTGTTGATGGACATTGGGAGAAGTGATAGGAGAGTCGGACGGTCGGACAGTCAGACCGTCAGACAGTCGGGTCTTTACGAGATCTCGAACACCACTTTGCCAGCCGCCCCGCCCTTGATGGCCGCGATGGCGTCGTCGAACTGCTCCAACGGGAACCGGTGCGTGATCACCGGCGTTGGATCGAACTGGCCCGAGCGAAGAAACTGTGTCATCTGAATCCAGGTGTCGTACATCCGCCGGCCGACGACGCCATAGACTGTGACGCCCTTGAAGATGATCTCCGTCGCGAAGTTCACCTCCATGGGCTTGGCGGGAATGCCGAGCATCTGCACGCGTCCACCGACCCGCACCAGCGCGAACGCCTGATGGATCGCCGACGGAACGCCCGACATCTCGAGCACGACGTCAACGCCGAGCCCGTTCGTCGCGGCCTTCACCGCCTGCTCGGCGTCCTGCGGGGTGACGGCATCGTGCGCGCCCATCGCGCGCGCCAGTTCGAGCCGAGTCTGGTTCACGTCGCTCGCGATGATGCGCGATGCGCCGGCCGCTTTGCAGATTCCCACTGCGAAAATTCCGATCGGACCGCACCCGGTCACGAGCACCGTCTTCCCCGATATCTCCGTCCCGACGAGCGCGGTGTGAAAGGCATTTCCCATCGGGTCGTGGATTCCGCCGACCTCGTACGAGACCGCATCGTCCAGGTGCCACACGTTCGACGCCGGCATCGCGATGTAGTCGGCAAAGCATCCGTCGCGGTCCACGCCGATGATGCGCGTGTTCGGACAGACGTGCGCATTTCCAGTGCGGCAGAGGTGGCAACGTCCGCAGACGATGTGTCCCTCCGCCGTGACGCGGTCCCCTTCGCGCACGTCGTTGACGAGGCTGCCGACCTGCACGACATCGCCGGCGAATTCGTGTCCCACGGTGAAAGGAGGACGGCAGCGCCCCTGCGCCCACGCGTCCCAGTCGTAGATGTGCACATCCGTGCCGCACACGCCGGCGCGCCGGACTTTGATCAGCACTTCGTCATCGCGAATCACCGGCCGCGGAACATCGCGCAGCGTGAATCCAGGACCGGCCGTCTCCTTCACTAGCGCTCTCACGTGCGCCTCGCTCGACTCTCGGAGTGACACCAACCATCGCGCGCGCCGCGCGACGTGTCCGAAAACTCGCTGGTCACTCGGAGCGAGGGAAGTGCGCGTGGCATCGCACGGCGAACGATTGGTGAGTACCATCACAGCGCGCGACGAAATTGGAATGAAAATTCCATGCACCTTCTCAATGAGACGCGCGATTCACTATTGCGTGTGATTCCACGAGCTCATATATTCGCGCAAGTTGATTGTTACTGATGCGTCGTCGTCCGATCGTTGCCGACGCGCGTGCACAAGTGCTCAAGGTATTGCGTGGGTTCATCCCGCAGAGAGTTCGTCAACACAACGTCTGCAGCTGCCGCGGCGATCGCTGATCGCGTCGCGGCTTCATCCGCCGCCCGCGCCGCCGTTCACTCGGCCGCCTCGTCGCCGATCGACGGTGACCCCCACATCCAGCAGTTCACACAGGTCTCACTTGACGCCGCGGTCAGGAACTTGCGGTTCAGCGATACGTCTATTTTCGGATTGACCAGCTTGAGCGGCGCCATGTAGATCGGCACCGCATGACGTCACGGTCTCGCCATGAGATCGTGCCGCGGTGGGGAAGACGCTTCGGCGTCCACCCATTGGCTCGTACGAACCACCGGGGGTTCGATCGGGCGATTCACTCCTTCACTGGAGATTACCATGGCCGCAAAGAAAGCTGCTAAGAAGGGCTCGAAGAAGGCTGCCAAGAAGGGTGGCGCCAAGAAAGCTGCGAAGAGGGGCGGCGCAAAGAAGGCCGCAAAGAAGGGTGCGAAGAAGGCCGCGAAGAAGTCCAAGAAGTAAGCGTTCGGACATCGCACAACGGAGAAGCCGGCGCCTTGGCGCCGGCTTCTTTCGTTGGGTCAGCGCGTATATCGCCCCTGCGCCAGCTCGACGATCAGCGCGATCAGCGCGATCAGCGCATCATGCGCGATGCCCGCTTCGGCCGCCGCGCGTGAGAACTCGCCCGTTCGCTCGAGGTAGCAATTCGGATTCACCTCGATCACGTAGATCTCCGCCGCCGCCGTCACGCGCAGATCCACCCGCCCGTAATCGCGGAGTCTGAGCGCGTTGAACGATTCTACCGCCACCGTCTGCATCCGCTCGAGCAGCTCAGCGGGGACGTCCGTCGGAAAAATGGAACGCGTTCCCGCGAACTCTGCTCCCGTCTCGCCGGCGCCGCCTGTTCCTCCTTCGCCCCACTTCGCCTCCCAGCTCGCAACCTTCGGCCGGTCCGGCGGAAAGGCACTGAAGTCGAGCTCGACGACCGGCAGTGCGACCGGCGTCACGTTGCCGAGCACGCCGACATAGAATTCGCGGCCCTCCACGAACTCCTCGACGAGCACCGGCGACTGAAATTCCCGCTGCAACGCATCCATCGTCCCGAGCAGCTCGCGAATGTCGCGCACGACACTCTTCGACGTGATGCCGAGCGATGCGTCCTCCTGCGGCGGCTTCACGATCAGGGGAAACTTCAGATCCCCCGCGTGATCCAGCGCGCCGCGATAGAGTGTCGCGAATTCCGGCGTCAGAATCCTGTGAAAGCTCAGCACCTTCTTGGTGAGGCTCTTGTCGCCCGCCATCAGGAGAGCCGCCGGGCTCGAACCGGTGTAGCGCAACCCGATCAAATTGAGCAGCGCCGCCACGTTCGACTCGAGCGCACTCTTTCCATCGAACGACTCCGCGAGATTGAACACCAGCGCCGGATCCGCCGCGCGCAGCGCCGCGATCACCGGCTCCACGTTGGCGGCGACCGCGACACGCGTCGGCTCATGTCCCAGCGAGCGAAGCGCCGACTCGAGCTGCGAGAGGACCGGGTCTTCCGGCGGCTCCGCTGCGTCCGCGCCGTGCAAGAGAGCGACGTTCATGTGCCCGCTGAATGAGACGGCGCGTCGGCGACGCGCGTGTACCGCCAATGCAAGAGAACCGCCGTTCCGAACGCGGTGAGCTCGATCAACGTCGTCGTCTCGAACCCGGTCACCCGGAGCTCGAGCGCAGACGATCGCTCGCGCAGCGCACGCAGGAGCGCGCGCGCGGCCGAGGGTCCGACACCCGCCCAGTATGCGACGCGCGCGACGAGCTCGCCTTCATGCCGCGCGAGATAGGACGCCGCCGGCTCGCCCGCTGGGGCGTCCGCGGAGCGCGCGAAGATGCGACGCAGATCGCTGTCGAACTGGCGCGCATCGCCAAGCGGGAGCAACTCATGATCCGCGTAATGCTCGGCAACCGTCCAGTGCATCGCCTCGACGGGCACATCGTCGTCTGAGAGCTCGGGAATCGGCGGAAGCTGCGTCGATACGTCGCGCATCACCGCATCGACCCACTCGAGCTTCGCGAGCGCTGACCATCCCGCGTACTCGGTGCGCCAATCCAGGCCCGGCGTGAGCCACACGGCGAAGGTTTCGGCGAAATCTTCATCCGGATGCTTCTGCGCGTACCAGCCGAGGATGTGCCGCACGTGCGCGCGAGACAACGGGTCGGCGGCGTAGTGCTCGCGGTAGGGGCGCGAGTAGTCGCCGAAGAGCGGCCCGAAATCGTCGCGCTCGTGCAGACGAAAGGCGTAGTTCACCGCGTGCCCGGCCTCGTGCCGGAGATAGCGCATCGCCTCATCGTCGCTCTCGATCGAGCCCGCCTGCTCGGCTTCGATCCGCTCGAGCCGATCATCCGCGAGATAGAAGGGAACGCCGATGATGGGCGTACCATCCGGACATCCCCACTCATCGCTGAGGTAGATCGGCGGACGAAAAGCGATCTCACGCGCGGCGAACTCCGCATGCAACCGCGACGTGAGCTGTTCGACGCGTGTTCCGCGAATCGATAGACCGAGCTCCGAGATCTGTCTGCCGAGGAGCTGCGAGCGCTCGTGTTCCCAGCCCATGGGTCTGTGCACGACCGCCACGGGGGCAAGGCGCGTACCGAGCCCAGCGAAATGAAAAGCGCCGCGGATATCCACGGCGCTCGGCACTCGTTGGGAACGATGGTTCAGGTGGCTACCGCGTCCTGATCGATCTCATCCTCCGGACCGGGAGCCCACTCGTAAGCGGAGAATCTTGGCGTCGTCGCCGGCTCCCATCCGCGGGAGATCACGATCCCAACGGGCTCTTCATTCTGCGACTGCGTTTCCTGCTTCATATAGATAACGACGCCGTATAAGAGATAGCCCTCGGAACGGTCGGGGGCACCTCCACTAAGGCAGCATCGATGCCAATAATCTAGCTATTTGTAAGCTATTGTTATTGAATGAGTTATGGAGATTGTGGCGAGGCAGGCGAGCTCACTCTGTGTCGAAACGATACGCGACTGGACGCGGTCTTGTGTGTCGTTTCGCTACAGCTAGACCCTCTGTGCGACGCACACGATCCCGGGCAACTACTGACGGCGTCAACGCCCTGTGAGCCATGACCCCTCTGCGTCAGCGATGGGTCTATAGCTCCCAATAGCACGCGCAAATTCCCAGTACCGAGTCATACGACGTACATGAGGTACGTGGGTGCACGCGGTTCGTCGTAAGAGCTGCCCCTACGCCATCCCCTTGCGCGCAAGAAAGCTGTTCGGCGCTTCATCGGACACTGTCACATCCCAGCCGCGATAGCGTCGGCGGAGCTCCTCGATTGAAACCGCGGTCCGCTTGCCGGCAACGATCGTCTGCACCAGGTGGACGCCTCCGTCGGCGGTCGCGCTCTGCAACACCAGAATGACTCGCGCTCGCTCGGCAGCGCTCAGTCCGGTGAAAGCCGCGGGTGTGTAGATCACCGCGGTGAGCGGGTTGTCCGGCGTGAAAGAATCGAGCGCCGCCGCGCTCGCGTGCACTCGCTCGCCCAGCCCCGCCTCGGCCGCCGCGTCCATCACACGCTGCACGGCGTCCGCATCGGCGAGCGCCGTCACGTCGCAGCCATTGGCCGCGAGATAGAGCGCCGGTGTCTCGATGGATGCGCCGGCGACGAGCACGTGCGAATTGTCCACGACAGGCTGCATGGCGCGCACGACCAAGTCATCGCGGCTGAGCCCCCAGTGTTCGGGACGCCGCAGCTCGGCGAGCTCCTTGAGACGGCGCTTTCCCCAGGTCGCCACGTTTGGTAAGCGCAGACGCTTGAAGATGATCCGGTCGACTTCAGCGCAAAGCAGAAACTCGGTGAGGCCGAATTGCGGCTGTGCGTCCAGCACGCGCACCGCCTCGTCCGCAATGAACAGGAGCACGCTTCGAGGGACCGACTCCTTGTAGTTCTCGATCTCTCGATCGAGGTACAGCTCGTACTCGTGCTTGAGCGATCGGGACGGCCGCTGCGCCATTCTGAGAAAGGGCTGGAGACGCGTCTAAGCTAGAACATTCATCCTGTCGCGCAAGTGGCTGTCCCAAATAAAGTTAGAGCAAATGTTTACAACCCTGTTTATCGCAAAGGGATATGCGTGCTTTGTTACACCGTTGCAGTCGTCGTTTCCGGAATAGGCCGCGGCGCCTGGGCGCGAATAGCGCCGTGTGCAGCGCGGTCGCGGGCCGAAGAGTGAGCGTTAGCGAACGGGCGGAAGAGCGAGCGTAACGAGCGGGCCGACTTCAGCCGTTATGCTGGCTCGACGTGAACGATCGCCTCCGCCGTCCCGAGCTCGCGCGCGATCGCCCGCTCGACCTCGTCGGTAAAGTCGTGCGCGTCCGTGACCGACGTCGATCCATCCACCAGGATCGTGACCTCGGCGAACAGATGACCGGACGCGGTACGCCGCGAGCGCGCGGCGCGAACGCCCTTCACGCCGGGAATCGTCCGCACGATCTCCACGAGCCGGTCCGCCTTCACCGCGCGTGCGTCCACGAGAATGGGAATCGAGTGGCGAAGAATCTGATAGCCGCTCCACGCGATGATCAATGCGACGAGCACGCCGAGCGCCGCGTCGGCGTACAGATAGCCGAGACGTGAAAGCACGAGTGAGCCGATCGCGAGCGCCGTGACGAGAATGTCGCTCGCCGTGTGCGCCGCATCGGCGAGAAGCAGCGTGCTCGAGAGCGCACGTCCGCGATGTCGCTCATAGAACACGACGCAGAAATTGACGACGAGCGACGCGATCAGCAGCACGCCGTCTGCGGTCGCCGCGCGAGGCACCGTGAGCCCGCCCTTCAGCTCGCCCACACTCTGCCGCAACAGCTCGAAACAGGTGATCGACAGAAAGCAGACGATGCCAAGTGTGCCGAGCGTCTCGAATTTTTCGTGGCCGTATGGATGATCGTCGTCCGGCGCGCGCCACGCGATGGACACCGCGAGAATCGCGACGCCGTTGCTCAGCATGTCGAGCACCGATTCGAGCGCGGCGCCGAGCACCGTGAGCGAGCCCGTGCGCGCACCGACGCTAACCTTGAGTGCGACCGAGATCGCGTTGAGGAGCAGCACGACCATCAGTGCCCGGCGCACTCCGGTCGAGCGCATCGGGTCTGGCGCGGCTGCGATAGCGATGGTGCCGGGCGGCGTGAGCATTCGGAGGATTGTGCGTAGCTTATACGAACGATGTCAACGTAGCGGTGACTTACCGGTCAACCTGGTCTTCCATGCCTGAGCTTCCCGAAGTCGAAGCCGCGATGAATGTGCTGCGCCGCCGAGCGAAGGGACGCACCATTGCTCATCTGCGTCTTCTTCATCCTGCGATGCGCCGTCGTCTCTCGCCGGCGCGCGTGCGGTCGCTCGCGGGCGCCCAAATCGAGCGAGTGGAGCGACGTGGTAAACATCAGTTGCTGCACCTCACCGATGGACGCGTTCTGCACGCGCATTTTCGCATGAACGGAGATTGGGAGTGCGGCAAGGTAACCGACGAGCTTCCGCGTTTTGCACGCGCCGTGCTCGAGTTCACCGACGGCACTCGCCTCTCATTCGTGGACTCGCGCGCACTCGGCACGATCGAGCTTCATCCAGCGGGTGCGCTGCTCGATCTCGGACTCGGTCCCGACGCCTCCGACAAGAAGTGGACGGCCGAACAGCTGGGAGGCGCGCTAGCGACGCGACGTGGCCCGATCAAGCCCGCCCTGCTCGATCAAAAGCTCGTCGCTGGTCTTGGAAACATCTACGCCGCCGAATCGCTCTGGCGTGCGCGCATCGATCCTCGTGCACCCAGTCGATCGTTGACGCCAGTGCAGGTGAAGGCATTGCGCCGGTCGGTCGCCGCGGTACTCGAGCGCGCGACCGGGTCGCGGTACACGGACGACAGCACGGTGGCGCTCGATGTGTACGACCGCGAAGGCTTGCCATGCAGGCGATGCAGGACTCCCATCGAGAGAATCGTGCAGGCGGGGCGATCGACGTACTTCTGTCCCTCGTGCCAGGTCTAGTCGAATGCCTCGAGCAACGCTCCCTTGATGTATCCGGTTTCCGGCACGGTCAGCAACTCCGGATGATCGACAGACTGTCCGCGAATCTCCCTGAGGACGATGTGTCGTCCGCTATCCGCCGCCGCTTCTTCCAGCATCTCCAGGAACAGCGGCTTGGAGAGATGGAACGAGCAGCTCGCGGTGAACAACAGGCCACCCGGCGAGAGCAGCCGCATCGCGCGGAGATTGATTTCCTTGTAGCCCCGGAGCGCGCCGGGGAGCGCTGGGCGTGTCTTGGCAAAGGCTGGTGGATCGAGCACGATCGTGTCGAACTGCGCGCGCTCGCGCTCCTTCGCCTTCAGATACTCGAACGCATTCGCCTCGACGAACTCACCGTTCGCGAGACCATTGCGCCGAAAGTTTTCCTCCGCGCGGGTGAGTGCATGGGCGGAGGCGTCGAGCGCGGTGACGTGATCGGCGCGCTGCGCGAGGTGCAGCGCGAACGAGCCGTGATAGCTGAAGCAATCGAGGGCGCGCCCGCGCGCCACTCGGCCGACGAGCGCGCGATTCTCCCGCTGATCGAGGAACGCGCCCGTCTTCTGGCCGCGCCACGGCGCCGCGAGGTAGCGCACGCCGTTCTCGTGCACCTCGATCTCGTCGGGTACGGTTCCGTGCAGGAGCTCGACGTCGTTGCCGAGCCCTTCCTTTGCGCGAAGGGAGACGTCGTTGCGCGCGAGGATTCCCGCCGGCTGCAGCTGCGCGCGAAGCGCGTCGATGATCTCCGTGCGAAACTGCTCGAGTCCGGCGCTCATGAGCTGGACGACGAGCCACTGGTCGTAGCGGTCCACGACGAGTGAGGGGAGCAGGTCGCCTTCGCCATGCACGAGGCGATAGGCATTCGTCTCGCGGTCGAGACCAGTGCGGCGCGCGATGGCGCGTGCAATCGACGCATACCACCATGTGCCGTCGATCGTGGCGTCCGCGTCGCGGTCGAGCAGGCGAAGCGAGATCTCCGAGCGCGGGCTCCAGAGCGCGACGCCGAGGGGCTTGCCGCGCTGGTCGCTAACGCGGACGGCGCCCGCGTCGCCCGCGGGACGCACGAGCACGTCGCTGCGGTAGATCCAGGGGTGTCCGCCGGCCCATCGCCGAGCGCCCTTCGTGGAGACAGTTGCCGAGAGCATCCTGCAACGTAAGTACGTCGACGAAGGCGTGGTGTGCGGCCCTTGAGATTCCCGTGCAAATGGGGTACAATTACGACCCTTCGCTGACCTGCACTTTTGAGGGTGTGCGAGCGGGAAAGTGAGATATCAGGAATGCGGGCGACGGCACTTGCACGCGCTATCTCGCCCGTTTACAATGTAAGGTTCACCGCGAGAGTTTTTGAAATCGCGGACGCTGTTTGAAAAGTGAAGGACAGAGGATGGGTCGTCGGCCTTGAGAGGTCTTTTGGTCGGCGGCAAATCGTGGGAAATGGAATCTTTACCGTGCTCATTTGCTGAGGGGGCTTGCCCTCGACGGCGAGTGGGGATTGGTAAGAGGTAGATTGCGATAGCAACGCGCGTATTTCTGCTTGAGCCATTTGTGGTCAAGCGAAGGAAGGCATGTGTGGGATGCCTGGGCACACAGAGGCGATGAAGGCCGTGGTAAGCTGCGAGAAGCTCGGGGGAGTGGCACACACGCG
>Ga0066793_10000883_pt1 | contig 12767 bp, 12 predicted proteins | sample PersoiDNA2013189_FD_83876 | JGI IMG/M metagenome (GOLD analysis project Ga0066793, IMG submission 83876) | Permafrost soil microbial communities from the Arctic, to analyse light accelerated degradation of dissolved organic matter (DOM) -... | ecosystem: Environmental > Terrestrial > Soil >...
CCATGCCGAGCCGGGACCCGAGCGCCGCTCCGCCGAGGAGGACGATCATAGGCTGCAGGGTGAACGGCACGGGCGTGAACGGGAGCGGGATACTGACCTGGGCGGCGACGATGGTCAGGACCGTGACGAACAGGACGGCGGCGACGCGCAACGCGGACGACACATCCGCGCGCGCGGAGGCGACCTGCAGCAGCGTGCCGCTGTCCAGCCGATCGATGCGGGTACTCACGCGTCGGAATTCTACTATATGCGTACAGCACTGACAATTGCAGGCAGCGATTCGGGTGCCGGCGCCGGCATCCAGGCGGACCTGAAGACGTTTGCGGCCTACGGCGTGTACGGCACGAGCGCGATCACGGCGGTCACGGCGCAGAATACCCTCGGCGTGACGGCGTGGGAGCCGGTGTCGACCGAGCTCGTCATCGCGCAGATCGAAGCGGTGGGAGGGGATCTCCCGCCGGGCGCCGTGAAGACCGGCATGCTCGCGACGGCCGCCATCGTCGAAGCGGTCGCCGCGGCGATCGCGAGCCTCGATCTCCCCAACCTCGTCGTCGATCCCGTGATGATCGCGAAGGGTGGGGCGCGGCTGCTTCGCGAGGATGCCGTCGCGGCCGTCAGGACCGAGCTCCTGAAGCTCGCCGACGTGGCGACGCCGAACATCCCGGAAGCCGAGGTCCTCGCGGGCTTCTCCATCCGTACCCTCGACGACATGCGCGCGGCGGCCCGGCGGATCCGGGCCCTGGGCCCGCGCGTCGTCGTCGTGAAGGGGGGACATCTCGCGATCGAACGATCGGGTGACCTCGGGGGCGACGACGTGGTCGACGTGGTGTGCACGCCGGACGGGGAATTCGATCTCCGCGGACCGAGACTCGAGACGCGCCACACGCACGGCACGGGCTGCACGTTTGCGGCGGCGATTGCCGCGGGCCTGGCGCTCGGGCATCCCGTCGACGAAGCGCTGCGATCGGCGCGCGCGTACCTGGAAGGGGCCATCCGGCATGCCCCTCGTCTCGGGCGCGGGCACGGCCCGCTCAACCATTTCTGGCGGTTATACTGAACAGATGCCTGTCCCGCCGAAGCTCCCGAGCGAAGGCGGACTTGTCTCGCCGAAGCCGCGAAGCGGCGAAGGCGGACCTGTCCCGCCGAAGCGGCCGAGCGAAGGCGGACCTGTCTCGCCGAAGCCGAGAAGCGGCGAAGGCGGACACCTGTTCGCGGTGGCCGCGGCGACGCTGGATCCGGCGGCGGTCGCGGCGGCGGTCGCCCGAAGCGGCGACGGCGCCATCACCACGTTCGTGGGACTCGTGCGCGACCACAACGCGGGGCGCCGGGTCCTGTGGCTGGATTACGAGGCCTTCGCGCCGCTCGCCGTGAAGGCCTTCGAGCAGGTCGCGTCGGAGGCGGCCGCCCGGTGGCCTGGCGCACGGATGGCCATCCATCATCGCACCGGCCGGGTGGCGATCGGCGAGGCGAGCGTCGCTATTGCGGCGGCGTCCCCGCACCGGGCTGATGCGTTCGCCGCGTGCCGCTACGCGATCGAGCGCGTGAAACAGATTGCGCCGATCTGGAAGCACGAGCACTTCGAAGGGGGGGACGTCTGGATCGAAGGGGCGACCGCGCACCCTTCCGACGAAGCGGCGCGCCTGGCGGCGCTGGAGCGCGCGTGCACGTAAACATCCGGCTGTTCGCGCGGCTGCGCGAGCTGGCCGGCGCCTCAGAGCTGCGCCGCGACGTCCCCGACGGCTGCGCCGCCGCCGACGCGTGGACCACGCTGGTCGCGGAGTTTCCCGCGCTCGGCGAGTACAACCGCCACATCTCGTGCGCGGTCAACGAGGAATACGCGCGCCTGACGGTGACGCTCCACGACGGGGACGAGGTGGCCTTCCTGCCACCGGTATCGGGTGGTTGAGCGTCGTGCGCGAAACGAGCGTGAGCGAGTGAGCCACGCGAGCGGAGCGGGGATCGCAGGGGTCCCCGCGAGCGCGCGTGCAGGGGGTCCGGGGGCGAAGCCCCTGGAAGGAACATGTTCGATAAGTTGACGTCCGTCGAGAACAAGTACGAGCAGATGGCGGCCGAAATGCAGGACCCCGCGGTCCAGGCCGACAACGCGAAGTTCCGCGCGCACGCGAAGGCGCTCGCGGAGATGCAGCCGCTCGTCGACCGGTTCCGTGAGTACAAGGGGGTCATCACCGAGATCAACGCGACGGAGGAGATGCTCAAGGATCCGGAGATGCGCGAGCTCGCGCAGGAGGATCTCACGCAGCTCGAAACGCGCCGCGACGCGCTCGTCGCCGACATCAAGGTGCTCCTCGTCCCGAAGGATCCCAACGACGCCAAGAACATCATCCTGGAAATCCGCGCGGGCACGGGGGGCGACGAGGCGTCGCTGTTCGCGGCGGACCTGTTCCGGATGTACTCGCGGTTCGCCGAACGCAACGGCTGGAAGATCGAAATGCTGTCGATGAACGACAGCGGCGCCGGCGGCCTCAAGGAAGTCGTCGCGATCATCGCGGGCAAGAACGTCTACAGCCGGTTGAAATACGAGAGCGGCGTCCACCGCGTGCAGCGCGTGCCGGCCACCGAAGCCAGCGGGCGCATCCACACGTCGACGGCGACGGTCGCCGTGCTGCCCGAGGCGGAAGAGGTCGACATCCACATCGAGGCGAAGGACCTCCGCATCGACACCTTCTGCTCGAGCGGCCCCGGCGGCCAGAGCGTGAACACGACCTACTCGGCGGTGCGCATCACGCACCTGCCCACCAACACCGTCGTGTCGCAGCAGGACGAGAAGTCACAGGTCAAGAACCGGGCGAAGGCGATGAAGGTCCTCCGCTCGCGCCTCTACGAGATGGAGCTGCAGAAGCAGAACGACGCGATCGCGAAGGATCGAAAATCACAGGTCGGCACGGGTGAACGGTCGGAGAAGATCCGGACGTACAACTTCAAGGACAACCGCGTCACCGACCATCGCGTCGGCTTCACCATGCACCAGCTCGACGCCGCGCTCGACGGCGACCTCGACGACCTGATCGACGCCGCCGTCATGCACTTCACGTCCGAACAGCTCAAGGATGCGACCGCGGGGGAGGGTCCGCCTGATGACACTGGGAGATCGGATCGCCCGGGCCCGTGAGGCCCTCGAGGCCGCCGGCATCTGGGATCGCGACACGGGGCTCGACGCGGAGGTCCTGGCCCGCACGGTCCTCGCCTGCGATCGTGCCAGCCTCATCGTCCGGCTGCGCGACGAGGAGCCGGCCGATTTCGAGGCGTCCTACGGCCTCCTGGTCAATCGGCGAGCCCGCCGCGAGCCGATGGCGTACATCATCGGCGAGCGCGAGTTCTGGGGCCTGCCCTTCGAAGTGACGAGGGCCGTCCTCATCCCCCGCCCCGAAACCGAGCTCATCGTGGAGGAAGCGCTCGAGCTGTTCCAGGGGAACAACGCGCCCGGCATGATCATCGACGCCTGCACGGGCAGCGGCTGTCTCGCGGTGGCGCTCGCCGTGGAATTCGAGCACGCCCAGGTGATCGCCACGGACATCTCCGAGGCGGCGCTGAGGGTCGCCCGCCGGAACGCCGTTCGGAACGGCGTGGGCGCGCGCATCGACTTCAGGGAGGGGGACCTGCTGGATCGCGTCACCGAACGCGCGGATCTGATCGTCTCCAATCCTCCCTACGTCGCCTCGCGCGACGAGGCGGGCATGGTCCCCGAGGTCCGCGAGCACGAGCCGCACATCGCGCTGTTCGCGGGAGACGACGGCCTGGACATGTTTCGCCGGCTGTTTCCTTCGGCGGACACGCGCCTGCGGCCGGGCGGCGCGTTCATCGTCGAAGTTGGCTACGATCAGGACGGGGCGGTCGCCGCGATCGCCGCGAGGAGCGGATGGCGGCTCAGCCACGTGCGCCAGGACCTGCAGGCCATTACGCGCACACTAATATTCGTCCGTGAACCCTGAGCCATAAGCCATGAGCCATGAGCCCTCCGAGATGTCCGAGTGCCTGTTCTGCAAGATCGGACGGAAGGAAATCCCTGCGACGCTCCTTTACGAGGATGCGGAGATGTTCGTCGTGCCCGACATCAACCCGCAGGCGCCGCTCCACGCGCTCATCATTCCGCGGCGTCATATCGCGACGTTGAATGACCTGTCGCCGGAGGATGACGCGCTGGTAGGAGGGATGATGCGTCGCGCGGCGGCGATCGCCGCCGAGCAGGGGTACGCCGAGCGCGGGTTCCGCACCGTCTTCAACGTCAACGCGGACGGCGGCCAGGCCGTGTACCACATCCACCTGCACCTGCTCGCCGGCCGTCAGCTGACGTGGCCGCCGGGATGACATGGGTGCTGGGTGCTTGGGACTGGGTGCTGGGTCCGTGCTCTTGCTCGGTGCGTAATGTCGCTCAACCCAGCGCTCGGAACGCACCAAGCACCCATACCCAGGCACCCAGCACCAAGCACCAGCTGCGTCTAGGAATTCTGCGCTAGCAGATAATGCCCGCGGCCGGACGCGCGCGACAGGAAGAAGTCGACGACCTGGTAGCCGCGCGGGAGGTAGTGCTGAAAGATGGCGCGCGTCGCCAGGCGCCATTCGAGCGCGAGGTCCGGATCCTGCAACTGCATCTCGGCGACGCCGACCGGAATCTCTACCAGTAACCGTGGCACGCTCAGCGAGAGGTCCCCGGGGCCCGGCGCCAGCCAGCGCCCCGCCGGCCGCGAGGGATTGACGAGCGGCGCCGCGGCGACCGGCGCGTCACGCACCACGCCCACACCACCGCGGGCGATCCGCCGCTCCACGTGCGGCGTGTCCAGGCGCCACTCCGCGACGAAACGATCGGTCGGCGATCCGCGATGCAGCGGGCTGCTCGACTCGCCGTAGATGTTCTCTTCGTACTCCGCCACCCCGACGCCGAGCTTGGCGAAGTTCAGGTGCGCATTCAGTGCCTGGAGCGGATCGTAGGTCCACTCGATCAGGGTGACGCCCATCTGGAGGGACCGGGCGCGCTGCGCGAGCTTCAGCTGGAGGCCAAGCCCCGCGTCGCGGGCATCTTTCGTGACGCCCAGCATGTGCGACCACTGGGTGAGCCGTCCGTCCTTCACCGAGGGGATGGAATAGACAAAGCCCTTCATCGTCTCGCGGCCGACGTCCGCGTCGAACGCGCCGAGGAGAATGCCGCCGCGCTTCGCCGAGACGACGAGCACCGGCGGCGGGACGACGTCCTCGGCGTCGGTGTAGCCCCAGATGTCCTTCTCGAGCGCCGCCACCTGCCGGCACTCCTCAATCGTCGTGAGGTCCCGGATGATCACAGGAGACCTCTCACCTCGCGGAGCGACTGGATGACGGGCACACCGGGCCTGGCTCCCTTCGACAGACCCGATCGCGCGACGAGGATGCCGCGCATCCCGAGACTCAGGGCGCCCTCGATGTCGTGCGGCACGCTGTCCCCCACCATCACCGCCTCACTCGCCGCGACGCCCGCGCGGCGCAACCCTTCCTCGAAGATGGAGGGATGCGGCTTCATGTACCCGTGGTCGGACGAGGAGATCGCGACCGTGAACAGGCCGTGCAGCTCGAAATGGGACTCGAAGGTCGCGAGAGACCGGTGCGAGTTCGAGATGAGGCCGATCGTGAACCCGTCCGCGTGCAGCGCGCGCAGCACCTCGGGCACTTCTTCGTACAGCGTGAAGTGATGGCATCCGGGCCACGCGTCGTACAGATCGCGGGCGGCGGCAACGGCGCCGGGACCGCTCCCGCCCATGCCCTCGATGATGCGCCGCGTGTACTCGACGAAGATCTCCGGATCGTACACGCCTCCGTCCACGTCGAGGGTCGCCGAGGCCGCCGCCACCGCGGCGTCGAACAGCGACGGGTCCACGGTCACGCCGTGCCGCGCGCAGGACTCCGAGTACCCATGGCCCTGGAACGCGGGCCCCGGGTGAATCAGCGTGAAGTCGACGTCGAAGAAGACGGCGCGTGTCATTTCTTACTCCGCTCGGTGGGGCCCCTTCCCGTTCCCCACCTCGCTGCGCGCTCGCGCCGCCGCTGCGCGGCGGTCCCCTCCGGCAGGCCACCCCAACGCGGCTGCCGCGTTGGGGGCCCCGGCGCTCCCTTGCCGGAGATCTCCGTCTTTCGCCCGTTCATAGTGCCATCCGAGCGGAGGCGGGACCGGCCACGGCGATCGACGCGCGCGCCGGGTCGAGGACGCTTCTGGCCGCGGCATGCACGTCCTCGAGCGTCACCGCATGGAGCAGCGCCGGCAGCCGGCGATCGTAATCGAGGCCGAGCCCGAAGAACTCTTCGGTCTGCAGGAACGTCGCGATGCTCTGGTTCGTCTCGAACATCCGCGGGATGGATCCAATGAGGAACTGGCGCGTCTCCGCCAGCTCGCGCGCCGTCGCGCCGTCCCGGCCCAGCGCGCCGACCTCGGCGTCGATCGCCACGATCGCGCGCTCGACATGGCCCGGATCGACCCCCGCGCGGATGACGAGCGGCCCCGGCCCGAGGCTCGGGTCGAACGAGCTGAACACGTAGTAGGCCATCCCCTGCTTCTCGCGGATGTTCTCCGCGAGCCGGCCCCCCAGGCCAAACTGCCCGAGGATGTTGTTCATCACCCAGTGAGGGCAGTACGTGGGATCCAAACGGCTGATGCTCGTGAAGCCGTAGGCGATGTCGGACTGCGGCTTGTCCGGCATCTCGATTGTGACCTGCCGCCGCGAGGTGTCACGCGGGACCGCCGGGATTTCACGTTCGGGCGCCGGCGTGGCGTTCCAGCCCGCGAAGGCCTCGGACGCCCGCGCCAGCCCGTCCGATGCGCGCACGTCACCGACGATCACGATGAAGAGCGACGAAGGGGTGAACCGCGCGGCGTGATAGGCGACCAGGTCTTCGCGGCGGATCCGCTCCACGCTCTCGACGGTCCCCTTCGCGGGGCGGCCATACGGATGCCCGGGCCCGTAGAGCAGCAACTGCAGCGCTTCGCTGGCGCGGATGCCAGGGTTGTCGAGGTCCTGCCGAATCGCGGTGATCGTTTCGGCGCGGCGCTTCTCGATTTCCTCCCCGGGGAAGACGGGATTGCGCGCGACGTCGGCCACGACCGCCAGTACGTCGCTGAAATCTTCCGCCAGGCAGGTGCAGGACAGCGTCAGGACATGGCGGTTCGTGCTGACCTTCAGCGCCACGCCGCGATCGTCGAGCGCTTCGGCGATCGCCTCCGCGGAACGCGTCGTGGTGCCGCGGTCGATCACACGCGCCAGGAACCAGGCGAGGCCCGTGAGGTCGTCGGGCTCGTTCAGGCTGCCGGCGCGGAACGCCAGGCTGATCGTCACCGCGGGAGAAAACGCCGTCTCCTGCACGATGAGGACGGCGCCGTTCGAAAGGATGGTGCGGAGCGGCGAGAGCCCGCTGGTGACGGATGCCATCACGCCTGGTGCTCCAGTGGACGAAACCAGCCCACCGTCCGCGTGTCGTTGGCGAGGCGGCGCGCGGCGACGTCCGCGACCTGCGCGGCCGTGACGGCGGCGACGCCTGAGGGAAGCGACGCGAGATACCCCGGACCGGCGACGATCTCGAAGTATCCGATCTGGTGCGCGATGTTGGTGACGCTGTCGTTCTCGAACACGAGTCGCGCGCGGAGCTGGCGCTTCGCGCGGGCGACTTCGTCTTCCGTCAGGCCATGCTGCCGCACGCGCGCGATCTCACACGTCGCCGCCTCCTCGAGCGCGCCGAGCGCGACACCTTCCATCGCCGTCAGCCCGATGCTGTAGAGGAACGGCTCTTTCGTCGGCAGCACCGAGCCTCCGACCGCCGAGGCGAGCCCACGCTCGACGAGTGACGTGTAGAGTCTCGCCCGCCGCTGCGGCGGCGCGCCTCGGAAGCTCGACCAGATGTTCACGCCCTTCGCGCCGGTGAGCGCGGCATCGAGCACCAGCATCGGGAGAAAGTCCGGATCGGCCACGGCGGGGGCGTGCCACGCACACTTCAGATACGCGGTGGTCCCTTCGCGCTCGAGCAGCACGCGACGCTCGCCGATCTGCCGCGGCTCTGCCGGGCGCCGGCGCGCGGGCGGCGGCGTGGCTGGAATCTTCCCGAAATGCGCATCCGCGCGTCGCAGCACATCGTCGGTATCCACGTCGCCGACGACGACCAGGGTGGCGTTCCCGGGGACGTAGTGCTGGCGGTAGTGGCCGATGAGATCGTCACGGGTCATCGACCGCAGGTCGTCGATCCACCCGATGGTCGGATGCCGGTACGGATGCGCGCGAAACGCGGTCGCCGTGACTTCGGTGTCCAGCAGCTGGTCCGGATCGTTTTCGGCGCCGTGCAGCTCGGAGATGATCACCGTCCGCTCGGACTCGCACTCCTCCGGCTCGTACAGGCCGTGCGCCATCCGCTCCGCCTCGATGAACAGCAGCGTGTCGAGCGCGTCCTTCCCGGCGGTCTCGAGATACGTGGTCTGATCGAGCCAGGTGTAGCCGTTCCACGTCCCGCCGAACCGTTCGACGATGCCCTTCATCTCGTCGCGCGGAATGTTGGTGGTCCCCTTGAAGTTCATGTGTTCCACCCAGTGGGACACGCCGGTCTGCCCCGGCAGTTCGTCGCCGGAGCCCACGCCGTACCAACACCAGACCGACACGAGGGGAGCCGTGTGTAACTCCTGTACCAGGATCTTGAGCCCGTTCTCCAGCTGGACGGTCTTCACCCCGTAAGTATATAAGCCGGCCTTGGCGTAGCCTTTGCAGCCTTCACCCCTGAATCTGGTCGAACCTCGGCTATGAGATCTCGGGAAGGCTGCTGTAGATATCTTGAAACGGACGGTTCTCAGCGCGATGTGCGCCGCGGCCCTGCTCGTCACGAGCCTCGCTTCCGCGCAGGGCAGCGTAACGCTGACGCTGCGCTCCGGTGAGAAAGTGAGCGGACAGCTCGTCGATCTCGGCGGCGCCGGCTATACGGTACAGGTGAACGGCAACGAGCGTCAGATCCCTCAGAACGACGTCGCGGTGATCGACTTCACGGGCGGCACGATGAGCGACGCCGACTGGGCGGCATTCAACGACCGGCCACAGGTCGTCCTCAGCAACGGGGAGACCTTCAACGGAACGCTCTATGACATCAGCGGCACGAGCCCCCTGCGCCTGACGATCAGGACCAGCGACGGCGAGCGCCAGCTGGCCTCGAGCGACGTCGCGCGGATTGTGATCTCGCGTCCCGAGAACGCCACGGCGACCTCGGGGACAAGTCCCGCGAGCACACCGAGAGGGACGCGGCGGGGGACCAATTCGGCCATCGCGGCGACGGCCCCGGTGCCGGGCGCCATCAGCGTCCAGGCGAACCAGCCCTGGACCTCCACGGGCATCAGCGTGCGCAAAGGCCAGAGGATCACCTTCTCGACGACGGGTGAGGTCCAGCTGAGCGACGACCCGACGGACATCGCCAACCCGGACGGTGCGCGGAAGGGCCGATATGCGGCGAACGCCCCCCTCAGGCAGGTGCTCGCGGGCGCGTTGATCGGCCGGATCGGCAACGGCGTGCCGTTCGCGATCGGCAACCAGACGTCCATCGTCGCCCCGGCCAGCGGACAGCTGTTCCTGGGCGTCAATGACGACGGTTTTGGCGACAACAGCGGCAACTTCCAGGTGGTTGTCCGGTAGGCTGACCGTTCCGGTCTGCCGATTCGTGAAGTGGCGCGGACCCTGGGATTGGTCTGCGGGCCGGCCGCCTTTCGGGGCGACCGGCCTTTTTTGCGTACAATTGGCGGATAGGCATTGCTAACCATGGCCGACTGGAAGGACACACTCAATCTGCCCCGCACGGGGTTCCCGATGAAGGCGAACCTGCCGACGACCGAGCCCGAAGCGCTCGCGCGGTGGGCGTCGATGGATCTGTACGGGAAGATTCGCGCGAAGCGGGCGGGTGCGCCGAAGTACGTCCTCCACGACGGGCCGCCGTACGCCAACGGGCAGATTCATCTCGGCACCGCGCTCAACAAGCTGCTGAAGGATTTCGTCGTGAAGTCGCGGTCGATGGCCGGCTTCGACGCGCCGTATGTGCCTGGCTATGACTGCCACGGCCTGCCCATCGAACTGAAGGTCGACCGCGAGCTGGGGCCGAAGAAGCGCGAGATGAGCGTGGCGGATTTCCGCCGCGCGTGCCGCGCCTACGCCGAGCGGTTCATCGGCGTGATGACGCAGGAGTTCCAGCGCCTCGGGATTTTCGGCGACTGGGACCATCCGTACCTGACGATGAACTTCAAGTACCAGGCGGCGATCGCGCGCGCGCTGGGAAAGTTCGTCGAGAAGGGGCTTGTCTACAAGGGCAAGAAGCCGGTCCACTGGTGCATCCACTGCCGGACGGCGCTCGCCGAAGCGGAAGTCGAGTACGAGCCGCACTCGTCGCCGTCAATCTATGTCGAGTTCGCGCTGGCGCCGCAGAGCGCGGACGAGCTCGCGCGGCGTGTCCCGGAATTGAAGGGGCGCGACGTCTCCGTCCTCATCTGGACGACGACCCCCTGGACGATCCCGTCGAACCTGGCGATCGCGTTCCACCCCGAGTTCGACTACGCCGCCTATGACGTCGGCAGCCGCGCCGTCATCGTCGCGGAAGCGCTCGCGCCGCGAGTCGCGGAAGTCGCGGGGCTGACGTTCGGTCCCCCGGTCGCCCGGTTCAAGGGGGCGCAGATGGAGAACATCCGCTTCATGCATCCGCTGTACGCGCGGGTGTCGCTTGGCGTGCTTGGCGACTACGTGACGCTCGACGCCGGCACGGGAGCGGTGCACACGGCCCCCGGCCACGGCGCGGACGACTTCGCGACCGGCGTCCGCTACGGCCTCGACATCTACGCCCCGGTCGGCCCGGGCGGACACTTCCTGGAGACCGTCGAACTGTTCGCCGGACAGCGCGTGTTCGACGCGAACCCGAACATCGAGCAGGCGCTGAAGGCGCGCGCGCGGCTGTGGCATCGCGCGGACTTCGCGCACCAGTACCCGCACTGCTGGCGTTGTCATAACCCGGTCATCTTCCTGGCCACCTCGCAGTGGTTCATCAGCCTGGACGCGCCGGTCCGCCTGGAGGCGGACACGCCGGCGGGCGTCCGGCTTCAGCCGGAGAGGCGAGGCGACGGAGTGGACCGCCGCGATGCGGCGGCGCCGAGCGATCAAAAGACGACACTCCGGCAGGCGGCGGTGGCAGCGATCGACAAGGACGTCACGTGGATCCCCGCGTGGGGGCGCGACCGCCTCTACAACATGGTGGTGAACCGCCCCGACTGGTGCATCTCGCGCCAGCGGGCGTGGGGGGTGCCGATCCCGGCGATGGACTGCGCGACATGCGGCGAGGCGATCCTGACGGCGGCGCTCGTGGAGCGCGCCGCGTCGGTCTTCGACGAGTACGGCGCGGACGCCTGGTACGAGCGCCCGATCGACGAGTTCATCCCGCCGGGTCTCGCGTGCCCGTCCTGCGGCGGCACGGCGTTCGAGCGCGAGCGCGACATTCTCGACGTGTGGTTCGACTCGGGGTCGAGTCACGAGGCGGTGCTGCCGTTCCGGAAGGACCTGACTTGGCCCGCGGACATGTATCTCGAGGGCAGCGATCAGCATCGCGGCTGGTTCCAGAGTTCTCTGTTGGTGGGTCTGGGCACGCGCGGACGCCCCCCCTTCAAGGAAGTGCTGACCCACGGGTTCCTGATCGACGTCGACGGCCGCAAGATGTCGAAGTCGCTCGGCAACGTGATCCAGCCGCAGGCGGTGATCAAGGAGAGCGGCGCAGAAATCCTCCGTCTCTGGGTCTGCATGAGCGACTTCCGGGAAGAGCTGCGCGTCGGCAAGCAGATCCTCCAGCGCGTCATCGAGGCGTACCGGAAGTTCCGCAACACGCTGCGGTACCTCGCGTCGAACCTCTATGACTTCGATCCGGCCGGGCGTGTGCCGCTCGACCGGATGCACGAGGTGGATCGGTTCATCCTCTCGCGGTACGGCACGGCGGCGGCGGCCGTACTGCGCGGATACGAGCGCTACGACTATCCGTTGATCTTCCAGACGCTCAACCAGTTCCTGACGGTGGATCTCAGCGCGTTCTACGCGGACGTCTCGAAGGACCGTCTCTACACGTTTGCCGCGGGATCTCCGGAGCGCCGTTCGGCGCAGACCGCGATGTACGTGATGGCCGATGGCCTCGCGCGCCTGCTGGCGCCGATCCTCCCGGTCACCGCCGACGAGTTGTGGCGACACCTGCCCGCCTCCGCTGCAGCTACGGCGGACGCGCGTGAAGCGTCCGTGCACCTCGCGGACTTCCCGCGCGACGTCGAAGGCCTGATCGACGCCGACGTCGACGCCCGATGGGCGCGGCTGCGCGAGATCCGTGACGAGGTCAACCGCTCGCTCGAAATCGCGCGCCAGGCGAAGATCATCGGCACGTCGCTGGCCGCCCGGGTGGACCTCACGGCCGGCGGAGAGACCGCACGGCTCCTGCGCCGCCACGAGGCGGACCTGCCGATGCTGTTCATCGTCTCGCACGTCACGCTCGACACTTCGGGGGCGGAGGGGGTCAGCGTCTCGGTGAGCCGCGCCGAAGGGGACAAGTGTGAGCGGTGCTGGCGCGTGGTGCCCGAGCTCTCGCGGAACCCGGGGTCCGAAGGGATCTGCAGCCGCTGCATCGAGGCGCTGCCGTGACGGGTCCGCTCGTGCGCCCCCTCGAGGTCGCCGCGATCGGCACGATCGTCGCCGTCGATCAGCTCAGCAAGTTCCTGGTGCGCTCGACGATCCCGCTCTATGCCAAGCGCGTGATCA
>Ga0066793_10000884_pt1 | contig 12765 bp, 13 predicted proteins | sample PersoiDNA2013189_FD_83876 | JGI IMG/M metagenome (GOLD analysis project Ga0066793, IMG submission 83876) | Permafrost soil microbial communities from the Arctic, to analyse light accelerated degradation of dissolved organic matter (DOM) -... | ecosystem: Environmental > Terrestrial > Soil >...
GACCAGGATCGACGTGCGCCTCGAGAACATACGGGCGATCGAACGGGGTTTCGCGGTGGAGCCCGGCCGGGAAGCCTAGCTTCAGACGCGGGCGAGGAAGCTCAATATCAGCGCGTTGACCTTTGCGGCGCGGTCGATGTTCAGCGTGTGGGTCCCGCCCGGTATGACAGCCAGCTCCGCATTCGGCATCGCCGAGGCAGTCTCTTTGAAGACTTCCAGCGGGTCTTCCGTGAGCGAGAGGAACTCATCGCGGTCGCCGCCCACAACGAGTGTCGGCGCAGAGATGGCGCCGAGCTCCTCCAGGCTGAAGTCAGGAAGCGTGGTCCACATCTCCCTCATGCCGTCCACGAACCGGCGGCCGGTGCCAGGCTCCGGGTTCAGCAGCCTGCGCATTACGAGCAGGCCGCGCAGGACCGGCGAGGCAGGCCTCAGAAAGCGCTCGATCACCTCGTTGGTCTCCTCGGTGTAGTTCGCTGTGTTGAAAGAGGTGCCGAACAGGACAAGGCTTCGCACCAGGTCGGGGCGCTCCAGAGCCATCGCAAGGCCCGCGATCCCACCGTCGCTGCTCCCGATGACGTGGACCGGTCCGATGCCCAACCTCTCCACCAGGGAGGCGGCGTCATGCCCCATCTGCCGGTAGGTCAGCCGTGCGGTGCCCAGGGTGGTGCGGCCGTGCCCGCGGGAATCCATCGCCACGACCATATGGCCTCGCGCGAGCGCCGGTATCTGCGCTGCCCACCCTTCGGCGATCGTGAACCCGCCGTGGAGGAGCAGAACGGGTTCGCCGCGGCCAAAACGCTTGTAGAAGATGCTGATATCGCCTGCGGCAACCCTCCCGGAGCCCTTGCAGCCCGTGAAGATGGACCAGGCGGTGAACGACACGAGGGCATGAACCCAGGGCTTGCTGGCCTTGAGCGACCCGATGGTATTCATCTTGAGCCTGGGAGCAATAGCCATGATCTTCGGATTCTTCATTCGAGAATGATGTCCTCCGGTTGGGGCGGCGGTAACATTCGCTGCCGGCGGGACGCCGGCGCTACGTCTCGGGCCGGCGCTACGCGTGGCTCGAGAGTCTCTCTTCCGCCTGCTTGACCATCCTGTCCAGCAGCTCCTTGCCTGAGACCACGTCGTCGATGAGGCCGATCGACTGCCCCACCGCGAGCGGCGCCATCTCGTAGTCGCCGGTGTTCCAGGCTTCCTTCGACCGCGACCCGATCATATACGGAAGGATGTCCTCGAGGGTCCCCTGCCCGGCCTCCACCTCCAGCACCTTGCGCGCGATCTCATTGTTGAGGCAGCGCATCTGAAGCTTGATGGAGCGGCAGATGAGCGTTGTGTCGGTCTCCTGGCGCTGGACGAGCTCCTCCTTGATCCTGGGGTGGGCGAGGCATTCGTCGGTCGCGATGAACCTCGAAGCCATCATCACGCCAGACCCGCCGAGCACCAGCGCCGCGGCCAGGCCGCGTCCGTCGGCAATCCCGCCGGCTGTGATCACCGGGATGCTTATGGACTCGCTGATCCGTGGGGTCAGGACCATCGTGGTCACGTCATCGTCCAGAGGGTGCCCGCCCTCCTCTATGCCCGCCGCGATGACGGCGTCGTAGCCGGCGCCCTCAGCGTGCTTTGCATGGCGGACGGACCCCAGCTTGTGGATGAGCTTCACCCCGGACTTCTTCGCCTTCTCCACAGCCGCCTCACCCAGGTAGCGGTCGATGGGCGCGCCCGAGATCTCCAGTGCGGCGACGCCCTCGTCGCAGCAGACGTCGAGGTACTCCTGGTGGAGCTCTTTGGTGATGCGCACCGAAGGCAGCAGGGTGATGTTCACGCAGAACGGCTTGTCGGTAAGCCTTCGCGTCTCTTCGATCGCCCCTCGCAACTCCTCTCCCGTGTCGTAGTTGCCGGCGGTCAGGTTGCCCAGCCCGCCCGCGTTGGATATCGCCGAGCAGAGGTCCGGCAGCGCGAGCCACATCATCCCGCCGCACATCACCGGGTACTTGATGTCGAACAGTTCGGTCATCCTGGTATGCATGTTGTTCCTCCAGTCCGGTCGTGCCCGAACAGCATATCAGGGTGAGGAGCTGAGTAATACTGAGGAACATGTGGCAGGGGCCATATTGAACCGGCTCATCCGAATTGGCCAATTCGCTTGCCATCATGTAGCCGATGAGCGACGATTTTCTCAAGGCAATGATCGCGTGAGCGGAAGGACCTCGAAATCGATAATCAAGATGCTGCATCTGGCGGGCGTCCGGAAGACTGGGACCACGCTTCCCGGGGGCCGGCGCTGAAAGCGGAACTGCTCGACTCAGTTCCGGAGTCTGTCTTCCTGCACGACCCTGATGGCGTGATCATATACGTCAACGAGGCCGCCTGGAGCACGCGAGGGTACGCCCGCGATGAGATGATCGGTCTCAATATACGGGATCTGGACATACCCGGATCTTCGAGATCGTTCGAGTCCAATATCAAGGAGATACTGGATAAAGGCGAGGCGCGGTTTGACACCGTTAACGTGACCAAGGCCGGAACCGAGTATCCCGTGTCCGTGGCGGCAAGGGTTATCGAATCCAGCGACAGGAAGCTGATCCTGGCCGTCGTGCGTGACATCACGAGCCCGAGAGAAACCTTGACGGCGCTCAGCGACTCGCTGCAGTTGCTGGAGGACGTCGCCCACGGCATCAGCGAGGGAATACTGCTTGTGACCCGTGATTTCAAGATCCGTTGGGCCAACAGCGCCGCGGTGGCCCACAGCGGCTATACGATGGAGGAGGTCATCGGCAATTACTGCTACAAGGTATCGCACGGGATCGACCAGCCGTGCGCCCCGCCGTCCGACCCCTGCCCGATCGCGGAACTGGAGAAGAGCGGGCACCCGATGCAGGTGGTCCACGAGCATGTGGACAAAGAAGGAAACACGTCCTGGGTTGAGGTCAGCGCGTACCCGACAAGGTTCGAGGGTGGAAGCCCGGTAGAGTTTGCGCACGTCGCCCGGGATATCACCGAGCGGATAAGGGCCGAAGAAGAACTGGAGCGACTGAACAGGGAGCTCGAGGCCTTCAGCTACACGGTCTCCCACGACCTGCGTGCGCCGCTGCGCGCGATCGAGCAGTTCGCGCGGATAATAATCGAGGACCACAGCGGGAGCTTCGATGAGAAGACCGCAAGGCTCCTCCACATCGTCATCCAGAACGCCGCGCACATGCGCGACCTCATCGAGGGCTTGCTCTCGTTTTCGCGGTTGGGCAGGGAGGAACTGCGCGTCACCGAGGTCGACATGACGCGCCTTGCGGAAGAAGCGTTCGAGGAGGCGCTTGCTGCCAACCCCGGTGCCACGATCCGGTTCACGTGCGAGGGGCTGCCGGTCGCCTGTGGTGACCGGCTGCTGCTTGGCCAGGTCTTCGCGAACCTGCTGTCCAACGCGGTCAAGTTTTCCGCGGGCGCCGACTCGCCGGTCATCACCGTCACCGGGTCGTCCTCCGGCAAAGACAACGTGTACGAGGTGCGGGACAACGGTGCGGGATTCGACATGACGTACGCGGACAAGCTGTTCAAGGTCTTCCAGCGATTGCACGGCGAGGAGTACGAGGGGACCGGCATCGGCCTCGCCAACGTCCAGCGCATAGTCAGCCGCCACGGCGGAAAGGTGTGGGCGGAAGGCACCCCAGGACAAGGGGCCGCCTTTTTCTTCACGCTCCCCGTTACGGGCGCGAAGCGCGCCCCCTAGCCATTTCTCTCCGGACCTGCCGCGCAACCGCCCGTAGCATGTCCGCAAACCGTCTGGTATCCTCGATGTGACGCGTCTTCGCGAATCTTTTTTGCCGTCACAAACGGGTGAACCCATACGAGCATCGGCACGGGGTCACGGTGCGGAGGAGATGGTCTTTTGGGGAACATCACAGTCGGCGATATCGACATCTACTACCAACTGGTCGGCGAGGGGCCGCCGCTGGTGATGATCATGGGCTATACGGCCAACAGTGACATGTGGGGCCCGCGGTTCGTCGAGCCTCTCGCCCGCGAGCACCGCCTGCTCCTCTTTGACAACCGCGGAGCCGGGCGCACCACCCCCGGCCGGCGCGCCTTCACCATCAAGCGTTTCGCTGACGATACCGCGATGCTGATGGCGGAACTGGGCATCAAGAAAGCGGATATCCTGGGCGCATCGATGGGAGGGATGGTTGCGCAGGAGTTAGCTCTCAACCACTCCGGCAAGGTGGACCGCCTGGTGCTCGCATGCACGACCTGCGGAGGCCTGCGGCAGACCCTCCCCCGTCCCGGGACGATCGCGCCACTGGTCAAGCGGTACCCGACTGTGGAAGAGCAGATCCACAATTCGTTGCACACTCTCTATCCACGCGAATGGCTGGACTTACACCCGGAAGCAGAGGCCGAAGCGATCGCGCAGGCGGACATTGCCCCTATTTCCCCGCGTAACGCGAGGCGCCAGATGGCTGCTATCGCCTGCCATCACACTTATTCCAGACTTCCGTCCATCGACAATCGCACATTGCTCATCTTTGGCGACAGCGACTTGCTCATTCCACCGAAGAACTCGAGGACCATAGCCGGGCGGATACCAGGAGCGCGGATATGCGAGTTCGCGGGCGGCGGGCACGGGTTTGCGATGCAGTTCCCCGAAGCAGTTGCTGATGTGGTTAACGAATTCCTCGCTGAACCGGCCGAAGGCCAACCGCTCACATAGAGCAGTACTGGCCGGCGAGCCTTACGGCGTGAGCCGCGTCCTTTCCCCAATCGTCCGCCCCGGAATAGTCGACGACCGCCTGGTTCACCGGACCGCCGCCGATGATGATCTTCACCTGAGACCTGAGCCCGGCGTCCGCCATCGCCTGGACCGTAGCCTTCATCTCGTCGAAGGCGGGGGTCAGCAACCCCGAGAGCGCAACCAGCCTGGCGCCTGTTTCACGCGCCTTGTCCACGAAGCTCTCGACCGGCACGTCCACGCCGAGGTCTGTGACGTCGTAGCCTTCGCAGCGGAGCAGGGTCGTCACGATGTTCTTGCCGATGTCATGGATGTCGCCCTTGACGGTGCCGATGACGACGGTGCCCAGTGGATCTCCCACGCTCCCGGAGAGGTGCGGCTCGATGAGGGCGATGGCTTCCTTGAATATCTCCGCGGACATGATGAGTTCGGACAGGTAGTACTCTTTGTCCTCGAAGCGCTTTCCGATGACCGACATCCCCTCTCGCAGTTGCTCCACGAGACCGACCGGATCGGCGCCCTCCCCGAGCGCTGCTTCCACCCCGCTCAGGACGTCGTCCTCCTCCAGTTCGATAAGCGCGTCGGTGATACTGTCTGCCATCTCTCCACCCTCCCGTCTCGGCCTGTGGGTGCCGTTGCGGCACCGTACCGCATAATCCTACTATATCCACAATCAGGGGTCAGACACCGTCTACCTCTCCGTCTACCCGGACGCTCCACCCAGCCCGAACCGGCAGCTCACCTGGCAGGTCGACACCCGGGCGCGCATAATAGTGATACAAGCAATCACAATTGGAGAACGGCCATGGCATGGGACACACTGCCTTCGAGAGATGTCATCGATAGAACGGTGTCGGCGCTCGTAGAACACGGCATCAACGCGTCGTTCGTGGAGACGGGCGAGGCGGCCCGCGAGAAGGTCCTCGCATTCATTCCCGAGGGCGACGAGGTCATGAACATGACCTCCATGACGCTGTCCGCACTCGGCCTGGACAAGCTCATCCTTGAATCGGGCCGCTACGTCGCCACGAGGAACAAGTTCAGCAAGATGGATCCGAAGAAGGACAAGCTCGAGATGCAGAGGCTTGGCGCAGCGCCCCCCTGGTCGATCGGCAGCGCCCACGCGGTGACGGAGGACGGCTCTGTGATGTGGGCCTCGAACACCGGGAGCCAGCTGGCCGCCCACGCCTCCGGTGCGATGAAAGTCTTGCTGGTGGTGGGGGCGCACAAGATAGTGAAAGACAGGGACGAAGGTTTCCGACGCCTCTACGAGTGGTGCCTGCCACACGAGACTGAGCGCGCCCTGAAGGCTTACGGCCCCGGCACGACGACCAAGGTAAACAAGGTGCTGATCATCAACGGCGAAAAGATAGCCGGCCGCATCACGCTTATCCTCGTCAACGAAGTGCTGGGCGTCTGAGAGCAGGCCTCCCGCGAGCAGAACGGATCACCACGAGAGGTTTGCCATCTCTATTCAACAGCCCTTGCTCTGCGTTGTAGAATCCAGCCGGGACAACTTATCACAAGGAGTATTCATGTCAGGCGGTAAGACCAGGCGCCAGGTGCACATCAAAGGCATCGGCAAGAACATGGAACGGATGATGAAGGGCTTCTACCACCTGCCCCTTGTCAACAGGTGGCACCCGTGGCTCAAGGCGGACAGGACCGACATGCGGTGGCTCCCCATCAACCAGGACATAGAGATGCCGGAGGGCGCGCCCATGCCGCTGACCGTTCTCGACCGCATCATCGAGGAAGCCTCCCACCGCGCGATAATCGACTACTGCGGCTGCAGGAAAGGCTGGGGCTGCAAGGACTATCCGGTCGAGATCGGGTGCCTCCTCATGGGCGACTCATCCCTCGAGGCGAAGAGGTTCCCGTTCAGGGAAGTCGGGGTCGACGAGGCCAAGGAACACGCGCGGCGCGCCGTGGATGCCGGCCTGGTGCCGATCGTGGGCAAGGCGCGGGTCGACAACTTCATCTTCAAGATCAAGGACAGGCACCGCCTGCTGACCGTCTGCTTCTGCTGCGAATGCTGCTGCGTGACGCGTTTCTCCGCCTATGCGCCCCTCGAGTTCATCGAACCCTCGCAACCACCCCTCGAGAGCGTCACCATCTCGCTCGACCCCGAGAAGTGCAAGGGGTGCGGCAAGTGCGCCCAGAAATGCTACCTCCAGGCCATCACCGTGACGGACAAGAAGGCGGTTATCACCGAGTACTGCCGGGCATGCGGCCGCTGTGCCACGGTGTGCCCGAATGACGCGATAGAGGTCCGGCTCAGCGACCCCGAGTTCGTGGAGAAGACGCTCGACCGGATACGCACATACGTGAAGTACGACTGACAGGCGGTGCGTGATGCGCGACTTGCGGAACAGGGCTGTTCTGGTCACAGGCGCGGCGAGCGGGATCGGGCGGGCGGCGTCCATCGCATTCGCTTCCGAAGGGGCGGACCCCCTGATCCTCAACGACATCGACGAGGCGGGACTGGAAGAGACCGCCTCAGCCATCCGCAAGATGGGCCGCGAGACGATAACGCTCCCTGCGGATGTCTCTGACGCCGCTGCGGTCGCGGAGATGGTCGCGAGCGCTCTGGAGTACGCGGGCAGGATCGACATCCTGGTCAACGTGGCGGGGGTGGTCGGCTTCTGCCCCGTAGAAGACCTCACCATCGAAGACTGGAAGCACGAGCTCGGCGTGGACCTGTGGGGCGTGATCCACACAGTGAGCGCGGTCTACCCCCACATGGTCTCCAGGGGCGAAGGCCACATCCTCAATGTCGCCTCATCCAGCGGCCTGTTCGACCCGGTCCTCTACCTGTCTCCGTACGTCACCGCCAAGTTCGCGGTCGTGGGGTTCTCGGAGGCCCTCATGCTGGAAGCCAGGCCGAACGGCATCGGCGTCTCCTGCGTGTGCCCCGGCAGCGTGGACACTCCCATTAAGAACAGGATCCGCGTCAAGGGCTTCGCCGAAGGCGCGGGCAGGCTGGTCCAGATGGCGCTCGCGGTCTCCTCCACGCCCGAGGCGACGGCGCGTATCATCGTCGACGCGGTAAAGAAGAACCGCTTCCTGGTGGTCACTAGGGGGTTCGCGCGCGCCTGCTACTTTGTGAGGAAGCACTTCCAGTGGCTGTGGTTCGGGACCATGCGGAAGTTCGCTCCGGTGCTGGCGTTCGCCTTCAAGAGATACCGCGTGTGATGGGCGGCAGGGGCGGCGCGCTCAGAGACTTCGCGGGGCGCGAAAGAAGACACCTGCATCTGGTCGTATACGCCCTCGTCCTCCTCTTGATCGGCATCATCATCGTCTCCCTCCTCACCTTCGGTGACGTCAAGATATCCCGGGTCGCCTTCCCGAACACCTATTCCAAAGGCAAAGAACGGGTCGCGGGCCTGCTGTACACACCGGACCATGTTCAGCCGGGCACAAAAGTCCCGGCGGTGTTGTTCGCCAACGGTTTCGTGGTGTACAAGGAGCTGTATGTCCCGATGTGCAGGGAGCTGGCGCGGCACGGCATCGAGGTGCTCGCAATAGACCTGCCTGGGTTCGGGGGCTCGGGCGGGCACAGCGACCTGGGGAACACCGAATATACAGCCATGCTGGCGGCATATGACTGGCTCGTCAGGAACCATCCCGAGGTGGACCCCGCCAGGGTGGCCGCGGCCGGCCACTCTCTCGGGGGCGTGACCGCGGTCCGCGCGGGCATCTTGCAGAAAGAGAAGAAGTTCTCCGCGGTGGCAGCCATCTACTGCTACCAGGGCCCCCGACAACTGCTCGAGCTCATCTACGGGCCCATCAAGGAGAACATCGCGAAGCAGTGGCCGTTCATGTGTTTCTCGCGCAGCTTCAATATCACGGACGCCGGCGCGCTTAAAGAGCGAGAAGTCATATCACGGCTTACCCCGACTAAGCCTCCCAACTTCCTCCTGGTGGTGGGTGGGAGCGACGAGCTGTGCAACGAGAAGCAGGACAACGAGTTGATGGCGCGTGCCGTGGGCGCGGGGCCCATTGTCCAGGAGCGCCTGTACGGGTCGTTCGAGGACGGGACGGCGCGCATGCTGGTAATGACAGGAGACACACACCTGACCGAAGCCTACTCTTCGGCCGTTTTCAAGGCGGTATACGACTGGGTTGCCAGCAGCTTCGGCGTCAAGCAGGAGTACGCGTTTCCATCCCTCATGTTCCGCTACTCGGGTTGGGGGAGCATACTCCTCGGGGCGCTGCTCCTCGGGATCGCGGTGGCACTTATCCTCTACTGTGAGCTGACTGACCGCTTCGCGCGCCAGGAGGCCGCGCAGGCGGTGGAAGAGGTGGCTCTCAGCGCCGGGAGCGGTGTCCGGGTGCTGGCGCTGGTGTACTTCGTGGTGATCGCGCTGGCCGCTCTCCCGCTCGCGAAAGTCCTCGGTATCAAGGTAGTGGTGCCGTTCTTCGTCGGCGACCTGGTGGTGTCACTGGCAATAATGCACGGCCTGCTCGTGCTGCTGGCGATCGGCGCCATCGTGATGATCAAGGCCCGCGGAACTCAGCCGCTGCGGGACATCGACTGGCGCGGCGGGGCGCGGCGCGACCTCTGGGCGGCCCTGCCCGCGGCCGGCGGCTACTTCGCTTTCCTCTTGCTCTACGTGCCGCTCGCCCGGTTCCTGTACCTGGGCCCCGGGGTCCCATACTCTTTCTTCTGGTTCATCGTGTTCGTCGCGGTGATAACTTCGGTCTTCTGGGTCCACGGGAAGTACTTCCACCTGTTCCTGCTCCCGATGTTCGGGGACACGCCAGGGAGGTGGGTCAGGCTCGGCTATGTGGCAAGCGAGGCGGCGCTCAGATCCCTGACGCTGGCGGTCGCCGTGATACCTCTGATGTCAGGGCCTTTCGCGGTGGTGGGCCGGCCCGGCTCGTTCCGCATGCCGGTGGTCGCCATCATCCTTATCACCTCGCTCCCCGTCTACCTGGTGATCGCGTTCCTGAACTTGAAGGCGAGGGACAAAGGGGCGTCGCTGCTCACGCCCTCTCTCTTTACGGCGCTCTTCATGGGCTGGGCGCTGATGGCGCTGGTATCGGCGAGGTAGGCCGAAACTAAGTGGCGTTCAGGAAGCGCGACGCGGTGTCTCCGACCGCCTCGGCGCACTGGCTCGTGAAACCATGGCCGGCCCCTTCGAACACTTTGAGCCTGGCACCCGGGATGCGGCGGGCGATGACCAGAGAATTCTCGGGCGGGAGGATGACGTCCTGCAGGCCGCAGAGCACCAGCGTCTGCTGCTTGATGAACGGCAGGCGTCTGTAGGTGTTGAAGCGTCCTACCGCGCGTATCTGCCTCTGCGCGTTCTGCCTGCTTATAGGCGCCTGGGAGACAGACTCCGCGAACTGCTCCCTGATCTCGGGATGCTCTGTCAGCCACGGCTCGGGGAACAGGACGGGTACGCTTCTGAGTGCCTGCTCGACCACGTCATCAGACCTGGGCCGGAAGAGCACCTTCATCGCCTGGAATCTCGGCAGGGTCGAGTGGATGCCGCCGCAGGAAGTGCAACAGAGCACCAGCCGGTCGACCAGACCCGGCCAGCGGAGCGCCAGCTCCTGAGCGATCATCCCGCCCATCGACACACCGATGACGTGCGCCCGCTCGATCCCCAGGCCTCTCATGAGCCCGGCGGTATCGTCGGCGAACTGCTTGACGGAAAACGGCCGCATGCCCGTCGAACTCCGCCCCGCCCCGCGGTTGTCGAACATGAGAAGGCTGAAGTCGCAGGCAAGTCGGTCGACAAGCGCGGGAGCCCACCAGTCCATGTTAGCTGTCAGTCCCATCAGCATCACCAGCGGCGGTCCCGAGCCCGCGCGGCTGTAACACATCTCGATGTCGCCTGTCCTGATCCGTTCCAAGTTCATCGCCTTTCTCTATCGCACCGTCCGCCGCTTTCCTGGTCCACAGCGCCTCCTTTGCGTTCGGCGTTCGTACAAAGCCCCTCAACGTGCAACGTACGGCGTCACTGCCGCCAGCCGAGACGCATAACTCTCAAGGTCGAAGCCGTTCACCTCGAGCACCCGACGGTAGATGCCCGCATCGATGGCCCCGACGCCCGACATGGCTCCGCTGAGCAACCCGGCCATACCCGCGATCGTGTCCGAGTCACGCCCGAAGTTGGCGCCCCCGATCACCGCGGTCATAGGGTCGCCGCCAGCTATCTTGAAAAGGGCCAGTGCGACGGGCACGGTCTCCCTCGAGTCGACTTGTATCGGCCTGAGACACCTCGCGTAGAGAGCCTCCCTCGCTTCAAGTACGTCATCGAAGTCATCAGCGACACGAAGCGCAGTCGCGATGAACGTCTGTATCCTGGCAGTCGCGTTCTCCATGGCAGACTCCAGGACCGATTCGACGGTCGCGCCGCTCGAGAGTGAGGACGAGATAGCGGCAGCCCAGGCTCCCGCCATGTCAGCGCCCGCCCCCACCATGCAGGCGCGAGACAGCTCTCTGCCGGCTTCCGCGGCGGCAGCAGGCTTCCCCCGGCAAACGATGCCCACGGGCGCCATTATCATCGCCGCCTCGTTGCCAGCGAACAAGGCGGACGCGTTCAAGTACCCGGTGAGATGCCCCGGCACGCCCAGGCGTCCGGCGAAAGCGACGACGTGCTCGCCGAACCAGAAACCCTCGTTGCGGTTGTAGGATCTCAGAAACTTGCGCCAGGAGAATTCCGGGTCTCGCTTCCAGTGGTCGACGAGTTCATCGGCGGACACGAGGTGACCGACGTCGAGGATAGCGTCGGCAACGGTCAGAGTGAGCCTGGTGTCATCGGTCACGGCACCGGCGGCGCGGCCGACCAGGGTCTCGACGTGGCCGTACTTCTTCTCGATGCGCCGGTAATTGAAGAGCAGTTCTGTCGGCCGCCCCATGGCGTCCCCGACCGCGAGCCCCGCGAGGCACCCGTGTATCCTATCGAGTTCATCTGCCATGCTCGCTACTTTCTCACAACGCGCCAGTGGGGTCAGACCCCGATGGCGCACTATTGCAGGATATGGTCAGGCAGCCTCTTCCGGCTCCCTGGCGCCCTTGACGTCTTCGACCACCCAACCGACGATCATGCCGACCACAACCAGCGAGGTGATCAGCACGGTGAGCCAGACCGGGGCCAGCCACACACACAGTGCGACTACCACGCCCACTCATATCACAAACGCCGCGATGCGTCCGATCCATTTCTTCATTTCCGCATCCTCCTGCGCTTAACTTGCTCGATGCTCACCGTTCCCTGCGTGAAGAGATTATATCTCGCGATCGGCTGGGCATGCATTGTCCGGATAAGTTCCCTGCAGCCGGGTGGCGAACCTGTCTGATCCAGGGTGCACCGTGTCTTTTGTTGCTTTAAATGTCATGATTAGACCGAGGTGATGAGATGCCAAAGGAAAGCAAAGTGCTCAAGGTCGGTGACAAGGCGCCTGACTTCAGCCTGATCGACGCTTCGACGGGCGAGAAGGTCAGCCTCGACGACCTCAGCGGTCAGCCACTCATGATCATCTTCGGCCGGGGGACCTGGTGACCGCACTGCCGTAAGTATATGGGTCATATACGAGAAATCTACGACGAGTTCGAGAAGCGGAACACGCGGGTCGCCGTCATCATGGCCGAGAGCATTCCCCGCATGCAGGAATTCCTTAAGACTCACGAGTATCCGTTCCCTCTGCTCTCCGACGTCAGGCGTGACGTGGTCAGGGCATACGGGGTCTACGTGCGCATGAACTTCGAGTCCGTCAACATCTCCCGTCCCTCCGAGTTCATCCTCGACAAGGACAAGACCATCAAGTTCATCTTCATCGGTTGGATCCAGACCGAATTCCCCACGGACGAAGACATCTTCGCCGTCCTCGATACCCTGCAGGGTTGACCTCATCCGGACCTTCAGTCGCGCTTGAACCCCGCCGTTCTCGCCTTCCTCTTGACAGCCATAACCCGCGCCCTCACTATTAGACGTAGGACGTTAGATATCCTACGTTGGAGGTAATTCAATGTCGCCGGAGAGCAGCGATGTCGTGGTGCGCCCCAAGCGGCAGGTCACGATTCCAAGAGA
>Ga0066793_10000886_pt1 | contig 12748 bp, 10 predicted proteins | sample PersoiDNA2013189_FD_83876 | JGI IMG/M metagenome (GOLD analysis project Ga0066793, IMG submission 83876) | Permafrost soil microbial communities from the Arctic, to analyse light accelerated degradation of dissolved organic matter (DOM) -... | ecosystem: Environmental > Terrestrial > Soil >...
AAAGAGGGGTGCGGGGTGTTTGTGGCTGCTTCGCAGCCACAAACACCCCGCACCCCCCTAATTATTAAGAGGTTACCCTGGTTTACAGTAAACGAGGTTTCCTTGGAGGTTTCAACCTGTGGCTAATTGATAATGCTATAATTGGATAAATGGTCAGGTCTAATAGATAAGGTCGTCTTCGTTCATTGACTGGGTCGTTATCTCGAAACTGGTTTACAGGGTGATTTTAAGGAGAATTTGCGCATGATGGAATTCCATGTCTCTCGGAAGGCTCGTGATCGATACCAGTTCGATCTATCATTGTTCGCTACGAATGGAAATGTCATTTTTGCGAATTTCCACGGTGCACGTCTTTTCGCTCAAAAGATCAACCAGAAGCGCGATTTGGTCACTTTTCCAGAAAAGGGTGTCCAGGCGGGACATATTAATGCACTGGGTCTGATTGATGAGATCTTGCATATGGTGATCCGTCGTTATAACGAACAAACCGATCCATCGATCATGCAGCAGGCGCTCAAAAAGCTATACGAAACCATCGGTAATAAAAGCGTGGACAACACGCTGCGCCGTTTCATGGATGAATTCCCTCCTCTGCCGGTCTATCGCCAGGAGATGACCCCAGAACAATATTTTGAAGACCGCACCGAAGGCATCCCAAACCGCATCCTGCTCTTGGAAGAGCTTGTTGCATTGTGGCTGACAACTTCTAACCCGGCCACCCACCAATATGATGAATTATTTGACGATACCAACCTGCGCAAAGAAACCACTTACCTGCTCATTATCGAGACACTGCATCAATTTTATGAAGATAAGCCTCATTTTGGCCCCGATCACCAAAATTTGATCGACATGCTCCGCTGCCCGGCTGTGACAGTGCCTTATTCCCTTTCTGGCCAACTGGAATATATCCGTGAACGCTGGGGAAGCCTGTTAGGTAAACTACTTTACCGGATTTTGGGCAGCCTGGATTTCATCAAAGAAGAAGAAATTCAACGCTCTTTTGGAAACACGGGGATTTCGCCAGTGCTGCATTTCGGTCAGCTTGAAGCGGAACCGGAACGGTTCAGCCAGGATAAAGATTGGATGCCTCGCCTGGTGTTGATCGCAAAGAATTCCTACGTCTGGTTGGATCAACTGTCAAAAAAATACCAGCGACCCATTAACCACCTGGACCAGATTCCCGATGAAACGCTTGACCAGTTGGCGCGCTGGGGATACACCGGCTTATGGCTGATCGGCCTCTGGGAACGCAGCACAGCCTCACAAAAGATTAAACAATTATGCGGTAACCCAGAAGCAGTTGCATCGGCTTATTCCCTGGCTAATTACGATATTGCCGCCGATTTAGGTGGAGAAGACGCCTACAATAATCTGAAGGATCGCGCCTGGAAACGCGGCATTCGCCTTGCCAGTGATATGGTCCCCAACCACATGGGCCTGGATTCCGATTGGGTCATCCAACACCCGGATTGGTTTATATCCCTCGATTACAGTCCATTCCCGGCGTATACATTTAATGGGCCCGATCTGTCCCAAAATCCAGGCGTCGGTCTCTTCCTGGAGGACCATTACTACACACGAAATGATGCCGCGGTGGTATTTAAACGTTACGACCGTGGAACTGGGAACACCCGTTTTATCTATCATGGGAACGATGGCACGAGTATGCCCTGGAATGATACAGCCCAGTTGAATTATTTAAAACCCGAAGTCAGGGAAGCCATCATCCAGACTATCTTGCATGTCGCCCGGAAATTCCCGGTGATCCGCTTCGATGCGGCCATGACGCTGGCTAAAAAGCATTATCAGCGTCTGTGGTTCCCAGAACCAGGGACGGGTGGAGCGATTCCATCCCGCTCAGATTACGGGCTAACCAGGGAACAACTGGATGCCGCCATGCCGGTCGAATTTTGGCGTGAGGTGGTGGACAGGGTCGCTCAAGAAGCCCCGGACACTCTTCTATTGGCCGAGGCTTTCTGGCTGATGGAAGGTTTCTTTGTGCGCACGTTAGGTATGCACCGGGTCTATAACAGCGCATTTATGAATATGCTGCGCAACGAAGAGAACGCAAATTACCGCCAGGTAATCAAAAATACGCTGGAATTCGATCCCGAGATCCTCAAACGATACGTGAATTTCATGAATAACCCGGATGAGCGCACCGCCGTGGATCAATTTGGCAAAGGTGACAAATATTTCGGAGTTTGCATGTTAATGGCCACCCTTCCGGGGCTGCCCATGTTTGGGCATGGCCAGGTCGAAGGTTTCACAGAAAAATATGGCATGGAGTTCAGACATGCTTATTGGGATGAACAGATCGATCCATACCTGGTCCAGCGGCATGAAAAAGAAATTTTTCCCTTGCTCCACCGCCGTTATCTATTTGCGGGTGTGGATAATTTCTTAATGTATGATTTCTTCTCCCACGATGGATCGGTGAATGAAGATGTTTATGCTTATTCAAATGGAGTTGGGAATGAACGCGCGCTGGTGGTCTTCCAGAATAAATTCGCCAGCACCCAGGGCTGGATTAAGAACTCTGTTGCTTATTCTGTCAAAGCCGGTCCGGGCGATAATAAAAAACTGACGCAAAAGAACCTCGGCACGGGATTGGGCCTCCAGGCGGATGAGCGCCATTTCGCCATCTTTAAAGATACCATCACCGGGTTCGAATACATCCGCAGCAGCCAGGAACTTTTTGATAAAGGTCTTTTCGTCACTTTAGACGCCTATAAATATCATGTCTTCATCGACTTCCGTGAAATAGAAGATAATGAATGGCACCAGTTCAGCCAGCTTACTACCTATCTGAGTGGTCGAGGCGTACCCAACATAGAAGAAGCTCTGCGTGAATTATTCCTTGCCCCCATTCACCAGCCTTTCCGCCAGTTAGTGAATGCACCCATGTTCCGAAAACTAATTGAAACCAAAGCATCTGGCCAGGAAAAGGCCGTTTTCCAACCTTTACTGACCGAGATCGATCAGAAATCTACCCTATTATTTTTAGAGATTGGTCAGTTTACCGGTGGTAGACAGGATGTTGCGGCGCTTGTCAGCCAGAGGCACGATCACATTTCCTCCTGGCTGGATCTGTCGGCCATTCAAACCCGTTATCCTTTCCCCGGATCGCGCCAATACTCCCTGGCAATCAAGGCCCTTCAAGGCCAGTTAAATGACAATCCAGATTACTGGACAACTTCGATTGGATGGTTGTTTGTTAGCGACCTGGGTAGAGTGATCGGCCCTGAAGGTTACGAAGCGCAAAGCCGCAGTTGGATGGACGAGTGGCTGCTCGGGCGCATCCTCACAACGACCGCCCAGGATCTGGGCGTGGATTGGGATTCGGCTTTACGCATGGTCAATACGATCAAGGTCCTGGTGACCCAACAGAATTGGTTCAGCCAGATGGCCGCCAAGCCCATCCCGCTCATTTTGGAAACGTGGTTAAAGGATAATGAGGTCCAAGGCTTCCTCAAGGTTAACCGGTATAATGGCACCTTATGGTTCAATAAAGAAGCGTATGATAACTTCCTGTGGTGGATGATGTTCCTGGCAGTCATGGAAGTGGTGAGCGATCCCAAGAACAGCGCCACCCACGTGGTGGAACAGGTATTATCGTGTTACGCGATCATCCTTGAACTGCAGAAAGCCGAATTAAGCTCGAATTACCAGGTGGAAAAGCTGTTAGAAGCCTTGAGATGAGTCCAGGTCGTGTTTTTTTTCTGCCTTCAGATATTTTTCATAAAATACCTGATCGCCACGTAAGCCGGTTCGCTGGCTTTTTACGTTGTGGAAAAGTTCCACCGCTTCGCGGGTCAAATCGCTGCCTGTCGCCTGGAAGCTGAGCCAAGCCGCCTGCGCCGCATGGGTTATGTTATTGCGTGGTTCGATCCGATCAAAGTCTTCAAAAAACCAACCGCACGAGGTAAACATTCGCTGTCTTTCAAATTGCGATTGCAACAACAGCGCAATCCGCTTCAGTTCATCTTCACCCAACCGCTGCCCGATCATACTTTGAATATACTCACCCACTCTGACTTCCCCTAAAAAGACGTGGATGTATTCATGGCGTAGCTGCCAGGGATCAGCCAGGTATTGGCTGACGGTATCACTATAAACTTTATCCAAATCTGAAGCAATCTGGTTTAACCCCGTGCGGAGAAATGTTTTCCACTGTCCACCCCCGGGTGTGCAGGCACAATCGCCCATCCAGCGGACGACCCCATGATGACAGCTCCATGAGCTGTTTTCATGAATTCCCATCCATTTGGTCGCCGGATGCTCCCGCAGCCACAGCCCAGGGAAGGTCGTCTTTACAGGTTGACCGACGAGGGCCCCATTCAACAGGCGTTCCAGAAATTTTTCGCGGAACTGCTGGTGGTGTCCATACAGCTCGCCATCCGACGCAATCATGATCAGTTGTGCATTGCCATTAAGCGACGACTTTGGGCGGAATTTGGGCAGCAAATAATTGAGCAAAAAGCTATCCGCGTTGCGGGTGGCGCCAGGGTCAAAACTGATGCGGGTGCTTAAATCCTGGTCGTAAAAGAAGGCGGCGATCTTTTTCCCATTCGGCAGCGCGACCTGGTAAGCCTCGCCGGTATCGACTTGAGGTGTATCCGCCTGCCATGGCGCGAGAATGGTGTAAAGAATACCGCAGTCGGCTAAAACCTCCAGGGTGGCATAATCCACGGCTGCTTCCGGCAGCCACATACCCATGGGGGCATGCCCAAACCGATGCTTGAAATCCGCGATGCCCCATTTTACCTGGGTGACTTTATCCATGTGACTGGCCAAAGGCAGGATGGTATGGTTGTAACCTTGAGCCATGGCATTACCAATACCGAAATGCGAGTGATTTACCCGGTCTTGTTTTAATATTTTCTCATAGCTATCCGGGTCATTGATTTCTAACCAGCTGAACATGGTGGGGCCGATATTAAAGCTTATTTTTTCAAAATTCCCCAATTCAGCATTTGGCCGATAACACTCCGCATCAATTTTTTGGTTCCAGTTTCGAAAGGGCGCCGCGCCTGGTTCATCTGGAATCAAACCGGTTAATGGATCCTCGCGGGGAGGTTGATAAAAGTGGCCATGAATACAAAATTCAAGATCGCTCATTCGTCCTATATTTTACCCGGTTTAACATCGCCTGTATATAATTGATCTTCCAGGTCCGCCCGCGCAGAAAGTCCAAACGTTGTTCGAAGCGGGCAGGCATCAATCCAAAAAATCGTGGAATGGTATCCAAACTGCACGTCCGATCGGCTGCCAGGTAATCGATCCAAAAAACGGAAACGGGGAAACCCGGGAATGTATGTTCAAACAACACCGTTAAACTGCGCAAATAGACCGGCGAGATCGGTACTAGCCAGCGCTTAATACCCATGATGGGCATGATAATTTCAAGAATTTGCTTGAAGCTCAGATAATCTGGACCGCCCAGGGATAAAACCTGGTTAATCGTATTGGGGTTATCCAGTGACCAGACCAGGCAAGTTACCAGATCTTCGACCCAAATCGGCTGAAGCAGCGTCTCCCCATCCCCTGGAACGAGAAAAATACCCGGGAATGCATTCATTAACACCCCCAGGCCATTCGTAAAATGGTCGTACGGCCCAAACACGATTGCCGGTCGGAGGATAGTATAGGGCAGACCGCTCTGGCGGATATAACTTTCAGCGATTGCCTTGACTTTCAAGATCGGATAGGCCGAAGCGCGATCGGCCCCGAGGTGACTCAGGTAGAAAAAACGCTTCACACCTGCATCGACGGCGGCGTTCACCACAGTTTGGGTTCCCTGGATATCCACCGCCATCAAGTCAGCCCGGTTTCCCCGGCCTTCTACCCCGGCGAGATGGTAAATAATATCTACACCTTTCATCGCCGCCCGTAATCCCCGTTCATCTTTCAAACTGCATACAGCCACCTCAACCGGAACACCGCGGGGCAAGATGGGTGACTTTTTGGAAGGCCGGATCAATATGCGAACCGCATAGCCCTGAGACGTCAATTGACGGATTAAAACTCTTCCGATGAACCCTGTTCCACCCGTGACTAAAATCATACAGGTGCATTATAGCAGATCACACTTTTTAACCCGAAAATAATATGCAACTGGCATAGTACTTGCTACATTCAAAGCACACCCTAAAATGGCAATTGATCGGTACGTTTCGAACGATCAATCAGGGATTAACCAATTCTATTCTTCTCGGACTCGAATAAAACGCATATGGACTCCAAACCAAATTTATCAAGAAATACTCGAATTGGTTTTCATTATTTTCCGGACACTTTTCACTATCGTGAAAATGATCTGCAAGGTTGGCTACCTGAGATCAGGGATTTAGGGGCATCCTGGATTACCTTAATGGCCAGTGCAGACCGGGCCATCCCCGAATCTTTTATCCATGCCCTGGTCGCAGCTGACATCCATCCCATCATCAATTTCTCATTCTCATTGGTGAATCCGCCTTCCCCGAATGACCTGAAAACGATCTTGGAATCCTATGCAAAATGGGGTGTCCAATACACGCTCCTGTTCGACCGCCCCAACAACCGCTCAACCTGGTCGACCGGAACCTGGGCACAGGAAGAATTGGTCGAACGTTTTCTGGACCGCTACATCCCTCTGGCGGATTTGGTCTTGAAAATTGGGTTGACCCCGGTATTTTCATCTCTCGAACCGGGAGGAAGTTATTGGGATACCGCATTCCTGCGTTCGGCGCTCGAATCACTCTCGCGGCGAAAAATGGACGGGTTGTTAAACAAGATGGCTTTATCCGCGTATGCCTGGACCGGCGAAAGATCGCTAAACTGGGGTGCGGGGGGGCCAGAACGTTGGCCTGGGGCCCGGCCTTACTTCACCCCACCCCTCGAAGAAGACCAGCGTGGTTTTAGAATCTTTGATTGGTACCAGTCTATCGCCAATTCGGTTTTGCAGCATTCCTGTCCGATCCTCCTCTTTGGAGCGGGGTCAGCACTGGACCACCTCGCCGACCATCCGGCCTTGTTGAATCCTTTGATCCATACCCAGACCAATCTCACTATCGCCCAGCTCCTGGCTGGAGAAGAAGTGGATGATCCGGCCAACCCCGAGCAGGTGTTAGATCAAATCCCCGACGAGGTGATCGCATGCAACTTCTGGCTGTTAGCCGCTTCGCCCAACAGTCCGCATCTGTCCCAGGCCTGGTTCCAACCCGAAGGGCAAACGCTGCCAGTCGTCGGCGCATTCAAACAGTGGGTCGCCAGCCAAGAAAACGACCCGATTAAAACAACAAAACTGAATGAATTAAAAGTCCATCCGATTGCTCACTATTTATTACTACCGGTGTATGAATGGGGTGTAGCTGATTGGCATCTCGACATAATCCGCCCATTCATCAAGAAGCACCAACCCACAGTCGGGTACTCACTTGAAGAAGCGGCTTACGCAGCCAGGGTTACCATCATTGGCAACCATCACTCCTTCCCTGAAGAGAGTCTGGAAGCTTTACGCCAGTCAGGTTGTCAGGTTGAGCGAATTAGCGGAGATGGCACAAGTATTGCAACACAATTGGCAGAGAGGTGAATATGAACCCAACAATTTCTTCAACTCCTATTCGGAATAATTCATTACCAGCTCTACCTGTCTTAAAAGTGATCGGGCTGGGTGGCGGCGGATGCAACGCTATCAACCGGATGATCGAACTGGGCATGAGCGGTGTGGAATTCATTGCTGCCAATACAGATCACCAGGCACTTAAAAGCTGCATGGCTTCCACCAAGATTCAGCTCGGTCCGCACAGCACGCGCGGTTTAGGCGCTGGTGGTAATCCATCCGTAGGGGAAGCCGCAGCCGAAGAGAGTTATCGCGAATTAAGCTCGGCTTTATCTGGCGCCGACATGGTTTTCCTGACCGCTGGAATGGGCGGAGGTACTGGTACCGGCTCCATTCCGATCGCCGCCAGGGTCGCGCGCTCATTAGGCGCCGTGACCATCGCCATCGTCACAACACCTTTCTCATTCGAATTAGGCCGCCGGCAAAAAAATTCGAGCCAGGGACTGGCCAAATTGCGCCAATACACCGACACCCTGATCACTGTCCCCAACGACCGCTTGCTCTATGTTGCTCCCAAGGACCTGCCGCTGGATATGGCTTTCCGCCTGGCGGATGATGTCTTGCGCCAGGGGATCCAGGGCATCGCGGAATTGATCACCGAAACTGGCCTGATCAATGTGGACTTCTCCCACATCCGCCGCTTGATGACTTTGGGTGGCGGTTCGTTGATGTCCATCGGTTACGGACAGGGAGCGAATAAGGCCAAACAAGCGGTTGAACAGGCTCTACATCACCCCTTGCTCGAATCCGTCTCTTTGGACTGCGCCGCAGGAATGATCGTGAACTTTACCGGTGGTTCTGACCTGACCTTTTATGAAGTTGCCGATGCACTGTCCTTCTTACAAGAAGAAGCGGGTAACAAGGCCGAAATTATCCCCGGTGTAACCAACGACGAACGCATGGAAGATCGCGCCCAGGTCATCTTGATCATCACGGGGCTGGGAGGCACTCCGATTGAAGCAACCTTATCCGGCGCTGAGAAATTAATACCCGCTCAGCAGCCCGTCGCCCAAACCTACGTTGAAACAAGCAGGGAGCGGATGGTCCAGCCAGTCGCCCAGTACTTGGTCGAAATCCCACCTGTGGAATTATCGACAACGACAACTAACCTCGATCTGCCCGCTTTTCTGCGCCGGCGAACCCGCTTTGCCGCCTGATAAAGGATTGAGCAATGGATTCTAAAACGATTGATGCCGTTTGCAAGCAGGTCTATAGCCGCTTCCCTGAAGTCAATGGTTGCGCTCCTAAAATCCAGGCCCAGGAACTTAATCCGGCCGGTGTGGCCAGGGGATCGGCCAACTATCTGTTTGTCTTCAACGGGAAAGGCACAACCGCTAACGGAAAACCCATTTCTCGTACCGTCAGAGTTGTTGTCACCGAACGGGGAAAAATCATAAAAATGACCACCTCTCGCTAAACCTCATTATTTCATAACTGCTCAGGCCCCGTGAAAAGACCCGGATTTGAGGTGTAAACACCTCAAATTCGGTAACTTTCACCGGAAGGCTGAGTAGTTACATTATTTCTAGGAGCATGTCATGAGCCAGTTGATTAATAAAATTGAAATTTCTTTCTGGGATATCACCATCCCTTTGTTAAGCGAATCCTCTTTTGTGCGTTCATCCTTAAAAAGGGTTTACCAGATCTCACAACGCAAGTTGATTTGGGGCTCATTCTATGTATTCACCTGGGGCGGGATCGGATTGGTTACCGGGATTGCCCTGGCACAGTACCGGATCCTTCACTAAAGTTCACCGGGTATGAGAAAAAAAGCTGGATGGGTCAGCCTGGTGGTGATCCTGACTCTCCTCGGCCTCAACATTGCGCCAACCACCGTCCAATCAGCCAGGGGGACACCCGATTCGCCTGATTTTGGTTATGGCATGGTCCTCGACCCGGACGGGGGCTATGCACTCGATTCTATCCAATACGCGGCCACAATTTCAGTCGACTGGCTGGCTGTGACCTTCGATTGGGGCAAACATTGGCCCGATCCTTCACGCCAGCCAGATTTGGCGTCCCTCGACCAGGTGATGGCCCTTGCCAGCCAGTATAAACTCTCGGTCATGTTAAAATTGGTCGACGCGCCAGGTTGGGCCATGTCGGAAACCGGGCCAAGCCCGGAACGGACTGCCTGGTTTGTGGTCAATCTTGCCCAACGATATGTGGCGCCATTACAGGCCATTGAGGTTTACCCGGGGTCGAACACGGTCTCCGGTTGGGGCGCGACCCCCAATGCGGCTGCCTATTTCAACCTGTTCAATTACACCCAGGCCTGCCTAAAACAGGCCAAATTGGCCGGATCCGTTTTTTTGGTCGCGGGAGGTCTGACTCCTCTGCCGGCGCCCCAATCCTCACCCGACGATCAAGACGATCAGGAATTTTTAACCGCGCTCTACCAACTGGGCGCCGCCCAAACGATGCCGGTCATCAGCCTGGTCCTTCCAGATGTTACCGGTGATCCCCTCAAAATACCCCAGACGGACGAGCACCGCGTGCTCCGTCATTACGAAGAAATTCGCCAGGTCATGGTAGCTAACCAACATTCTCAGGGAATCCTCTGGGTGACTGGATTTCATTGGCCCTCTGGTAAAATTAGCCCGGATGATGTATCCTTAAGAGATAATCTTGCCAGCCAAAATCAATGGCTTATCCAGGCCTATCGGCAGCTTCGTTCGCAGTTATACCTTGGCGTCGCCTTCTTTGACTCGTTGAATCCCCCCGGAGAAGCCAAAGCTTCCCAGATTGGCCATATCAGTCTGGTTAGAGAGGGGTCGACGAAACATCCATTTTTTAGCGCATTGATGGAAATTATCGCCCAGAATAACCCCCAACAAAATCTGCCACTGCCATTTAATCGTCCACAAAGCAAGCATATCTTTAAGGATCGCTTAAATCCACCATGAAAGTGGTCATCATTTCTCTCGCTGTCATTACTTTTATCGCCTGTCTTTTTTTAGGTCTCTATTTAGGGGGAGGGCTCTCAGTAGCAACATCAAAATCCACCCCAGGAGTATTATCGCCCCTCACAAAAACCAGCATCGAGCAACATACTGTTGTGCTGATCCAGGCAGATGATTTAACCTTATCCTCACCTCACCTGGTTGGGATGTGGCTTCTTTTTTATTATCCTGAATATCCACAATTGACCCTGCTTATGCTCTACCCGCCCATGTCAGACAATAACCGGGGAAAAATCTGGGCGCTGGGCCAACAATTCGCACTGACTTCTAATGGAAAATTATCCCCGATATTTCTTACATTGTTACAAAATTTCGGTTTTAAATCCAATGGCTATATCGTCATCGATAATTATGGTCTTACACAATGGGTTGATTGGTTAGGTGGGATTACCATGGGAGACGACCATGGCGTTCAAAATGGATCGACCATCCTATCTACGCTGCCGAATGGTGACAATAACGAACAGAATACCGGAAAGTGGATGAAACAGGTATCGATGGGGGTATGCAGCAAACTCATCGCTATTCCCGTCGATTCCAATTGGGCGACCTTGATGAATTCAGTGGCGCCGGACCATTTTCACTCCGATTTGAGCCTCGAGTTATTGATGGGGGACTGGAAAAAACTAAAAAGTCACGACCAGGCGATCACCTGCGAGTTTGATATTCCATAATAAAATACCTCTCCTCTTGAGCTAGCCCCTCACACCGACCCCAGCCCTCGAGTTGACACTGTCATTAGGCTTTGCGAAGCAATCCAGATTGCTTCGCAAAGCCTCCATTAGACTTAAGGTAAGATGATGGTAACCGAACAGAGATTGAACAAGTCTACCAGCCTCAAATGCCCGAGCATATATTGCGAAAAAGACCCAATCTCTGTGTGGAACAGGCTAAATAGCATTAAAGTCTTCGCAGGCTACTACATGGAGTAAGTCGTATCCACCGGGTTCGGTTACCATCATCCACTAAGGGAGCACAGCACATGAACAAACCTGAGTATTTTGTGGGCATCGATATCGCCTCAACGACCTTCACCAGCGCCATCGGGGTGTTCGGTGAGAAATGGCAGATCGTGGTCAAGCCAGAGACATTTGAGAACGAGTATGACCATTTGGAGAAATACAAGACCTGGTTGCAGGCACATGGGCTCATGCCAAGCAACTGTGTGATCTGCATGGAGGCGACCGGGGTGTATGGCGAAGTCCTGGCGCATTATCTGGTGGTCCAGCATTACCCGGTGGCAGTTGAGCCACCCCTGAAAGTCAGACGGGCCTTCAAACCGGCGGGGTCGAAGAGTGACCCGGTGGACACACGGCAAATTGCAGAATACGCCTACCGTTTCTGGGACGAATTGGTCATGTGGGCGCCCCGCGAGGAGATCCTGGAACGGGTCAAGACCTTGCTGGCCGCTCGCGAACAGTATGTGGCCGAGCGCACCGGGCATCACAATGCCTTGCACGCCTTGAAACGCAAGGTGGTCCGGACTGACCTGGTTGAACAGATGCACGAAAAGACCATCCAGGAGCTGACCGGGCACATCAAGGAACTGGAAGCTGAGATCAGCCGGCTGATCCATGATGACCCGGATTTGAAGGCTATGTATGATTCGCTGACCAGTGTCCCTGGGGTCAAGCTGCTGCTGGCTGCACATATGATCGTGGTCTTGCAGTCCGCGCCGCAACCCTGTACGCCCAAAACCCTGGCCGCTTTCGTCGGGATCTGTCCTTACGAGCATTCCAGCGGAACTTCGATCCATTTCACCCCGACCTCGCGCCACTTTGGCCCACCGGCTTTGCGCAAGTTGTTGTTCCTTGCTTCGCTTTCGATTGCGCAGCATAACCAACACTTCAAAACCTACTACGCACGCAAGGTCCTAGACGGCAAACCAAAAAAGTTGGTCCTCAACAATATCGCCAATAAATTGCTCAAAGTGATGGTCGTGGTGGTCCGCTCCAAAACAAAATTCAACACTGAGTACCGCTCGGTCAATCCTGGCCTCCTAAAACCAGCCTTGACATAATCATAGCATTCGCAATGACAGATTTACCAGTTTCTGACCCTTCCCTTCAGGGAAGGGTAGGGTTAGGTCAGGAGCCAGCCAACACTTGCTTTATCCCATGTGCGGCCAAGTTCATTAACAAATGCGGGTCGTTTCGATACCGAGGATGAGGCCTAATAA
>Ga0066793_10000887_pt1 | contig 12747 bp, 11 predicted proteins | sample PersoiDNA2013189_FD_83876 | JGI IMG/M metagenome (GOLD analysis project Ga0066793, IMG submission 83876) | Permafrost soil microbial communities from the Arctic, to analyse light accelerated degradation of dissolved organic matter (DOM) -... | ecosystem: Environmental > Terrestrial > Soil >...
ACAGCACTGTGCGGGATGCGACGATGATTCGCTCGCAGGCGCCGGATTTCAACCGGGGCTTGGCGAGCGCTACAAACCACAGGGCTAGGCAGGAATGCGCAGGCGTTCGGTGAATAGCCGAGTTTGACAACAAAGCTGACAGCTACGAATAGATTTTGCGACGCCATGGATCACGGCCGACCGCGTCGGGCCATCGCGCACGTCGAGTCCAAGAGCGTTTCGGTTCCGGGCACATTCTTGCCTGTAACTACGATGAATCCGGCGCCATCCTTGAACTGCATGCCGGCAACCATCAGCGTGTAGGCACCCATATCACGCTTGGCTCCTGGCATGCGCTCCGCCAACAGCGCGAATGGATTGGCTGTACCCAAGTCCTCGCCCATCAGCCGCAGCGCCTGGTATTGTCCTTCCGCAAGCGTTATCGGCGACCAGCTGTCGTTAAGGCGGTTGGCGGCCGCCTTGAGCACGCGATGAATTTCTCTGCCCAGGCATTCGATGTGGATGTGCAGTTGGTCCTGAGTGCGGGCGCGCTGGGGATTAACTGCAAGCCCAATGACGTCTCTTGTCACGGTGCGCCCGAGTAGCGCCACAATCTCGCCGCGTGCGCGCCAGGCCGCCGCGAAATAGTTTGGTGCGTTGGCCGCAAGAACTTCAGGACTCTCTATCCCGGCAGTGGTCGTCGTGGGAATTAGCAGGAAATGCGCGCCTCCCCTGATGTCGGCAAGAACGGCGTAGCCGGCGCTGTCGCGGTCGGGATCAGATAGATAGACGCTCGCGCACGGAGCCGGGCCTTTTTTCCTGAGCCAATGAACGACACACTGCTCTTCAACGATTTGCCGCAAAGCATCGCGGTTCGCAGTGCGCGGTTCCATCGCCGCCGGCAGCGCGGTGCAGGCGCACGCGATAAGGACGACGGAACGTAATTTCGCAACCGCTATGCTCATCACCCAACTACTTATCCGGACACGCAAATCCGCAGCCGCCATCGCGAGGCTGCGCTTGCCATTTTGCTGCAAACGCTGGTGACGCGACATTGCAAACGCGTGGCGGCCGCGGGCAGCACGCCGTCCGTTCCGGACGCTGCAGGGCATGCGCCGCCCGGTAAGGCGCGCTCGATCCGTCCGAAAAAGCCTTTTTGCTCGCATTCCCGCGCTCGGCCACTCTCGCAAGTCGTCAACGGCGACCAGACTTGCAGAAGCTGATGCGCAGGGACGAGGATCTTGATGTGCTGTCCCACGAACAGCTGATCGTGCAAGTCAAGCGGCTGCGGACGGCGATTCGAACACACAGAGACTCGAGCGGTCATGATCTGTGCTGACATCATCCGGCGCTTTGGGCTCTGCTGCCCGAGAAACTGAGTGCAGCGATCGCGCTGCCCGGGAGGCCGCAGTTCATGTGCGGCTGCATAGGCTACCGTCAATCGCTCGATCAGCAAGCGCCCGACGCGCCCCGCACGCGCGCGCACTTTCAGAACTGAAGACAGCGCGTGTGTTGAACGGGGCCTTGCCTCGGCAGCTGCATATAACATGCGCTTGCAGACTCGATAGGTTGCACAATGCGCGCATTGGGCAGGCAGTCCTGCAAAATGCTCTCACCGGAACTGTAAATTTGGGCCATTCGCGCCGCAGGCAGAATAAGCGCTTTTGATGAAAACATTACTACGAGTCCGCACGCTGGCTTTGTGGGCAGCCTCGATCCAGATCCAGGTGTTATGCATATCGCCGGCACTCGCCTCCAGTGCCGATGTCAAGCGAATGCAGATCGAAGCTCAAGACACCACCATTGTCCGCGACGATTGGGGGATTGCTCACGTCCATGGGAAGAGCGACGCTGACGCCGTGTTTGGCATGATCTATGCCGAAGCAGAAGATGATTTTAATCGCGTGGAGACCAATTATCTCAACACGATGGGGCGGCTGGCGGAAGCCGAAGGCGAGAAGGCCATCTATCAAGATTTGCGAGTGCGGCTTTTCGTAAGCCCGGGTGCACTCAAGCGGCGGTACGCGGCAAGTCCTGCTTGGCTGCAGGTACTAATGACGGCGTGGGCGGATGGCTTGAATCTCTATCTTCGCAGCCATCGACAGGTGAAACCGCGCGTGATCGGGAAGTTCGAGCCGTGGATGGCGTTAAGCTTCAGCGAAGGGAGCATAGGAGGCGACATCGAGCGCGTGCCGCTCGATGCGCTCGCAACCTTTTACGGCGCGCGCCCGCGCGCGCGCTTCGCGGCGGCGCAGCGCGATCAGCCGCAAGAACCGAAGGGCTCGAACGGCTTTGCCATAGCCCCAGCGAATGCAAAGAACCATCATGCCTTGCTGCTCATCAATCCGCATACGTCGTTTTTCTTTCGCTCAGAACTGCAGGCGACGAGCGATGAAGGGCTCAACGCCTATGGCGCAGCCACTTGGGGGCAATTCTTTATCTATCAGGGGTTCAACGAGCGCGTCGGCTGGGTGCACACGTCAAGCGGCTTGGACGCAGTCGATTTCTTCTCGGAAACGATCGTAAAGAAGCACGGGCGAATCTTTTATCGCTACGCAAGCGAGCTGCGTCCTGTCTCGACATCGACAATCAGAATTGCTTATCGCGACCGACGCGGCGGTTATGCATGGAAGAGCTTTACGGCATACCGGACGCACCATGGGCCAATTATTCAAGAGCGTGATGGTAAGTGGGTCAGCATCGCTCTGATGCAAAAACCCGTCGAGGCCTTGAGCCAGTCCTTCCTGCTTACCAAGGCGCAAAGTTACGCAGCTTTCATGAAGGTCATGGAGCTGCGCGCCAACTCGTCAAATAATACAATCTTCGCGGACGCTGACGGCGACATCGCCTACCTGCATCCGCAGTTCATTCCCCGCCGTGACGACCGTTTCGACTATACAGAGCCGGTGGACGGTGCCGATCCTGCCACCGATTGGCACGGGCTGCACGCGCTCGACGAGGCACCGCACCTCTTAAATCCGCCCAACGGCTGGATCATGAACACAAACAATTGGCCGTATTCAGCCGCGGGAGCAAATAGCCCCAAGCGTGAAAACTATCCCCGTTATATGGATACAGCAGGCGAGACGCCGCGCGGCGTACACGCCGCAATGGTTCTGCAAGACACGCAGGACTTTACGCTCGCATCGCTAAATGACGCGGCTTTTGACTCTTACCTGCCCGCATTTGCGCGTTTGATCCCAACGCTTTTGAAGGCCTATGATGGTCTAGCTGCGACGCGCCCCTTGAAAGGCAAGCTCGGGGAACAAATCGAGATCCTGCGGAGCTGGGACTATCGCTGGTCTGCTGAATCTGTGGCGACTTCGCTTGCCTGTCTTTGGGGTGATGCACTTTGGGGAGAGGTCGAGAAGGACGCGAAAGGCGCCAAGGTATCGGTCTATGACTACATAGCGGAGCGTACTACTGGGGAGCAGAAGCTTGCGGCTCTGGCCGCAGTATCCGGGCGCCTGGAACATGACTTTGGCAGCTGGCGAATCGCGTGGGGCGAGATCAATCGCTTTCAGCGCTTAACAGGCGATATCGTGCAGACGTTTACGGACGCGGGCGCGAGCGTCGCGATCCGCTTCACTTCCGCACGCTGGGGCTCATTGGCCTCTTTTGGAGCGCGTCGCTACGAGGGCACCAATAAGTACTATGGATCCAGCGGCAATAGCTTCGTCGCCATCGTCGAATTCGGCGAAAAGGTTGCTGCGCGTGCCGTCTCGACAGGCGGTGAGAGCGGCGATCCACACTCGGCGCACTTCGACGATCAAACGGCGCGCTATGCCGACGGGGCGCTTAGGGAAGTCTATTTCTACCCGTCGCAACTCATCGGCCATATCGAGCGCGCATATCATCCGCACTGACGACGTTGTCCCATTTTGACGGCGGCAAGCGAAGTTGTAGACAGATCACAGGTCGTTGCCCGTGGAGCAGCTAACTGACAGGGCACCGCGCGCGTCCAAAGCAGCGCGAAATGCTCATCACGCGTCAGAGTGTTCGGCACGAGCCTTGAGGCGGGTGCCGCGCCAAAATATGCCGGTACCGATCAAGTTTACAGCGAGCGCGGCGAGCGCGACTTTGAGTGCGAACAACCACGGGTGGGGTACAGGGACGATGGGGATCAGGTTGAACACCATTGACAGCGCCGTGACGGCGATGCCGCACAGGCAGGCAAGACGCAGCACGATTCCGGGACGCAGGTCCGGGCGCAAGCTGCAGCGCGTGCCGGCGCCAAGCGGAACTGCAAACATGAGCAGGTAATTCAAGCCGTAGCAGAGGTTGCCGCTGGTGACGATAAGCTGGAAGGCTTCTTGCGCACCGGTGCCGATGGAGGCAAAACAGGAGCACATCACGGCGAGCAGCCCGATCACGACGAGGGACCGAGTGGGGGTGCGGAAGCGCGGATGCAGACGGGTGAACCAGCTGGGAATGAGATGGTCCCAGGCGGCAACCATCGGCAGACGGCTTGTCTCGGCGACGAGCACGGCGAACTGGGCGATGGTGGCCGCGGCGAGGACGAGGATGGCAGCGCGGCCGAGCAGTTGGCCCCAGTCGACTGAGCCTGCAATCATAGGATGAGCAAAGGCGGTGGCGAGAGCTTGAGGGACGGGTCCGGTGAGGTCGATCTTTTCGGCCGGAGTGTAGGTAAGCAGCGAACCCGTCATGAGCATGTACAGCAGGGCAATACCGGGGGCGGCGATCCAGGCGGAGCGCAAGATGGTGCGCGCGGCATCGCGGGTTTCGCCGGCAAAGATGGCGACTTGCTCAAGACCGGTGAGCCCGTTGAAGGTGAGCTTGGTGAAAAGATTGAGGCTCATCAGCGTGATGACGGGGAACGCGAGTGAGAACGGCCGCTGCGGGGCGATGTGCGGATGGCTGCTGCTCGTGTGGGGGTGCACGAACAGTAGAACCGCGAGGAGCGCGATCACGAGGAGCGTGACGCCGGTACCGAAGTGCGCGATCCAGCGTCCCATACGAAAGCCGGGAATATTGACCAGCACGATGAGCCCGAACAGCCCGATGTTGAGTCCGGTGATGAAGGCGTGACTGTCAACCATCCAGGCAGCGCGGGGCCCGAGCGCGTAGCTGAGGCTAGCGCCCGTTTGGATGCCGAGGCTCGAGACGGCAAGCAGCGCCCATGCGCCAAAGTTCCAGGCACTGATAAAGCCGGCAAACGGGCCGAAGGTATGCTTGGTCCATGGATAGACGCCACCTTCAAGAGGCCAGATCTTGACGCAGTAGTTGATGACCGTAGCGACGGGTAGGAACAAGAAGACGACGCCGAGCAGCCAGAATGCAACGTGGGTACTACCCTGACGCGCGGCGATCCCGCACCAGGTGACGCCGACCACGAGCAAGACCTGCATCGGGATGAGGTCAGCAAGGCCGAGTGACTTGCGCAGCGCGTGCTGTGCACGTTCGCTCGTGAGCGGTGCCTCGCTGGCAGGTGCCGCTGGCGACTTCAATGTCTGACGCGCGTCATGTCACTGGCGACTTTTGCGCGACATAAGCCATTCGGAATTGGGGCAGCGAGTCGGTGATCGGCCACCCTTGTCACTTCGATGCAACAAAGGCGTGAGCAATTGGCCGTTGCGGCTGAGTTCGGGGCCATGGCGGGTCTGATGCATCGCGACAGCGATGGCAACCACGGCCGGGCCGCCGACGGAAACGTCGCGCTCCCGGCCTTCCTGTTCGGCGCTGAGGCCACCCTCAAACCGCTGCCTTCCGCCATCTTGTTGTCCTGCGTTCCCCCGCGTTACGAATATTCGCGGATGCATGCATGGTTGGCAACAAACATAGGTTGGCGCCTGTGGCCAGACTGATGGCGCCCGCAAGCCGGATCGACTAATCTTTTCGCTCGATCAACGAGCTCCGCTTGACTGCGGCGCGACGAAGGCGAAAGTAGATGAGACGCATCAAGGTTCTGGCGGCTGCTTTTGTGGTCACAAGTCTGGCCGCAGCAGCAGCGGGCAACTGCGCGGAAGGAGCGGATGGGCGGCAGCGATTCCGCGATATCTATAAAGAGCTCGTTGAGACGAACACCACGCTCTCCGTCGGCGACTGCACGCTCGCCGCGCAGCGCATGGCGGCGCGACTCAAGACCGCCGGCTATCCGGATGCGGATCTGCACGTATTCGTGCCGGAAGGGCATCCCAAGGAGGGCGGCCTGCTGGCAGTGCTGCATGGCTCCGACGCCAAAGCCAAGGCGATTCTAATGCTCGCACATATCGATGTGGTCGAGGCCAAGCGCGAGGACTGGACGCGCGATCCCTTCACACTGATCGAGGAGGACGGCTACTTCTACGGCCGCGGCACGAGTGACATGAAGGCCCAGGCCGCGATTTGGGTCGATAATCTGATCCGCTATCGTGGCGAACATTATAAACCCAAGCGCACGATCAAGATGGCACTGACCTGCGGGGAAGAGACCAACAGCGCGCTGAACGGCGCTGGCTGGCTCGCCACAAACGCGCGCGACGCCATAGATGCGCAGCTTGCTCTCACGGAGGGCGTCGATGGTGATCTCGACGCGCAGGGCCGCCACATCGCGCTCGAAATTCTCGCCGCCGAAAAAACATCGCAGAACTTTGTGTTCGAGACGACCAATCCCGGCGGCCACAGCTCACGGCCGGTACCCGACAACGCGATCTATCAGCTGGTGCGTGCAGTGGATCGGGTGAGCCACTACGAATTCCCGGTGCAGCTTGATGACGCCAACCGTGCGTATTTTACCGGCATGTCAAAGATCGTCGGCGGCGAGGCGGGCGCCGCTATGGCGGACGTGGTCAGGAATCCGCAGGACGCGCGTGCGATTGCCGTACTCGATAAGAACCAGAATTGGCACGCCATGCTTCGCACGACCTGCGTTGCAACCATGCTGTCGGCCGGCCACGCAACCAACGCCCTGCCGCAACGGGCACACGCGAACATCAACTGCCGCATCTTTCCCGGCGTCACGCGCGATGACATCCTCGCGCAACTCGTGAAGATCGCTGATGACCCCGCCGTCGTGGTCACGATCCCCGAGGTCAGGGGACCGGCCGCAAAACCCTCACCGTTAACGCCGCAAGTCTTGCAGCCGATCGAGAAGCTGGCGCATGAGATGTGGCCTGGAGTTCCCGTTGTTCCTGCTCTTGAGCCGGGCGCATCGGACGCCCAGTTCCTGAATCCGGCGGGCATTCCGACCTATGGGATCACCGGACTCTTCACGGACCCCGACGGCGGGCACATCCACGGACTGAACGAGCGCATCCGCGTCGGATCGGTCTATGAGGGCCGTACGTTTCTCTATCGGCTGGTGAAGCTCTATGCAGAGCAGTAAGGCGCACGCGGCGCGGCTCGCGATTGCGCCGATCGTCAGGATCTTAGGACCTTATCGATGAGTTCGCCGATCGCGCACTATTCATCTGCACCATAGGCAGTCTCGAGCGCGCTAGCATCGATGCCCTGCTCATTGAGATAGCGGGTCAGTGAATCGCTGCGCCCATGTGTGAGCAGCACACGCTTGGCGCGAGTCGCAAGACACGTCTCAATGAGCGCCGCCCAATCCGCGTGATCCGACAGTACAAACCCACGGTCATAGCCACGACGCCTGCGATCACCACGCACGCGCATCCAGCCGGAGCAAAAGCCGCTCGAGTGCTCGCCAAAGCGCCGCATCCACGGCGTCCCCGCGGCACCCGGCGGGGCGATGATGAGCGCGCCGCGATAGTCAGTCGCGCGCTCGGTCGTGGCTGCAAGAGTCGGCACCATGGCAACGCCAGATTTTCGGTAGAGATCCACGAGCGCTCCCACAGCACCGTGGACATAGACTGGCTCTTGAGTAAATGCGCATAATTCCGCGAGCACGCGCTGCGCTTTGCCGAGTGCATAGCAGAACAGAACCGAAGACAATCCGCGCTCGCGGTTCACGTTCCACCAGCGCACGATCTCCGCGATGACGTCGCGAGTATCCGGCCAGCGGTAGATTGGCAGGGCAAACGTCGCCTCGCTTATGAAAACGTCGCACTCAAGCGGCGCAAGTGCTGTACAAGTCGGATCGGGCTGACGTTTGTAGTCGCCCGAGACGACCCAAACCCTACCCGCGTGTTCGATGCGTACCTGCGCAGATCCCAAGACGTGGCCGGCTGGATGTAGAGAAACGCTGGTCGACCCGAACGAGCGCGGCGACCCATACTCGATCGCCGTGAGCGTATGTCCGGAGCCGAGGCGGTGGCGCGCGAGCGACGCACCCGGCTGTGCGACGATGTACTGCGCGCTGCCGTGGCGCAGATGATCACCGTGCGCATGCGTAATTACGGCGATCTGCACGGGTTGCCAGGGATCGATGTAGAAATCCCCGGCGGGGCAATAAAGACCGCGACCCGTGACGGTGACGAGAGCTTCTGGATCAGGTGTCACAGTTAGGCGAATGTTGGCGCAGTCACATGCGGGTTGCGGTCATGATTAGGCCTGCCGGCATTGATTACAACCCGGACCATCGCCCGGCCTACGCAACGACAGCGCTACCGTGAGAGCGTCCAAATTGTCAATTAGGGAAGTCTGATGCCGAGCCGAACCGCTCCGCGCGCGCAGCCGCGTAAATCGCGGCCTAAGTCCAAGGGGCGCACTGCGATCTCAAAGCTCTGGCCGAGCGCGCGCATGCGCCGTCGGGCCTGGCGCGCGTTTCAGCGGGCGCCGCGGATTGTGCAAGTCATGATGGGCTGCGCGCTCATTGTGACGGCATGGTTCGTCCTCAATTGGCTCTACCAGGTCGTCCGCAAACCCTCGGAACTCTTCTTTCCCGTCAGTGGCACACTCTATAGGACACCGCCGCAGACGTGGCGGCAGTACGCGCCGCTCTTTGAGAAGGACGCGACCAGCGTCATGACGCCCGAGCTGCTCGCGGCGCTCGCGCAGGTGGAGGGTTCGGGCAATCCGGTCGTGCGAACCTACTGGCGCTGGTCGTGGAAGCCCTCACCGTTCGATGTGTATCGACCGGCATCGAGCGCCGTGGGGATGTATCAGATCACCGATGGCACGTTTGCCGAGGCGCGCCGCTTTTGCATCCACCATCACAAGGTGATCGAGGATGGACCTTGGGACGCCTGGCGATCGTGCTGGTTCAATCGCCTCTACACCCGTGTCGTGCCCGCGCACGCCGTCGAGCTTACTTCGGCATTTCTTGATCGCAATGTAGCGAGCGTTCTTGAGCGTCGCGGCATCAACGCCGCAACGCTTGCGCAAAAGCAGGATTTGGCAGCATTAATCCACTTATGCGGCGCCGCAGCGGGCGATGCCTATGCGCGACGCGGGCTGCGCCTGCTCGATGGCCAGCGCTGCGGCGATCACGAGGTGCGTGCATATCTCGCGCGCGTTGACGCGATGAAGCGTGTATTCGCGATGCTGGCGGCCGGACATGAGAGAATGTGAGCCGCAGATAAGGGACTTAGACATGCCGCGGCAACAATGTGCTGGCGCCGTGCTGATGGTGAAGCCGGCCGCCTTTGGCTACAACCCGGAAACGGCCGTCACCAATCACATGCAGCGGCCTGGCTACGGCGCCGATCCGGCGACGAACGCGCGTGCGTGCGCCGAATTCTTAGCCTTGGTGCGGGCGCTTGAAAGCGAAGGCATTGCGGTGTGCGTCATCGAGGACACGGCGACTCCCGCGAAGCCCGACGCTGTGTTCCCGAACAACTGGGTGAGCTTTCACGAGGATGGCACGCTCGTCCTCTACCCCATGCAGGCTTTGAGCCGGCGCGCCGAGCGCCGCCCCGAGATCATTGCCGCGACGCTCGTGCAGCTAAGCTTCAAGGCTCGGCGCACGGTGGACCTCACCCATCACGAAGCAGATGGGCTTTTTCTCGAAGGCACCGGCAGCCTAGTACTCGACCACATCAGTAAGGTTGCCTATGCCGCATTATCGGCGCGCACTAATTCAACAGTCGTCGAGGAGTGGGCGCGCCTCATGGGCTACGAGGCGGTCATGTTCGATACGCGCGATGTGGCGGGCGCGCCCGTTTATCACACGAACGTTCTACTGTGCATTGGCGCGCGCTTCGTCGTCGTGGGCACCCAACTCATCGTACCGGCCGATCGGGCGCGCGTGCTCGAGCGCCTGACTGCAACAGGTCGCGAGGTGCTCGAGCTGCGGGCATCGGAAATCAGCTCCTTTGCCGGCAATATGCTGGAGCTTGCGACTTGGGATGAGGCGCTGGGTGATTCCCACGTGGTTGTGATGTCGGCGGGTGCACGCGCGGCACTGTCAGTTGAGACGTTCGGCCGTTTGAACGCCTGCACCGACACCACCCTCGCCGTGCCTCTGCCAACCATCGAAGAGTTGGGCGGCGGCGGCGTACGTTGCATGCTCGCGGAAGTTTTTCTGCCGTGACGCGCGCGCTGCCGCAGCATGGCAGAATTCTCACCGAACGGGTGTTTAGCGCCCTCGCGGATGGTGAATTTCATTCGGGCGAGGAACTGGCGCAGGCGCTCGGCGTGAGCCGCAGCGCGATTTGGAAGGCGGCGCACAAACTGCGTGAGCTGGGGTCGACATTGCACGCAGTTCGCAATCGCGGCTATCGCCTCGCCGGCGCCGGCGATCCTTTGAATGCCGATCTCATTCGAGACGGGATCTCGCGTGGCTTGCGCACACTCGTGCGCCGCCTCGATGTCGAGTGGACGGTCGCTTCGACAAATACGGTACTGCTCGAGCGCGGTGCGCCGCCGCTCGGCGAATGCGAGGTCGCGCTCGCGGAATTTCAGAGCGCCGGCCGTGGGCGGCGCGGACGAACGTGGCTCGCGCCGCCGGGCGGCGCGGTGTGTCTGTCGTTAAGTTGGACTTTCGCGCAGGTGCCGCGCGATGTCGGCTCGCTCAGCCTCGCAATCGGCGTATGCGTGTTGCGCGCGCTGCGCAGTCTCGGCGTGCCCGAGCTGCATCTAAAATGGCCGAACGACGTGTTGCTCGGGGATGCGAAGTTAGGCGGGATACTGATTGAGCTGCGCGCCGAGGCTTCCGGCCCTGCATGTGCGGTTATTGGCATTGGCCTCAACGTCGCACTGGGAGCTACGCTCATGACGCAGATCAGCGCGACCGGGCTTGCCGCGGCGGATCTCACTGGAGCGGGCATATCCCGGCCTGCTCGCAACGCCATCGCCGCGCATATCATTGAAGCGTGCCTCGGCGGGCTCCTTGATTTTGAGCGTGATGGACTGCGTGCATTCATGGAGGAATGGCGGCGCGCGGATGCATTGCGCGGCCGGGCGGTCACCGTGTTGCACGGTGAGGACCGTACGCGGGGACTCGCGCGAGGGATTGATGCCTCGGGCGCGTTGCTCGTTGAGGCTCCTCAGGGTCTGCGCAAGTTCGTCTCGGGCGAGGTCAGCGTAAGGCCAACCGCGTGAGCATCCTGTTGGTTGATATTGGCAACACGCGCGTGAAATGGGCGCGAGTTGTGAACGGCCGGCTCACGCGGCAGCGCGCGGCAGTGCACGAGGGCTGGCGGGCGGAGGATTTCGCACAGGTCGTACTCGGGCGTGCGCGTGGTATCGAGCGCGTGATCGTCGCAAGCGTTGCCGGGGCGCAAGTCGACCGGCGCTTGATCGCGGCCGCGCGCCGCGCAAGCGGGGTCGTACCCAAGTTCGTTGTGTCGGCACGCCGCCTGGGTGGCGTGACCACAGCGTATGCGCAGCCGTGGCGGCTCGGCGTCGATCGGTTTGTCGCCGTCATTGGCGCCCGAAAGCTCGCTCCGCGCCGTGCGGTATGTGTAGTCGATGTCGGCACGGCCATGACGATCGATCTGGTCGACGCGCATGGGCGTCATGTGGGCGGCGCGATCATTCCGGGTCCGCGTCTCATGGTCGAAAGCCTGCTGCGCAATACGAGCGGCATCCTCAAGCGCTCCGGCGGTAGGAGCGCGGGCCGCACACTTTTTGGGCGCGACACGCGTGCCGCGATGCAGCTTGGTGCTCGCTATGCAGTCGCGGCGGTTGTGGATCGCGCCGTTCAGGAGGCACGCGCAGCGCTCGGCGTGCGGCCGCGCCTGCTTTTGACCGGAGGGGCGGCTCCCGCCATACATCCCCTCGTCAGAAGCGCACACTCGAACGTCCCGGATCTTGTGCTTAGGGGTTTGGCGGCCCTGATCTAGAATGCGCGCTGTGCGCATCGCCATCATCAGTCTGTTGTTCGTGAACCTCGTTTTCATGGCGTGGGCGCATTTCATCGATGTGCCGGCCGAACCCGCCGTGAATCAGGCCGACGCGCATCTGCCGCGACTGGTGTTGGCGAGCGAAGTACATTCCCAGCCCGCGACGGTCCCGGCGGTCGCTGCAGCGAGCGTGCCCGCAAGCGAGGGCTCCACTGCCACAGAGACGCCCGCTGCCAAACGCTGTGTATCAGTCGGGCCCTTCAATGATGTCACACAGGAAACGCGCGCGGCCTCACTGCTGCAGGAGCGCGGCTTCGCTCCACAACAGCGAAGTGAAACGGCCGACGTCCGGGACGGCTACTGGGTGTATCTCGGTGGACTCAAGAGTGCCGCGGATGAGGCCCGCGCTCTGCGCAGCTTGCAGGAGGCGGGGATCACCGATGCCCATGCGGTGCCAGCTGCGGATGACGGCAGACGCGTATCAGTGGGTCTTTTCACCGAGCGCCCGCGTGCCGAGCGGCGCGCGCGCGCCGTGCAGCATCTGGGATTCTCGCCTGACATCGTTGAGCGCCGCCGCCCCAGCACGATTTACTGGATTGATCTGGATTTGGGCACGAGCGACGCTGCGGTTCCGACCGAA
>Ga0066793_10000888_pt1 | contig 12744 bp, 9 predicted proteins | sample PersoiDNA2013189_FD_83876 | JGI IMG/M metagenome (GOLD analysis project Ga0066793, IMG submission 83876) | Permafrost soil microbial communities from the Arctic, to analyse light accelerated degradation of dissolved organic matter (DOM) -... | ecosystem: Environmental > Terrestrial > Soil >...
CCCGCAGCCGCTGCGCCGGCAGGCGGCCGGCGCCCCAGAAACCGATCAGAACTACCAGGGCGAGCCCACCTGCCCAAATTCCCCACCGTGGCCCAGCCGGCTTGACGTCTCGCCCGCAGTGCGGGCACACGCTCAAGTCAACCGATACACGACCGTGACAACGCGCACAGCGCAAAGAGCTCGCCCGGCGACGCTGCCGCGTTCCGCACTCAGGGCAAATGACCATGCCCTGTTGCAGGCGTACGCCACAGTGCCTACAGTACATTTGGATTCTTCCTCAATCGCCCGACGATTCAACTGCTTGCCAATCGAATCTCGCCTCAGGGAATACCTATCGACGGGAAAGTCCCGCTCACCAGAGAGCTGATCTCGCGGATCGTCATCAGGCCGATCAGCGCGAGCAAAAGGCCGAAGCCGACGAGGTGAACGATGCCTTCCTGCGCCGGTTCAACCCGCTTGCGACGGATGATCTCGACGAGGATGAACAGCAAACGGCCGCCGTCCAGCGCGGGGATCGGCAGCAACTGCGTGATCCCCAGCGCCGCGCTGAGAAAAGCCATGAAGCGCAGGATCGGCGCAAGAGCCGAGACACTGGCCGCAGAGCGCACGAACTCGCCGGCAACCACGGTGATACCCACCGGTCCCATGAACCCCGCGTCTGCGAGCGGCTTGCCCTGGCGGATCAACATGGCGGGAACCTCAAACGTCATGTAGACCACGCTACCCGTCTGCCGTAGCCCGCTCCAAACGGCCGTCCAGGCGGCCATCGGGCGCATCGCCGTTCCGATGGCGATGCCCAGCGCGCCCTGGTTGGCGGGCGGGTTCACACGCGGCACCAGGGTTACTTCGAGGGTCTGGCTCGCGCCAGTCTTCGGGTCGGTGCGCACCATCTGATAAGTCACCGGTTGCCCCGCGTGCGAGGGCGTATCCTTCTGCAGGTCCTCCGGCGTTATGATTGGGACGCCATGGGCAGCGATGATCCGGTCGCCGGGCCGAAGACCGGCCTGTTCGGCAGGTGAGCCCGGCGCCACAGCCTCGATCAGCGTGCCCGGATGGGTGGGATCGGGCTCACCCATCATGAACGATACGACGGTGAACAGGACGATAGCCAGCAGAAAGTTCATCCCAGCGCCGGCGAACAAGGTGGCCGCGCGGGCGCCACGGGAAGCCGAGGCAAAGCTGCCGGGCAGCGAGGGGTCGTCCTCGCCACGCATACGGCAAAAACCACCGAAGGGGATGGCGTTGAGCGTGTATTCCGTGCCGTCGCGCTCACCCAACTTTACCAACCGGGGCGGAAAGCCAAACCCGAACTCCTCGACGACAATATGGTTACGCTTCGCAACGATGAAATGGCCGAGTTCATGAGCAAACACCAGGATGCCAAGGACAAGGACACCCAGGACAATTGTTAAGAACATTCAAGACACCTCTCACTAACATTATACCCCACGCGACACCCAGACGCAATACATTTGACCGGCGCCGCAGCCGGCGACCTCGCTCTCAGCCCTCTATGGCACGCTGGATGGTTGTTCCGGCGCGCAAGCTTGCATCTAAGAGCACCGAGCGTACCAGGCCCGGCGTGAGGCCGGAGACAAGTTGCACGCAGCGCAGCGTAGGTGTGTTCTGTAGCAGGGCGACCATGTCTTGCACTTTGCTCAGCATGCCGCCCGTAACGTCCACGCCACGCGAGTCGCCCAGGATACGGGCCAGTTCGCCCAGCCCCGGTGGGGCGATCTGCGGAATCACAGCTTCCGCCAATTGCGGAGCACCCGCCGGTGTGTCGCGCGGATCGAAACGCAAGACGCCGGGCATCTCGCCGGCCAGGACCACCCTCGCCGGACACAGGCGGGCAGCCAGCCAGGCGAATATCTCTTCCGTCGAAATGATCGTCCCGCCCCGCACCTCGTCCAGGGCAACGTCACCGTAGACAACGGGAACGAGACCGTGCTCGAGGGCGACACGTACAGGACGCTCGTCGAGCGACTGCAGTTCCCCATCGCGACAGCAGGCAGACGCCGATGGCTGCACAGGCAACACCGGCACTCCTGCGCCGCGCAGAGCGTCGAGAACCAGTCGATTCAGTTGCCCGGCAACCAATGCCGTATCTGCGTAACCACGCCACGCTTCCGGCGAACGGACTCCCGCCCGGGTATGGTAACGACTGGCCGTGACGTGGCCGTATGAACCACTGCCATGGCCGATCAGCAAGCGCAGGTCGGGTTGCTCGGCCAACGCGGCGGCCACCTCGGCGGCCAAACGTTCGAGTACGGGCGCTCGTAGAGCTTTCAACCGGGTCTTATCGGTCAGCAGCGAGCCGCCGAGCTTCAGGAAAACTAGTTCTTGCATCCACTTTCTCAGTATGTGCTGCGGCAGCTAGCCACGCGCTGGCCGGCATCATTTGTCAGCCCTGCCGCCTCACGACAAGCGTGCCGTCATTGACCACCACCCAGTCCCCGTCTTGGATTGCGGCGATATCCACCCGGTCGACCATCGGAATATCCGCGATGATCGCGCCGACGGCAACGATCGCCTCGCTCTCAATATTCACGATGGCCGCCGGGGCATGTCCGCTGCGCTGCAGGCGCAGGAGGGTGTACGAGCCAACCGTGCTGCCTCGACCCGTGGGAAAAACAAGCACGCTCCCGGCCACCGTTCGGCCGTGAAGCGGATGGCCTGGCTCAAGGACGACGCCGCTATCGGGATCCACTCCCCCAAAAAAGCCGATCGGCGCCGTGGAAACCAGCGCCGGCCCCTCGGCTACGCCGGCGCGGATCACTCGACCCTGCAAGGTGATGGTATCGGACACCCTAAAATCTACTCCTGGTCTGGCGCACGGCATGGCAGCCAGCTTACCTACTTAGATGCCGCTCACACCCGCCGGGTTGCGCCCGACATATCAACCGGACCCGTTCTAGCCAGTCGCTCGCCAGGCAGCCGTCACCGCGTCAATCAGCGTGGCGTCCGCCTCCGGGGGAACGGTGCGCGGGTCCAGGATCACTTGGTCCGCCAGGATACGCGCCACAACCGGCGGCAGACCCGTACGCAGCGCCGCAGTCAGCGCGTCGGGAGAAGGATGGGCCAGGGCGAGAGCGCAGGTGGGCAGAACTTCGCCGGGCAGCGAGCCGCCGCCAATCGTCGAATGCGCCTGCACGACGCTCGCCGGAATATCGCGGTCGCGCAGAGCGTTGGCCCAGGCAGTCGCGCGTGCGGACAGGCTCTCTAGCGGCAGGCTGATCATACGCCAAACGGGCACCTCCTGTTCTGCTTCACCGTGCAGGTAGTGAAGCAGCGTTGCCTGAAGGGCCGCCAGGGCGTCCTTGCCAACCCGCAGGGCACGCGCTAGTGGATGGTGGCGCAACTGGGCCACCAACTCCTCCCGGCCCACGATGAGCCCTGCCTGCGGGCCGCCCAGAAGCTTGTCACCGCTGAAGGTGACAAGGTCTGCCCCGGCCGCGACACTCTGCTGAACCATCGGCTCGGGCGCAAGGCCGTAGAGCGTGGTATCCAGCAGACTGCCACTGCCCAGGTCATCCAGCACAGGGACGCCCAGTGAATGGCCCAGGGCGACCATCTCGGCCAGAGGCACATCCGCTGTGAAACCCAGCTGGCGAAAGTTGGAGTAGTGCACGCGCAACAGCAGCGCCGTCTGCGAATTGGCCGCCGCCCGGTAATCGGCAATATGCGTGCGGTTGGTTGTGCCTACCTCCACCAGGCGGGCGCCGCTCTGGCGCAGCACGTCCGGAATGCGGAAACCACCGCCTATCTCAACCAGCTGGCCGCGGGAAATAACGACCTCGCGCCCCTGGGCCAGTGCGGAGAGCGCAAGGAAGAGCGCGCCGGCATTGTTGTTTACGACCAGGGCCCCCTCAGAGCCGGTCAGGCGACAGAGCAAGCGTTCGGCATGGATGTAGCGGGAGCCTCGCTCGCCGGCGGTCAGGTCGTACTCGAGATTGCTATAGCCGGCGGCGACGGATTCGATGGCTCTACGCGCGGCAGCGCTGAGCGGGGCTCGACCCAGGTTCGTGTGGATGATGACGCCAGTGGCATTGATCACCGGATAGAGCGTGCCGCGGCCCAGGGCGGCCAGCCGGCGGGCCGCCTCGCAAGCCAGTTCGCCAGCTTCCGGCAGACGTCCGCCTGCCACGATGCCGGCCCGGGCATCCGCCAACACTTCGCGCCCCACCTCGGTCGCCAGGGCGCGGCCGTGATCGGCCACCGCCTCCTGGAGACGGGGACTGGCCAGCAAACGCTCTACGCTGGGCAAACCGCGGCGTAGATCTTGGGCGGGCGCAGGGTCATTCGGCATACGCTCTCCATTTGGGCTGCTCTGTGGCCCGAAATAACAAAAAGCCCCCCGGGCGACATTGGATTCTAGACCGGTGATTTCGGATCGTGGGCCGGCAACGCGCAAATGGCGGTTCAAGATCTGAAATCCAAGAATCTAAAATTCTCTGGGCGGGAGGCTTCTGACCAGGATGGATTGGTGGGCGAAAAGGGACTCGAACCCCTGACCTCCTCGGTGTAAGCGAGGCGCTCTAACCAACTGAGCTATTCGCCCGAGCACGCGGCATTATACTTTGGGTCCCGAGCAGAGTCAAAAAGGTTGCAGGTAAGCCGTCAAACGGCCAGGCGCCTTACTCGTTGGACGGCGCCCGGCTGCCGTCCTCCGGTTGGAGCAGCACCTCGCGGCTACGCCCGCCGCCTTCGTCCGGGCCAACGGCGCCCATCTCCTCGAGTTGCTCCATCAGGCGCGCGGCACGCGGGTAGCCGATGCGTAAGGTGCGCTGCAGCAGCGACGTGGAAGCTGTCTTCTTGGTGCGTAACACCTTCAAAGCTTTCTCCAAGAGATCATCGCGCTCCTCCATCCGATCCAGGATGCCATTCCAGGGCGGGACCGAGCGCGTCGCTTCGACCCTCTCTTCTTCCGAGCGGCTGTTTCGCCAAAACTCAACCACCCGATCAATCTCCTGGTCGGACACGAAGCAACCCTGGATTCGCGCCAGCTTGGCCGACTCGGGCACCATGAGCAACATGTCCCCGCGGCCGAGCAGCTTTTCCGCGCCGGGCGTATCCAGGATAACCCGGCTGTCAATCTGAGAAGTAACGGCAAAGGCGACGCGCGCCGGGAAATTGGCCTTGATCAGCCCAGTGACGACGTCGACGCTGGGTCGCTGCGTGGCCAGGATCAAGTGAATACCGGTGGCACGCGACATCTGGGCAAGGCGGCAAATCTGGCGCTCGACGTCGTACGCGGCGGTCATCATCAGGTCGGCCAGTTCGTCGATGACCAGGACGATGTAAGGCATGACTTCCTTGCGAGCAGCCTTGCCGCGCTTGCCTGCCGTCACCGAGCGGTTGTATTCGAGAATATTGCGCACTCCCGCCGCCGCAAAGGTCCGGTAGCGTTCGTCCATCTGCAAAGCCAGCCACGCCAGCGCGCCGGTCGCCTGCGCGGCTTCCGTGATAACGGGGCCGAGAAGGTGTGGAATACCGTTATAGCCCGGCAGCTCAACCATTTTCGGGTCCACCATCAGGAAGCGCACCGTGTCGGGACCGTTATTCATCAGCAGGGCCGTCACGATCGCGTTGATGCACACGGACTTGCCCGAGCCGGTTGCACCGGCAATGAGCAAATGGGGCATACGCGCCAGGTCGGCGACCACAGGGTCGCCGGAGACGTCGCGCCCGAGGGCAATGGCGAGCCGCGAAACGCTGCTGGCGCGTGTAAAATCGCGCGCTTCAAGGATAGAGCGCAGCGATACCATGGTTTTGGCCGTGTTAGGCACTTCTACACCCACATACGGGCGGCCGGGCACCGGCGCCTCGATGCGGATCGCGGTAGCTGCCAGGGCCAATGCCAGGTCATTGCTAAGACGCTGGATGGTGGCGACGGACACCCGCCGGCGCAACACTTCACCGTTGCTCAGCTCGCGCACTACTTCTCCCGGCTGCAGGCCGAACTGCGTGACGGTTGGCCCCTCTTTGACGCTGACAACCTCCACCGGGACGCCGAACTCCGCCAACGTGTTTTTGATGATTTGCGCGCGCTGGAGCACGTCAGGGCCACCGGCGTGCCCTTCATCATCCGGGCGCAGCAACTCGTAAGACGGCACGGTGTCGCGTCTGGCCTTGCGACGCAGCGCCTTGTCTCCGGGTTGGGCGGCCTTGGCAGCATCAGCGGCCGCGCTCCTGTCCGGTTCCTGGCCGGCTGCAGCGCTGACCGAACGAGCTCTTGCGGCGAGCCCGGCGCCGGCCGGGGTGGGAGCAGGACGGGCGCCGGTCTTATCAGTCAAGGACCGTTGGCCGGCGCCGGCCGGCGAGCCGCTCGCAATGGCAGATGAGCCGGGCGCACGCGCACCCCGCGGCCCGGCGCGTTGCTCCCCGGGGAATGGCGCCGGCTCGTCAATATCCTCGGCGTCCTCGGCATCCTCATCCGGGCGCAGGCTGCGGACCAGCGAGCCCGACGCGGCCAAGGCCTTGTGGGCTGTGCGGGCAGCGGCCGAGGTCCACTCCCAGGGCAAGGTGAGCCAGAGCAGCCACCCGGCCAGCAGCAGCACCGCGCTGGCGATGATCCAGGCCAGGGTGGGATTGCCGGTCTCGATCAACAACCGGAAGATGGCCCAGCCGAGGAGGCCACCTCCTTGCCCGAGTAAGGCAGACGGTAACCGCTCCTCAATCGGCAACCGCAGAAACGTGTAGAGCGCGGCCAGACTAAGCAGGGCCAGCATGAACAACTCGCCGGCCGCCACCGCCCACCAACGCACTTGCAAGGCGAGTTTTGCGGCATAGGTCAACGCCAGGCCGCCGAACAACAGCGTGGCGACGGCGACCGGCGCGCTCCAACCCAGGACGACCCATAACGGAGGAGGGGAGGCAACCTGAAACAAGCCGGGCACGCAGAGCAACAAAGCCACCACCCCGGCCAAAAAGAGACCAATACCGATCGAGCGATCGCTAAGACGTTGCACTTTACATCGAGCTAGAGCCCTGCCTCGGATGAAGTGACCGGGCGAGCGCGCCCGCCGGCCTCCGAATTGCGCATGGTGAGGGCCAGCCGGTGCTTGGCGCCGTCCACGTGCAACACACGTACCCGCACCCGGTCGCCCTCATTGACGATGTTACGCGGATGCATAAAGCTGCCTTCCGCCAGTTCGGAGATATGGATCAAACCTTCGAGGCCCTCTTCGAGCCGTGCAAAGGCGCCAAACGTCACGACGTTGGTGATCACCGCTTCGATGACCTGGCCGGGGTGATAGCGCTCGTCAACGCCCCTCCACGGGTCGGGGCGCAGGCGTTTCAAGCTCAGCGCCACCTTCTGGGCCTGCGGATTGACCTCCAATACCGAAACGTCGACCTCTTCGCCCGGGCGCACAATCTCATCCGGCGTGTTGATACGACCCCATGATAGCTCCGAAATGTGGATCAATCCCTCAAAGCCACCCAGGTCGACAAAGGCGCCGAACGCACACAGGTTGGTTACGGTGCCGTGGCAAACCTGCCCAGGGCTCAAGCCGCCCAGCAGGTCCTCCACCTCGTTCCCTTTTTGCCCGCAGCGCTCCGAGAGAATCAAGCGCCGCCGTTCGCGATCGATTTCGATGACTCGCAGGTTCAGAGTTTCGCCGATGCGCGCCGCAAGGGCCGCCATGCGGGCTGCCGGCGCCTGCGCGGCCGGCGGCGCAATCAGGTGCGAGGCGGGCGCAAAGCCTTGGATGCAGCCGAAGTCGGCCAGTAAACCGCCACGATTATAGCTGGTCACCTCAAGGGCTAACATCTCCCCGCTTTCCAACAACTCCTGCGCCCGAGCCCAATCCGCCTCCTCATCACCCGGCGGAGTGGCCGACGACCGGGGTCGCCACTCATGGGTGGGCAGCATCGCGTCCTGTGCACCCATGTCATCATCAGGATCCGGCGCACGCGGCACGCCGGCCTCGTTCTCTACATCCCGCAATAACGCTTGCCAGTAACCATCGTCCATGATCATCCCCCTCCACAAGAATATACAAACTCCAACACGTGCTCAACGGCTTATTGGCCCGATCTCCGGTCCGTCTGTTCTCCCGTCTTCGCCTTCCTCGTCTGCCACCTCCGCCTCCATTTCGGCAAGAGTTTTGGCGACTTCAGCGACGGCGACGCGCTGTTTGCGATACAGGTCAGACTCGCTGATGGCCAGCCGGCCCGCGATATCGCGCATGCGTTGGCCCTGTACGAAGCGCAGGTCCAGGATGTTATATAGCAGCCACTCCGAAGCGGTGAGCTTACGCTCTCCCGCCGGCCGCTGGCGCTCGATTGCCCGCTGCAACACTGCGCGTAGGGCGCGCGGGACATTCGCATCCTCTTCCTCAAGCGCCCGGCGCATGACACGCAAGCTCAGCAGCGGGCTATTGGTCAACTTGGGCCCGCCCCAGTAATGACTGAGTGCATCCTTGACCCACTGCTGCCACATGCCCCCCGCCAACGGTAATTCCTGCTCAGCGCCTGTTGCCTCTTCTGCGGGCGCCGCAGGTGGGGGAGCGAAACTCAAAGCGCTCCGCCATTCCTGAATTCGTTCCAGGTCCGGCAAGATGCGCTGTAAGGTAACAAAGACGCCCTCCTGGACGTAACGGTCCGAAATAGCTGCCGCCGCCTGGCTCAACAGGGCGTCGGCCTCGGCCTGTTCGTCCAGGTTCATGTCCACCTGCGCGCTGCGCGCTCGCACTGCGAGGGCGCCCAATAGCTGTTCGCCATCCTGGCTGGGCAACGGCCAAAACCAGAAGCCCGAGCCTGAGTAAAACTCGTGACCGTCGGATCCGTCGTTGGACGGTGGAGGGGCAACCGTCCCATTGCGATGGCCATTGTGGCGAGAGCCGGTGTGTGCCAGAGCTTGCCAGGCCGTCTGCGCCTCGGGGCCGGTCATAAAACGCCGCACTGCTTCGGCCTGGCCAACTGAGGTCTCCAACGACAGCCCTGCCCCCGTCTGCACCATTACGAAGCCGGTATCGACCCGTAGTAGCTCGCACAGGCCGGTCAAAACGTTCCCGAGGAACTGGTTGAGGTCGCTGCTGGTGAGCATACGCCGTTCCAGTTCCTGGATCCACGAGATTTCCTCGCGGTCCTGGCTGAACAGAAAGCGGTCAATCCATGGCTTGGCCAAATTCACGATCAACTGGCCCACAACAATAACACTGACCACGGCAAAGATCAAGACGGTATCGCGCGGCAGCCCCAGGACCAGTTCGACGCGCGGGATGACGAGCATCACCACGATCACCAGGATGCCGACAATCGGGCCGCGCAGGAGGTAATGGAACAGGTCATGCTTGACCACCCGGTCCGGTGTCAGAACGCCGTAATAGGCCACGCTGTACGCCATCAGCACCAGCATCGTGCCCACCGCGACGTTAGCAGCCATCGACAGCAACAATACCGACACCGAGCTGGGGCGCACGGCAAAGCTCAGGCTGATCAGGTAAGGGAAAACGCCGAGACCGGGCGCGGCAAAGGAAATCGTCAGATAGGTCATGCGCCGGCGAGAGACAGGCGTGAGGCAACGGCGGCGCGCACGATAGATGTTGATCGCGCCAAAGACGGCAGTTAAGAAGAAGTAGGCCACGAAGAGGGGAAATACAGGACCGGCGGTAAGATGGCTGACCGGGGGCGCATACAGGCCGTCATAAACGAGCGCGTCTGTGAACAGGGCCAGAAACACCAACAGGCCACTGAACAGATAGCTGCCAAAGACGGCCAGGCGGCGTGCGGCCGAGAAATTATGGGTCGTGCGCAAGACGGCGTCGGAAAAGTGAAGGTACGCAGCCGGTAGCAGGGCAATCCCGATCCACTGAAAACGCAGCCATAGTACGGCGGCCCGGCTGCTCTCAACCCGCGGGACTACGATGTCGCCGGCAAACACGACCAGCACACAGGCCAGCAGAATGCTGAAGGTCTGGGCGACGGCGCTGCGCAGGTTGTGGGTGATCATGTACCCTAACAGCGAGAACGCCGTGATCACGATCGCCGAGGAGAGGATCAGATTGCCGAAAGCGAGTATGACGGGCCAGGTCAGGCCCGGTACAGTTCCCATACGTTGCTACAATCCACAAGCAAAATACAGGGCAATATCCTGATTCCGATAATAGCGCTCGTTGTAGCCGCAGAAAGTAAAGCCGCGGCGCTGGAGAAAGCTGATGCCGGGATAATTCTTGCTCTGCACAGCGGTCATCACATGGCTCAGGCCCTGTTGGCGCGCGTGTTGCATGGCGCGTGCGAGCAATGTCTCGCCGATCCCGTGCCGCCGGAACGGCGGTCCCACAACCAGGTGGTGGATCCAGGCGATATCTTCGTCCGGTTGGCACTCCTGGTCTATATAGCCGCGCACTTCGAACGCTTCAGCGGCCACAAGAATGAGGTCACCGCGTTCCTGGTGTGCCAGCAAGCCCTCGCCCCACGACGGATAGGGGACGCGCATGGTGCGTGGCAGGCGCGCGGGACGGAAACGACTAATGACTTCGCCATCATCCTCCCGTTGCGTGACCTGCCAAACATAGTCGGTCTCGTAAGACCCGTTGAGAGTCAAGCAGGCCGTAAGGTCCTTGAGATCAGCGCGATAGATGTGCATATCTATGCGATTCTATCACTGCGCAGCTAAGTTTGGCAAACAGTGTCTGCGCCACGCCCTGCGAGGTGGATGCAGGATGGCAGCTACGGAGTGCCGGACAGACAACCGTCCACGTCCCGTTGCATCTTGAGAGCTCCGTCGGTGGGCGAAGCCGCACCCGACATCACATCTTCCAGGCCGGGACGCATCGCCTGGAGCACACACAACATGGCGGGCGCAGGCGGGATGCCGCGCCCCTTGCTCAGCTGGAGGATCTCGGCGGCCAGCAGCGGGTCCGTCTGGGCGGGCTCGCTCTGAGCCGCCAGTTGGCTGCTGGGCAAGCGCCCTAACCTCTCGAGCCACTTCTGCTGAGCGCCGGCCGAGGTCATGAACGCCACAAAGCGGCGGGCCGCCTCGAGGCGTGGGCCGGCCGAGTTGGTATTGAAGAACCAGTACTTGCCGGCCGTCAACGGCACGGGGTCCCGGCCGGTCTCAGCGACGCGCGGCAGGGGAGCAATGCCCAAGTCGATACCCGCGCCGCGGTAATCGTCCAGGCTCCATTGCCCGTCGATGACATAAGCCGCTTTGCCGGCCTTGAAGAGCGCCGCCGCGCTATCGTAGGTCGCCGCCGCCGGAACCACGTGTTGGACGTACTTCAGGTCATGCACAAAGCGCAGCGCATCGATGATCGCCTGATTATAGAGATCGGGTCGATCATTCTGGTCGAGTGGCCAACCGCCGAACCCCCCAATCCAGGGAATCAGCCAGTACGGCTCGTTCAGGTTGTAGACCAGCCCGTATTGGCCGTTCACCGGATCGCTGAGGGTTTCGAGCTGAGCAATCCAGGCGCGCGTGTCTGCCGGAACTTCTTGCACCAACTTCTTGTTGTAAAGCAACATGAGATGGCTGCCATAATTATCCGGCAGGGCCCAGACAGTATTTGAGATAACCGCCGCACTCAGCGCGCCGGGAAAGAACTGGCCCAGGAAGACACTGTCGTACAGCCTGCCGGCGGGCAAAACCGTGCCCGCGCCGGCCAGAGGAGCGGTCAGATCATTCGCGCCCCGCACAAGCTCGGGCCCCTGCCCTGCTAATGCCAGGGAGACGAACTGCTCGCGCATCTGCTCGCTGCTCAGAAAATGGACGCGCCGTACCCGCACTCCACGACTGGCAGCCATGAAACTCGCCGCCAGTTCGTCAAGCAGGGCAGCGCCCTGGTCGCTTTCCTGTTCCCAATAGGTGATCGTGACCGGCTCAGTGACCAGGCCGAGAGGCAGGAGCAGCCCGGACACCGCTGTTCGCGTCGCAGGCAAGGTGTGGGTGATCGCAAGCTGGGGAAACGCTGGCGCGCTGGCCAGCGCCGGGATAACCTGCGTGGGGGTCCCCGGCGGCCGCCCGGCGCGGTCGCTCAGGAAGGGCAACTGCCGGACACCAGGGAAGAGTCGGCTTCGCAGAGCCAGAACCAGAGCCACTGCGACCACTGCAAGGGCGACCAACAGCCACTGCGGACGGCGCCGCCTGCGGCGGAAAGACGGGCCGAGTTCCCCATCAGTCTGATCCCAAGACAATTCGCGATACTGGCGTTTACGCCCTCTCACAAAAGAGCCATCCTCCAGGTCTTTGCCGTAGCTTGAGCAACGTAGCTTGAGCAACGGTGTGGCTGCCCCGCAGTGGCCGAAGCTGCCGCCGTAGGGTTCTTTTACCGGCTCAACTGAAACACATCCACGCTGGCGGTCTGCGTGCCAATCCACAGGCGTCCGCGGCCGTCCCCCGTGCGAGGCTCGTCGCTTCAGCACCCGAGTAGCCGGAATTGCTCGCAGTATAGGTCTGCCAGGTCTTCCCGTCAAACCGCGATAACACGCCGCCCACCTGGAGCGGAGCATCTCCCCTTGAGACCCGATCAGAACCTTAAAGATGCGGCCGGGATCCAGGGATTCAGAGAAGGAAAGCGTGCCTTTCCTATTGCCCCGATCCCCAAATCCCGATAGTCTCCCTGCTGGATGTTGGTGTAGAATCAGGTAGCCTGATTCTAGCGATGTCCGGGAGGAACCAATGGCCGAATTGACAGGGGTCGGCGCTTTTTGTCCCAATGCTGCGTGCGTCGACCACGGGAAGCTGCAGGCAGCCGAACAAACAAACATCATCAAGTTTGGTCTGACCAAGGCCGGTCA
>Ga0066793_10000889_pt1 | contig 12743 bp, 12 predicted proteins | sample PersoiDNA2013189_FD_83876 | JGI IMG/M metagenome (GOLD analysis project Ga0066793, IMG submission 83876) | Permafrost soil microbial communities from the Arctic, to analyse light accelerated degradation of dissolved organic matter (DOM) -... | ecosystem: Environmental > Terrestrial > Soil >...
GCTATCTTTCGGGATCCACCTTGACTTCAAGCACCGCCACGATGTCTTTGGGCACTCATTTGGCCCATATATGGACCTTCATCTTGGTGTACTGATTCTCTCGCTTGGCTGGCATCCCTATTTGTCAAGTGACCTTGAACGCGTCAGTAGTGTAGCACGTGGTGGCACATACCCTGACGCAACTGGAACGTTGTACCACTGATGGCTGCTGTTCTTACTGTTAGGGTCTACACTGGATCGAGTGCTGCGACTGAGTCTGCATCGGTGACAGGTATCGACTGGATCTCTGCAGACAATGCAACAAACTCCTCGGGAAACCGAACAGCCAATCAGGTTGCCAAAGGTTCCGCAAGCTACGAAAAGCATCTACGGTTGCACATTGATACGCCACCAGCGAACGGAGTTGGTAACTTCTTGTGGTGGATGGGCACTACGGCCACTACATACATTGCTCTACGTGCGAAGGAGGCAGTTGGGACTGGCGGTGCCTCGCCAGGGACTGGTGACTCAACGCCGACTGCTACAGCGATGACTGGCGACATTGATGCCTACACTCGAACGGCTAGTGCGCAAGGCACGTGGGACTCTGGATCGTACTCTGCCACGAACGCTGTCACGGAGGGGCTGTTGCTGCAACTCCAGCCGGACTCCTCGGCATCTACCGGAGCGATCCTACAGCAGGCAATCAACTTCCAGTACGACGAGTGGTGAGATGGTCGCAACCCTGACGATGCGCGTCTATACCGGGACGAACGCTGCCACGGAGTCGGCAGCTGTCTCTGGAATTGACCTGATAAGTGCCGACAACGCCACGAATACGCTTGCCAATAGGGCAGCGTATCCTGTTGCGCCTAGTGCACCCAGCATGACAAAGCACATTCGTTTGCATATCGACTCGGCTCCTGTTGGAGCGGTGTCAGCGTTCAAGTACTGGATGTCGACAACCAAACCGGCAGGGGGCGACATTATGAGTCAGCCCTACGGAGCCGGCGGTGCTAGTCCAGGAACCGGAGACTTTACGCCAACGACAGCCGGCATAGCCACAGCTACAAGCGCCAAAAGTGCATATACGTATACGTCCGCAAGCAAGGGGACGTGGGACGCCACGGGGTACTCAGCCGTAAACGCTGTGACCGTGGCGTTGCACCTACAACTCCAAGTGGGCTGGTTCATGGTGGCCGGGGGCATCGCACAGCAGGTCATGAACTTCCAGTACGACGAGACGTGATGGACGAGATCCAGTTCGATGTGCTAGTCACTCGTCCCGGGGGCGAGGTAGAGCGGATTGCCATGTCCGAGCCTAAATGGTTCCTACGCCTCAGCCCCGCACTCGTTGTTGCGTATTCCGCACGGAATGGACAACGAGCGCAGCTCGCAGTCCAGGTTCCCGAAGGTGCAGAGCCTGTTGCGTTCATGCGAGTGAAGAAGTCGACCGTGGGGGCATTCCTCCGCATCTACGGGCTCGGGTACCAAGTCGACGGCAACACGGTGATGGCTTGGTTGCTCCCTGACGGATCGGTTGAGGTAGGACCCGACTCGACGTTGGCCAACGCCATGCTCGATGAGCAGAACGTCCAGAGGCTAGCTCGATGAGCACCTCGGTCAAGGCAGCAAACGCCAACGCTGTCGTCACGACCGGCTGGACGAGCCCGACGAACGCCTATGCCGCCGACAGCACGAATGCGACTGCTGCCCCAGGTAAGAACGCAACCGTCAACAGCGACTTCAAGTTCCCAAACTTTACGTCGTCTGACATTCCTGACAACGCGATCATCGACTCGGTCACGATGTCGGCCAACACGTACACCGGAAATGCGACGTACCTGACCAACGGTATTCTGTGCATGCGGTCGGGGTACTCAAGCGGTTCCGAGGCGACGACGACCAGCGTCACGACCACGACGATCATCACCGCAACCACTGCCGCAGGCATCACGCTTGCAGATCTTCGGTCTGCGTCGACTGTTTTCGCTGCACGGGTTCGGGCGACCAAGGGCAGTACGAACACGGCATACACGTCGTACCTCAACTACGTGTACATCACCGTTACGTACCATCTGCAGCCTGGTGGCTCAATCAACATCGACGCGGTCATCAAGAAGACCGTCGTCAAGGCCAGTGGTACATTCAAGAGCGCTGCTAACCTGTCACTGTCAACCGCAAAGTTTGTTGCCATCTCGAAAGATAGTTCAGTGGTGGCGATCATCGCAACGGACACCACGACACCCTTCACTGCGCGGCTGCACATACTCTCGGGAACGAACTGGGCTACCGAGACGATTCTCCTGCCAGCTGCTGCGACCAACTTGATGAGCTTCGCTTCCTACACGGGGTCAGGCACGACTTTCGGGTGCGGCCCGCCTTTGGCGATCTCAGCAGACGGTTCGGTCATCGCGGTTTGGGGCACTAGCTCGGACGGTTATGGCCACGTCTACGTCTACTCAGGCACGAGTTGGGGCACTCTGACTAGTCTGTCTCCAAGCGATGGCGTCTCTAATGATGGCGCGGCTATCTCCATGTCCGACGATGGTGCGACCATCGTTGCTGGTGCGTCTTTCTACGCGTTCGCTGGGAAGGGCGAGGCGTACGTCTTCTCCGGAACCAACTGGGCTACCGAAGTGCAGTTGAAGCCACCCGACGGTCAGGCTTCGCCATTCTGGGGTTACTTCGGCGCTAGCGTCTCAATCTCAGGTGATGCGTCGACTGTCGTTGTTGGATCACCCGGGTGGGACCCTGGCGGCAACACCAAAGGAAAAGTCTACGTCTACTCAGGCACGAGTTGGGGCACCCTGACTCAGATCGTCTCAACTGCGATATACAGTGACGGTTACGCTCGGCTTGGGGCCGTGGTAGACATCAGCACCGATGGGTCGGTCATTCTTGCTACGGCTCCCAGAGCGTACAGCGATGCAGCCCACGGTTATGCAGACCTCACTGGTGCTGTCTATATCCTGACCGGATCGAGTTGGGGAACGCAGACTATAGTCAGGTTGACCGACTACTCGTTCTACGACTCGCATGACAGCGCCTTTGGAGCCTACGCTTCATTGGCGCCGGATGGCCAATCATTCGTCGCGGGGTACTACCACCAAGACGGTACGTTCAGTCAAGCGATGGTGGCGGAGTTCTCGGGTGTTAGTTGGACGAAGGCGCGAATAGTTTACGGAACGCTTGCGCCCTTCGACATCTACTACACCAAACCGCCTATCTCTATGGCCACGTCCGGAAGCGTACTTGTCACAGGAGCAACGTCTCAGACGCCTGGCAGCCAGTACGTATCGGTCTGGAGCCAAAATGTAGCAGGGCTCACAGGTGACGCGACTATTGCAGCAGCTGCAGGCACTAACGCCTCTGCACAGCTTGCCTCTGGTACTGGTGCAGCGCAAACACCATCAAAGAGTATCAAGGCCAATGCCGGTGTCTCCTCCGCCACTGGTACGAGCCAACAGCCAACTGTAACTGCCCTGCACAGTACGTCTGTAGCAGCAGCAACAGCTATGGGAACTGGTACTGCCTACGCGCCATCAAAGTCAGTCAAGTCTTCAATTGGGCGTGCCCAAGGCACTGGTGCTGCATATGCCCCCACCCGGCTGGCCATCAAGACCACTGGTGGACGCGCCCAAGGCACAGGAGCTAGCCAGCCTTCTGGTCGCAGCGTCAAGGCATACGCCGGACGCGCCCAAGGTACTGGCTCAAGTCTCAATGCGGTAGGTCGTCCAGCCAAGTCTGCAGCAGCTAGCGCCGCTGCTGCTACAGGTATCTCACGACAGCCAACGACCAAGATCGAGAAGCGGGTAGCTGCAGGTGTCGCACAAGGTACCGGCATTGCATATGCTCCAGCCCGCCAGTCCGTTAGGGCCTCAGCTGGCGTTGCTTCTGCAGCAGGTGTTGCTCAAGCACCAACGACCGTAGAGGGTAAGAAGGCCTCGGCCGGTGTAGCTTCCGCTGTTGGTACAGCACTCAACGCGATAGGACGGCCTACAAAGTCAGTCAGTGCTGGACTCGCATCAGCCTCAGGCACTGCGTACGCTCCCACCCGTCGGTCGATCAAGACCACTGCTGGAGCCGCGTCTGCCACTGGCACCTCTAGGCCTCCAAGCACGTCGATCAAGACCAAGGTTGCTGGAGTGGCGAGTGCTACCGGCTCGGCATCCAACGCCGTTGGTCGGCCTGCTAAGTCTGTCTCAGCTGGCGTTGCTTCTGCTGACGGTGTTGCTCGACAGCCCATTGCACGCCTCGGTAGGTCGGTTGATGCAGGAGTCGCATCTGCAACAGGTACTGCTCGAACGCCCACCGCAAAGGTAGCCAAGTCTGTCTCAGCAGGCCTTGCCTCGGCTACAGGAGCTAGTCAATCACCGAAGGTCAACCTCAAGCCGACTGGCGGCCTTGCCTCTGCTACCGGCATCTCGCGTGCTTCAAGTGCAGCAATCCGGGCCTCTGCTGGTATTGCATCCGCAACCGGCACTGCGCAGAAGCCTGCAGTCAACAAGCGAGGCCTTGCAGGTGTCGCCTCTGCAACTGGCACTGCCCAAGCACCAAAGGCTTCGGTCAAGTCAACGGCCGGACTCGCTGCGGGCACTGGAATTAGTCGAGCACCGATAGTCTCGGTCAAGGTCAGGGCAGGTGTTGCACAGGCAACAGGCACTTCGTTTGCTGCAGTGGCGAAGCTCGGTAAGTCGGTAGCAGCTGGCCTAGCACACGGAACAGGCACGGCGTCGAATGCAGCTGCGAAGCAGTCCAAGTTCGTCTCTGCAGCCGTAGCTACTGGAACCGCAGCCAGCCAGACGCCAAAGGTCAGCCTCAAGTCGAGTACAGGCGTTGCATCTGCCACCAGTACTGCGCGCTCAATCAACGCGAGGATCAAGGCCAACGTCGGCGTCGCACAAGGAACCGGCACTGCTCAGAAGCCTGCAATCAACCATCGAGCACTTGCTGGTGTTGCACAGGCAACCGGCAGCTCGCTTGGTGCAGTAGCCAAGGTCAAGAAGTCAGTCAACGCAGGTATAGCTTCCGCTACCGGCTCTGCCATTGGTGCTACTGCGCTCACCACAGCGGCAGGCAGAGCCTATCCTTCGGCTGCAAGCGGTATAGGCAGCGGGCGCGTTGCACATACTGCAGTAGCGACGAAACCTGGACTGGCAGTAGCTTCCGGATCGAGCGCAGGCGCCCACGTTGGCGCATCTGCAGGGGCCATTAGGGCTCAAGGTTCCGGTGTTGCTGCCAGTCCAGCCGCCTCGATAAAGGCCAAGGCAGGCGTTGCACAGGCAACCGGTGCTGCAGCTGGTGCCAAAGCTAAGATGGGCCCAGCAGCTAGTCGAGCCTCAGGCGTCGGCGTTGCTAATGGGCCGAAGGCCGTAGTCAGCGTAGCAGCACAAGTAGCAGTCGGGGTTGGAGTCGCTGAGCCTCCAACAGCCGCTACCTCTGCCCATACTTACGCAATGGCTGGTGTGGCCTCGGGCACCGGCACCTCGAACGGCCCCACGGTCCTAGCTGGGTCGAACATCAAAGCACATGCTGGTGTCGCCTCTGCTACTGGTGCCGCACGAACGCCATCCCGTTCGGTTATGGTCAATGCTGGACTTGCCGAAGCTACCGGGACTGCACTCAACGCCTCGACTGCAGCCCATCTAACAGTCCCGGTGGATGCCGGACTCGCTGCAGGCACAGGCTCAAGCCTCGGTGGTGTGACGAAGATCGCACCGCACATCGGGCAGGCAGCAGGCACCGGCATTGCTCGCAGGCCAGGGGTTGCAGTCTCCGTCCACGCAGGGGTGGCAGCGGCAAGTGGCTCTGCCGGCGTGCCACGGGTACTGCTTGGTGCTGGAGCGGTAGTGGCTGTTGGGTACGGTGTTGGCCTAGCGGCCAGTATCGCCCTCAGCCCCACTGCCGGAGTCGCAATTGGCCTTGGGCAAGCGTGGAGTCTACGTACTTGGTATCCACCACTCGCTCACGATCTAATCGCTCGAGTCGTAGTCCGAGACGCTGCCACTGCAAGTGTTCTAGTGCGCCCTACCGCGACCGGAGGGGTTACTGTCAGACCAAAGGCATCAGCACAGCTTACAAAGGCAAGGTGACAGTTCTATGAGCGCAGATCTCATCATCGATCAGGGTGACGATGAAGTCCTCGACGTCACGGTCACGAACCCTGACCACACTGCCACCGACCTGACAGGCTGTAAGCTCTGGTTCCTTGTAAAGGAAGCAGCAGCCGATCCTGACACGAGGGTGATCATCCGGAAGACTAGTGAAGCTGGAGGCGGCATTACAATCACGTCCCCGCAGACGGGAGGCAAGGCCGCAATCACAATTGCGAATACTGACACTTCTGGTCTGATTGGCCCAATGCTCGGCCGCACGCTTGTGTGGGCCCTCCAAGTTCGTGATGGGTCTGCTGATGCACTCATCACTACCCTCGCCAAGGGTACGTTGGTGATCAACCGCGATCTCATTGCGTCAACAGCTTAGCCAACGAAGGAGGGTGCCCATGCCACGCTCTAAGAGAGTCAAAATCCGCAGCTCTCGCGTCGACAGTCGTATCTCCGGCGAGGTTCGGCGGCTCGACGATCTGCGCAAGGCCGAGGTCCGGCGCATCGAGAGCATGCGCGAGTTGGACCTTCACTACAACACGAAGATCGCGAAGCTCACAGACAGGAACCAGCGCTCTATAGCTAAGACAGAGAAGGGCCGGATCAACGCGGTCTTTGCGGCTGACCGGGCTAATGTTGGACTCGCAGCAGCCCGAGCCGAGATGGTTGCTCAGAACCTCGCGGAGCGCGTGGACACGACAGCCAAGACGGCGCAAGTGCAGACCGAAGCATCCGCAGTAGCACTGAGGGTGTCGAACGAGGCAACTGCACTGGCGCTCACCAACCGGATCTTGCCGCTGGAGCAGGCTCAGTGGGGCACCCTTGGCGGGAAGGTTCAGAGGACTGAGGACCGTGCCACGTTCCGGTGGACAACCGAGCGGGTCATTGCGGTCATTGGTGTTGCATCTGCAATAGTCATGTACATCCTCAGCCACCCTAGCCCAATCGTCCCATGAAGGGTGTGCTAATCCTGGCCGTCCGTCCTCACATTGCAGTCTCAAGTAAGCAGGAAAGGAAGTAACTGTGGACATCCAGTTGAATCTGGCCTTTGTGATCTTCGCGGCGCTCAGCCCAGGGCTGATTGCACTCGTGAAGCAATCGGCCTTCTCGCCGCAGATCAACGCGCTGATCGCGTTGCTCTGCTACTTCGTTGTTGGGATCGTGGGCGCAGCCGTGTCCGGCCTGCCGCTGACATTGGAAGGTGCACCGGCACTGATCTCAATGGCCACCCTGATCGGATCGGCAGTCTACAATCTGGTGTGGAGCAAGATTGGTACTGGCGATGCTGGCAATCTACCTTCGCTTGACAACCGCATCACAGCTGCCACCAGCATCGCCAAGGCACCACCGCTTCTTCTAGCCAACTGGGACACTCGGTAAAGCTGCACACTCCACCACATGAGCCCCCTTGGTGCTCCGCTAGGACGGGGCGGAGCCCAAGGGGGCTTGCTTTGACACAGCGCACACGTTATCCTCGATCGACGGAGTATTGGGAGCGTGAGAAGGCACTCCAGCGCATCCGGCGCGCTGCGACCCGTGATCCTGCTGTCCACGCAGCGGAGATGCGAGCGCGATATTGGGCAGCAAAAGGCCTCGCGGTTCCTCCAAAGCACGTTCCTCGTGAGGCTGCTCCTGCCGCTCCACTGGTTCCTGTTCCTAGTTGTCCGGCAGGACATGAGGTCTACGAAGCAGCGCGAGATGCACTCCTATCGTTCGAGCGAGCAGAGCTCGGGAGCGATATGGACTCAGGAGCAGCAGACCTTCTCCAGGAGTACGCACTCGCTGTAGTAGCTGGCTCTGATCCGCTTGTCGCAGTCCGTCTCGCTCGAAGTAGGATGTACCACGACCGAAGGAGTCTCGTCCACGGCCTTGCGCTCGTGGACGACCTCAAGCGGTAGCTAGAAGAGCGAGTTACCATTGTCGTCGTAGATGTGCGCATCCTCTACGTCAAGAGTAACCCATAAGCCACCACGAGTACGCATCCGGATCGTGGCGCCGTGGGGTCCAGTCCTGTCGGGCGACGCCTCTACCGCAGCTCGGCTCACGACGCGCGTAGACTCGATCCCGGCTGCAGGAGTCCCGTAGAGTTTCTCCAGCATCTCGCCTGCAATCTCGGCCTCAGCCGGCGATACGCTCTGGTGGGCCATCGCCTCCAGCTTCGCTCGTAGGCTTCGGTTGTCCGGCATCATCCCACCTCTCGTCATCTGCAAGTGCAACCATAAGCTTACCAGAGCGCTGGAAGTTGGCATCATCGATGTTGTCAGCCAAGCATATGAAGTGATCTCCAAGTCGCAGAAAGGCTGACTCGACGTCTCTGGCCATGAAGGTGATGTCAGCCTTGAGCCTAAATACTTTCATCGATCAATCCTCGACCACTCTGGAGGCTCTCCACCGGACGGTTCCATATCTGCCATCGACACTGGCATAACAACGTGGACTGTGTCTGCATCCTTCCTGATCACTACAGGTGGCTTCACGTTCACCCTAACTGCAACTGCACCAAGATGAAGGGTAAAGGCTATGATCTCTCCCTCCCAACCCTTGGCCTTGACAGGCATCAAGAAGGTAGTAAGCTCGCAGTCGATCACTATCTCATCAGGGAGGCCAGTGTCATAGTCCTTGCCGTCAGCTGTGTGCACCGTCCCGTAGACTCCGAGGATCCTGCAGGGCACTATCGAGAAGCGCTTGGGGTTAGCATCTGACAACGACAATGGCAACGTTGGTGGCGTTCTATGGGGTTCAGAGAGTCGCGTTCTGTAGTGCTCAGCACGCCACCACCAGCTTACTACACTAATCGCTGCCAAGACCAGGAGAGCGAAGGTCAACAGATCCACAGTCTCACAACTTTCCGCTTGCTACACCGGCTCGCTTGAAAACAGCCTTGCCAACAGTCTTTGTGGCCTTGGTAGACAGGACCATCTCCTCAAACTTGAGAGTGCCCCACGCCTTGCCAGTGTGTACATCGACCGGGAATTCAATCTCAGTACCCAACACTCGGTGCGGCGTGTCCATCATGTACGAGACCAGCTCGGCTCTCCGTGCCTCAGCCTCAGTCTCAGGACACTCGACCACGACCGCATCGTGGACAAGGCAGACGACGTGAGCATCGATGCCTACACGGTCCCAATAGGCCTGAGCCCTCATGGCCGAGTAGAGGGTGAGGTCAGAGGCGGTTGACTGCATCGGGAAGTTGGCGGCCTCATTGGAGAGCCCAACGTAGTTCTCTCGAGAGATTGCGCCAAACCGTCGGCGTCTGCCAAATGGACTGATCACCGTTCGTCCAGTGAGCACCGAGTGATGTAACACATCGAGCCACTTCGCCGCATCGGGGAAGCGCTTTAGCCACGCACTCCGCATCTCCTGAGCTTCCTCAATGGGCATATCATGCTCGGCGGCAATGGAGCCAGCCCCGCGGCCGTAGGCAATCCCGAAGTTCACAGCCTTTGCACGGACTCGCTGATAGTTCGTGTAGCCGCCAATCTGGACACCGTTCTCATCGAAGACTCGATCACCCCAAATGGCAATGGAGAGTTCAGTGTGGAGGTCACGGCCCTCACGGTAGATCTCAATGAGTGCTTCATCTTTCGAGAAGTGAGCCAGCAACCGTAGCTCTACTTGGCCGTAGTCAGCCTCCATGATCACTCGGCCATCAGGCGCACCGACGATGTCTCTACTGTGCCGGACTTCATCCTTCTCAGGCACCGGTAGGTTCTGCAGGTTGGGCGAGGTGGACGATAGCCTCCCGGTCTCAGTCGAGTGCAAGTTGAAGATGCTGTGGATCCTGCCATCCGGCTCTAGGAACCGGCGCACTCCATTGATGAGCATAGAGTACATGTGTTTGGAGAGGCGCACATCGATGAGTGATTGAATGAAGGGAAAGTTGAGCTGGATCTTCCGGTTAGGATGGCCACGGGCATAGTTCTTAGCCTTGTATCCGAACGTCGCGCTCTGATCCTTACCAGTCTGATCGAGGTCTCGCAGCGTCCGCTCGTTCGTGTTCATTGGCACCCAACCGATCAACCGATACAGGCAGAACGAGGTGTGGCGCCAGTTGCGTGCGTTGTAGTCATCAGGTGTCTTCTTCGTGGCCCACTTGGACTTCATGTAAGTCTCGGTGTCCCAAAGCGGCCCCCACTCGACAGGCCCACGCTTCGGGTTGTCCAAGGGGTAGAGGTCGTACTCTCGGTGGACTGCCTCTTGCAGGCGCTCCTCAGCCTCAGCGATCCGCTCACTCAGGTCTGCCTCGACTACATCGAAGACAGGTGCATTTACGTAGAGCCCGTAGTCCTGCACCTTCAGGAGGAAGATGCTTACGGACAGGAGAAACTGGTCGTAGAGCTTCGTTAGCCCCGGAGACTCGTGGACTTTCGGGCAGGTCTGTGCGTGAAGTGCAAAGGTGTGGGTTGTGTCCAGTGCGCAGTAGGGATAGAGCGCCTCGCGCGGGACATTCTCGTAGCCAAGGTCGCCCTTGCCATACTTGCGGACAACGTACTTATAGTTCTCCGCACCCAAGAAGTCACGCGATAGGTCTTCGAGCGCATGAGTCCCCTTCGTCTCATCGAGGCAATAGTGCTCGATCATTGTGTCATGGAAGTGGGTAAACGCTCCGTCACTCCACTCGCCCTCCATGTACTGATGACGGAGGAAGGACGAGTCAAACTTCCAGTTGTGCCCAAGCCATAAAGGCCTCGGGTCGGTGAGCAGTTTGCGCAAGTGCGGCCGGAAGGCCTTAGACTCCAGGAGGCCTTGGGAGAAGACTACCGACTCAGTAGGCGACCACGCCACTGCGAGACATAGAACCGTACCCAAGCGTGGCGAGTACGAGTAGCCAGTCTCGATGTCTGCTGCCAGCTCGGGCATCTCAAGGAGCATGTTCACTGCCCGAACGGCGGCAGGAATACCAGTCACGACCTTGATGGTAGGCCAGTCAGCGAGGTACTGACCGTCTTTTACCCAAGCGCTGTAGGGCTTGACTTTGTCCACTTTTGGGTAGTATGCACCCTCCTCAGGCTCCAACAGCATCACGTACGCAGTTGGCTTTGGTGGGCGCTTCATCGCAGCCACGCCTTCCGCGTAGAGGCGCCCGGCGTACTTGATGTCTTCGAGCCACCGGGGATACTCACCCTGATTGCGCAGGATCGAGGCCGGATGGAATGTGGCGATGAAGAGTCCAATCTCTCCGAGGTCAATCACCCGGCCACGCCTACCCGTGATCTTGAAGTTAGCGTCACCAAGGAAGGATCTGGCTGCGCTGTTACCAAGGGCAAGGATGACTGTTCGTGGGTGCGCTAGCACTTCCTCGCACAATCGCTCCCGGCATGCCTCAACGGCAGTCCGCGAAGGTGGGCTCTCGTCAGGCTGGCATCGCAGCGCGTTGGTGACATAGACCTCTGCACGGTCGATGCCCGCGCGCTCCAGAGCACCATTGAGCAGCTGGCCGGACTTCCCGATGAAGGGCCGGTTGGAAGACAGCTCCTCTCGGCCGGGAGCCTCGCCAATGATTACAAAGCGGGCTGTGGGCTCCCCATCAGGGCCGCAAGTGCGTCCCTTTCTGTAAGGGCAAGATGGACAGCGTTCGACTACTGGCGGCTTGTCTGGCCTTGAGATACGAGATAGCGGCTTCGAGGACTTTGACGCTGTCCTTAGCGTTACCGAGGACTGAGTTGCAGTGGAAGCAGAGGATGCCCCGTACTTTGTTGGTCTTGTGGTCGTGGTCGACACTCCACGATTGTTGATAGCCGTTCGGCTTCTCTGTCCTGCAGATGGCACAGCGGCCACCTTGCGAGGCAAGGAGTTGGTCGAAGTCCTCTGGACTAAGGTCATACTTCCTCCGCAGCCTCCATGCTCTACCGTTGCGAAGTGCCGTGGCTCTATTCCTAGCCCTAGCCTTCTCGAGGTCTTGGTGATAGATCCGCCGGTCTCGTTCTTGGCGATGAGCTAGGCAGTAGCACGATCCCGTTGCCTTTAGCTCTATACACTCCGGCTTGGCGCAGATGTATGAGTGAGGTCTTCCCACTCTTCGTCCTTGGCTTCCCCTGCCTGTTGTGCTACGCTCAACCACCGGCGGACGGTCTGGACGTTGTCTTCGGCGCAGCCCCACTTGGCCATCGTCCAGAAGTCTGCTGGCCTTCGGCCGAGAAAGCGACTGTCCTCGGGCGGGCGTGTGGGCAGGTGTTGCTGCAGCCACATTGGCGTGGCTGCGTCGATCCCTCGCACGCTCCGGTGTGCCGTTGCCGCCATCAGATCGTCCGCGATGTTGTCCGAGAAGCCCAGGACGTGCTGTGGCAGCCCAAACTCGGCTGCTAGACTCAACACCAACGGGACTCTGGACCCGAGATTCTTGGTGAGGCCGCGTGGTGCCGACAGCCAATCGACTCCCATCGACGCTAGAGCTCTCGCGCATTCCATGCACTCCTCAAAGGTTGTCCCTTGCACCACTCCCATCGTGTCGGTCGCGCTATCAACTCTCCTGAATGCCGGCAGAGCCTCGGCCACCTTCCGGACTGTATCAGGCCCGTCGTCAACGGTGTCAGGCATCACGACCAACTGTGCATCAACGATCGAGGCAGCATGGGCTAGCTCCTCTGGACCAAGCTGGTCTCCCTCGATAATTCCGTTGTCCACGATCACGAATTGATCGTCATGCTCAAGGAAGAA
>Ga0066793_10000891_pt1 | contig 12737 bp, 10 predicted proteins | sample PersoiDNA2013189_FD_83876 | JGI IMG/M metagenome (GOLD analysis project Ga0066793, IMG submission 83876) | Permafrost soil microbial communities from the Arctic, to analyse light accelerated degradation of dissolved organic matter (DOM) -... | ecosystem: Environmental > Terrestrial > Soil >...
GGGTAGATAATGACGTCCGGCAGCGTCCAGCCGAACTGCTCGGCCAGCTCATAGCCCATTGTCTTCTTGCCCTCGACGCGGTACGGCTCCTTGAGCGTAGACACGTCGAACCAGCGGCCGGCCGCCACACCTTCCTGCACATAGCGGGCGCAATCGGTGATCAGCCCGTCGACCAGGAAGACTTCCGCGCCCAGCGCGCGCATCTCGGCGATGAAGACCGGCGGCACATCACGCGGCGCGTAGACGGTGGCCGGCAAACCGGCCCGCGCGGCGTAGGCCGCCATGGCGCTGCCGGCGTTGCCGGCGGTCGGAATGGCCAGGGCGCGTGCGCCCAGTTCAGCGGCCCGGGCAACGGCCAGGCAGAGCCCGCGCGCCTTGAAAGAGGCAGTCGGGTTCAAGCCCTCGTCCTTGGCATAAAGTTGAGACAGGCCAAGCGCGGCGCCCAGCCGCTCGAGGCGCAGCAGAGGCGTGAAGCCCTCGCCCAGCGTGATCCGATAGGCGGGATCCTTCACGGGCAGCATCTCAGCATAGCGCCAGAGAGTCGCCGGACGGCCGGCCAGCATTTCGGGCCGAAAGCCGGCCTTGGCTGCCTCCATGTCGTAGCGCGCCAGGAGCGGGCGGCCGCAGGCGGGGCAGACGTTATACAGCCGGTCTGCCGGGTAGTGCGCGTGGCACCATGAGCATTCGAGATGCGATAGGTAGGAGAACATGGTTACCAGTATACCACAGAACGCTTGTTCGATCAACAATCGATGGGTTCTGGCCGTCGCGCCGGCCCCAGGCGCGACGGCGACCGGCAAACACCCGGCACGTAGATGCCGAAGGCTTGACCGGTCGCCATCGACTGTCGGAAAATGCTGAAGCGGCCAGGCGGCGAGGTACCGGCCGCGCGCGCTAGTTCTTAGCGAAAGGCACAGAGATCCCCCATACCGCCGGGCTGCGCAGGTTGCGAGCGCAATCCCGGCTTTCCGGCTCGGAAACCGGACCATGCCGGGCTGAGAAATCGCTGAGTCCCTGCTCAAGGGTTTCGCTTAGCCGGTCCAAACAGGTGGGCGTGACGATCAGGCGCGCAGCGACATGGATCTTAAAGAGGTTTGGGACCAGGTAAGCGAAATCTAAAATGACTTCTCCCGGACAAGACGAGGTGATGACGAAGTTACTGACAACGGTGGGCAGACCGGGCGGCGCCAGTAACTGAGGTTTCGCGGCGGGCCGTCCTGACGGCCCGCCGCGCGTGATGCATCGCCCAATGGCCCCAGTGGGTGCGTGCCGTCCCGTTCCCCGTTTTCGACGCTGCCCGGCAGAAGGTGCCCCAACCAGGCGTCGTGCCCCAGTTCGTCGTCAACCAGGGGCAACCGGTGCTCAGCAAGCATTTCTGAGAGCAGGAGCGCATCGTGGGGCGTCAGGCTGATGCGGGCGCGCACGCGCTGCGTGCGGACACCGGGCAGCACCTGGACAAAGTCCAGCAGGAAGCGGGTTGCGCTGTAGCGTAGGAGCACGTGGTTGGCGTAAACCGGCTCCAGGGTCTCAGGCACCTCGACCGGTGCCTCCTGGAAGGTTCTGATATGTCTCTTCATTTACACCTCCCCCTTTGCGTGGTCCATTGTATCCGAGATGCCACATCCGTCAAGGGGAGGTTTTTTGCGTCTCTGCGTCCCTAATCCGAAAGGCGAGCGCTGATTTAGCTCAAAAGGCGCGCGAGGTCTTCGATGGGTACGCGGCGGGTAGGTTGGGTGGCGCGACGCCAGGCAAGAACGCGCGGCAGGCCGATCAGGCCGGCGAGCTGGCCACGCAGGCGGGCGCGGGCCGCTTGGCCACGCCAGGCGCGCAGGGCTTCCCAGGCGATGCGCCCCTGGGCGCGCAGGATACGGCCGAAGTGGCGGCGGAGCAACGGGCCGGGGACGTCCTTAGCGATCGTCCAGAGCGTATTGCGGCCCGTGTAGAAACTGCTCAGCACGCCGCCGCCGGTCGCGCTGAGATGGTGGTAGAGGCGGGCCTGCGGAGCGAACACAACCTGCCAACCCAGCAACTGAAGGCGCCAGGCCAAATCGACGTCCTCGAGGTACATCCAAAAGTTAAAGTCGAAGCCCCCGGTCTGCTGCCAGGCTGCGCGTCGATAGGCCGCCCCGCCGCCGCACGCCCCGAACACGGCGGTTGCGCCATCGAACTGTCCCAGGTCCTGCTGCCAGACGCCCCGGTTGAGGGGAATGCCGTCTGCGCCCATCAGATCGCCAGCATTATGCAGCACGTCTCGCCGGTCGAAGAGCAACATCTTGCTGGCGATCGCGCCGGCCTGCGGGTTCGCCTGTGCGACGGCGACCAGGGCCGCCAGCCAGCCCGGCTCGACCTCGGTATCGTTGTTGAGCATGACGAGCCACTCGCCGCGCGCGGCATCCGCCCCAGCATGACAACTGGCGATAAAGCCGCGGTTGCGCTCCGCTTGGATCACCTGCACCTCCGGGTGGTTGGCCCGGACGAAGGGCACTGAGCCATCCGAGGAAGCGTCGTCGACCAGGATAACTTCAGTGCAGGCCTTGGGATAGGTTTGGGCGCGCAGAGCATCCAGGCAAACGGGAAGGAAGCGCAGTCCGTTGAAATTGGTGATGATCACACTGACCAGCGGTTGCGCATCCGGTGTCTCGGGCATCAGCTACTTGCCCTCGGAGCGGAGCAGAGCCACGTACTCGGCCACGGCCTGCTCCCAGGGGCGAAGAGTCAGGCCCATGGCAGCGCCGGCGGTGTTAGCGAGCACCGAGTGCAACGGCGGACGGGATGGGCGCGGCCAGTCGGCGCTGAGGATGGGCGTGATCGGCACATCGCCATAGCCGGCCTGCTGCAGGATGGCCCGTGCGAAGTCGCAACGCGAGCAAAAGCCGCGGTTGGTCAGGTGATAGATGCCAAAATGGCCGCTTTCGACCAGCCGGCGAACGGCCGCGGCGACATCGGGCGCATAAGTGGGGTTGCCGAACTCGTCCGCAGCTACCCGCAGCGCCCCATTTTTCTGGGCAGCGGACAGGATCTTGGTCACGAAGTTATTGCCGCTCGGGCCAAACAGCCAGGCCACGCGCACGATGTAGAAACGACTTAAGAGATCGCGCACGATCTGTTCGCCGGCGGCCTTGCTCCGGGCGTACACGCTGATGGGGCTCGGGCGGTCCCACTCGCGGTAAGCTTCGCGCGCGCTGCCGTCAAAGACCTCGTTCGTGCTGATATAGAGCAGCGCCGCGCCTGCCGCCTGTGCTCCGAGGGCAATATTCTGCGTGCCGACGGCGTTGGCGCGAAATGCCTGTTCGGGGTCCTGCTCGCAGCCGTCAACGTTGGTAAAAGCGGCCGCGTGGAGGACCAGGTCGGGCTTAAAATCCGCGACGCGCGTGCAGATCGCGGGCTGGGTGATGTCATCACCGGGAAGATCAAGCGGCAGGAGCTGGTGATCCGCAAACGCGGCCTGCAATTGGCGGCCCAACTGGCCGTTATGCCCGGTGATGACGACACGCATGGTCTCAGAACCTCCAGGAAGCGAAGGACTCGCCAAGCTGACGCCGGATCGCGGCCAGCGCCTGATCTGTCGCCGCAGTATGACATGAGGTGATCAAAGGCACAAACCGGACATCGGCGAGGCAGCGCACAGTCAGATCCCCCGCCGGCTTCTCGATCAACCACAATCGCTGGTCACCGCCCGGCTCGCCGAGAGGGATAACCAACCGGCCGCCATCGGCAAGCTGAGCGACCAGTTCGGGCGGGACCTCCTGGGCGACCGCGGTGACGATGACGGCATCGAACGGCGCAAGCTCGGGCCAACCCAGGCAGCCGTCGCCGGTCCGCACTTCCACTGGGTAGCCCAGCGCGTGCAGGCGTGCCGCGGCCTGCTCTGCCAGCTCTGGCAGGGTCTCTATGCTCCAAACGTCGCGCGAAATCTCGGCCAGCACCGCGGCCTGATAACCGGAGCCGGTACCAATCTCCAGGACACGGCTCTCGGCCGTCAGGGAAAGGGCCTGCGTCATCAGGGCCACGATGTAGGGCTGCGAGATGGTCTGCCCGTGGCCGATGGGCATGGCAATATCCACGTAGGCGTCGGCGCGCTGTGCCGGCGGAACGAAAAGGTGCCGCGGCACCGCGGCCAGCGCGGCGCGCACAGCCGGATCGGTGATATCCGGCCAATCCGGCGGCCAGGTCTTGGGACGCAGGGGCTCGGTCATGGGGAGAATTGTAACTTTCTACGGCTGGAATGACAAGTTGCGGAACGTGCCGGGCATTGGAGCGGAATCACGCCTGATGATATACTCTGGTTGTCTCTCGTCATTCGTGACAAGCGTCATAAGGAGGTGACACGATGGCACAAGATAAGCTGGCTTTCATCCGCGAGGATGTGGAACAACTGAAGGCCAATAGCCTGTTCATTAACATCCGCACGATGGACTCGCCCGCGGGGGCCTGGATGACAGTCGATGGCCGGCGGGTGCTCAACTTCTGTACGAACAACTACCTGGGGCTGGCGGATGACCCGCGCATGAAAGAAGCCGCCAAGGCGGCAGTCGACCGCTGGGGCGTGGGACCGGCCGCGGTGCGCAGCATCGCCGGGACGCAAGGCCTGCACCTGGAACTGGAACGGCGCCTGGCGGCCTTCAAGCGGGTGGAGGACGCGCTGTATGTGCAGAGCGGCTTTTGCGCCAACCAGGCGGCCATCGCGCCCCTGGTAGGCAAAGAGGACGTGATCTTCTCAGACCGGCTGAACCACGCCAGCATCATCGACGGGGCGCGTTTGAGCAGCGCCAAGATCGTCGTCTACGAGCATTGCGACCCGGCGGACGCCGAGGTCAAGATCCGCGAGAACTTGCCAAACTTCCGGCGCGGGCTGTTGGTGACCGACGGCGTTTTCAGCATGGACGGCGACATCGCGCCCTTGGACAAGCTGACGGAGATCGCGGAGAAGTACGGCGTGCTCACCATGGTCGATGACGCCCACGGCGAAGGCGTGCTCGGTCAGGGGGGGCGCGGCATCGTTGATCATTTCGGGCTGCACGGCGTGTTCGACGTTGAGATCGGCACGTTGAGCAAGGCGTTCGGCGTGGTAGGCGGAGTGATTGCGGGCAAGAAGTTGATCGTCGACTACCTGCGCCAGAAGGCCCGGCCATTCCTGTTCTCCAGCGCAGTGACCCCCGCCGACACCGCGGCCTGCCTGGCCGCGGTGGACCTGTTGGAGGAATCCGAAGAACGGGTGCAAAGGCTGTGGGATAACGCGCGCTACTTCAAGGAAGAGATGGCGCGCCTGGGCTTCGACACCGGGCGCTCGCAAACCCCGATCGTGCCGGTTATGCTGGGCGACGCGGCCCTGGCCAAGGAGTTCAGCCGGGAGTTGTTCGCCAATGCCGTGTTCGCAGTGGCGATCGGCTTCCCAACCGTACCGCGCGGGCTGGCGCGCATAAGGGTGATGAACACGGCCGCCCATAGCCGGGAAGATCTGGACTTGGGGCTGGCAGCGTTCGAGACGGTAGGCAAGAAACTTGGGGTCTTAAAAATAAATAGAGTTACTTGACGCGCGACGCGCATTATGATATGCTGCGAACATTAGTGTTCACCCCGCCATCGCCTCCGGAGGCAGTCATGAAGATCCGCTTTGGCACGCTCGTAGCGATCTCGATTCTCGTTCTGTTGGCGTTCTCGCTCGCGGCCTGCGAGAAAGATCGCCCGGTTCCCACGCCTACCCGCTCGGCATCGACAGCGGCAACGGCGGCCGCGGCGGCCGCGGCGACCCGTGCGCCGCAAGCCAATGCGACCCAGCTCGCCCTTCCCGTGGTCAGCAGCGGCGCCACAGTGACGGGTACGCAAGGCAGCGCCGCGGCGACGCAGGCGGCCCAGGCTTCGGCGGCAGGAGCCACGCAGCAACCGACTGCCGTGGGCAACGGCCAATCCTTGACCTACACGGTCGCCCAGGGTGATTCGCTGACCAGCCTGGCCAAGAGGTTCGGCGTCACCCAGGAGTCGATCCTTACGCTCAACGGACTGACTAACCCGGATGCGCTCCGGGCAGGCCAGACGCTGAAGATCCCCGGCCAGGGCACTTCTGCGACAGGGACGAGCGCCAGCGGCGGCGCCACCACCTACACGGTGACGGCCGGCGACACGTTGTCGAAGATCGCGGTCAAGCTCGGCGTCACGACCAAACAAATTATCGCCGCCAATAACATCGCGAACCCCGACGTGCTCCCGGTAGGCAAGGTCTTGACCATCCCGACAGGTGGAACGACAACCGGCAGCGCGGGCGCCACGACCGGCGCCAGCGGAGCCAAGACGTACGTCGTGCAGGCCGGTGACACGCTGGCCCAAATCGCGGCGCGCAACGGGGTGACCCTCAACCAGTTGATGGCCGCCAACAACATCATCAATGCGGACCGCATTTACTCGGGGCAGACACTGAAGATCCCATAAGCTCGCACGACGCGGGCTGAACAGCAATGACTTGACACGGTGACGGGGCCATTCCGCCAAGGGATGTGCTGCCGCCACCGTTTCGTTTTGGAGCGGCGGGAATCAAAATCGCTTGACAACGGGCCATCAGAGAGCTTATACTCGTTCACAGAACACCGTACATCGCACAGATGGCCCGAACAGGAGCCAGTTATGGAGTATAAGGACTACTACAAGATTCTCGGCGTTGAGAAGACTGCAGACCAGAAAGAAATCAAGAAAGTCTATCGGCGGCTAGCGCGACAGTTTCACCCTGATGTGAATCCTGGCGACAAGGCCGCCGAATCACATTTTAAAGAAATCAATGAAGCCTATGAAGTGCTGAGCGACCCGGAGAAGCGCCGCAAATACGACGAGCTAGGTCAGAATTACCAACGCTGGCAGCAGACGGGCGGTCAGCCGAGCGGTTTTGACTGGGGCCAGTATGCGGCGCGACAAGGCCAGCCAGCCGGCCAATGGGGCGGCACGCGGGTCGAGTACGGCGATATCAACGACCTGTTCGGGAACTCGGGGTTCTCGGACTTTTTCGAAACGCTCTTTGGAGGTGTGGGACAGGGCGCAGGCGCGCCGGGCACGAGGACGCGTGCCGGGCAGGCGCCCGCGCGCGGGCGCGACCTGGAACAAAGCGTGGATGTCACCCTGGAAGAGGCTTTCCACGGCGCACAACGCCTGATGGAGATAGATGGACGGCGCCTGGAAGTGAAGATCCCGGCAGGAGTGAAAACCGGTTCGCGGGTTCGAGTGGCGGGGGAAGGCCTGCCCGGCGCAGGCGGCGGCAGGCACGCGGGGCAGAAAGGTGACCTGTACCTGCGCATCAACGTCCTGCCCAGCCCAATATTCGAACGGCGTGAAGATAACCCGGACAACCTGTACTGCGACGTGACGGTAGACCTGTTCACTGCGCTGCTCGGCGGTGAGGCGCGTGTGCCGACAATGACCGGCTCGGTATCGCTCCGCATCCCGCCCGGTAGCCAGGTGGGCCGCACCTTTCGCTTAAGCGGGCAAGGGATGCCCCGGCTGCGCGCACCCAGCGAGCGTGGTGATCTGTTCGTGAAGTTACGGGTCAAGCTCCCCGAGAACTTGAGCGAACAGGAACAAAAGCTGGTGCGAGAATGGGCGCAGTTGCGCGGGGTCGCGGTCTAGCGCCAGGGCTGAAAAGAGCGACGTTAACAATCGATGCATAAGGAGCAACTAAGATGATGCAAGAGCGCGATCTTCAGGAATTGGCTGAACTGGTCAGCGACAAGGCGACCGTGCTGAGCCTGTATCTGAACGTGGACCCGCATCGTCGCTCTACCGGGGAGTACAAACTTGCACTGCGGCAGTTGTTGGAGCAAGCCGCTCAACTGGGGGCCGGGCAATCCGACCTCGATCGCGTCGAACACTATTTCGAACATGAGTATAACTGGCAGGGACGGGCCATTGCCTGCTTTAGCTGCCACTCAGCAGACTTCTGGCGAGCCTACCCATTGCTGGTACCGGTCAACGACTCTGTATTCGTAAGCCATCGAGCCTATCTGAAGCCGTTGAGTGATCTGTGGGCCGAGTATGAACGTTTCGGGGTGGTGAACATTGACAAGGAAGGGGCACGTCTTTTCGTCTATCACCTGGGTGCGCTGGAGGATTCGGCTGGTACCTTGGGCACCGAGGTAAAGCGTCACAAACAAGGCGGCTGGGCGGCCGATAAGCTCCAGCGCCACGAGGACGAGGAAGCTAAGCACAATCTGAAGGAGGCTGCAGCACTGGCGGATTCGTTCATGCGCCAGCACAAAGTTGAACGGGTGGTGCTGTCCGGATCGGAAGATAACCTGGCTTTGTTCCGCGAGCAACTGCCCCGCTCACTGCAAGATAGAGTCGTCGGCCAGATCAGCCTGGACATGAACGCCTCGCCCAACGAGGTCTGGGAACGGGCGTTCGAAGTGGCGCTCGAGGCGGACCGCCGCGCTGAGTCCGAGTTGCTGGACCAGGTGATCACCGTGGCGGCCAAAGGTGGTGCCGCGACAACGGGACTCGCCGACACCTTGGTCGCCATGCAAGAAGGGCGGATGTATCAACTGCTGGTCGACAAGGATTACCATGCGCCCGCCTATCTGTGTGGGAACTGCGGGGCGATTACGGTCGAGGAGCGGGAAACCTGTCCGTACTGCGGCCAGCCGATGGCCGCCACCGACGACGCGGTCAACCTCGCGATACAGCGGGCGGTGAACGCCGGTCTTCGGGTAACTGTTCTGGACCATGATCCTCGGCTCGCCCAGGCGGGCCGCATCGCGGCCGTGCTGCGGTACTAGCGTTCAACGTCGACGTCAACGTCAAACGTCATCGAGAGTGCACGTTGGCGCGTCGCACGCCCTGACTTGAGACGTGCCAACGTGCAACCTTTCGGCCCGCGTTTGCGTTATGTTAGATATGTTACAATTTGTAGCCAGACCTACGCGGGGCCGGATGCCCCCAAGTTACAATGGACACAAGGTGAGCTGTTGATAGTGCATAGGTTGGGGGAGTTGAATAACCAATGATGAGATTTGATCGGTTCACAGAGCGCGCTCAAGACGCTGCCATGCGCGCTTATGAGACAATGCAGCGCTACGGACATAGCCAGGTCGACGTCGAGCATCTGTTCCTGGCTCTGCTGGAACAACCGCAGAGCCTGATCACCGAGATGCTCGAACGCATGGGCGCGCCCGTGGAAGTCATGAAAGAGCGCCTGGCGGAGAACTTGCAGCGGACGCCGCGCAGCGTGGGCGCGAATATTTACCCGCAGCAAGCCGCGCAAGTGTTTATCACGCCGCGGCTCAAGCGCGTGATCGACCAGGCTACCGAAGAGGCCAAGCAACTACAGGACGAGTATATCTCGACCGAACATCTGATGCTGGGCATCGCGAGCGAGCGGAATAGCTTTTCGGCAAACTTGCTGCGTGAGGCACGCATCAACCGTGACATGATTCTGTCGGCAATCCAGCAGGCGCGTGGCGGTCAGAAAGCCAGCACGCCGACCGCGGAGAGCCATTATCGGACCCTGGAAAAATACGGGCGTGACCTGACACAACTGGCCGTGCAGGGCAAGCTGGACCCGGTGATCGGTCGCGACTCCGAGATCCTGCGCGTGATCCAGGTCTTGAGCCGGCGCACGAAGAACAACCCGGTGCTGATCGGTGAGGCAGGCGTCGGCAAAACGGCCATCGTGGAAGGGTTAGCCGAGAAGATCATCAGCGAAGACGTTCCCGAAATCCTGATGGGCAAGCGCGTGATCAGCCTGGACCTGGGGGCAATGATCGCAGGCACGCGCTTCCGCGGCGAATTCGAAGAACGGCTCAAGGCGACCATCGAGGAAGTGCAACGCGCCGAAGGGGAAGTGATCCTCTTTATCGATGAGTTGCACACGGTGGTGGGGGCCGGCGCGGCCCAGGGCGCAGTGGACGCCAGCAATATGCTGAAACCGGCCCTGGCGCGCGGCGAGCTGCGCTGCATCGGCGCGACAACCCTGGACGAATACCGGCAGTACATTGAGAAGGACAGCGCGCTGGAACGGCGCTTTGCGCCGATCTACGTGGACGAGCCAACGGTGGAAGAAACAATTGAGATCCTGCACGGCGTGCGCGATCGTTATGAGAAGCACCACCAGGTAACCTACACGGACGAAGCGCTCGTGGCCGCGGCGCGGCTTTCGCAGCGCTACGTGACGGATCGACGGCTGCCCGACAAGGCCATCGACCTGATCGACGAAGCGGGGGCCGGGCTGCGCGTGGCGCTTTACACCATGCCGGCTCCGCTGAAGGCCGCCAAGAAGCGACTGGCCGAGCTCAAAACACAGGAAGAACAGAGTTGGGCCGCGAACGACTACGCCCGCTCGGCGGAGCTGAAGAGCGAACGGTTGAAGATCGCTGGCCAGTACGAGGCCGACAGGACCTCCTGGAGGCAGTCTTCCGGACTTGACGAATCCATCGACGCGGAAGACATCGCGCAGGTAGTGGCGCGTTGGACCGGTATCCCGGTGAATACGATGCTGGAAGGCGAAGCGATTAAGCTGCTGCACATGGAAGAGGAATTGCACAAGCGCGTGGTCAGCCAGCATGAGGCAATCACGGCCGTGGCCGATGCCTTGCGCCGGGCGCGCAGTGGCCTGAAGGACCCGAAGCGACCGATCGGCAGCTTCATCTTCCTGGGCTCCAGCGGCGTCGGCAAGACTGAGCTGGCCAAGGCCTTGGCCGAGTACCTGTTTGACGACGAAGACGCGCTGGTGCGCATTGATATGAGCGAGTACCAGGAACGCCACACGGTCAGCCGGCTGTTCGGTGCGCCGCCCGGCTATGTCGGTTACGACGAAGGCGGGCAACTGACCGAGGCCGTGCGCCGCAGGCCCTACCGGGTGGTCCTGTTCGACGAAATCGAGAAGGCGCACCCGGAAGTATGGAATTCGCTGCTGCAGATCCTGGAAGACGGCCGGCTGACAGATGGCCAGGGCCATGTGGTCGACTTTCGCAACACTGTGCTGATCATGACGTCGAACATCGGCACGGCGTTCGTCGGCAAGGGCGGCACGATTGGCTTCCTGAAAGAAGGGGCGCTGAGCAATCAGGACCGGCAGCTACAGGAGAACATCGAGCGGGACCTGAAACAGACCTTCCGGCCCGAATTCCTGAACCGGGTCGACGAGATCATCATTTTCCACAGCCTCACGACCGCGGACGTGCGCGAGATCGTCGATTTGCAGATGCGGGAGATCGCGGGCCGGCTGGCCGAGCACGATGTGAAGGTGGAACTGACGGATGCGGCGTGCGATTGGCTGGCCCAGGAAGGTTACGACCCGCAGTTCGGGGCGCGGCCGCTGCGCCGCACGCTGCAGCGGTTCGTGGAAAACCCGTTGTCGAGGCGGATCCTGGCCGGCGAGTTCCACGAAGGTGATACCGTGGTGGTGGACGCAGCCGAGAATGCCGAAGGCAAGCGCGAGATCCTCTTCAAGGTGCGCCAGGCCGAGGGGATCGCGGTCGAGTTGCCGGTGGGAAAGTCATCGACGGCGCCGACTTCGTGAGCGACCGGCTTTAGCCAGGCTTTAGCCCGTAATAGATAACCAACGAGAGGCGCTGGAAAAAACCGGTGCCTCTCGTTTGCTATCAGGAAGTCCCATCGGCCACCGCCAGCACGATCTGAGCGGCGACGCGGGCGTTATTCTCCAGCAGAGCCAGGTTCGCGCGCAGGCTGGCCGCGCCGGTGAGCTCGCTGACGCGCGTGAGCAGGAATGGCGTTAGAGCCTTGCCTTTGATACCGGCCCCCGCGGCATCATGCAAAGCTCTGCCGATCGCCTCTTCCATCTGATCTGAGGGCAACTCGTATTCGACGGGCACGGGCACCGTAACCAGCAGACCCCCGGGCAGGCCCAAGGCTCGCTGCGCCCGGAATAGATCGGCGACCTGAGCGGCGCTGTCGGCGCGCACGTCAACCGCCAGGCCGCTATCACGATTGTAAAAGGCGGGAAAGTGGTCCGTCTGGTAGCCGACCACCGGCACCCCGTGCGTCTCCAGCCACTCCAGGGTCGCGGGCAGGTCCAGGATGGCCTTGGCCCCCGCGCAAACGACGATGATCGGGGTCTGCGCCAGGGTCGGCAGGTCGGCGGAAATATCGACGGGCAGGAGCACCCCGGCTCGGTGCACGCCGCCAATGCCGCCGGTCGCGAAAACCTGGATGCCTGCACGGTGTGCCGTCCAGGCGGTAGTGGCGACGGTGGTCGCGCCGTCCAGCTTGCGTGCCACGACAACCGGCAAGTCGCGGATCGAGACCTTGAGCACGCCCCGGGCCGTGGCCAGATATTCGATCTGGGAGCGGTCCAGGCCGGCGGTTATCTGGCCGGCAAGGATGCCGATGGTAGCAGGAATGGCGCCTTGTTCCCGCACGATCTCTTCGACCCGGAGCGCGAGCTCAAGGTTCTGCGGGTATGGCAGGCCATGGGAGATGACGGTCGACTCCAGCGCGACGCATAGGCGGGCGGCGCCGGCGATGTGCGCGCCTAAAGCGGGTAAGATAGTCAGCCAGTTATCCACGGGTGCAAATCCTTTCGCGAGATAAGTGAAGGGTACACCATCTGCAAATGTGGCGCAAACGGCACGCAAGCTTTCGGTCATTTCGCGTCATGATGATAGAATAGGGGTGTCGGGTTAACCTTGTCTGATCGGGAGGCAGAGGAAATGCGCATTGCAGTTGGGGCCGATCACGCCGGATTTCCGATCAAGGACCAGGTTATCCAGGCGGTAAAGGCGGACGGGCACACGGTGCTCGAC
>Ga0066793_10000892_pt1 | contig 12736 bp, 9 predicted proteins | sample PersoiDNA2013189_FD_83876 | JGI IMG/M metagenome (GOLD analysis project Ga0066793, IMG submission 83876) | Permafrost soil microbial communities from the Arctic, to analyse light accelerated degradation of dissolved organic matter (DOM) -... | ecosystem: Environmental > Terrestrial > Soil >...
GAATGGCTCGGCCCATGCGCTCGGTGGTCGTTCCCACCCCTCTGCGGCCCGCTAAGTCGCATCTGATCGAGGAGTACAACGCCCGGACCAACGTAGTCCGGTGCGATTGTGGCTGGTCGGGCAACGCGGACGAGTTCGCGGTCCACCGCAGGGCCGTCGGCGCCTCAAGCCCGTCCTGATCCTGCCACCGGCGGCGCGGCACGCGATTCCGCGATGACCCCCGAGGCCTCACAGACGGCATCCGACTCTGCGACGCGCGAGATCGCCGCCTATGACGATCTTCGTTATCGCGACGTGTTCTGGGCCGCTCGCCTCTACGAAGACGCCTGCGATCGCATCGCCCTGCGTGCCCTGCTTCCGCCGACCGGCCGAAGGCTCATCGAGGTCGGCGCCGGTTTCGGTCGTCTGGCCAACGAATACGCCGGCTACGGCGAGGTCGTGCTGCTCGACTCGTCGGAAGTGCATGTGGCCGCAGCGCGGGAGATGCTCGGTGCCGACACCCATTTCTCCGTTGTCGCAGGCGACGCGTTTGCCCTGCCCTACCCCGACGGCCACTTCGATGCGGCCGTCTGCATCCGCGTACTGCACCACTTCGAGGATCCCGGGCCCGCCCTGGCGGAGATCGGTCGCGTCGTCCGCCCAGGGGGTGTCCTCGTGCTCGAGTTCGCGAACAAGCGCAACCTCAAATCGATCGCCCGATATGCGCTCGGGCGTCAGGCCTGGTCGCCGTTCGAGGCGGGGCCGGTCGCCTACAAGGCCCTCCACTTCGATCACGCACCGGTCAGCGTTCGGCGCTGGCTGCGCCGGGCGGGTTTCTCGATCGTTCGAGTTCGATCGGCGTCGCTCTTCAGGCTTCCGGGTTTGAGCCGGCGGCTGCCGATTCCGGCCATGAGCTGGCTCGAAGCGCGACTCCAGGCTCCGCTGGGAGCCGTTACGGCCGGGCCTTCGATATTCGTGCTGGCCAGGCGGCCGAACGAGGCTGTCCCGGACTAGCTTCCCTTGGCGGGGGACTTCTGCTCGGGGCGATAGAGGTAGTAGTTGGCGGTGCACGCCGCCTCGTTACCTTCGTGGACCGCAGCGCTCACCTGGTGGTTGTGGGGACTCGTCATGTCGCCCGCCGCGTAAACCCCGGCCAGGTTGGTGTGCTGCTCCGAGTCCACGATCACCTGGCCGCGCGCGTCGACAGCGACCCCGAGCGTAAGCGCGACTTCGTTGCGGGCTACCGGCGCCCGAACCGCGAAGACCATCTCCACGGGGATCTGGCTCCGGCACGAATCGGCGAGGACCAACCCTGTGATCTGACCATCTGCGTTTAGATACTCGGCCACGGAACACGGGTAGATCTGGATGCCACTCGCCGTCAGGTCGGCCAGTCGCGACTCGGGAACGCTGAAGCCCTCTGTTCGCCCCGCGACCATGGTCACTTTGTCAGTGAAGTCCAGGATGTCGAGCGCGGTCTGGATGGCGTCCTCGTCGAACCCGACAACGGCTACGTTGCAGCCGATCGACTCATAGCCATCGCAGGCAATGCACCAGAAGAGGCTTCGCCCGACGCATTCGTCCCTCCCGGGAAACTCGGGGAACGGGTCACGGACCCCAGTCGCCAGGATCACGGTACGGGCGACGACCTCCATCGGCCCGTCGGCCTCCTCCTCCCCCAGCGCTCGCCCGAGCTCGTCATCGCGGGCAACGTTGACGTCTGTCCCCGCGCCTTCGCCGGCGCGGTCGTCGACGCTCAGCCTGAACAGGTCGCCGTCGCGAGTCGCGGTTGTCACGCGCCCACGCAGGAAGCGAGCCCCGAAACTGGCGGCCTGACGTCGGCCTCGTCGCCGGATCTCGGCGGCCGGTATCCCCTCGGGAAAGCCGAGGTAGTTGCGGTTCACTTGGGACCACAAGGAGCGTCCGTCCCGATCGTCGATGACGAGGACGTTGCGGCGCATCCGCGCCAGATTGACCGCGGCGGAAAGGCCGGCCGGGCCCCCTCCGACGATCGCGCAGTCGACCTCTCGAAAGCCCGTGGGATCGGACATGTCGTTGTCGCTTCCTCGGTTGTCTGTGCCGATTGGCCGAATCATCCTCCCGTGTGGGTCTGGCCGCAGCGAAAATCGGGTTCGGGCCGGTCGCGGATTGGTTTCGTACTGTTCGGCACCTCCGAGCCTGACACGAGTGCCGCTTCCCGGCAAGTACGCCGCTTCCGCAGTTGCGGCTGGCCGCCCGGCCGCACTGCGTGAGAGACTCACTACATGGCGTCGGAACACGGGAGTCCGATCTGAGATGCAATTCTTCGACAACGCCTACGAGGGCACGCCCACCTGGGACATCGGGCGACCGCAGGGCGCCGTGGTCCGTCTCGAGGCAGCGGGGTGGATCGCCGGTTCCGTTGTGGACGTTGGCTGCGGCACCGGCGAGAACTCGCTGTACATCGCGGAGCATGGACATCCTGTCGTCGGCGTGGACCTTGCCGGCGCGGCCGTCGAGAAGGCCCGGGCCAAGCTGGGCCGGCGCACGACAGTTGCCAGCGTCGAGTTCCTCGTTTGGGACGCTCTGAAGATCGCGACTTTGGGCAAGGGCTTTCAGACGGCCATCGACGTCGGGTTGTTCCACTCGCTTCAGCCCGGACTGCGGGCCGAATACGCCACCGGTCTCCACGAGGCCGTGGTCCCGGGGGGCCGCGCCTTCCTCGTGTGCTGGAGCGCCGCCAATCCGCTGGGCTACGGCCCCGAGCGCATCCGCAAATCGGATATTCGGGACAGCTTTCGCCGTGGCTGGCACGTGGAGGCAATCGAGGAAGAAACGCTCGAAAGCCTTCTGCCCGCACGGCGGATCCACGCCTGGCTGGCCCGGATCGAGCGCATCTGACTGTTACGCGTCTCCGGGGTCGGGAATAGCGAGGGGCGGTCGTTGGAGAGCCAGCCGACCGCCCCTCTGAAAAGCCAACGCGATCAGAAGACCCTGATCGAAACCTCCGCCGGCGCCAGGAAGAGCCGCTTGAGCTCGTCGTCGACCTTGCACAGCGTGAGCGAGGCGCCTGCCATCTCGAGTGAGGTGCAGTACTCGTTCACGTAGCTGCGGAAGACCTTGATGCCCTTCTTCTCCAGCTTCTTGTGAGCGTCGCCGTAGAGCAAGTAGAGCTCGCTGATCGGCGTCCCGCCCAGGCCGTTGATCATCAGGGCGACCTCGTCGCCGCTCTTGAACGGCAGATCGGGGACGACGGCGTCGAGCAGGATGTCGACGATCTGGCTCGCCGGGACGAGCTTGGTGCGCTGGCGGCCCGGCTCGCCGTGGATGCCGATGCCGACTTCCATCTCGTCGTCTGCGATCTCGAATAGAGGGGTGCCACGAACGGGCGGCGTGCACGAGGTGAGCGCGATGCCCATCGTTCGCACCTGGCCGATCACCTTGTTGCCGATGCGGAGCAGCTCTTCCAGGCTGGCACCTTCCTCCGCGGCGGCGCCGACCGCCTTGATCACGAAGAAGTTCCCGGCCACACCGCGCCGGCCGACCGTCCAGGTCGAGTCCTTGACGGCAACGTCGTCGTTGACCAGGAGCGTTCCGATCTTCATGCCATCGGCTTCGGCCAGCTCCTTGCCCATGTCCCAGGCCGTCCGGTCGCCGGTGTAGTTATTGACGATGTGCAGGATGCCCTTGGGGGAGTTGAGCAGCCTGGACGTCTCGGTGACGAATTCGACCGGAGGGCCGGCAAAGACGTCGCCTGGGCAGGCCCCGTCCAGCATGCCCTTGCCGACGATCATCGTGTGGGCCGGCTCGTGGCCGGACCCGGAGCCCTGGATGATCGTGACCTTGTCTTTCGAGGGCATGTCGGCCCGGTAGATCAGGTGGTACTTGGGCTCGTACTTCAGTGTGCCGCCGCTTGCCAGCGCCACGCCCTCCAGGAACTCGTTGACGAAGTCCTTGGGATCATTGACGAACTTCTTCACGACTGACTCCTCACTTGCCGTACTTCTCGCGCCACGCGGCGCTGATGGCTTGCAAGATCACGCCTATCGCCGTCGCCCCGGCGTCCACCGATCCGATGCTCCGCTCGCCGGTGTAGGCCGCGCGGCCACGCATGGCGAGCATCGGTTTGGTGTCCTCGGCCGCCTTTACGGCCACGTCCGCCATTCGCTGGACGGCCGCGACCCCGTGATCGGAGGCCGTGGCCGGGTCCTTGAGGCTCTGCTCGAGACTGTCGGTGGCCGGCGAGAGCGCATCCAGCAGCGTCTTGTCGCCGAGTGAAGCGCCTCCGCGGGCCATGATTCCGACCATGGCCGCGCGGAGCATCGCGACCACGTCTTCGCCCGTCAGCGCCGTCTTGTCTCCGGCGGCCGTTGCCGCCCGCAGGAATCCCGTTCCCCAGATGGGGCCGCTCGCCCCTCCAACCTTGGAGGCGATGATCAGGCCTACCTTCTTGAGGGTCGTTCCGGGATTCGCACGGTCGAGGGTGTCCCAATCGCTCAGGACCACCTCGAAACCGCTGCGGAGCGAATACCCAAAATCGCCGTCCCCGACGATTGAGTCGAGCTGGGCGAAGTAGACCGCGTTGTCGACGATCGTCTGGGCCATCGTCTTGAGGACGAGATCGACATCCTCCAGCGACGACTCTGCCATATACGTCTCCTTCCGAAAATGTGCCGATCAGCTTCCGGCAGCCAGGCAGGCCGCCAGGTCGGCAAGGGTCACGAATTCACCCGGTTGGGCGGGACTGCGATTGGCGATCACGCGGGTCTTCTCGCCTCCCGGATCTCCGAGAGAAGACACGACCAGCATTGCCTCGCTGGTGTCGTCTTCTTCCGTGTAGCCGTTAAGGGTCATGACGCAGCGCAGCCCTGCGTCCCGGGCCGCCTCGAGGCCGTTGCGAGAGTCCTCGACTACGAGCACTTCCGAAGCGGGCACACCGAGCCTCTCCAGAGCGAGCAGGTAGATGTCGGGGGCCGGCTTCTTGTGGGCGACCACGTCGCCGGCGAGGAGGAGGTCGAAGCGTGAGGCCCGCTCCGCGCCGGTGGCGTTCTCCAGAATTGCCCTGACCGAAGTCTCCGCCGACGTCGACGCCACGGCCATCTTCCAGCCCGCCTCCTGGGCCTCCCGTACGATCCGCCGAATGCCGGCTCGTGGCGGGAGCATGCCGACCGCGACCATTTCCGTGTAGATCTCGGTCTTGCGCTTGTGCCAGCGGGCGACCTCGGCCAATTGAGCCTCGCGGTCTGACGGCAGGCCGGCGGCCGCGACGAACTCCGGCGTCAACAGACTCGCCATCCGCTCTTTGCCGCCGGCGATGAGGAGCTTCTGGCCGTACTCCTCCTCGGACCATTGGACCGGCAGCCCAAACTCACGGAAAGTCTGGTTGAAGGCAGGGAGATGACCGTACCTCTCCGTGTCGGCGAGGACGCCGTCGCAGTCGAAGATGAGCGTGCTCACCAGGCCTTGCCTTCACTGCCGAAGAGCCGGAAATACTCCTTGGCCATGTCGAGCACCTGTGCCCGCTGATGCTTGAAGAGCGAAGGCGGGTCGTATTCGGTGGGGTGCTCGGTGATGTAGTCGTAGCCCGACTGCATGAAGCGGATCTTCAGCGCAGTGGAAATGTTGACCTTGGCGCATCCGCGTTCGATCAGGCCGCTGAACTGCTCGGGCGTCATGCCCGTCCCGCCGTGAAGGGCGACTGGCACGCCGGTGGCCGAGACGATGTCGGTTACCCGCTGAGCGTCGAGCTTGGGAGTGGTCTTGTAGACGCCGTGGGCGTTGCCGATGGCCGGCGCGAAGACGTCGACGCCGGTCGACCGGACGAAGTCGACCGCCACGTCGAGCGCCTGCTCGTTAGCCGTCTCGTCTTCGCCCATCTCCTCCGTTCGCTTGAAGCCTTCGATCTCGCCTTCGACTGCGGCGCCGTACTTTCGAGCTTCTGCGACGACCTCGATGGTCTGTCGCTTGTTCTCCTCGACAGTAAGTTTCGAGCCGTCGAAAAGGACTGAGTTCCAGCCCTTCTCGAGACACTCGCTTATGACGGCGCGCTCGGGGCAGTGGTCGAGATGTAGGGCCACGGGCACCGTTATGGGGCGGGTCATCTCGCGCCACATGGCGAACAGGACGTCGGCCCCAACCGATTTCACCGTCTTGACAGACGTCTGAACGATCAGCGGAGAGCGGGATGCCTCGGCGGCTGCAAGAACCGCTTCCATGGTCAGGTCATTTACGACATTGATCGCGGCAACGCCGTACTTGCCGTGGAATGCATTGTCGACCAGGGTCCTGGTGGATACGACAGGCAAGAAGCCACCTCCAGTCCGTCACGGGTCTCGCCGTGATTCAGGCCGGTCCGGAAGGTCCACCGCGACAGCCGACAGCCGGATGCCCGCGGGGCCGCCTCGCGATCGCCGGGCCGGTCCGCCCGATCGAGGGGCCTTAACCTCAGGACGCTGGAGTCGCGTCTCGCACGCTTTCTCCACCTGCATCCGGTTTGTCCGCTGGGCTGCGGAGCGCGATCCGGGCAAGGAGCGCGTCGACGTCCGGCGGCAAACTGTCAGGCCCGCGTGGGTCTGCGGCTCACCAGACTGGGTGGTATGCGATCAGACTAGTGAGGCTGCTCCTCCTGACAAGGGCCGGCCCACAGGCCGCACCATCCGGTTTCTTCGCTCGCCGTCCGCGCCGGGTAAACTGCCGCTCAGAAGGGAGGCAGGCCCACCGAGACTCAAGTACCGGCGATCGCGTCCGAATACGCAGCGGTCCCCGACTACCCGATTCGGACGCGTGAGGAGCGCCTGCTCCTGCTCCGACCCCTTCTGCGCGAGCGGATCCTCGTACTCGACGGGGCGACGGGCACACTCATCCAGCGTTACGGTCTGTCCGAGGCCGACTTCCGTGGCGTGCGCTTCCGCGACCATCCGTGCGACGTTCGAGGCGACAACGACCTGCTGGTCCTGACGCGGCCCGACGTTGTACGCGCCGTCCACGACGCGTATCTTGCGGCCGGCGCCGACATCATCACCACCGACACGTTCGCCGCCACGCGCATCGCCCAGGCCGACTACGGGCTGGAGGACGTGGCCTACGAGATCCACGTGGAGGCGGCCCGGATCGCCCGCGCAGCAGCAGACGCGGCCGAGGCGCGCGAGCCGGGTCGGCCGCGGTTCGTGGCCGGATCGCTCGGGCCCACCAACAAGACCCTCTCGATCTCGCCGGAGGTCAACGACCCGGCCGCCCGCTCGGTCACGTTCGAGGAGCTTGCGATCGCCTACGGCGAGGCGGCCCGTGGCCTCGTTCTCGGCGGCGTGGACCTGCTCATGGTCGAAACCGCCTTCGACGTGCTCAACGCCAAAGCCGCCATCTACGCGGTTGAGGGCGTCTTCCTGGAGATCGGCTTCCGCGTTCCGCTCTGGATCTCCGGCACGATCACCGACGCTTCCGGGCGGACGCTTTCCGGCCACACCGTCGAGGCTTTCTGGAACGCGATCCGCCACGCCGAGCCGCTGATCGTGGGGCTCAACTGCGCCCTGGGGGCGAAACAGCTGCGCGCCCACGTAGAGGAGCTCTCCGGCCTGGCCGACACGTTCGTGGCCGCTCACCCCAACGCGGGCCTGCCCAACGAGTTCGGCGGCTACGACGAGACGCCCGAGGCGATGGCCGCCGTCGTGGACGGGTTCGCGGAGGCCGGGATCGTCAACATCGTGGGCGGCTGCTGCGGGACGGGGCCGGCCTACGTCGCGGCGCTCTCGGAAGCGGCACGCGGCCTGGCGCCGCGTGCCGTTCCCGAACGTCCTTCGGCTCTCCGTCTGGCCGGCCTGGAAGCGCTGAACGTCGGCGCGGGAAGCCTCTTCCTCAACGTCGGCGAACGGACGAACGTTGCCGGTTCGCGCGCCTTCGCCCGCCGGATCGTCGGTGGCGACTTCGACGGCGCCCTCGAGATCGCACAACGCCAGGTCGACGCCGGGGCGCAGGCGATCGACGTCAACATGGACGAGGCGCTGCTCGATTCGGAAGCGGCCATGACCCGCTTCCTCAGCCTTGTCGCCTCGGAGCCCGCGATAGCGCGCTTGCCGATCGTGGTCGACTCGTCCAAGTGGTCCGTCATCGAGGCCGGGCTGCGCTGCATCGGCGGCAAGCCGATCGTGAATTCGATCTCGCTCAAGGAAGGCGAGGAGCAGTTCCTGCGCCAGGCGCGCCTGGCGCGCCGCTACGGCGCGGCCGTGATAGTCATGGCTTTCGACGAGCAGGGTCAGGCCGACACTGTCGATCGCAAGGTGGCTGTCTGCACTCGGGCATACCGGCTCCTGACCGAGCAGGCCGGCTTCCCTGCCGACGAGATCGTCTTCGATCCGAATGTCTTCGCCATCGGCACCGGGATCGAGGAGCATGCTGGCTACGCCGTCGCATACATCGAGGCGGTACGGCGTATCAAGGCCGAACTGCCGGGGGTACGGATAAGCGGCGGCGTGAGCAACGTCTCGTTCGCCTTCCGCGGCAATGACCCCATCCGCGAGGCGATACACGCCGTATTCCTGTACTACGCCGTCGCTGCCGGCATGGACATGGGAATTGTCAACCCGGGACAGCTGGCCATCTACTCCGAGATCCCCGCCGAGCTGTTGGCGCGGGTGGAGGACCTGGTCCTGAATCGTCGTCCGGACGCAACCGAGCGGATGCTCGAGATCGCGGCCACGTACTCGGGCGGGGGCGCCGCGGCTCGGGTGGGAGTTGACTTGGCCTGGCGCGAGTGGCCGGTCGTCGATCGGCTGCGGCACGCCCTGATCGAGGGCATCGATACGTGGGTCGTCGAGGACGCCGAGGAGGCCCGGCTGGCCGCCGCCCATCCGATCGATGTCATCGAGGGTCCGCTGATGGCCGGCATGAACGCGGTCGGTGATCTCTTCGGCGCGGGCAAGATGTTCCTGCCTCAGGTAGTCAAGAGCGCCCGCGTCATGAAGAAGGCGGTTGCGCACCTGGTGCCGTACCTGGAGGCCGAGAAGGCTGCCAGGGGCGACCTGAGACCGCGCGGGAAGATCCTCATGGCCACGGTCAAGGGCGACGTCCACGACATTGGCAAGAACATCGTCGGCGTAGTGCTGCAGTGCAACAACTACGAGGTCGTTGACCTCGGGGTCATGGTGCCGGCCGCCCGCATCCTGGAAGAAGCACGCGCCCAGAACGTGGACGTGGTCGGCCTCTCGGGGCTGATCACTCCCTCCCTGGAGGAGATGGCTCACGTCGCCGGGGAGCTGGAGCGCGAGGGGTTCCGGGTTCCTCTGCTCATCGGCGGCGCCACGACCTCGCGAGCCCACACGGCGGTCAAGGTCGCGCCACGCTACTCGGCGCCGGTCGTGCACGTCGCCGACGCATCGCGGGCCGTGGGAGTCGTCTCGGAGTTGCTGGGCGACGGGGTGGCGGCATACGCGGCCGGGGTGCGCGAGGATCAGGAGCGCATTCGCGTTGATCGCGCAGGTCGCCGCGAGCGCGTGGCCAAGGTCTCCGTAGAGGCAGCGCGAGCCAACAGGACGCCGGTCGCCTTCCGCGTGAGCGCTCCGCGACCGGGCTCCCTGGGCGTGCGCGCCTTCGATGACTATCCGCTGGCCGAGCTGGTCGATCGAATCGATTGGACGCCCTTTTTCCACGCCTGGGAGCTGAAGGGTTCGTTTCCCTCCATCCTCGAGGCACCACTGGTCGGACCATCCGCCCGAACCCTGTACGACGATGGCCGGCAGCTGCTCGACAGGATCTGCCGGGAGCGCTTGCTGCATGCTCGGGCAGTGGTCGGTTTCTGGCCCGCCAACTCGGTCGGCGACGACATCGAACTGTACGCCGACGACCGTCGGTCTCAGGTTCTCGCAGTCGTACACACGCTGCGCCAGCAGATGGAGAAGCCGCCGGGTCGGCCGAACGTGGCTCTGGCCGATTTCGTCGCGCCCCAGGCGAGCGGCGTCGCCGATTACCTAGGCGGGTTTGCCGTGACGGCGGGCGCAGGTTCGGCAGAGCTGGTCGCGGGCCTCGAGGCCGCCCACGACGACTACGGCGCCATCATGGTCAAGGCGCTGGCCGACCGTCTGGCCGAGGCCCTGGCGGAGCGGATGCACGAACTCGTGCGCCGCGAATTGTGGGGATACGCCCCCAGCGAAGCGCTGGATAACGCTCAGATGATCCGCGAGGAGTATCAAGGCATCAGACCGGCGCCGGGATACCCGGCGTGCCCGGACCACACGGAAAAGGCGACCCTCTTCGCGCTGCTCGACGCCGAGGCGCGCGTGGGGATAAGCCTCACCGAGTCGTTCGCGATGCTCCCGCCGGCGTCGGTCTCCGGCTACTACTTCTGGCGCCCCGAATCGCACTACTTCGGCGTCGGCCGGATCGGCCGCGACCAGCTCGCGGACTACGCCCGCCGCAAGGGCTGGTCCCTCCGCGATGCGGCCCGCTGGCTCGCTCCCAACCTCGACGACGAGTAGCGCCGGACTCGGCAGCGTCCGCGACGGCCACCCAAGACCGGCGCCACCCCACGCTTCGACCATGACTCCGAACCGGCTCGCGGGCATCGGCTTCCGGGTCGAGTAACTCCAAGGCAGGCCAGAGACCAGCGCAGGCAGGACTACCCGACCGAACGCGCGCCGGCCGGTCGGCTCTCCCTTGCGCCGCTAGACTCAACGGTGACAGCAGCGGAGGTCGATGTTGAGCGACGGACACGTGGCGGATCGAACCATGGCGACCGACGAGGGGCCCGGTGGCGCAGACGTCGACGCAGTCGTCGTCCTTGACTTCGGCAGCCAATACAGCCGCCTCATAACCCGCCGCGTGCGCGATTTCAACGTCTACTCGGAGTTGCTTCCCTTCGACACTCCATGGAGTGAGATCGCAGCCCGCAAGCCCAAGGCCGTAATCCTGTCCGGCGGGCCGGCCAGCGTCTACGAGGAAGGCTCGCCCCACCCCGACCCCGCGCTCTGGAGCGGCGGCGTTCCAATCCTCGGCATCTGCTACGGCCTGCATCTCATGGCCGAGGCCCTCGGCGGCGAGGTCGTGCCGTTCGAACGCAAGGAGTTCGGGCCCGCACTCGTATCGGTGATCGCCCAGGACGGTCTCTTCGCCGGACTCGAGCCTGAGCAGTCTGTCTGGATGAGCCATGGCGATTCGATCGAGCGCCTTCCCGAGGGCTTTCGGCCGGTGGCTCGAACCGATTCCACGCCGTATGCCGCCGTCGCCGACCCTACCCGTGGCATGTACGGCATCCAGTTTCATCCTGAGGTCGTCCACACCAGACACGGCCGCGAGATACTGCGCAACTTCATTGTCGATATTGCGGGTGCCCGCCAGAACTGGACCCCGGCCAACTTCATAGCCTCCAATGTGGAGGCCATCCGCCATCGCGTCGAAGAACACAGCCGAGCCACGGGCACCGACGGCAAGGTCTTGTGCGCCCTCTCCGGCGGAGTGGACTCGGCCGTGGCCGCCACCCTCGTTCATCGCGCCATCGGCGATCGCCTGATCTGCGTCCACGTCGACAACGGGCTGATGCGTAAGAACGAGACCGAATTACTGGAGAAGGCCTTCGAGCAGCTCGGTGTGCGCGTCATCATCGTCAACGCCCGCGAACGGTTCCTGCGCAAGCTCGAAGGCGTCATCGACCCCGAGAAGAAGCGGCACATCATCGGCAACGAGTTCATCCGCGTCTTCGAGGAGGAGGCGGCCAAGCTCGGCGAGATCGCTTTCTTGACCCAGGGCACGCTCTACCCCGATGTCATCGAATCGGCCACTTCCATCAAAGAAAAGGCGGCCGCCAAGATCAAGACCCACCACAACGTCGGCGGCCTGCCGGAGAACCTCAGCTTCCAGCTGATAGAGCCGTTGCGCTACCTCTTCAAGGATGAGGTTCGGGCCGTCGGTGCCGAATTGGGTCTGCCGGACTCGATGATCCAGCGTCAGCCCTTCCCCGGCCCTGGCCTGGCCGTCCGGATCATCGGCGAGGTCACGGCCGAACGGCTCGACACCCTCCGCGAGGCGGACTGGATCGTCCTCGACGAGATCGAGGCCGCAGGCCTGTACCACAGCGTCTGGCAATCCTTCGCCATCCTCACGCCGGTCCGTTCGGTCGGCGTCATGGGTGACGGCCGAACCTACGCGAACCTCGTCGCCATCCGCGCAGTAACGTCGGAGGACGCGATGACCGCCGATTGGGCAAAGATCCCTTATGACGTTCTGGGTCGGATCAGCTCGCGGATCGTCAATGAGGTGCCGGGCGTGAACCGCGTCGTATACGACATCAGCTCCAAGCCGCCCGCTACGATCGAGTGGGAGTAGGGAGTTCCTTGCGCAGGATCCAGGGGGCGACGGCCGTTTTCCTGGAGTGGCTGTGCCTTCCGTTGAGCGTCGTTTCGAGCCTCATCAAGTCACAGTTCATGGGCCCTACCCACCGGGAAGGCGCACGACCGCCAACGACCGTTTTCGGAATCGCCGGCGTCATCTTCCTGTGGCTTGTCATCGGAACTTCGCTGCTGACGACGGTGCCAGTCCTGAGGGCGACATACGCCACCGATCCGAGCCGCCCGCTATACCTGGCGGGGGCCATCCTGGCCATCGGGGCGCTGGTGCTGTTTCTCGCCGATCCCCGTCGCGCTCACGGAGTCCTGCTGCCGTCCGGAGCTCTGTTCATCGCCGATGGGTGGCTGATGGCGGGGGCCGCAAAGGACCCACCGGCCTGGGAGGGTACCGACGGATCGGCCCCAGCTGGCGAATTCGAGCGTGGACCGGAGGTTCAGGATCGTGCGGA
>Ga0066793_10000897_pt1 | contig 12706 bp, 13 predicted proteins | sample PersoiDNA2013189_FD_83876 | JGI IMG/M metagenome (GOLD analysis project Ga0066793, IMG submission 83876) | Permafrost soil microbial communities from the Arctic, to analyse light accelerated degradation of dissolved organic matter (DOM) -... | ecosystem: Environmental > Terrestrial > Soil >...
CCATTACATAAAATTGTAAAATAATTTTCTTCATGGCCGGTGTCCGCACCGGCCATATTTTTCGATCATTTTTTATCAACTGAAGCAATATATTGTATCGATCTTCCCGCCCTCGTTGGTCTTCCCCAGCCGAGCCGTTGTTCGGTCTTGTGACCAACAACCGAAGCCAAGCACCAGCGTGCCCATTCCATAAGTTTTGTATTTTTATTTATGGCAATAAATTTTTCCGTCCCGGCAAATATTTTTTTGTAAGCCATTTTCTCACCGGTATGTCATACAGTTTTAAAAACACATAAGAAAGTGTAATAACGCATACCAATAACAGTAAACCAACCGGCCATGCCTGTGCAAATGTTTTATGATTATCTACTACCCACGCGGTAAATATGTAAATGAAAGGATAATGGATGATATAAACAGGATACGATATATCACCCAAAAAACGACAAACATTCGCAACGCCTTTATTATTTATAGAACCGCTTGCGCCAAGGTAAACAACCGTAGGAAAAATGATGATAATACTTAGCGCTTCGTACAAGCCATTTATCCAAAAATGTTCTGTATTGCTGCCACCAACTCTTGGGATAGAAAGAATAATAATCAGTAACAAACTGCACCACACAAAAGTATTGCCCATGTTACCGGGCTTTGTAAGGCGTGACAGCAACATACCTGCAAGAAACGGATAACATAATCTTGTAAACCCTATGCGCAACTGCTCCGGCGTTATGGACCAGCCACCAATTAAATCGCCGCGGCCGCCGGCTACACTATATTGTATCAAAACGGCCGCCGCAATTAAAGTAAGTATTGCGAGTACCATCTTGGACGTTCTTCTTAAAACAAGTGCATACATTATGTTGGCGATGTATTCAAAGAAAAGCGTCCATGCAGGACCGTCCAGCGGATGCATTTCGCCCCAGCCGCGAATGTCAAGCGATAGCGGAACCGGTACTAATGTATAACCGATAAGCATCACTAATATCAGCTTCCACACAGGAGTGGTTCCAATGGGCGGGAACACAATAGTTGAGGCGCTGAAATAAAAACAAATCGCACCGATGGTCATACCAATAATAATCATCGGGTGCAAACGAATAAGCCTGCGTTTAAAAAAATCTTTTATGCTCATTTTGTTCCACCTGTCATCATAGGCATGCGCAATTACAAAACCTGATAACAGGAAGAAAAAATCAACGGCGAGGTAACCATGATTGATATACATTTTAGTAGCATCGCCGCCGGCAAAAGGTTCCATTATATGCATGCAGATAACCATAATAGCAGCTACACCACGCAGCCCGTCGAGAATTTTATAATGGCTTTTGGAATCGGAGAAAACAGAGCTTACTGTGTTTGTATTCATATGCAGTCGTTCACTGCAATATACATGTTGCAGGCGTTTTGCAAAAAATGATTTTCTTCCGTCCTCGTTGATGTTCCCCAGTGCCAGCGTAGTGCCGTTGTCAGAGCCGTTGTTGGTCTTGTGACCAACAACCGAAGCCAGGCAACAGCATAGCCATTCCCAAAGTTTTGTATTTTCACTTATGCTTTTAAAAATGTTTATGCTTCGTATCATTTCAACAATATTTTTATTTACTGTTTTTTCTTTTTACTGTAGTGCACAAAAAAATACTGCACAAAAAAATTTTGCAGTGATCGCCTATTATGCAGGAAGAACAAGTATGATAGATAGTTTTGAAGTGGAAAAATTAACGCATATTATTTTTAGCTTTTGTCATTTAAAAGGAGACTCCCTTTGGGTGAGCAATGCCCGTGACAGCGCTACCATCCAGCGCATGGTAGAACTGAAGAAAAGAAATCCGCAGTTAAAAATAATCTTATCGTTGGGTGGCTGGGGAGGTTGCCAAACCTGCTCTCCTGTTTTCTCTACCAAAAAGGGACGAAGAATATTTGCGAGGTCAGTAAAAGAATTAAGCAAATATTTCGGCACAGATGGAATTGATCTCGATTGGGAATACCCGGTGATCTCAGGATTTCCGGGCCATCCTTATAAGGCGGAAGATAAACCCAATTTTACTGCACTGGTAAAAAAGCTAAGGCAGAAACTCGGCAAAAAGATGGAGATCAGCTTTGCAGCCGGAGGCTTTACTTCTTTTATAGATTCTGCAATTGACTGGAAAAATGTAATGCCAAAAATAGATCGTGTAAACCTGATGAGCTACGACCTGGTGTCGGGCTCCAGCACAGTTTCAGGGCATCATACTCCTCTCTATTCTACAGCTAAACAGGTTCAGTCAGTTGATAATGGCGTAAAAAAATTAATTGCAGCGGGTGTATCACCCGGTAAGATCGTAATAGGTGCTGCTTTTTATACAAGGCTCTTTGAAGTAACAGATACCACTACCAACGGGTTATATGTGCCGGCAAAATTTTATCATGGATTATCGTTTAGCCACTTTGCAGATTCAATAAATGCTGCCAATGGATTTATAGAATATTGGGACTCTCTTGCAAAAGCTCCTTATGCATTTAATATCCAGCGAAAATTAATGGCAACCTATGATGATACAAGGTCGATAAAATTAAAAACCAGGTATGCATTAAAAAATAAATTAAACGGCATCATGTTCTGGCAACTTGCAGAGGATAACTTAACCGAGGGTTTATTAAATGCCATTGATGCAGCAAAGAAGGAAGAAGAGAAATAATTTAAACTGTATAAAGCCTACCAACGAAAGTACCCCCAATAAAATGAGTGATGAAAATCTTGCGCTGTACATTGCAGCAAAATTCTATTAAGAATATTAAAGAGGAATTTTAAGTAGTGAGAAACTTTGCCAATCGCTGAAGTAAGTCTTTATGTAATTGGAAAGGTATTTTTCCAATAGTGCCTGAAATATTTTGAGAAGAAACTACAGCCAGAAAAAATATTCTTATCAAAGAAGTTTTGTGCAATCCCGTTTGATGGAAATCAATATCATCCTCATTTAATATTTCATCAAGGTCTTTTATGTACTGATTAATTTGTGTAGAGATCCCGCAAACTAAAAAATCATTGTACTTAGGAAGCTGTCTTAAAATCAAAGCAGGTCTTAATTTAGACCCACCACCAGATTGTGGCAAATCAACTAAAACTATATTACCTTCTTTCATTCTTGTATTCAGGATTGGGTTCTTTAACTACAGATTGGTCGTATTCAGGTTCATCAACTGAATATGCTTTGGATAAACCTTGCATTGAGAGATCATAAAATTCATTATTAGTATCTTCTTCATCAATCAAAATAAGAAGCTTTACTTTTTTATTTTTTATAGCAGGTATGTCATCCAAAATAATATGACCATTCTCATCAAATGCAGCTGAAGTTTCAATGGCTTTCATAAAAATTCTTTCAATGAAATTACAAATTATAGTTCAGTCACACAACCATGAAAGAACATTGCAGCATAAATTCTTTAAAGAAATACTTACCCACATGCAAAATGCAGAGGAAGTACATTTAACAGGCACCGGTACCAGCCAGGAGCAGCTAATGGATTTATGCTTTTTGCAAGTGTATCATTAATAAAATCCGCAGCATGTTTATTATCAGGGAATACAAGTTTGCACCTTAACTTTATCTGATTCTTAAACAACTTTTTAATTTTAATCATTAGCAAAAAATAATATTGTGCTATCAATTAATTTCAACCCATTCCCATTAATTGAAACGGGCAGGCTTACATTAAGGCAGGTTCAACAAAGTGATGTGAACGGGATCTTCTTTCTTCGCTCAGATAAAAAAGTATTGAAATATTTAGACAGGGAACCTGCAGCCACCATAGAAGAAGCAGCATTATGGATCCAAAAAATAAATGACCTGGAAAAAAATAACAATGCAGTTACATGGGCAATCACACTCAAACCAGATCTGACATTAATAGGCACCATTTGCTTCTGGAATATAACAAAAGAACACTACAGAGCTGAGATTGGTTATGCGCTGAATCCCGATCATCAAAGCAAAGGAATAATGCAGGAAGCCATGACAGCTGTTTTGGATTATGGATTTAAAATAATGAAACTGCATTCCATAGAAGCTAATGTAAACCCAAATAATTTATCTTCTATAAAGCTTTTGGAGCGAAACAATTTTATAAGAGAAGGATATTTTAAAGAGAATTATTTTTTCAATGGCAAATTTTCTGATTCAGCTATTTACTCATTGATCAGCCCGGAATAAAATAAAGCGATTAAAAAATAAATTCAGAATTTGTTCTGCCCTGGTTTATGTTTCCACGAAATTTTATAAATAAAAGAGGCTCCAAAATTAATTTTCTTTCAAGTGACCAATGCGCATTGCGTAATTGCCAGCCTTCAGATACAGCAGTTACAGCCATTAAAAGATTGTCGATCTTAAAGTAATGAAAGAATAATCAGAATTTAAAAAATACGCCTCCATGAAGAATATATTTTCCATAACCTGCTTCAACAAAAAATCCTGCGTTTTTTGATAGCTTAAATTTAGCTCCAAGCCCCACCTGGTAAGCAAGGTCAGTCGGTTGAGGTCCGCCTAAATTAATTTTATTCCCTGATGCATCAATATAATTCTGTGTCCAGGTATTGATGCCAATTGCAGTTCTTATATAAGGACTAACTTTTGAAGTATTGACAGGCATGTAACGAACAATATTAAGCATGAACGCCCAATTATCTAATGAGCCTTTTAATGCAGAAGTATAAGGATTGTTATAACCATAATACGGCACACTTACTTCACCATGTGTAATCATTACTCCTATGCTCATATTGCGACTGAACTGATAATCTAATGCGCCTGTTACCGGACCAGTTTGTGTTATATTGCCCTTGTAGTAATTATAAAAATTTGTAAGCTGGTCTTTATCCTGATTAGGAAATCCGTAACCAATTGAGAGGTTAACGGAGGGTTCAAATTTGGGCAGGTTTTGTTGCTGAGATCTATTTCTCTGTTGAGGTCTTTGATACCTGCGTCCATAACCAGGTCCTACACGCATTATCACTTGTGCATCAGAAATGGAAACGGAAAAAAGAGTTACAATAAAAATGGTGAGGTACTTATTCATAAAAGTTATTTTGAAATAAGATGGATATGGTTACACTCAGTTTAAAAAATCTCTCCTAAAAATTTGTTAATAAAAAATTTTCCACCCTTGGTTGGTGTTCAATAAGGCAATGTGTGTAAACTGCCCCAACAACCAAAGCAAAATTGGTGGCACAATACAATTGTTGGTGAGCACCAGCACAAAACCAATACACAGAACAACAATGGCGAAAGAATACAGGGCAGGAAAGTTTGGAATGGATTACTGAAGGATACTAAATAATTTGATGAACTAAATTTATTTAAACTATAAAAAAAATGCCCTCTTTAATTAAGGGCATTTTATAATTTAAGTGAACAATAAATATTATTGCTGCGGCACAGGATTTCCTTCGGCATCTAATTCCACAATATCATATCCTAATCTTTGCAGGCCCGGTAATATTCTTTCTTTATCTCCAACCAAAACAATATTCATCTTATTAATATCAATATATTTTTTTATCAATGCATTGGCATCATTAGCTGTAAATGAATTTAATATTTTGGTTTGCTGATTAACGTAATCAGGCGGAAGATTGTAACGTAATATTCTGCCAACAAACGCCGCTTTTTGCACACCTGTCTCATAATTGCGGGCATCACTTTGCCCGATGGATTTCTTCATGAATTGTATCTCTTCTGCCGAAGGGCCTGACTGGTTGTACAGTTTTATTTCACGTATCACTTCTGACAAAGCGCTGTCTGTTGACATGGCTCTGATGCTGCTGCTGAAGGTATATGCCCCTGAATATTTATCGCCGGCAAAACCTCCTCTTGCACCATACGTCCAGCCTTTATCCTCACGAAGGTTAATATTTAAACGGCTGTTAAAGCCTTCACCAAGGTTATAGTTTGCCAAACGGGCACGGTAATAATCGCCGGTAGCGTCATACCTTAAACCCGTGGGATAGCCAACCCTGAACTCAGTTTGCGCAGCCTTGGGAATATCAACAATGTAAATTCTTATTTTTTGTGCAGGTGCCATATTATATGCCACCACAGGTAATGTAATATCTTTTTTAGGTAACTGGTTAAGAAAAGAAAGCTTTGGCAATACCTGGTTTTCTTTTACATCGCCAACCACAACAACCTGTCCGTCCTGTGACGAGATATAATTATCATAAAATTCCTGGATATCTTTAAACTTAATGTTCTTTAATGTTTCCTCAGTTCCATTATCAGGAACTCCCAAAATGCTGTTGCTTCCATAATTCACTTTAGCATAAACAATATCTGCAACTGTTGATGGCTGGCTTTTTGAATTGCGTATGCTCTCATTCAGTTGCCGCTTTAAGCGATTGAAAGTTTCTTCTTTAAACTCCGGACGCAACATTCTTTCTTTTAAAAGATCTAAAGTTTTATCAAGATTTTTTGTGAGCGACTGAACTGTGAAAACAATTGCATCATCAGTATTGTTTACATTGATTGAGCTTCCTAATTTTTGTAATGCAAGACTTATCTCTTCGCTGGTTTTATCTTTAGTATCCTCATTCATCATGGCAGCAAAAAGATTTGCCTGTCCTGCTTTGGAAAGATTATTTTGTTCTGCTGCAAGCCTTCCTCCTTTTAATGAAATGCTTAGCGTTACCGCAGGTATCTCATTATTTTCAACACCTATTACCTGCATACCGTTTGGCAAACTCTTTTTCCAAAAAGCCGGAACTTTTACAACAGGATTTGGCCCTGATGGCGGAAAAATGGTGCGGTTAAAATTATCTTTTGGTTTTTTGTAAGACAATCCTTCATACCCATAATGAGGCCGTTTATAATTGGTAGTATCTACAACATAATTATCCGGTGCAGCTTTAAGATCTTCCTTTCCCTTTGGCACTACGCTTTCAATTACCGCAGGCTTGTTTTTTATGTATTGATTATACACTCTCATTACATCCTGCTTTGTAACACTCTTATACATATTGAGCAATTTGCCAGTCATATTGGGGTTGCCGGTAAAGGTTTGATAAGCTGCCAGCTGCGCCACCTTACCATCTACAGAAGCAAGCCTGTTGATCGTTTGGCTTTCATAACTGTTTTTAAATTTCTCCAGGTCATCATCTGTAACACCTCGTTTTTCAAATTCGGTCAAAGCATTTTTCAACTCCGTTTGCATTTCTGCAAGATTATGATCGGGATATGGTGTAACAGAAAATACAAATTCACCGGTAAGTTCGTTCAGGCTGCTGAAGGCGCTTGCCTGTAAAGCTTTTTGAGGTTTGATAAGCAATTGGTAAAGCACTGAAGTACGGTTTCCTCCGCCACCACCACGTCCTCCGCCACGGCCACTGCCACCTCCACCAAGTATTTGGGAAAGACATGCTAAAGCAGCCATATCCTGGTGATATTCCGCAACTGTTGGATAAACAATACGCAATTGCGGAAGCTTGGCATAATTATCTACATAGCTTACATACCTGTCGCTGGTAAACTTTACCGGCGGGAGTTTAACAGGAGTAACTTCCGGCCCACGTGGTATTGATCCAAAATATTTCTCAACCATTTTAATTACATCTTTTGTATTTACATCCCCGCCAATAGTTAGTGTAGCATTATTGGGACCATACCAGCGAAGTAAATAGTTTTTAAGATCGTTCACATTTACCCGGTTCAGATCTTCTACATAACCAATGGTCAACCATGAATATGGATGCCCGTAAGGATATAATGCTTTTGAGGCAACTTCACCTGCAAGTCCATAAGGCCTGTTATCATAATTCTGACCTCTTTCATTTTTTACTGTGGCTCTTTGTATTTCAAATTTTGGTTGTGTGACTGCATTGTATAAAAATCCCATGCGATCAGCTTCAAGCCAAAGCATTTTTTCCAGTTGGTTGTTTGGCACTGTTTCAAAATAATTGGTGCGGTCGAGGTTGGTGCTTCCATTCAGTGTTCCTCCGGATTCTGTTACAATTTTAAAATGTTCTTTATCGGCCACATGCTCTGAGCCTTCAAACATCATGTGTTCAAAAAAGTGCGCAAACCCGCTCTTGCCAATTTCTTCTCTTGCTGAGCCTACATGATAGGTAACATCCACATGCACTATCGGGTCTGAATGATCTTCGTGAACAATAATCGTAAGCCCATTTGGCAATACATATTTTTCATAAGGAATTACAATTTCATTTCCCCTCTTTGTAACTTTTTCTACAAGCTTAGCCTGGGAAAACAGTAAACCCGGAATGCCCAACAGTATTAGCACGGGTAACAATAATTTTTTTCTCATATACTTAATTTAATTTATGCAGATATGCAATTTAAGAGATAACCAATAGTTTTTATAAAAAACTTAGGATACAAATGAGAATAAATCCATCGGTTTATTAAACTCTGGAATTTAAATTAGTTTAAATAAGAAATTTTTAAAAATGAGATTTTTGTTTCCCATGTTGCAGACCGCCGTGGCCGGTGTACCACCGGCCACTCTTAGTAATTAATTCAAGTTGTTAGTTGTAAAATGTACTAACTCCATGCTTCAGCATGGAGAAAAAAACCGAAATAAGAATGGCTTCAGCCATGACTTGAGGGCTAAAGCCCTTTAATCATTTAAGATGTTGCCCTACGATAAATCGTAGGGTTAAAAAAAAATATAAAACTGGCAACTTAGGTTAATTAGTTACTTCTTAAATGAGAGATTCTTTTTATTTTTTCTTTATTAAAAAAATTGTTCGAACTTTTCAGCATGAAAACATATATAGTTGAATTTATCGGAACCTTTTTTTTGATATTAGGCGCTGCCATGTATGGCGCTGTTGGCGCATCGCTTGCGTTAATGGTTATGATATATGCAGGCGGACATATTTCAGGAGCACATTATAACCCGGCTTTAACATTAGCTGCGCTAATTCGTGGTAAGGCAACTTTAAAAGAAGCAGTTCCATATTGGATAGCACAGTTTGTTGCAGCCATTGCTGCTGCCTTAGTTGTGTTATATATTTTTAAAATAGAAGGAGCTGGCAATTGTATAATACCAGAAGACGGAATGCTTAAAGCTGTAGCGGCAGAAGTTTTGGGAACCTTTGCATTGGCTTATGTTTTTTTAAATGTAGCAACAACAACAGGAACAAAAGGAAATAGCTTTTACGGAATTGCAATTGCAGGAACTGTATTGGCTATGGCATGGATAGTAGGAAGCTTTTCCGGAGGGGCTTTTAACCCTGCGGTTGCTGTAGGATTATGTATTCAAAAAACATTTTGCTGGGCGCAGATATGGATCTATATAGTAGCATGCTTTGGTGGCGGCGCATTGGCAGCAATAGTATTTAATTACATCAATCAAGATGATAAACCAACTCCACCAATACCAGATGCCGGAGAATAGTAAAATAATTTTATCTTATTGTTCTAATTTGCCTTTATGATATTAGTTACCGGAGGCTCGGGGCTTGTGGGCTCAGAATTAATTTCTCAATTACTTGCACTGGGAAATAAAATAAAAGCAATCTACAACAGCACACGGCTTACAATCAGTCATCAAGATCTAATCCCGGTAAAGTGTGATATTCTCGATACTGCTGCATTGGAAGAAGCAATGCAGGGAGTAACCCAGCTCTATCATTGTGCAGCAATGGTGTCATTCAGCGCAAAAAATAAAGATCAATTATTAAAAATAAATATTGAAGGAACAGCAAATGTTGTTAATGCAGCATTGGATGCAGGTGTAACAAAAATGGTTCATGTAAGCTCTGTATCTGCTTTAGGCAGAATAAGAGAAAATGAAACTGTTACAGAAGAAATGAACTGGACTGAAGAAAGCAGTAACAGCGTATACGGTAAATCAAAATATTTAGGAGAGATGGAAGTGTGGCGTGGAATAGGAGAAGGATTGCAGGCAGTAATTGTAAATCCATCTCTTATACTTGGCAGCGGCGATTGGAATAAAGGATCCTCAGAAATTTTCAGATCAGTATACAATGAATTTCCATGGTACACAGAAGGTGTTACCGGTGTTATAGATGTGAAAGATGTTGCACGGGCAATGATCCTGTTAATGAATAGTGAAATAAACAAACAGCGGTTTATTTTAAATGCTGAAAATTTATCTTACAAAGAAGTGTTCACAAACATTGCGAAGTGTTTTGGAAAAAAACCGCCGCACAAAAAAGTAACACCATTTATTGCAGCAATAGTCTGGAGGCTGGAAGCAATTAAATCAATGTTTACAGGAAAAGATGCTTTGGTTACAAAAGAAACTGCACGTACAGCTTTGGCTAAAGTTTATTTTGACAACAATAAAATTTTAAAAGCATTACCGGGCTTTCAGTTCACACCAATTAACGAAACCATTAAAAATATCTGTGCAACTTTAAAGCAAATAAATCATCTATAAGAACAATAGCCGCATAACTAAATTACATGAAGCGAATCTTTTTACTTTTTACTTTTTTCTTTTTTGCAACCTATGTCTTTTCACAGGCAACTCATTATACCATTACAGGTAAGGTTATTGATAAGAATACCAGGTTGCCATTGCAGGCAGCATCTGTATTTGCACAAAACACAACGTTTGGTATGGCAACAGATGCTGAAGGAAATTTTAAATTAAAATTGCCAAACGGCGGATATGAACTGATAGTAACTTTTACAGGATATGAAACCGAAACCTTGCGAATCAGCAATGCAACTGCTGATGATAAAGATTTAGTAATTGAAGTAAAGCCAAAAGAAAAATTTTTGCAGGAAGTTTCCATTGTTGCATCAAATGAAGTAAAAGATGGATGGCAGAAGTATGGGCAATTCTTTACTGAAAATTTTATTGGCAAAAGCGAATTCAGTCAGCAAACATTTATCAAAAATCCGGAGGTTTTAAAATTTTACTTCAGCAAAAAAAGAAATCGCTTAAAAGTTTTAGCATCAGAGCCATTAATGGTAGAGAACTTTGCATTGGGATACAACATAAAATTTGCAATAGATTCTTTTACTTACGAATACGATAATAACACAGCCCAGTTTATAGGCTATCCATTATTTGAAGAAATGCAGGGCACTGCTGAAAAGGGAGCTATTTGGCAACAGAACAGAAATAAAGCATACAAGGGTTCTTTATTGCATTTCATGCGCAGTCTTTACAACAAAACTTTAGCTGATGAAGGATTTGAAGTGCAGTTTCTTGTAAAAAATAATGATGAAGAAATGACCATCCCATTAAAAAATCCTTACCCCGCTTTGAATTATACAAGAGATGATAGCACTAATACAGTTGAATTTCACCCTAATCAACCGGACATGATCGTGATATATACTAAAGCAAAACCAGAGCAGGCATATTTTAATTTTGATCCCAAAGCAAAAAAAGATTTCCAGGTTTCTACATTTAGTGTTGCAAAGGGTGAGTCAATAGTAATTGAAGCGAATGGTTACTTTTTTGAACAAACAGATATCACAACAAATGGCTATTGGGGCTTTGAAAAAATTGGTGACATGTTACCGTATGATTATTAATCATAGGTAAGAAACCATTGTTATTTATTTTTTGTTCCTGATAAATTTTTTACTCTTTCCCAAATTTCAGGTAGGCGTTTTATAAATACAAGCTCTTTTCGCTTGCTGTAAAATTCTTCAATCGGTGTTCCCCAATATGTTTTATTACCTTCAATATTTCCTGTAACACCAGCCTGCCCCATTACTACAGCATTATCTCCGATTTTAATAGTTTTATTAACCCCAACCTGTCCCCAAAGCGTAACACCATCGCCAAGTATGGTTGCGCCGGCAATTCCAACCTGTGCTGCTATCAAACAATTTTTCCCCAACACAACTTCATGTCCGATTTGTACCAGGTTATCTAATTTTGATCCCTGTCCGATTTTTGTATCAGCGCTAACACCACGGTCTATCGTGCAATTGGCACCTATCTCAACATCATCCTCAATTACTACCCGCCCGCAGCTTTGCATTTTTTTAAACCAAACGTTCCTGTTTTTCTTTGTATTAAAATAAAATGCGTCGATGCCAATTACTGTACCGGAATGCACAACAACATTATTACCGATAATACAATTATCATAAACACAAACATTGGGATGAATAATGCAATTATTACCAATACTTACGTTATTACCAATAAAAACATTTGGCATTACGACAGTGTCTTTTCCAATAACAGCAGTATCGCTTATCATTTTTTTAGCAGGAACAAATGCATTAAAATATTTTACAATTTTTGAATATGCATCAAAAGGCTCTTCTACAACTAATAAGGTTTTCCCTTCGGGCACTTCGGTTTTTTTATTTATGATAATAAAGCTGGCTGCGCTGTTTAAACATTTACTATAATATTTTGGATGATCAACAAAAACAATATCACCTTCTTCAACAGAATGTATTTCATTAATGCCTGTTGCTTCTGCATTTTCATTACCCAACAGTTCTGCATTAATTAATGAAGCAATCCATTTTATTGAAACAGGAGCAGGAAGTTTCATGTTGTATTTTTTATGCAATCAAAGGTACAGGTTGAAAATTTATGTGTGTTGCCAATTCTTCTTAACAAAAAGATAAAAATAATTTTTGATCAGATGTGTCCGGAAAAATAGATTTTTATTAAAAAGGAAATTGTATTTTTTAACCAACAATCAAAACGCATTCTCCTGATCTTAAAAATATTATTCTTTACAACTCAATGTAGATAAGGCTTTCAG
>Ga0066793_10000898_pt1 | contig 12702 bp, 11 predicted proteins | sample PersoiDNA2013189_FD_83876 | JGI IMG/M metagenome (GOLD analysis project Ga0066793, IMG submission 83876) | Permafrost soil microbial communities from the Arctic, to analyse light accelerated degradation of dissolved organic matter (DOM) -... | ecosystem: Environmental > Terrestrial > Soil >...
GCGCCAGGGAGCGCCAAGGCGGCCGACAGTTCTTCTTCACCCAACGACGTCGCCACAGCCGCCGGTGCATTGGGCGCGCTGGGCAACGCCCTGGGCGGCGGCAAGACAGTTGAACCCGTGGATTTTCGCGCGCTGAAGGCAATGTTGCCGGAGTCGTTGCCCGAAATGCCTCGTTCCAGCGCGTCGGGCGAGAAAAACGAGATGATGGGGATCCGCATATCCACCGCTGAGGCGGACTATCAGGACGGCGCGAGCGGCCGCATTCACGTCAAGATTTCGGATCTCGGCACCTTGACCTCGCTCGCCGGCATGGCCGCTGCGATGGAGCCGAAGCTGGACAAGGAAACCGACACCGGCTACGAAAGGACAACGCTGGTCAACGGGCGGCAGACCCACGAAATCTATGACACACGCTCGCAGCAGGGCGAGATGAAAGTGTTGCTCGATGGTCGGTTCGAGGTCGAGGTCAATGGCAACGGAGTGAAGATGGACGCGATCAAACTGGCGCTGAGCAAGATCGATCTCGGCCGCCTGGAAGCGATGAAAACACAGGGAGTGTCACAGAAATGAACCGTATCCATGCGATGGCGTTGTTTGCGGTGGCCGCCCTTATCGGGGCGAACGCATCCGCGGCGTTAGCCCAAGAGCGGCTGCGAGCGGGGCTGTGGGAAATGACCACGACCAAGGGCGGACAAGTGATCAATACCGGCACGCATTGTTTCACCGCTGAAGACGCTAGAAGCGCCAACGGCGATGCGAAAACCTTGCGTGACACATTGGAGGCGAGCTTCGCGAAGGCAAGCTGCAAGGTCAAGGATATGACAGTCACGGGCAATACGGTCTCCTACGTAGCCGAGTGCGGCAGCGGCGCAGACGCGCACACCCTGTCAGCGGTGGCCAGCTATCGCGGCGACACCGTCGAAAGCCAGATGACAGTCAAACGAGCCACGTTGACGGATACGACGACAAGCAAGGGCCACCGTGTCGGTGCGTGTCCGTAGAAGTGCCGCGTGTCGGGACAGTTTTACCTGATTCTCGAATGAGTTGTTTGCGTTTGCGGATTGTTCCCGAGGCCGCTTGATTTCCGATCGACACCGACAACGGCGTCACTGTCCCACGTCCCGTGGAAGAAGGGTATCAAATGAAAACCAAAATCTTGCGACTGATCATTGCACTTGGGATCGCGTCGTTCGGCGTGGTCTCCATGGCAGCCGAGCCGATGGGTTCAGCGCAGACCATGGTCCATGGGAAGTTCACTTTGCCAATATATCCCGGATCGACACTTGCAGAAAAACCAGGACTCGGCGTCAGCGGCGCGACATCCTATTTGTATTACTCGACCGACAATCTGGATGTCGTCTACGCCTGGTACAAGGCGAAACTCCCCGGCGGCCAGGAGCGCATGAAAATGCCTGGGCAAGCTGTGTCGTACGCGGTACCCGGCAGCGAGTATGTGAACGTGATGGTCGTGATCAACAAAAAGGGTGGAACCGATATCGCGTTGTCGCCGTGATTTGCTGCACTGATGTGTGCCGCCCACGACCCTATTCTGTCTTACAGGTGGAAGTTAGTGAGAACGTAATATGAAACGAATCGCCCTCGCTTACTTCGGCATTGTGATCCTGGCGGCCATTGCGATCGACGCCGCCAGCCAGCAATCGGCCGCAAGATCAGCGAAGGCCGGTGGCGCGGGCGACTCAACGCCAGGTGTGCTGTTGCGAGGGAAACCCAGGTACGGCATTTTTGGCTTTGGCTCGCTGATTAACGATCCCGGTCAAGAGCTCACCAAGGCCACCGTCAGCCGCCAGGACTTGGAAACCCTCTTTGCCGTTGAATATGGCCGTTCCAGCAACACGCGCGGCGGCGCTCCAACATTGGTCCCGGTAAAGACGGGCGGAGCGAAAGTGAAGGCCACCGTTTTCGTGCTGAAAGATTCGATTTCAGAACAAGAAGCGGAGGATATTCTCTACCGGCGCGAACTTCACCAGGTAGGTAGCGGTCGCACCTATGATCCGTCAGCCAAGCCAGGGAAAAACAGCATAGTGGTTGCAGCGTGGCCAAACCTCATCGGGCTGGAGAAAATTTTCTACACGGACTTCGGCGATTCCGGAAAGCTCACGAACCCGACGCCTGCGTTGCTCGCCAAGTTGGCGGTCGACAGCGCTCGCAATCGTGAAGTGCCCGAGGGGAACGACGGCATCAGCTATCTGATGAACGCCAAAAAAGCGGGCATCGTCACTCCCCTTTCCGCCGATTACGAAAAAGAGATCCTGAGACTTACCGGCACGGCCAGCCTGGGACAGGCGCTGGCGAACATTGGAGGAAGGTAGCGAATGAAAAACAAAGTAATGCAACTCGTAGTCTTGCTGGTCATCGGATCGTCTTGCATCGTTTCCATGGCGGCCGGGCCCGCAGACGCATCGCAGACCATGGTGCCCGGGAAGTTCCCTTTGCTCGTTTATCCGGGATCGACACTTGCAGAAAAGCCAGGACTTGGCGTCAGCGGCGCGACGTCCTACTTGTATTACACGACCGACAGTTTGGATGTTGTCTACGCCTGGTACAAAGGCAAGGTTCCCGGCGGCCAGGAGCGCATTAAAGTGCCCGGGAAAATCGTGTCGTACGCGGTCCCCGGCAGTGCGTACGTGAACGTGATGCTCGTGATCAGCAAGAAGGGCGGAACCGACGTCTCGCTGTCGCCCTAAGTTTTGCGCGGCGCGGGAAGAGCCCTGAAGATCGTGGCCCGCAAGGAAACAACGGTGCAACCAGCAGCCAAAGAACAAGTTGCATTGCGGCGTATGCTGCGCGGTCACTTCTTGCAATCGCTCGTTCTCATTGCCGGCGTGCTGTGGCTCGGCATGCAAAGCCAGCTCGCGCGAGGCGCGGAAACGGTTCATTTCCGATCCGGTGACGGGCAAACCGATCTCATCGGATACGTGTTCCGGCCCAGCGGGCCTGGGCCACACGCGGCTGTCGTGATGCTGCACGGGCGAGGGGGTGCTTATTCCTCGCTGGCGCGCGGTATCTACAACGCCGACACATTGTCGAAGCGTCACGAATTCTGGGGAGAGTTTTGGGCGGGCAAGGGCTATATAGCCCTGCTTGTCGACAGTTTCGGCCCGCGTGGCCACTGGCAGGGTTTTCCGAAAAGCAGTTACGATGACCGACCGTCCGCGGTAAGTGAGCAGACGGTCCGCCCGCTCGACGCTTACGGTGCTCTTGCCTATCTGAGGAAGCGTTCCGACGTGGTTCGCGACCGGATTGGATTGCAGGGCTGGTCGAACGGTGCCATGACTGCGCTTGTCACGGTGTCCTCGCGCGCACCCGGTGTCTCGAATCCATCGTCCACAAATGCATTCCGGGCCGCTTTGACGTTCTATCCCGGTTGCGGGATGGAAGCGATCCAAGGTTCCTATGTGCCGTATGCCCCCGTTCAGATGTTCGTCGGAACGGACGATGCGGAGGTGTCTTCGAAGCGCTGCGTGACGTGGGAGAAGCGCGTCCAGGCCGCCGGTGGCTCGATTGACTTGATCGTCTATGATGGGGCCGAGCACGACTTCGATGATCCCAGCGCCAGCAGGCAGCGCAACGAATCCAATGCCGCCGCCACACGCGATGCCGTGCATCGCGCCGAAGAGTTCTTCGGGCGCAATTTGAAATAGCGCCGTACTGAAACGGCGGGGGCCGTTTCTCATAGGACGATCAATCAAATACGTCCGCCGCGGCCGCGGCGCGTGAACGACTACGGCGGCGGACGTTTTTGCGCGAGCATGACGCCGTCGCCTACCGTCATTAGGCAGGCGTCAACACGGGTGTCATCGCGGATTTTTGCGTTCATGGCCCGTAGCGCATCGGTGTCGTCATCGTGGAACTGCGGGTCGGCTACCCGGCCCGACCAGAGCATGTTGTCGAGCGCGATCAGGCCTCCGGTGCGCAGGAGCGTCAGGCACGCTTCGTAGTAGGCGTCGTAATTGGACTTGTCGGCATCGATGAATGCGAAATCGAATGTTCCGGTGCCGCCGTCCCGGATCAGTGCGTCCAGCGTCTCGGATGCTGGCGCCAGCTTGAGCTCGATGCGATCGGCCACCCCGGCTTCCTTCCAATACCGCCGGGCGATATTCGTCCACTCTTCGCTGACGTCGCAGCACACGAGCTTGCCGCCCGCAGGCAATGCCGACGCGATGACCAGCGCGCTGTAGCCGGTGAAGGTGCCGATCTCGATCGCCCGTTGCGCTGCCAAAGCTCGCACCAGCATGGCGAGCAGGGCCCCCTGGTCGGCGCCGATCTGCATGCCGGCAAGGGGAAGGTGCGAAGTCTCCTCGCGAAGACGCCGTTGCAACGGCGTCTCCCGCGAAATCTCCACGGCGACATAGCGTTCGACTGCGTCAGGAACAAGGGATCGGCTCATGACGCGCAGGATGCCGGCGAATCGCGCCGTGCGCAACCGTGCGCCGCGCGCCAGGCACTTCCTGGCGCGGTAGAATGGATGCAGCCTGTTTATCGGAGCCGGGATGAGCGCCATTCACGTTCACCGCCTCACCGAGGCCGCGCGGCCGAAATTGCTCGACCATTTCCTGCGCCTCGATAACGAGGATATCCGATTGCGCTTCGGGTCGCCGCTCGGATCCGACGCGATCGCAGCCTACGTGCAGGGCATCGACTTCGATACCGACGCCGTCTTCGGCGTCTACGAGGACGAGCTGGGACTCGCGGGCGCTGCCCATGTCGCGTTCGGCGCGGATGGTGCCGAGCTCGGCATTTCGGTCCTGCCCGGGCATCGCTCACGCGGCATCGGTAGTGCGCTGTTCGCGCGCGCGGTCGAACACACACGCAACCGCTTTGTCACACACATGTATATGCATTGCCTGTCGGAGAACGCCGCAATGATGCACATCGCGAAGAAATCCGGAATGAATATTTGCGTCGATACCGGCGAAGCCGACGCGTTTCTCAAACTCGAGCCCGCCGACCAGGCTTCGCTCAGCGGCGAGCTGATGGGACAGCGGCTGGCGCTGTTCGACTACGCGCTGAAGGCGCAAGCCGCGGCGATGAGACGTATCACCGAGTCGTTCGGCGGATCGTCGACGTGAGCAATGTCGCAACGATGATGTGGCGTGGTGCGGACGCCTGCGATCGGGTCGCCAAAGCAGGCGTGAGAGCGCCGCGCTGCCGCTGATATGGCAAAGCGGGATTCGCAGCCAGTGCATCGCATCGTGATCGTCGGCGGTGGTGCCGGCGGCCTTCCGCTGGCGACCGCGCTGGGCGACAAGCTCGGCGACAAGAAGCAGGGGCGCGTCGAGATCACGCTGGTCGACCGCTTCGAAACGCATCTCTGGAAGCCTCTGCTGCACGAAGTCGCGGCGGGAAGGATGGACGCCGACGCACATGACGTCGACTACCTGGCCCTGGGATATTGGCATCACTTCCGTTTTCGCCAAGGCGCCGTCGTCGCCCTCGACCGGGCGCGGCGCAAGCTGACATTGGGAGCCGTGGACGACGACGAAGGCAAGCTGATGTTGCCCGAGCGCGTCCTGGCGTACGACACCCTGATTCTGTGTATCGGAAGCACGACCAATGATTTCGGCGTTCCTGGCGTTGCCGCAAACGCAATTTCTCTCGACACGGCGATCGACGCCGACCGCTTTCACCGGAGACTGCTGGCGGCGTGCGTTCGTGCGGACAACGAGGCAGCGCAGGGCAAGCCCGCGCACGTCGACATCGTGATCATCGGCGCGGGGGCCACCGGTGTCGAGCTCGCGGCCGAGATTCGCCAGACCACTCGCGCCCACGTCGGCTACGGGCTGGACAAGCTCGACCCCGAAAATGACATCCGCCTGACCTTGCTCGAAGCCGCGCCGCGCATCCTGCCGCAGCTCGGCGAAAAAATCGCGCGCGCCGCGACCGAGCTTCTCGCCGGGCTCGATGTCTCCGTGCGCGCTGATGAACGCGTTACCGCCGTCGATGCCAGTGGAGTGCACACCGCCAACGGGGACTTTCTGCCGGCCGATCTGGTGGTATGGGCGGCGGGCATCCAGGCACCTGCCGTTCTTGCTACGCTCGATGGTCTCGAGGTCAATCGCCTGCATCAACTGGTGGTGACCGAAACCCTGCAAACGACGCGCGATCCGGACATCTTTGCGTTCGGAGATTGTGCCGCGTGCCCTTGGCTCGACGCACCCAAGGAGGGGAGGATGGTGCCACCGAGGGCGCAGGCCGCCCATCAGCAGGCGATGCTGCTTCGCCGCAGCATGCTCGCGCGGCTGGCGGGGAAGACGCTACCCGCGTATCGCTATCGCGATTTCGGCTCGCTGGTGTCCCTCGGCGAGGTCACCGCCGTCGGAAATCTGATGGGCAGGCTGATTGGCGGCAGCATGTTGATCCAGGGACTGATCGCACGCTGGATGTACGTATCGCTCTACAAGCTGCATCAGCTCTCGATTCACGGCTATGTTCGCGTCGCGTTCGACACCATCGGCCGTTTCCTGCGACGGCGCATGGAGCCTCGCGTAAAGCTGCATTAACCGTTGTACCGCTGTATTGCTTCGGCCGCCTCATGCTGCACGTTTTTTCTAATTGTCTCGCCGGAGGAGCGATATACTTCGGCGTCTTTCGAGAAACACTGCAGAAACGATGCAATCAGAACTGCTTTCGGCCACCATTCTGCTGATCCTGGTAATCGATCCCTTCGGCAACGTGCCGCTGGTGGTGAGCGCGCTTGCCGCGATGCCGGGACCGCGCCGCATGCGCGTGGTCCTGCGCGAGTGCCTGATCGCCTACGCAGTGCTGTTGGTGTTTCTGTTCGGCGGCCATGCGTTCCTGGACCTGATGCACCTGTCGGAAACCTCGCTGTCGATCGCGGGCGGACTGATCCTGTTTCTGATCGCGCTGAGAATGGTATTTTCGCATCCCGAAGGCATCTTCGGTGATACGGTCGGTTCCGAACCTTTCATCGTTCCGCTGGCGATACCCGCGATTGCCGGGCCGTCCGCGCTCGCGACGGTGATGCTCATGGGCTCGCGCGATCCGAGCCAGCTCGGCGTATGGGCGGCTGCGCTGACCGGCGCCATGGTCGTCTCGACGCTGGTGCTGCTCGCCGCCGATCCCTTACAGCGGCTGCTGGGCGAACGCGCGGTGCGCGCCTTCGAGCGGCTCATGGGATTGGTGCTGACCGCGGTTGCGGTGGAGATGTTACTCGACGGAATCAAAAGCATTGCGGTTCAGTTTCGCGGCTAGCTCGACCGGAGCAAGCGATGGCGACTGACGCGGCGGAGCGGTAATCACCCGCATGTGGGACCAAGCCGTTTGCATCGTTCTGGGCGAGGGTACTGGCCGAGGGGCCGCAGCGCTACTGACTTTTCGCGGGCGCACCAGGAAGGACAGCGGCCACGCCTTCCGGGTTGATGTTGAATGCCAGGAATGTCAACGGCACAGAGCCAGGGTTTCCCCACTGGTGCACAAGACCGAACGGTTCGTAGATCAAAGAACCGGGTGTCCTGGCCTCTAACTTATCTTCGACCGTGTTTGCGCCCGTTCCGGAGATGATGTAATAAAGTGCCGCGCCGGATCGATGGTGCGGCGGGTTGGACTGCATCTGCGCCGGAAAGGTAACTCGCGTCAAGTTGAGGTCATAACGGCCGGGCTTCAGCGCGGGAAGAGGTGCTACGGTTCGATAGAGCTCTTGCACGACCGCGGGTGGCGCCTCGAGCGGTTTATCGAGATCCGCGGTCTGGGCGAGCAGGAAGTGCAGAAAGGTCGAAGGACCACTGGCTCCCGCCTTCAGCGTCGCTGCGATACCGCTGGCGATAAACAAGCCCTCACCCGGGCTTAATGTCTTAACCTCTCCACCGATCGAAACCTCGGTCGACCCCGAGAGCTGGTAAAGGATCCCGTTGGTCGTCGAGACGCTGCTGCTTGCCCCTGAAGGAATGGTGACACTCACTGCCTTGAAGTGAACCGGCGTCTCCCCGACCGTCGGCAACTTGGTTGAGGCCACTACCGTTCGCGCAGTTGCGGGTGCAGCGGGTGGGGTTTGTCCTGCGGCAGGGGCGGCGAGTGTCGCCGCGCAAACCAAGAAACTCCCAATTGTTGCGGATCGCATGTGGCTTTCCTTTGATAAGTTCATCCTCAGTCAAAGCAAGATTGATTGGCGGCAGAGATCGTCACTGCCCATTTTTGGTTAGTCTACGCCAGTACGCTGCGTCGTCAGAGTTCAGATCAACGCCGGAATGTATTCCTTCCGCCAATTCACGCCGGGCGCAGCCAGCCGTTTTCGCGCCGCACCGCACCCAATCGCTCGAGCTCTTCGAGCAGCATTTTGGCAAGTGCCGCCGCGGGGAGTTGGAAAAAGCGCTGGTTGAACTCGCGATAGATATCGATGCGATCGACATAGGCCGGCAGCTCGGCGATGGCGAGCCGTTGCTTGTCCAGTAGCGCGAACGTGAGAACGGCCTTGAGCGCATGTCGCGCCACGCGCAGCGTGTCGGCCTCGAACGCCGCGGTTCGCTGAAACGCGCGCTCGAGGGCAGGGGCGACATCGACAAAGGGCTCCCCGTGGCCGGGGATCACTGTGCGGATGTCCAGTCGCGCGAGCATCTCGAGCGTCGCCCGCGTGGCGGGCAGCGCGTCCGGATCGATTTCGCGCGGCATGACGAAACCGTAGCCGTTGTGCCACAACGCGTCTCCCGAGATCAGAATCCGGTGTTCGGGGTTGTAGAAGACGAGCGCGCCCATATCGTGACCGGGCGCGGCGAGCGCGCGCCATTCCAGATCGCCCCAGACGTGCGTTTCTCCGGGCATGATGATTTCGTCGTAGTGAAACCGCTCCGCGCGATGGTCGCAATAGCCGAGCAGAAGCGCTTTCTCGTCCCAGGCATCGATCAGCGGCGCCTCTCCCGCCGGCAGCATCACCGGACAGCGATAGCGCGCCTGGATGGCCGCGTTGCCGCCCATATGGTCGCTGTGGCAGTGGGTGTTGACGAGTTTTGCCAGCGGCGCACTGTCGAGCCCTTGCGGCGTCGCGAGCAGCGCCAGCGTCATCGGCACGTGCCGGACGTACCCGGAGTCGATCAGGATATTTCCGCCTCGTCCCTTGAGCAGCACGTTGTTCGACGACAGCCAGTCGCGGATGAAGACATGCAGCTGAGATGGTAGCGCCGCAGCCGCTGCACTTTGAGATTTCATGTCAGGCGTCCGAGGAAGGCTTCGACCAAAGCGACGCGCTCCTCGAGCGTCGGTGCCGCACGCTCGATTCTGATTCGATCCGGACCGGCGAAGCGGTAGCGGCCGTCCTGCTGAACCAGCGCGATCAGCTTGCCCGGATCGAAGGACGGATCGGGCCCGAACTGGACCTGCGTGCGCTCGGGCCCGGCGTCGACCTTGACCACCCCGAGCGGTCGCGCGACCAGCCGCAGGCGGTGGCAGGCGAGGAGCGCCTGCGTTTGCTCTGGCGGCAGCCCGAAGCGGTCGATCAGTTCCTCCTGCATTTCGGTCAGCGCGGCCGCGCTGTCGCAGTTGGCGAGCCGCTTGTACAACACCAGGCGCTCGTGCACGTCGTTGCAGTAGGTCTCGGGAAGGAGCGCCGGAACATGCAGATTGATTTCGGTGGTGACGCCGAGCGGATCGATCAGGTTCGGTTCCCTGCCTGACTTCAGCGCATCGACCGCGGCCTTGAGCATGTCGGCGTAGAGCTGGAAACCGACCTGCTGCATCTCGCCCGACTGCTCTTCGCCCAGAACCTCACCCGCGCCGCGTATCTCGAGATCGTGCATCGCGAGGTAGAAGCCCGATCCCAGCTCCTCCATCAACTGGATTGCCTCGAGGCGCTTCTTGGCCTGCACCGACAGCGCCTCCTCGGGCGGCGTCAGCAAATACGCGTACGCCTGGTGGTGCGAGCGTCCGACGCGCCCCCGCAACTGGTGAAGCTGCGCGAGGCCGAAGCGATCGGCGCGATGGATGATGATGGTGTTCGCGGTCGGCACGTCGATGCCGCTCTCGATGATGGTCGAGCAGAGCAGAAGATTGCAGCGCTGCTGATAGAAGTCGCGCATCACGCGCTCCAGCTCGCGTTCGGGCATCTGGCCATGGGCGATCGCGATGCGCGCCTCGGGCACCAGCGCAGCGAGCTTTTCGCCCATGGTCACGATGGTGTCGATGTCGTTGTGCAGGAAATAGATCTGGCCGCCGCGCTTGAGCTCCCGCAGCGCTGCCTCGCGCACGATGCCGGAAGAGTATTGCGCGACGAAGGTCTTGATTGCCAGCCGCCGCTCCGGCGCGGTGGCGATGACCGAAAAATCGCGCAGGCCCTCGAGCGACATGGCCAGCGTTCGCGGGATCGGCGTCGCGGTGAGCGTGAGCACGTCCACCTCGGCGCGAAGCCGCTTCAGGCGCTCCTTCTGGCGCACGCCGAAGCGGTGCTCCTCGTCGATGATGACGAGCCCCAACCGCAGGAATTTGACGTCCGGCTGAATGAGCTTGTGCGTTCCGATGACGAGGTCGATGCGTCCCGAGGCAAGTCCCTCGAGCACGGTCTTAACCTCGGCGCTGGAGCGAAACCGCGACAGCTCCGCGAGCTTGACGGGAAGATCGGCGAAACGGTCGGAGAAGGTCTGGAAGTGCTGCTCGACCAGCAAGGTCGTCGGAACGAGGACTGCGACCTGCTTGCCGTCCGCCACCGCGACGAATGCGGCGCGCAGCGCTACCTCGGTCTTGCCGAAGCCCACATCGCCGCACACCAGCCTGTCCATGGGCTTGCCGGAGACGAGGTCTCCGATCACGGCTTCGATCGCGGCCGCCTGGTCGGGCGTCTCCTCAAAACCGAAACTGGCAGCGAAGGCTTCGTAATCGTGCACGTCGAACTTGAACGCGTGTCCCTCGCGTGCCGCGCGCTGCGCGTACAGGTTGAGCAGCTCCGCCGCGGTATCGTGCGCTCGCAGCGCCGCCTTCTTTTTTGCCTTGGCCCATTGCCCGCTTCCCAGCTCGTGCAAGGGCGCGGCTTCGGGCGACGCTCCGCTGTAGCGACCGATCAGGTGCAGGCTCGATACCGGAACGTAGAGCTGGGCGTCGTTGGCGTAGAGCAGATGCAGGAACTCGTTGGCGCCGTCGCCGAGATCGAGCGTGGTAAGCCCTAGGTAGCGACCGATGCCGTGCTGCTCGTGCACGACGGGATCGCCGATGCGGACTTCCGACAGATCGCGCAGCATTGCGTCGACGTTGCTGCGGCGTCCTTCGCGTTTGCCCGGCCGCCGTGCGACATCGGCGTAAAGCTCGGCTTCGGTGACCAGCGCGAGATTTGCTTTGGGCCAAACAAAGCCACGATGCAGCGGGCCGACCGCCAACGCCGGGCTCGCGTCGCTGGCGAGAAACGCGGCCCAGTCTTCGACCAGCGATGGCTTGAATCCGTATTCGGCGAAATATTGCTGCATCGTTTCGCGGCGGCCGAGACTCTCGGCAACGATGAGCACGCGCTCGCGCGTTGCGGTTGCGAAGCGTTTCAATGACAACAGCGGGTCGGCCGCGCGACGGTCGACCTGAACCGATGGAAGAGCCTGCGTCAGCGTCCGGGGACGCTCGCCGTCCGATGTCGGATCCGCCTGCTCAGTCGGCACGTTAATCCGGCCGAACGGCTTCAGCAGGCCGTTGAATTCGTCCTCGGGCATGAACAGCGCGTGCGGCGGGAGCAGCGGCCGCGCCTTGTCGCCCCGCAGCAGTCGATAGCGCGACTCGGTATCCTGCCAGAAGTGCGCTATGGCCCCGGGAACGTCGCCGTGGAGCGTAACGACGGTGTTCAGCGGCAGATAGTCGGCAAGCGTCGCGGTCGCCTCGAAAAAAAGCGGCAGGTAGTATTCGATTCCCGCCGGGATGACGCCATTGGAAATATCCTTGTACAGCGGAGAGCGCGACGGGTCGCCTTCGAACACTTCGCGAAAGCGGCTGCGAAAGCGCGCACGTCCGGCGTCGTCGAGCGGAAATTCGCGTGCCGGCAGCAGTCGCACAGTGGTGACGGGATACACCGTGCGCTGGGTGTCGACATCGAAAGTCCGGATCGATTCGATCTCCTCATCGAAGAGGTCGATGCGGTACGGCAGCGGGCTTCCCATGGGGTACAGATCGATCAGTCCGCCGCGAATGCTGAATTCCCCGGGCGACACCACCTGCGTCACGTTTTGATAGCCGGCGAGCGCAAGCTGCGCGCGCAAGGCATCGACGTCGAGCTTTTCTCCCTGTGCGAGAAAGAATGTGAATCCGGCGAGGTAGGAAGGTGGCGCGATTCGATAGAGCGCGGTCGTCGCGGCGACCAGAAGCACGTCGCATTCGCCGCGCGATACTTTGTAGAGGGTAGCCAGTCGCTCCGACACCAGATCCTGGTGCGGCGAGAAGTGATCGTAGGGGAGCGTCTCCCAATCCGGCAGCGCCGCGATGCGCAGTGCCGGTGCAAACCATGCGATTTCGCCAGCGAGCCGCTGCGCCGCCGCGGCCTCGGCACATACGACGGCGACGAACCGCCGTTCCTTCGCCGCGTCGACCGCAAGCTGCGCGAGTGCGAGTGCGTCGGCCGATCCGGCGAGGAGAGGCACCGAGGCCTTGCGGCCCGCGTCGGGCGGGGACGGCAACAGTCGCGGCAGCGCAGCCGATAGGGAATCGAGCGGAGGGACGACGGAGGACAACGGAGGCTGGCCGACGACGGCGCAAAAGAGATAATTATAC
>Ga0066793_10000899_pt1 | contig 12685 bp, 10 predicted proteins | sample PersoiDNA2013189_FD_83876 | JGI IMG/M metagenome (GOLD analysis project Ga0066793, IMG submission 83876) | Permafrost soil microbial communities from the Arctic, to analyse light accelerated degradation of dissolved organic matter (DOM) -... | ecosystem: Environmental > Terrestrial > Soil >...
ATATGGAAGTATAATTTCATTAATAAATGGACTATTTTTAGTTGTATAGTCGTAAATGACTTAGAACACCCTACAAAGAGACTACCTGCTTCAGTAACTATTATTCTATCGAATTAATCATTTATGAACTGAGGTGAAATGGTACGTTACATCATAGGTCGGATAGGAGGTCTGTTATTTGCCTTCCTGGTCGTTTCAATCATTGGGTGTGATCGTCGAAGTAGCCGATCGTAACGAGTTTTACCACAACCCTCTGCATCCTTATACCATAGCTTTGCTCTCGGCTGTAACGATTCCCGATCCAGCCATTGAGGAAAAAAGGAAACGAATTATCCTAAAGGGGGAAATACCCTCTCCGGTTGATCCACCATCCGGTTGTCGTTTCCGCACGCGCTGTCCAATTGTCCAATCGATTTGCGCAGAACTGAAACCCGAACTTAGAGAGGTCATGCCGGGTCATTTCGCAGCATGCCATATGGTCCCCTAACCTATTAGACTGCGCTGAAATAATCTGCTTCGATCTTCTTCCAAGATTCATCCTGTGGCAAAGAAAAGTAAGCCGCCAAGACCGGATGAATACTCTGGATCTGTTCTGCTATCCGCCGCGCCACCCTGCGTACGGCAAAATGGGCCCGATCACTGGAGCGCAACCCCAAGAAATGGAACGCTTCCCTTAAGTTAAACGTGAGCATCATTCTACGGTTAAACCCATTTGGCGCCACATAAGATGCCACCGCCGGGTTCCAGGCCGCCAACCGCTCGTAAGCGTGGGCTGCTTTTTCCATTACCTGCCGGTATTGATCTTCAAATCCGGCCTGTGTAATGCCCCGTGGCACAGCATATCCTAACCGTGACGTCAAAGCTTGGGGCGTCTGTGTCATCATCCGGTGGCGTTTAAACTCGAAATAGGCCCCCTGGTCCATAACTACATCGAAGCTGTACACTGAGTGCTCCAGCTCGCGCAAAGGAATATCATGATCAGACATTCCGCCCAGCACTATGCTGGCTAACCGGCGGTATTCATCAGCGCCAATTCCCTGAATATAATTGACACAGCTATTGAAATCGACCCCATTGTATCGGTAAAGCGCTGCCGCCAGGACTTTTTCCTCGCCATGCGGATCCCAAGCAACCATCTGGCACCAATCACCCAGATTCTTTCCCCGCGAAAGAGATGCGGCATGGGGTAATGCCTGGCTCACAGCCACCAGGTAGGGCGCCTGTTCAGCATACTTAATCAGCGTGGGTATTTCTACCTGCGACACACGCTTCATCTCTTGTCCAATTGTATGAACTTCGACCAGCGGAGAAGACAGTAATTTTTGGATCGCGTGCTCTAAGACTCTCGCATTGGCCGTCATACCCACATTCGCCAGTGAAGCCGCCGGCAGTAAGTAACGGCAGACGTCGATGGTCTGTGTGCGGACTCTCCGCTCCCAGGCTGTTTCACTTTCCCCATCTCTTCGGGGCGTTTCTGCGGCAATCACCGGCCTGACCGCTTCCATGCTTTTCGCGTAAGTCTCAAAAAGGGTCTGGATGGTCTCCAGATAAAGGGACAGTAGCGGGTGTCCCTCTAATTCGGTCGGAATATGAAAAGCATCCGGGCTCCATTTTTGATAACGGGTGGATTTTTCGGTGTAAGCCGCCAAACGGTTTGATTCGATTGTTTCAATCGCCAACCGTGATACATTTTCGATAGCAATATGTAAAACCGCGTGCTCGGCCACCGAGGCGTGGCCATAACCGACCACCCATCTTTCGTGGAATTCAGCGCTTTTTTCATCGGTTAATTCAGCCGCGATTTCAGAAAAAGATAGTGGGGACCGCGAAGTTTTAGCAAAGGTGACAGCGATAGTCTCAGGGCTAAGTTTTTTGGGGTTAAGTAAATAGATCTGCCTCTGGGCTTTTGCCATCTGTCTCCCTCCAGCTATAATAAATTTCGGGCCGTGTGTTTATCCTGTTCGATTTGCGCCAATAAGGCCTCGACTGAAGAAAATCGTTGTTCGCTCCTCAGTCTGGCGACAAAATCAACGCTTATCTCTTGCCCGTAAAGGTCCCCGTCATAATCGAGAAGTAGAACTTCCAGTCTCGGAAGTACCGGTTGGGTTTCAAAAGTCGGTCGGGTGCCGATATTTGCCACACCCGGCCAACACTTTCCATCGACCAGCCCATAAACCGCGTAGACCCCATTAGCAGGTAAGGCCCGTTGAGGCCACAGCTCCAGATTAGCTGTGGGAATGCCGATTTTTCGTCCACGGCCATCCCCATGGATGATCGCGCCGCTTATCCGGTACCATCTACCCAGGCCATTTTTCACCTGACCAACTTCCCCGTCTGCCAGCCAGGTGCGGATTTGGGTAGATGAAATGAGCACACCATCCACCTCAACCGGTGTAACGACCTGGACCTGGTAACCCAATTCATCACCCAGGCGCGTCAGGATATCCACATTTCCTTCTCTTTTCCGGCCAAGGGCGAAGTTATTTCCTACCCACAAACACTTTAACGCCAACCTCTCATGAAGCCGGCGCATAAAATCGGCAGCAGTCAAAGCCGCCATTTCTAAATTAAATTCGAGGGTAATGACGGCATCTACGCCAAGTCCAGCCAGCAAAGTCGCCCTTTCGGTTGGATCGGTGAGATAAAAAGGACCTTGAATGCCGCGGAGGACCACCGATGGATGGGGGAAAAAAGTCAACACCACCGCTGGTTCTCCGGCAGCATGCGCGTCGTTCACCAAACGCCGGATCAACTCCTGATGGCCACGATGCACCCCATCAAAAGAGCCAATTGTCAGCCAGGCTCCAGACAAACGAACTGTGTCCAGGGATTTCAAGAATTCAGTCAAAATATTTCGTCGTTAATACAGAGCTCGCTTTGCAGCAATTATGGTAACTCCTCAGGCCTGGGATTGAAAGTTGCCAAATTCGAGGTGTTTTTCGTGTGCTTCGCACTCGCAAACACCTCGAATTCGGGTCTTTTTCACACTAGCCTGAGGAGTTACCAGTTATGAGAAAAAGACTTTCCGCGGTTGCCATTCCCGAGTCTCAGGATCGAGTTCTAACAACGCCACTAATTCGCCCTGTTGGCTGATACCCCTTGCCATACCTATATCATCGGGACCCGCAGGCACCCTGTGACCATGGCGGACCGCGTCGACCTGCTCGATTACAAGTTCGATGGACGGCCAATCGGACAGTGCTTCGGCCGCCGGGATCAGGTATTGGTACCAGTTACCAACCTCAAATGCTTCTCTCAATTTTCGCAGGGGTACAGCATCGCGCAAGGTGAAACGGCCACTCTTGGTACGGCGCAAACCGACCAGGTAGGCGCCGCAGCCCAAACTTAGGCCAAGATCATGTGCCAAGGAACGCACGTAAGTTCCAGAGGAACAATAAACGTCGATCACTGCTTCAGGTGGCGCCCATTCTAAAAGTTCAAGATTATAAACCTGGATTTTCCGAGGTTGCAAATCAACCTCTTCGCCCTCGCGCGCCATTTCATACGCTTTGCGGCCTTTCACCTTCACCGCAGAATAGGGTGGGGGGACTTGTTCGATCTCACCAATAAATTGCTTTAAAGCCGCTTCGAATTGTTCTTCGGTGATATTCACAGGCGCCGAGCTGGTCACCCGGCCATCCGCATCATACGTATCCGTCGTCGTACCTAAGCGGATAATCGCCTGATAACGTTTGTCGGATGCAGAAACATATTCACTTAAACGCACAGCCGGCCCTATCAAAATCACTAAAACGCCCGATGCCCGTGGATCTAATGTGCCGGTATGCCCCGCGCGGCGAATATTCGTGCCCTTGCGGACGATCTGTACTACATCATGCGAAGTCAAGCCAACCGGCTTATCCACAACAATAACACCCGAAATCGCATTTTTTATATCGAATTGATTGTCATCATCAACCATGGTTATAGTTCTCCCCGGATGGGTATTTTTATTGTAACGGCTCGGACCCCTGTGAAAAAGCCCCGAATTTGAGGTGTTTTCGCTTACCCGGTAAGCGCATACGCCTCAAATTCGGCAACTTTCTTTTCATGGCTGAGCAGTTATTTTTTATTTTGAAAAATCGATTACTTTGGTTCCATTTTTAACCCGTCCATTGTTCAACAACGTTCGAGTTGCTTGTAACACTTTGTTCTGGACGGTGGTTAAATCACCAGACACATCAGCCCCAGAGGCAGCCGGATGCCCTCCCCCACCAAATTGTAGCGCAATTTGAGAGACATCGTACGCTGGCTGCGAACGCCAGCTCACTTTGACACGGCTTTCTTTTTGCTCAATAAATATGACCACCACCTCTGCGTCATCGATCGTCGATAAAACATTGACCAGGTCCGCATCATCATTACCCGGATAAAACGCTGAATCGCGATCGGCCAGGGTTAAACTGGTCCAAACCAGACCTTTTTCCCGTTGCAGCCTGGTTAATCCACAACCCCAATAACGGGCCGCATTAAATGAGCGGTGAAGCAGGGCTTTTTGATATAGACCGGGCAAATTTGCGCCGCGATCCATCAAATTGGCAGCCAAATGCAATGCAGCCGAGGTCATATTCGATGTACGGAAACCTATCGTATCACTGATCAAACCAGTCAACAAGGCAGATGCAACATCGGTTGATAGGTTAAATCCGATTTCAGGAAGATGTTCAGCCAAAATTGCGCAAGTAGCAACAGCCTTTGGATCAACCAGGTTAATCTTTGCGAAATTAAGGTTTGTAATATGATGGTCGATATTAAGGTCCGGTTGTCCCAAGCCTTCGAGTACATGACCCGTCCTGAGCAGGTCAGAACAATCTACTACTATTATAAAATCAAAATCACCCGTTGCGTGCCGGATTATAGAGTGAAATCCAGGCAGGTTTTTAAACGCTGACGGGGTTCCATCATCCAACACCATTTGGACATCTTTACCCGTTTCTTTTAATGCTAAACCCAGACCCAATAAAGAGCCTACCGCATCTCCATCCGGCCGGACGTGCGATGTTATCAATACCCGTTTAGCCCGTGCAAATCCTTGCAGGATGGTCTGGTAAAGGTCCTCTGGTTTCAGAAAACTGGTATTTTGCCGAGAAAGCTCAACCTGACTGGATATCTCTTCCATCTCAGAAAGAGGTTGGATGCCTGCCACTTCCATGACTAATCTTTTTCCTCTTCGTCCAGCGCTGAAAGATCATCGCTGTTTGGTGATAATGGCTGGCCCGGATCGCTCAATGGTTGTTGGCGTAGTTCTGCTAATACTTTTTCAATCCGATCGGCACGTTCAGGCGTGGGGTCCCAATGGAAACGCAAGCGTGGAAATACACGCAATTCTACCCGTGCAGCTAGCTCATGCCTCAAGAAGCCATTGGCATGCTCAAGACCCATGATGACTTCTTTGGCACGTGCAATGCCTTCAACCACAGAGACATAAACATCAGCAAAAGCTAACTCGCGATCAACTTTAACATCGGTTACAGAAATACCAGAAAGTCTGGGATCATTCATTTTGAGCAGAATGATCTCAGACAAGTCTTCCCGGATACGATCTCCAATTCGCTGCAACCTGTTTTGGGATGGCATTATTAAACTCCTTAATCATACCCCTACCCTTAAAAGCCGGGGTCGCCGACCCGCACCACCGTATAACATTCGATTACATCGCCAACGGTTATATCGGAGAAACTTTTAAAGCCGACGCCACAATCTAACCCCTGATGTACATCACGGACATCTTCTTTCTCTCTTTTTAAAGAGGCAATATCACCTTCATAAATTTTCTGTCCGCCGTGGAATACTCTGGCGCGTGCATTCCGGCGCAGTTCACCCTGAGAAACACGGCAGCCAGCGATAAAACCCAACTTGGTGACTTTGAAAACTGCAATCACGTCCGCCCGGCCCATAATATTTTCTCTAAATTCGGGCGCCAGCATACCTTTCAAGGCTTTTTCGAGGTCCTCGGTCATGCGGTAAATGATGTCATATAGCCGCACCGATACCCCATCTGCCTCAGCCAGGCGTAAAGCATTCGCATCCGCCTGTACGTTGAAACCGACAATAATCGCCTTCGAGGCGGCTGCCAGCATCACATCATTCTCACCGATGTTCCCCGGATCGGCATGCAGGATATTGATGGCAATTTCATTTTGGTCGATGTCCCTAATCGATTTCATAATGGGCTCCAATGAGCCTTGAACATCCACCTTGATGATTAGACGGAGTTCCTTAACCTCACCGGCCTTGTAGCGGGCAAAAAGTTCTTCCAAGGTAGCTCGAGGGACATTTGCGTTTTTCTTGTCAGCCAGTTTCCGTTCTTCAGCCATCACGCGAGCGTCTTTCTCGGAAGTAGCTACCATGAAGACATCACCCGCTTGCGGAACGTCGTTCAAACCCATTACAGACACTGGGGTTGATGGACCTGCTTTGCGCAATTTGCGGCCGTGGAAATCGAACATGGCCTTTAACCGGCCATACGATTGTCCCGCAACCACCACATCCGACGGCTCGAGTGTCCCATTTTGCACCAACAGGGTAGCGATCACGCCTTTCGCCCGGTCTAATTGAGCCTCGATAACCGTGCCAATGATCTTGCCGCTCGGGTTGGCGCGAATGTCGTTGCTATCAGCGACCAGGAGGATCGCCTCGAGTAAATCATCCAGACCGAGTTTCAATTTAGCTGAAACGGGGACAATCATGGTATTTCCATCCCACTCATCCGGCACCAAACCGATGTCAGCCAGTTGTTGTTTGACATAATCCGGGTTGGCATCATCACGGTCAATTTTGTTCAAAGCCACAATAATCGGCACACGGGCCGCTTTGGCGTGCGCCACAGCTTCACGGGTTTGAGGCATTACCCCATCATTCGCGGCAACCACCAGAACGACAATGTCAGCGCCTTGCGCGCCACGGGCACGCATAGCAGTAAAAGCCGCATGCCCAGGTGTGTCCAGGAAGGTAATGGGACGGCCCTTGTGATCAACCTGGTAGGCGCCAATATGCTGTGTAATCCCACCGGCTTCACCCGCTGCCACCTCGGTGTGGCGAATGGCATCCAATAAAGTGGTCTTCCCATGATCAACATGGCCAAGGATTGTCACCACAGGCGCGCGGTTAACCAGGCGAGACGGATCTTCATCCGCGATCAACTTTCGCCACAGAGGTATTTCGCTGGTATCTTTCTCTACTTCTTCTTCTGGAACTTCCAGGTTAACTTCAATACCCATTTCCGACGCCACAATAGCGGCGGTATCGAAATCAACCTGTTGGTTGATGTTTGCCATGACCCCATTGGCCATTAATATTTTGATTACCTGGATTGGGCTGGTCTTAATCTTGAGAGCTAATTCCCTGACTGTAATCGTTCCCGGTAACACGATCTTATCATGCCCGTTCTCACTCATCTGGCGCCTCCTATCATCATTCACCCCACCGGCGTCTTCCCCCCTTGCAAGTTATAAATATTCTTGCCTATAAATCGGCCGGGGTCTATTGTTTCATGCAGATTCTTCTTCACCTTTCAAATCAGCCGCGAGATGATAGTCCCCGAATTTGAGGTGTTTTCGCTTACCAAGTAAGCGCCTACACCTCAAATTCGGACCTTATTCACATGCGCCTGAGCAGTAATGAAGAAGCTTTTTTTACCGAGTAAGAGAGATGGGCTGAAAACTAACTTTATCCTAACAAAACAGTGAGCACTTTCACAGCTACTCCTAAATTGAAACCGTCCCGCGATCTTCCACACTTTCAGCGGGTAGTGTTGTCAGGAACGCTTGTAATCGCTCTCGATCTTGCTCTATCAGGTCAGTTTTCAATGCATGCGCCAAAGCACCCTTTAAACCTCGCTCCCAACACGAACGTTGGTTGTGCAGGTAAGCACCCCTTCCCGCCGCCTTTCCGGTCGGATCGATCAGAACACCTTGCTCTGTTCTCACCAGTCGGATCAAAGTCCGCTTGGGCAAGACCGATCTGCAACCCACACAGGTCCGTTGGGGAATATGTTTGACGCGTTTATCAGTTTTTCCAGCCACCTATTCTCTCTTAATTAGTTATCTTACCATTCTTCCCATTCAGCACCGTGCTTGTGTTTCTTACGCACAATGGTTAGATCCCGATCGGGATCGTATTCAATCTGGACATTTGTTTTCTTTTTCTTGCCCTTCTTCTTACCTTTTTTGTCATCACCCTCTTCCTCCTCTTCACCACTGCCTTCAACGGCATCAAGGACTTCGGGTTTCAACGCAAAGATTTCATCCAGAGTGGGTTGTGCTTCTTCTTCCACTTCAGCCACTTTAAGTTCAGCAATCAGAACTTCCTGCCCCTCAGCCAGGGCTTCTTCTCCAGCTTTTTCACCGATTTCGGCAGCCATAGGATCAACCACAACCGGCGGAGTTTCGAGCGGCGCAGCTACTTCGGGCAGGGCTACAATCGCTTCTGGCGTTTCAACCGGGGTCTCTTCAACCACAACTGGTTTGGCTTCCACCTCAATTTCATCTATCAATTTGCCAATTTCAAGCATCGCCTTGGGACCAATCCCCTGAATGGCCAGAACTGCATCGGCGTCCAGCTTGAATTTCACGGCTAAATCACCAGTGTTCAGATACCCTGCCTCTTGCAAGGTAAAGCAAATATGATCGGGTAAACCGCTATTCAGGATAGACTGCTCAAACCGGGCAGCCGGAATGGTCGCCTTGATTTCTAACAGGCGTGTATCTTCAATTTTCTTTTCGGCCAGGCGCTGGCTGGCTGAACGCCGCTCGACCCGCTCGACAAACTGGGTCAGAACGTCATATTCTTCCTGAGTGAGAAGGCGTCCTTCAATCTTTTTGGCCAGTAATACTTCGACGTGCTGGATTGTCTCCACATCCTGGGTCGCCATAAGGGCCAGGGCAGGATCGTTATGCAGGCGGTTGAGCGTATCGGAAACAGCCTCAGGCAGGCTCTTAATATCAATCCGCCAACTGGTTAATTTTGCCGCCAGGCGAGCATTTTGACCATCGCGCCCAATGGCCAGGCTGAGCTGATCTTCCGGTACGACCACTGTCGCGGTTTTTCCACCGTTGGCGCGCTCGTTTAAATAAACCCCACTGACCCTGGCTGGGCTGATTGCCTTGGCGATATATAGGGCCGGATCAGCGTTCCATTCAATCACATCAATTTTCTCATCATGCAACTCGCGCACGATGGCCTGGATGCGGACCCCGCGGATGCCGACGCACGCGCCCACCGGATCAATCCCACTCTGGGTCGCGGCGACGGCAACTTTGGCCCGTTCACCCGGCTCGCGGGCTATTGATCGTATTTCGACCACCCCGTGGTAGATTTCAGGAACTTCATTTTCCAGCAGCCTTCTCAAGAAATTGCGATGCGCTCTGGAAAGATATATTTGCGGACCGCGCGAACCATCTTTAGCCTCATAAACCAGGGCACGCACGCGATCGTGAACCCGGAAGCGTTCACCCGGGATCATCTCTTTGCGCATCATGATCCCTTCAGCTTTCATGTCCAGGCCAACGGTCACCCCTTGTTGATTAATCGCCTGAACCACGCCGCTGACAATTTCACCCAATTGTTTTTCGAAATAAACCAATTGGGCAGCGCGTTCTGCCTCGCGAATGCGCTGCTGGATCACCTGACGCGCGGTTTGTGCGGCTACCCGGCCAAAATCTCTTGGAGTGGTCTCGACGATCACCATTGTGCTGAGTTCAGCCGTCGGATTCACCTTGCGTGCATCTTCCAGGGCTACTTCCGTCCGTTCATCCTGAACCTGTTCGACCACTTCTTTTTCGGCATAGATAACTACTTTGCCCGTTTCCGGCTCAATCTTGGCTTCCACGTGCTGAGCATTGGATGCGTTGACCGCCCGCCGATAAGCGGATACCATTGCCGATTCGAGCGCTCGCAGAATAACCTCTTTGGGCAGCTTTTTTTCCTCGAGGACTTCATTGAAAGCCAGGGTAAATTCGTTTTTCATACCGTACTAATCTCCACAAGAAAACGGGTCCATTTACACGCAGAAAAGTGGGGGACACCCACTTTTCGTTGTTTACCATATTGCCTAACCACTACATTTTAACATAAATAGTGTGGACATGCAAGATTTTCGTGATGAATCCCCGCATTTGGGGTATTTGCGGGTGCTTCGCGCCCGCAAATACCCCAAATGCGGCCTATTCTACGGGAAAGTCCTGAAGAACCGTTAGATTATCAGCCCTACCTTTTTTAGAGTTTTGTGCATATACTATCCTATATAAAACTATGAGACCATTTGATATGCCCTTCCATCCCGGAAATATCCCGGCAAACCGTGGACCCCTGGCGCGGTATTTTCCACCGGTCCCAGCCGGGGTTGCGACTGCCTGGCTCAAAGACCACATTGCCCCAGGATCGTGGATCCTTGACCCTTTTGGGACTTCACCATCTCAGGCGCTAGAAATGGCTGCAGAAGGCTACCGTGTGCTGGTCACGGTCAACAACCCAATCACCAGTTTCGTTATAAAAACATTGGCCAGCGCCCCAAACCGGGAAGATCTGCGCGCGGCGATCGCGGACCTGGCTATGGCCAGAAAAGGTGAAGTCCGCCTGGAACGCTTTATTCAGGCTTTATACACAGTCGATTGCCCGGGCTGCAACCGCCCCATACAGGCTAAAACCTTTATCTGGCAGCGCCAGGCTGAACGGCCAGACCGCTGCCTGATTGACTGCCCGCATTGTGGGTTATCCGGAGAGCAGCCAGTCAGTCCCTCCAGCCTGGAGCGCCTGTCTACCCTCTTACCGCATGCCATCCACAGCCGGGCGCGGGCATTAGAACGTGTCGCGCCTATGGATGACCCAATCCGGCCAGACGTCGAACAGGCTTTGCAATGTTATCTGCCCCGTCCGTTATACGTCCTCTTTAGCCTGCTCAACCAAATTGAAAAATTACCCACCACGCCTGAGCGTCTCGGTTGGCTAACGGCCCTTGTGCTGACCGTGTGCGACGAAGGTAACACGTTATGGCCCTATCCAACCCTACGCAGCCGGCCGCGCCACCTCGTTGTGCCAGCCTCCTTTAGAGAAAACAACCTGTGGATAGCCCTTGAAGAAGCCATTGATGAGTGGCAAACCCAAAATGCCCCAATTCACGTCACTTATTGGCCGCAGCTCCCACCCACCACCGGAGGCATCTGTTTGTTCCAGGGGCGGGTCAGGGATCTGACCGCAGACTTAGCCGAACACCAGATTATCGGTTTATCCGGATTACCGGTAGATGCAATTGTGACTGTGTTCCCACGCCCTAATCAGGCCTTTTGGACACTATCGGCGTTATGGGCCGGCTGGTTATGGGGCCGTGAAGCAGTCACACCTCTAAAAAGCGCCCTGGCGCGCCAGAGATATGACTGGAACTGGCACACATCTGCTCTTTCAGCCACTTTATCCCACCTGTCTGCACATAGTGGGCTGGCAGTCCCATTTTGGGGATTCATTTCAGAAGTCGAGCCAGCCTTTCTATCAGCGGTGGTGGCAGCCGCCGATATTTCGAATCTTAAGTTAGAGGGCCTGGCCTTGCGCCACGATGTGAACCAGGCAGAGCTTCTCTGGAGTTTCGCTGGCACTGAAACCTCACCCGGCGCTGTATATTCAGAAGGATCAGAAGAAAATGCGATAACACAGGCCCTGGAAAAAAGGGGAGAAGCTGCGCCGTACCTGGTATTATATACGGCCGCAACCGCAGCCTCCGCTGCTCGGCGCCAGTTTAGAAAGTGGGCCGGCCAAAAAGAACAGACCGTTTTACAAGAACATCAGGCTTCCTTACAAAGGATTTTCAACGAAACCGGTCAACTCGTGCGTTATGGTGGCGGGCAACATTCCTTGGAAACGGCAATATATTGGAGCCAGACTATTCCCCATGGCAACCCATCTCTGTCTGATCAAATCGAAAAAGAAATTGTCCAAACCTTAATCGCAAACCCGGTGAGCCAGTTTGAAAGCCTGGACCGGCATTTGTGCCGGGTTTTTCCCGGCCTGGATACACCCCCACGCGATTTGATCCAGGCCTGTCTGGAATCTTATGGCGAACAACACCCCACAGAAATAAACAGTTGGCAGCTCCGCCGAAATGAGTTGCCTTCAGCGCGGCGTGAAGAATTAATTGCCATCCAGGCTTTGTTGCGCAAAACCGGCGCCCAGCTAAATTACACCATCCAGGGGACCAGCCCCTTGCTGTGGTTAGACCAAAACGGCCAAATTACATATGAATTCCACATCATGGCATCTGCCATCATCAGCCGGTGTGTGCTTTCAAGCCAGGCGCCTCCTCAAAACGCGGTAATTGCCATCCCTGGCAGCCGGGCTAACTTGATTATTGATAAACTCCATCGCGACCCGTGGCTGAATGAGAAAATTACCGCCGGTTGGACTTTTTTGAAATTCCGCCACCTGCGTTATATCACCAGCTCAATGCCGCTCACCCGGTCCGTTTGGGAAGAATGGTTACCCCGCGACCCGCTGGAGTCAAAAGCAACCCAATTGGAAATGTTTTAAACACCCATTCGATGAAAAGACCCAAAAATGAGGTGTTTGTGGGTGCTTCGCACCCACAAACACCTCATTTTTGGGTCTTTTCTCACGGCCGTTTTATTTATTGACTGCGGTCCCGTCGGGCGTATCTGTTGGCGGCGCCGGTATAACCGTCGAAAGCGGTAAGCTGGTG
>Ga0066793_10000902_pt1 | contig 12679 bp, 8 predicted proteins | sample PersoiDNA2013189_FD_83876 | JGI IMG/M metagenome (GOLD analysis project Ga0066793, IMG submission 83876) | Permafrost soil microbial communities from the Arctic, to analyse light accelerated degradation of dissolved organic matter (DOM) -... | ecosystem: Environmental > Terrestrial > Soil >...
CATTAAAAGGTATTATTGACTCCGCATTTACAATTGATTGTTTTCGAAACCAATTTGAATAACGCCGATTATTATCAAAAACGTCCCACTTAATCCTGAGTTCATTTAAATAATAAAAAAACTTGCTTTGCGATAATAACCAACGTTCCCAGGATTGAAGAATCTCAGATCCATGAGCTTTGGTGATTTGTTTAAACAATCTATCTATTAATCCGGGTATCAAATGCATTGATTATCAGATTATGCTCTTATTTATGTTCTGAGTAACTTCTCAATAAAGAAGGGTGTGGGGTATTTTGGGCGTGCGAAGCACGCCCAAAATACCCCACTTTCCCTTAATTATTGAGAAGATATTGTTCTGACTTATATTGTTCGAGGGTTGAAGAATAAACTTCACGGAAACGTTTGGTTACGATTGGCCAGGTATGGTTGGCAAGCACCTTCTGATAGCCTGTTTGACCAAGTTTTTGCGCCCAATCGGGATTAGATATCAGGGTCACGATGGCTTCGGCGAGCATGATATCATCCTGGTAATCAATCATCAAACCGTCTCGCCCAGCGTTTATCACCGATGGAATTGCACCTTTCCGGCATCCAATGACTGGTTTTCCACCTGACCATGCTTCAAGAAATGCAATGCCAAACGATTCGAATGCGGATGGATAGGCAAAAACATCCAGCGCAGCGTATAGCCAGGGTTTTATTTCTGACTTGAAATCATAACAAAAAAGGATTTTATGGCGCCATTCATCAGGCCATTCAGCGACCATTTTTTCTAGCTGGTCTGCAAATGTTCTCCTTGCTCCTGCGACAAGAACTCGAACATCTGGATAAATCTTCCAGATGCGCGGCATCGCCCGGATTAAGGTATCCACACCTTTATGGGGTACGATCTGGCCGATATACCCCACAACGGGGCTATTATCAAATCCCAGGCGATGTTTTGCTTCTGGCTGGGAGATATCATGGAAAGGTTCCGGATCGACCCCCAAACCAATGGTCGAAATCCGTTCTGGGGAAGCCCCTTTTGTTATCACATAATCGGTCTCGTATTTCGTATAGGCAATATAATGGTCGGCGTCCTGTATGGTTTTGTAAATAATTGGCCAGTCAAAACCACCTTTATCCTCAGGATGTAATCCACCAAAAAAAATACAAGGACGATTGCTCTGCCGCGAAGCCTTTATGGTCGTATACATGTGGAGAAGTGGAAACGAAGAAGCCGCGATGATATCAGCCGGAAATTTTTTAATCATCCTTCCCAATAAAGGGATGATTGGGCCATCTCCATATAATCTGACCGCATGAGGCACAGACCCATTTAGTCTCAAAAGAAGGAATTGAATAGTATGGAAGACCCTGCTGATTTGTCTTGCAACAGGAAATCTCCGAATATGCACGCCAGCTACGTCTTCGTTCCCAACCGGCATGGCGGGTAAACTCGGTTTGTAAAAAGCATCCCCACCATAACAATTCGTCGTAAATATGGTCACGTCATCCCCATACACCCTTACTAATTCTTCTGACAGGCGGGTCATCAGCCATTCCGTTCCCCCGAGTGCTGGAAAATATCCCTGTGAAACATGTAAAATTTTCATAGATTATATCTTCACCGTTTATGGGATATCAGCCATTTCAAATGGAAGATGATTTGATGCCATGCTGCGACAAGTCCCTTTGAACGGAGGATATATGCAGCTCTAAGAATTCCTTGGCCCAATCCAACCGGGCGTGCTGAAGGCATTGCAACCGGGAGTGCTATGGGATTTTCACCAGGTACTCGATCTGGAGCATGCCGACCATAAAGGCAGTAATTCAACAAAGGCTTAACTGCGTGAGACCAGCTCATCCGGTCGGGTAAGGTGGCAAAATTTGGTTCCCAGGTGGATTTTGGTCTGTCTAGCAACTCTAGTAATGCTTTCGAAACAGCTTTTGAATCGTCAGGAGGGACGACTATACCGATATTAAATTCCCTGACCCATTGGCTGGTCACATCGCCATCCGTAATCAAAACCGGCAGTTTGGCCCATAGATAATCCAATACACGGGTCCGGATTGAATAGCGAGTTTCTACATGAATCGGGTGCAATGTAACACCCACATCCGATTCACATAACAAGGCTTCTCTATCTTCGTAAGAAATCCATTCAAAAAAGATAATCGATTTATCTTTTTCTCCTAACTGTTCTGCCAACTGAACGGTCTTAAAAGCCATCTCATGATCGGGGACAACTGGGTTTGGGTGGCGTGTCCCGAGAAAAACCAGGCGAGCTTCAGGATGGACTGCCAATACATCAGGCCAGGCATTCACCAGGGTTAAAGGATCGAGCCAGTTCCAAATTCCGCCGCCCCATAAAATAACCCGCGCATTCTCAGGAATTTCTGGGACCATCTTTCGCAAAAAGGGTACAGCCCGGGGTGGCCGGTCTGGGAATCCAGCACCTACGATATCAATGAGACTGCTTAGACTGTTGTCTTGAGTAAACGTTTTGGGATTAATCCGTCCATTTGCCATCAACACGCCCATCCAGAGATCGCGCTGCCGTTCATTGCCACAGATGAAAAAATCGCCTATTTTCGCGAGGGAATTGGTTACATTGATTGCCTGTTTATTCTGGTTGTCCTGGTTAATTTGAGGCTCATCCTGAAAATAATGCAAATTCTCAAACACTATCGGATCATATAAGTCGACAACCAAACGTTGCTTGCAGTTTGCTAAGAAGGGGAATTTTAGGATCATATAACCAGAAATGAGTACGATATCTGCATTTTCAACGAGTAGTTGTAGACTTTCAGGCCGGTCTTCGAAATAGCGTAGAATATTGATCTCAGGGAATTTCAGACTGGTCTCGGCGGGCACTGCCAGGGTCACATCCAGTTCATGACTCAGGCATTTGGCCATTTCTAAATAACGGATACCAGGTCCGGCCATTTTGGAATTGACCAGATCCTGGCTCACGATTAATAAATGCTCCCGAGATGATCCTTGAGCAATTTCAGTCATTGGTTGTGTTCTCCTCGTTGTAAACAAAATTGCGTTAAGGTTGAGAATCGAGATACATGTTTAAGTGATTTTCTTTAAGATAAGCGAACGCCTGCTTGACCCAGTCATTATTTACATCCGGATACACCAAAAATTTGTCTCCTGGCTGCAGCGCTGTAAATTTTCATCGTTCAGGTAACAGGTTTTCCAGGTTGTTTTTCCATTAATATAAAAACCCTCATAAACTTTTTGTCATTAGCACCCAGAGGTAACAAACTTAAGCAAACCAAAGCAACCAGAACAAAAGATGATATTTTGGTCCATTTGAGATTATAACCTGACAAATAGAAGTATATCCCAACTATGCCCAGGCTGACGATGGTCATGTCGCGAGATGACTCGGCTGAAGCCATTCCCAGGCATATTCGACCAGCCGCTGTATCCAGGCAAAAAAGTTAAGGAAAACTGGGAAGAATAAAGGTTGATATATTCTTTTGGCGATCTTTTTCTTCACATTTTTGTAATATCCTTAACAGGCTATGCAGGCAAGCGATGCAAATGACGATCAAAATAAAAAAGCCAAAGATAAACGCCGCAAGTTTTTCGACCTGGAAATCAATCTGAAAGAATTTAGCTTCCATAAAACCTAAAAATAAGGGATACCGGGCGTTATATCCAGGCGATTGCGATAGTCTGAAGCAGCCCACGGCAGGATCAAAGGGATATCCTGATGTGAAAATGGAGAAGGATAATATCGATCCGGCAAATCCTCGCGAAGAGATGATAATATCCTTATACAATTTACGCTGGCTCAGTTAACCGCATATGGTTGATAAATAGCAATAATCGGATGCACAATAATATTAAAACAAGGAAAATGAATAGAACACTGGATTTAAGAAACACCGTTTTTAATGACACAAGGTGATTGAACACCAAAAAATGAATGAATCGTATTATTTTAACATAAAAAGAAGGGAACTTATTTTAGGTTCACTAAAATTTAAATGCGGGATCTTTTCCGATCCCGCATTTAAATAATTTCCTTTGAAACCTTTTATATTTTTAATTTAAGTACAAGCTTACCAATAGATGAGTCATTTCATGGGACCACATGCACTGGCGCTTCACTACAATAAGTAGTCGAATTATAATCGTCCTGTGTCTTCACACAAATATAATAATCCGCGGCAGGAATATTATTGGTAATCCAATTGAATGTCATTGTGTTTGGATCTGAATTAGAATTCTGTTTAAGGATGGGTAGATAAATATGATTCCTTCCAGGCGGGATAGTCACTTGAGTGTTTGAAGTGGATAAGACGGCAACATTTTGCAGGGGGTTCGAGCGATCAGTTGTATAAAAGAAGGATAATTGTGAGTTTACGAGGGTTTTACTGGCATTAATCTTAATTGGATATTTACCCCCAGATTGGATCGTGTCAGGCTTGGTTAATTTCACCCAATCTAGCTCCTGTTGCATTACCTGACCTGTAATATTTTCGTTTAGTTTTAGCCGAAATTGGGATGCTGGAGATGTGCTCTGCCAGGTTAATGGCGGGTTAGGACATCCAGTTGTTGAGTGATCATTTACTGCGCCTTCAATAGGATCCCATAAATCAAGGGAATAAGTATGCCAGCCAACATCTAGCGATATAGGGGAAGAGACGAGGATACAGCGGTTATTCCAATACCAAACAACGCGTGAAATCATACCATCCGGCACATTTTGGTACGGACCAGCCGTATACATGTGGAATGTGAGATAACGGTATTGTGTGGTGTCTATGGGAGTACTTTGAGTAAAGGAAATTTCCGGATCATTATACCCACCCCCCTGACATGAAGCCGGAGGTTGATTTTGAACTGTGGGGGTATCCGCATAAATGATGCCCTTATCGTACCGGTAACTGATACATTGAGTAAATGCAACGTCAGTTGGTTCTAAATGAAAATCGTCTTGGTTTGAATTATAAAAATCTGAACCACTCGTCCGCGATGGGCTTTTAAAGGTAACGATTGGCGCATCATTAACTTGAAAATCAGCGCTTGTTAATGTCGTTGTGCCTTGTTTTACAAAATAGGTAAATTTTCCTGCTTGAAAGCCCTGGACGTCAAGGATGATTGGATTTGAAGTGATACTGTGTATGACTTTAATGTCATTCGTCGTTCCTTCCGGACGAATATAAACAGTGACAGCACCCTTTCCCGTCCAGCCGATGGAAATTGTTTTCGGAGCACAATCGGTTAATCGAACCCAATCAATTTGATAAGTCGTGTTCTGGATGGTTGGGGAAACCTGTAAACCTTGCCATTGACCTGACGGTGACTTATTCCATGCGGTTGATCCGTGAGCGAGTTTGGTCCAGGTAGATAAGTTGGCGCTGAATAGCTGCCAATCTGTTGACAAAACGATACCCGGGATAGTTTCACCCCAGGCACTACCTGCTCCGTTTAAATTTTCATTTTCAAACCAGGTGAATAACATCTGATCTGGAGCACCATTTTGCGGTGGGCCCGAGTTCACCTTCGCAGCGACATAAATACATTTATAAAGGTTGGCATTAATTGGAAATTGATGTCCAACTTTACCCGTCAATAATGCATTTTTGTAACCCGGAAAAATTAGCGTGGTAGGGGCTGCAAAACTGATCGATTGGGCAGAATATATCCCATTTGCTACCTGGATATTGGTGAGAAGATTCGCCTGTCCAGATTGGTTCAGGTATTGAGAAATATCTGTGAATTGGGACATATCCCAGGCATCTCCCAAAACCTGGGTTGCGTAATCATCTCCTTCTCCGACGATGGTCATGTTGTTGCCAGAAACTTTTCCCATGTTAACAGAGGTCAAACCGAAAAATAAGATAAACATGATGGAAATTAATTTATTTAATTTTCTCATTATTTTCTAAACCCTTGGATAAAGATTAAATACTACCTTTCCGCTGTGAAAATTATCCCTGGCCCATTGGGATTCTTGGTATCGTCGATTGCAACTTTGAAATTCTGATAACCACATGTTTTCAAGAAATCAAATATGTCTTTTTTCTCTAGCCAGCAGCTATAATCTTCCGGGCCACCTGAAAAAACCGATCCTTTTTTAAATATTTGCGGACTTATTAATTTTGCTTTCGTAAAGATTTTCTTCGCAATTTTTTTAACGAACGGGTACCGAATCGTCAATTGCTGGGCATTGTAAGAACGGTAATGGTGAAGAGCCCGGTAGCCGTGGCACTCTTTTAGAATATTCTTCTCAGGTATAAAAAATGCATTCGCACCAGGCATTTGTGATAAGACTTCCTGGTCATAATAGTGTGTATGAATGAACACTTTATCCGTAATTCTGGAGATTAGTTCGAGAAGGTGAAGGGGCTCAGTCTGATGATATAAAATGCCGCTCGCCCAGACAACATCGAAATGCTCATTGCTTTGTTCCAAATAAGAAATAAAATCACCATATAAAAAATGGGCTTTAATTCCAACAATTTCTTTAACAATCAGGCATTTCAAATAACTCAAATTGTTTGCCTCTATGGCCAGAACAGATGCGGCACCGTGGTCTTCCAATTGCCAGGTGTTATAAGCCTCAAAAGGCCCTAATTCTAATACTTTTGCTCCTTTCAAGCCACTTTGCAGAACCCCGTTTGCCCATTTTACCCTGGGCTCAACCTCGTAATCAAAATGACGGACGCTGCCGGCTTTGATCCCATATTCATCTGGAAATGCTGAATACCAGGCGCCTTCAAATATATTTACGATGGTTTGATTGGTGGGTGCTTCTTTGCTATATTCTATTTTGATATCCATTGAAACGGCTCCTGATCAAAGAAAACGCTTCCTCGTATGAATTATTTGGGTTGTTTTTTTTACTGGGTAGTGGTGCAGCGAAAATGCAATAATTATTCATTTACCCGTAGTGGAATAAATATTTCAAACCTTAAATGTTATTATAAATGGGTTAACTCTTAATTTGGCTATACAGTAATGCAAGGTATGTCTGCGTCATTTGCTAGCATTTATGGCACTTAAATATATCTTCCGGAAATTAGCAGCTACTTTGGGCCATGTATATTGAGAAATTACTTTACGCTGGCCCACTTCCCCCATTTCATGCGCGAGAGTCGGATTCTTCAACAGAATGGAAATCGCCTCAGATAACATCGCAGGGTTTTGATATTCGATTAAAAAGCCATCCAAACCAGCTTGAACTACCCATGGAATTGCACCAACTCTGCAACCGATGACGGGCTTACTGGCTGCCCAGGCCTCTAGAAATGAAATACCAAAAGATTCAAAACCAGAAGGATAAACGAATATATCAACAGCAGAAAATAACCAGGGCTTTTCTTCGATGCCGAAATTATAATGTAAGATGATTTTTTTCTGAAATTCTTCTGGCCATTCTGAAATCATTTTTTCCAGGTTGTCACAAAACAAAGTACGGGAACCGGCTATCAGCACGTAGGTGTCAGCACATTGCTCCCAGACTTGAGGCATCGCTTTGATTAATGTGTCGACACCCTTATGGCCTCCGATCTGGCCAATAAACCCGACAACTTTTTTACCCTCTAATCCATATCGACGTTTTGCATCCTCTACTGAAATATTTTGGAACGGTTGTGGATCTACACCCAAACCAATAACCGCCACCTTTTCTGGTTGTGCGCCTTTGTTGATGACATATTGCGCTTCAAATCCAGTATAGGCAATATAATAGCTGGCTTTCTTAATCGCTTTATAAATATTTGGTCGACCAAATCCCCATTTCTCTACCGGATGTAACCCCCCAAAAAAGACCACCGGTCGCTTAGATTTTTGACCGGCCTTTTGTGCATTATACATATGCAGAAGAGGAAACGAAGACGCTGCGATGATATCAGCAGGAAAGGCCTGGATTCGGCTAACCAATCCTGGAATAATAGGGCCACTATAATAGGTACGCAAATAATCATTGAATGGTAAACCTAAAGAAAATGCAAACTTTTGGATTGGGCCTAATGCCCTGCTTAGATGGCTGTAAACTGGAAATCGATGAATTTTCACCCCGTTAATTTCATCCTGGCCAGTTTTCATCCGGGGCATGTTCGGGCTCCAAAAAGACTCGCCGCTATAGCAATTGGTCGTAAATACGGTCACCTCATCATTAAACTGGCGCACAAGTTCTTCTGATAATCGCTGCATCAGCCATTCCGTTCCTCCGATGGCTGGCCAATATCCTTGTGTGACGTGCAAAATTTTCAATTGATTCACTCTACCGCTGAAAAAATATCCACCGCAAATGGATAAAGACTCTGGTCGTCATTTTCGCAAATCCTTGAGTCCTCCAGATAAACAATGTTTCTTCCATCTTCCCCATCGGTGGAATATCGGCGTTTTGCTCTGGCTGAAAAAATAGATGATTCTTGAAACGCAGCTGGCGATCAGCAGCGAAACTGCGTTCCAGGCAATATTTTCTTAATGGATCTATCTGGAGTTCTTTTCCCGGGAAATTATAATTAATGATAGCAATTAAAAAACTGGGTAACCAGTCTGGAAGCAGATGATTTTGGTTAAATCTTCCATTCGCTGCCAACACACCCAGCCATTGATCCCTTTGGCGCTCGTTCCCACAAATGAAGAAATCTCCTGCTCTGGCTAAATCGTTGATGATTTCATGATCCATTAAATTGATATCTGTTGATTTGGGGGATAAGTAAAAATCCTCTTTACTCATACTATCTATTTGCGTTGAGGTGAAGAGATTTATTACCAAACGTGTTCTCGTAGTCTTCAGAAATGGATAATTTTGAAACAATGACTCTGAGATCAACGCTATATCGTGATTCTCAACCAAAATCTGTAAACTAAGAGGACGATCTGCGTCATAGGATACCAATCGTATTCCAGGGATTTGAATGGATATCTCCCCTGGAATAGCGATGGTAATGCCCAAATCTTGATTTAGGGCCGTACCAATATCTGTAAAAAACTTCATTATATCTGTTGTGGAATTTCCAACACCCACGCTGCTGACGATTAATAATTGCCGACGGCGCTGTGGAGGCACAAATTCTAGCATCTTAATTGTCCTATCAAACCGGAGTAAAGGTAAATAAATACGCTTGATAATATCTCGGGTTAGAACTGGCAGTCCATTCCACTCAAGTGTTTCGGGCAATTCTGGTGTTTTTGCAAATAAAATCTCATCAGGTACTTTTCTTTGAGTTTGTAATTGCCGGCGAAGTTTTAAGATGCTGGGCATGTCCCGGATCAATTTACCCCAGGCACTTAGATAGGCTGTTGCCATATTTAAACGACCTCTAATTAGCATGGCAATAAAATTAGCCCAATCTTCTATAAGATAATTCCTGAGGAAAAGGAAAAGATGGTTTGATCCAGCTATTTTCAATGCAAACCGTATGCGGCCGTAACTAACCTGGCGCTGCTTATTTGCTGTAATTCCACCTTGTTTACCAGTGGGTACCTTACCTCCAAATGCGTGATAGATTACCCCTTTGGGAGCAGCGTATATTTTGAATCCCAATAAGCGTGTCCGGTAGCACCAATCGCTGTCCTCATAATACAGGGGAAAACCCTCATCGATTGTACCTACCAGAGACCATATCGTCCGGGGAATAAGTGTAGCGGCGAAACAAGCAGAAGGAACCTCTTTCCAATCGTCTAATTGTCCAAAATCCAGGTTCCCTAAGCCAATATCGCTACCCCATGAATGATCTCCCACCCAATTCCCCAATCCATTCAGGAAAGCTGGAGCCCACATGAATTTCAATTTGCTCGCAACCGCCCCGTTATTTGAATGTTCTTGGGCTACCGCAACCAATTCGGCTACGGTACCTGTCTCAAGCCGAATATCCTGATTGAGAACTAGAAAATAATCTCCACTCGCTACTGCAATTCCATCATTGATAGCTTTTGATAAAGGTGATGCTTTATCCATCCGAAGTATTTTAACTTCTGGGTAATTTTCTTTTAACCAGGAAATGCTATTATCCGTTGAGTTATTATCAACAACTATAATTTCAAGGGGTGAATAAGTCTGTGATAAAAGCGATGACAGGCAGTCAGGGAGCCAATCCTGACCATTAAAAGCCACAATGACCGCGGATACCAGAATCCCATGGACATGAGGGCTTGTTTTGAGCGAAACTTCTTCTCCTCGCGCCAATACCCCGGATTGAACCAGGCATGCCAATATCGACCGGATTTCATCAGGGCTAAGATGGTCAAATGGTTCTTTTAATAATTCGGAAAATGAGTGATGATCCGCGGCCAACCATATCGCTTTAACATCGTCATCGATAATTATCTTTCCACCTTGCAATGTGGAAAGATAAGATCGTCCCTGGATTAACCCTGATTGAATGCCTTCGGGAATTCGATAATTGATAAATCCATACGAACCAGGCTGCTGAATGGTGTGGTTGGGATCACGTATTTGATCAGACATACGAGCTGCTTATTTATGACCGAATAGCTTTGATCCCAAAAAAGGACCGAATTTGTCCGACTTTCATGAGTAATCGCCAGCTCCGGCTATTGAGAATTGCTTGCATTTGCATTTTATAATCGTTTAATTCAATATCACGTTGTTGCAAAAGAGAGTCGATCTCAAACAAACGCAAGTTCAAATTATCGATTTGTTTCTCCAATTGGCCTTGATATTGGTTTCCCCGAATAACAGCTTTAATGAAATTAGAAGATGAATCTTTGTTATCATATTTTCTGTTTATGATCTGGTTGTATAAGTCGAACCAATGCGATGCTTTTTTTGTTAACAACCAATGGTCTTTAACGGTTTTTAATGCCTGCGATCCAACCCTATCGCGAAGATCAGAGTCTTCAATTAATTGGCATAAGCGGAGAAACCATTCATCCACCGTACTGGCCATAAATCCATTAACACCAGGTTCTATTATTTCTACATAGGGTTGTATTTGACTGTAAACCCCTGGAATACCCATTGAGCTATACTCCAGGTATTTGATTGCAGTTTTACAACGATTAAAAAATATGTCACGAAGAGGTGCAATAAAAATATCACAGGTTTGTTGTGAGAAATAAGCAACAAATTGTTGGTAATTTAATATATCAAAAGGTATCTGTTCGACTTGGGGATAATTAGCTAAATTGGCCGGTGATGGCCCTCCCCAAAAATGAAATTGTACATGGTTGCCATATTTCTCGTTAACCCGTATCAACGCCGGAGCCACCATTTCCAGATCTGGAAGGTGAGTCTGGCCACCCATATAACTTATAACAACCGGACCTCCTTTAGAAGATGGCTTTATAACAGGTTGCATTGGCCATAAGGTATCATCTATTAAATTTGGACTGTACCAGGTGTTAGAATTAAATTCCGAGAAATATTCTTTCAGTAAGTGTGAACTTGTTACCACAGCATCAGCTTGCATTGCGGCCTGCACCATCGGTAGCAAAGAAACTATATAATTTTGAAAAGAGATATGGTTTTCGGGTAATTCAAACAGCAGGTCATCGATTTCATAGACCACTGGTTTGTTTTCTGCTCTTGCCTTTGCAATTATTTCGCCATAACCGGCCAAATGAGGGAAATCACGCTGGATTATGACCAGATCGGCTTGAGCGATCCGATCTGGAAATACCTGACCTCCTTCGTTACCGCATAAGACGGCAACATTGGACGCTTTCGCTGGTCCAACAATACGGAGGACGGGCATCGCGCTTTCCCAAGGATCGGCTGTAAACAGAACCAGTGAAGTTAATTGGGTCATAATTGATTATGACTTCGCATTCTGGCTGGCCCTGTAGGCAGCCACAACGTCTTTTGCTTCGCCCATAACCATCAGATGTCCATGATCGAGCCAGGCTGCTCTCTGGCACAAGGTCTCGACCGTAAAGGAATTGTGAGACACCATCAAAATGGTCGCCTCTTGATCCCTAAATGACAGGATCCTGGTGCTGCTTTTTTTCTGAAAGGCTTCATCTCCGACGCCTAAGATTTCATCGATTATTAAGATATCCGGTTTGGTATCGGTCGCAACAGAAAAACCAAGTCTTGCCCACATTCCAGAAGAATAAGTCCGCATGGGCGCATCGATAAATTCCCATAACTCGGCGAAATCGACAATGCGATCGAACTTGGCATCCATCTCTTTTCGGCTAAAACCCAGCATGGCGCCATTTAAATAAATATTTTCACGACCGCTGAGTTCTGGATGAAACCCCGCGCCCAGTTCTAATAATGGGGCTACTCTCCCTATGACTCGAACCCTCCCACTCGAGGGTGGAATAACTCTGGCAATCAACTTCAAGAGGGTGCTTTTTCCAGCCCCATTTGCTCCAATTACGCCAAATACTTCACCCTGTTTGATGTTCATACTGACGTCATGCAGAGCCCAGAAAGAATGAAGCTGGATTTTTCGCTGCACCCAGCGAATGGCGTATTCCTTAAAGGTCCTGATCCGTTCACTTGGTATGCGATAACACACCGATATATTATCTAAACAAATACTGGTGTCATCAATCATAGTTATTTTGAGCGTTTCCTAAAGTCTGTATCCAAACTCGCTCGATTTTCTCGAAAAAATAAAAAAGCCAACGAGTAAAACCACAAAGGCTACGACGATTGCAGATGTTAACTCACCCACATACGGCAACCGCCCTTCATAGATTGTAACCCTGAATAACCTGACAAAGTAGAACATTGGATTCAAG
>Ga0066793_10000903_pt1 | contig 12676 bp, 9 predicted proteins | sample PersoiDNA2013189_FD_83876 | JGI IMG/M metagenome (GOLD analysis project Ga0066793, IMG submission 83876) | Permafrost soil microbial communities from the Arctic, to analyse light accelerated degradation of dissolved organic matter (DOM) -... | ecosystem: Environmental > Terrestrial > Soil >...
GATGGTCGCCATTGCCCTGCCGCCCCAGCGGACCGGTTCGGGGTCGAGCTACCAGCGCTTTTCGCGCCGCAAGGGTTCCAGCCTTGCGGTTGCGGCGGTCGCCGTTCGCCTGACCATGACCAGCGGCAGGGTTACCGGCGCGCGCATTGCGCTCGGCGCGGTGGGGCCGGTACCGCTGCTCGTGGTGCATGCGGCCGAGCTGCTCGAGGGCGAGTTGCCGTCGACGGCGCTGTTCACGAGGGCAGCCGCGCTGTGCGCGGACGAGGCGCTGCCAATCACCGATGTGCGCGGCTCGGCCGACTTCCGGCGCGAACTGGTGCGTGTCCTGGCCCGGCGCGCGCTCGAAGAAGCCGTGGTCCGTGCGGCGGCAGGGAAGCCATGAGAAGCGAAGTCCTGGTCCGTCTCAACGTCAACGGCGAGGATCACACGCTTGCCCTCAAGCCGAACACGACGCTGCTCGCGGCACTGCGCGCGCACCTCGGCCTCACCGGCACCAAGAAGGGATGCGGCACCGGTGACTGCGGCGCCTGCACCGTGCAGGTGGACGGGCAGCCGGTGAACTCGTGCCTGTTGCTGGCGGTAGCCGCCGAGGGCAAGCGGATCACGACGATCGAGGGGCTGTCGCACGACGGCGAACTGCACCCGCTGCAGAAGGCGTTCGTGAAGCACGGCGCCGTGCAGTGCGGCTACTGCACGAGCGGCGCGCTGATGGCGTCGAAGGCCCTCATCGACCGCAACGAGGCGCCGACGAGCGACGAGATCAAGGAGGCGCTGGCCGGCAACCTCTGCCGCTGCGCCACCTACCCGCGGATGCTGAAGGCGGTCGCCGGGTGGAAGGAGTTCGAGGGCGTGCCGCTGGACGCCAAGCCGCACGCGCTCGCCGAGCGCGACCAGCAGCGCGATCACAGCGTGGTCAGCCACGGCGTTACGCGATACGACGCCCCCGACAAGGTGACCGGGCGCGCCAAGTACACCGCGGACATCCAGCTTCCCGATACCGTGGTCGGGAAGATCCTTGGGAGCCCCATCGCCCATGGGCTGATCAAGCGCATCGACGTGTCGAAGGCGCGGGCGCTGAGCGGCGTGCTGGCGGTGATCACCGGTGCCGACGTGCCCGACGCCTGGTATGGCGTGAGCCCGGCGCGCGAGGACGAGCAGATCCTGGCCAAGGAGCGCGTGCGCTACGTGGGCGACGAAATCGCCGCGGTGGCCGCGGTGGACCTCGAAACCGCCGAGCGTGCGCTCAGGCTGATCGAGGTGGAATTCGAGGAGCTGCCGGCGGTGTTCGATCCCGTGTCGGCCATGGCCCCCGGTGCACCAGTCATCCATCCGGAGAAGCCGCGCTACGCGGGGAACATCAACACGCGCGTGGACTGGCACTTTGGCGACGTGTCGCAGGGCTTTGCCGAGGCCGACCTGGTGCGCGAACAGCGCTTCGTCGGCAACCGCACCTACCAGTCGCCCATGGAGCCGCACGCGGCGCTGGCGCGGTGGGAGCACCACGGCGACCGGCTGACGCTCTGGTCATCGACGCAGACGCCGCACTACCTGCATCGCTCGCTGTCGCGCGTGCTCGACATTCCCATGGGGAACATCCGGGTGATCCGCCCGGCGGTCGGCGGCGGCTTTGGCGCCAAGGCCGAGGCGACGCCGCTCGACTTCTGCGCGGCGATCCTCTCCAAGCTGACCGGACGTCCCGTGGCCATGGAGTACAGCCGCGAGGAGATGTACGTGCACTTCCGCGGGCGCCACAAGCAGTACATCGACCTGAAGATCGGCGTGAAGAAGGACGGCACCATCACGGCGGTGGAGCACAACGTGGTGCTCGACGGCGGCGCCTACACGTCGTACGGGGTGATCACGGCGTACTACGCCGGGTCGATGCTGCCGACGCTGTACAAGATTCCCAACTACAAGTACGACGGCACGCGCGTCTACACCAACCTCCCGGCATCGGGGGCGTTCCGCGGCCACGGCGTGCCGCAGCCGCGCTTTGCCTTCGAGTCGCTGCTCGACATGATCGCCGAGGAATTGGGACTCGACGCGTTCGACATCCGGCTGCGCAATGCCATGGAGCCGAACACGCGCACGGGCAACGCGCTGGACGTCTCGTCGTGCGAATTCATCGCGACGCTCGAGAGCGCGCGCGAGACCTCGGGGTGGGCGGCGAAGAAGGGGAAGCTGCCGCCGGGCAAGGGCATCGGCGTGGGCTGCGGCGGGTTCGTGTCGGGCGCGGGATACCCGATCTACCGGTCGGACTTCCCGCACTCCAACGCGATGATCCGCGTGCACGAGGACGGCACCGGCGTGACGCTGCACATCGCCGCGTCCGAAATCGGCCAGGGATCGGATACGGTGCTCGTGCAGATTGCCGCCGAGGCACTGGGCGTGCCTTATGAATGGGTGTGGATGGCCGAGTGTGACACGACGCTGAGCCCGCTCGACCTCGGCTCGTATTCAAGTCGCGTGACGCTGATGGGCGGCAATGCCGTGAAGATGGCCGCGCAGAACGTCACCGCACAGATCTGCGAAGTGGCGGCTCGTGAACTGGGCTGCGATCCGGGCGCGCTGACAGCGAAGGACGGCCGGGTCTTCGTGAAGGAGCATGGCTCAGTGGGCATGGACTGGGCCGCCGCCGCCCGCATCGCGTTCTCGAAGAAGGGCCCCGTGGTGGGCACCGGATGCTACACGCCGCCCAAGCACCTGGGCGGCGAGTTCAAGGGCGGCACCGTGGGCACGTCACCCGCCTACAGCTTCTCGACGGCCGTGGCCGAAGTGACCGTGGACCTCGAGACCGGATACGTGACGGTCGATCGCTTCACCGACTACAGTGACGCCGGCACCGTGATCAACCCGGTGACGCTGCATGGACAGGTGGAGGGCGCCATCATCATGGGGCTGGGCGAGACGCTGCTCGAGGACACGATCGTCGGCGCCGGCGGGCGGTTTGCCAACGCCAACCTGCACGACTACCTGATCCCGACCATCAGCGAGACCCCGGAGATTCACACGGCGGCGGTGGAGAGCTACGAACCGCGCGGCCCGTTCGGCGCCAAGGAGATCGGGGAAGGCTCGCTGCTTCCGGTGCTCGGGGCGATCGCCAATGCCATCTACGACGCGTGCGGCGTGCGGGTAACGGAGCTGCCGATCACGCCGGAGAAGATCCTGCGCGGCCTCAAGGAACGTGCGTTGCTCGGCTCGGCCTCGGCCCTCGTGGGCGGAGAGGACGCGTGAACGTGCCCCGCATGCCCAGCACCGCGACGCCAGTGCCCGGGCGCCGGCTGGTGCGCGCGTCCACGCAGAAGAAGCAGGACGAACTGCTGACGAAGGCGGCGTCCCTGATAGCGCGCAAGGGATTCGAGGCCACGTCGATGCGCGACCTCGGCAAGGCGGTGGACGGAAGCCTCGCCGGGCTGTACCACTATTTCAAGACGAAGGAAGACCTGCTCTTCCAGCTGCAGTTCCGGACATTCAGCTCCCTGCTCGAGTCGCAACAGGAAGCGTCGGCGATGCCGGGCACCCCCGAGGAACGCTTCGACCGGCTCGTCACCGGGCACCTCCGGTTCTACGAACAGCACACCAACGAACTGAAGGCGTGCACGTTCGAGCTCGAGTCGCTCACCGGAGCGCCCTACGAGACGGTGGAGGCGATACGGCGCCAGTACTACCGGCTGATGGCGGCGGCCGTCGCCGATGTCATGGGCGGGCCACGGGCCAAGGGCAAGGAAACGCGGAAGAGCCGCCACGCCACGCTGTTCATCTTCGGCATGCTGAACTGGATCTTCATGTGGTACGACCCGTCGCGACATGGGACGGTGGAGCAGATCGGCAAGGAAATGCGCGACCTGGTGTTGAACGGGCTGCGGCGCACGAAACGAAGCAGCTGATTCCGCCAGCCGCGCCGGCGCTGCGGGATATCGATCGCAAGGAGAGTGTCTGTGCAATTCGAGGACGTCTGGATTCCCTATCGTGGCTACTGGTCCACGCCCTTCTGCCTCTGGCAGGGCAGCCTCGCCACATTGCCTCCCATACCGTTCGCCGCGGAAGTCGCCGCGCGCGCCCTCGCCGAGCGCGGCATCGCGCCCACCGACATCGACGGGCTCTGCCTCGGGACGACGATTTCCAGCAAGGGCTCGTTCTACGGCGCGCCCTGGTTTGCCGGGCTGGCTGGCCTCGGCCATGCCACTGGACCGACGATCAACCAGGCGTGCGCGACGTCGGTGCGCTGCCTGGTGCAGGGTGCACAGGAGCTGAGCACGGGCGCCGCGAGCGTCTTCCTCGCGGAAGCCTGCGACCGCACGAGCAACGGCCCGCACGTCTTCTATCCCAACCCGGCAGGCCCGGGCGGGACGGGCGACTCGGAGAACCTCGTGCTCGACAGCTTTGGCCACGATCCGTGGGCCAAGAACTCGATGCTGCAGACCGCGGAAAACGTCGCCCGCGAGGCGGGCATCACGCGCGAGGCCCAGGAGGAGATCACGCTCCTGCGCTACCGCCAGTACCGCAACGCGACGGTGGATGACAGCGCGTTCCTCAGGCGCTACATGCCCTGGCCGCTCGAGGTCAAGGATGCTCGCGGCAAGAAGGTGGTGGCGACGGTGACCGGCGACGAAGGTGTGCATTCAACGACCGCAGAGGGGCTCGCCGGGCTGCGGCCCGTGATGGAAGGGGGCACGGTGACGTTCGGCACGCAGACGCATCCGGCCGACGGCAACGCGGGCATGCTGCTCGCGGCGGGGCGCGACCGGGCGCGGGCGCTCTCACCAAAGGGCGAGGTAGACGTGCAGTTGCTCGCCTTCGGCCAGGCGCGCGTCAAGAAGGGGTTCATGCCCATGGCCGTGGTGCCGGCGGCCGTGCAGGCGCTCTCGCGCGCGGGGATCAAGGCCGGAGACCTCACCAGCGTCACGTCCCACAATCCATTCGCCGTGAACGACGTGTACCTCGCGCGCGAACTGAAGCTCGACCCCGAACGCATGAACCGCCACGGTTGCTCGCTGGTGTGGGGACACCCGCAGGGACCGACCGGGCTGCGGTCGATCATCGAGCTCATTGAAGACCTGGCCATCGTGGGTGGCGGCTACGGAATGTTCACCGGCTGTGCCGCGGGCGACAGCGCCGCCGCGGTGGTGCTGAAAGTCAGCACGCGCTAATCCATCCGAACCACGAAGAGGACTCCAGTCATGAACTACTTCGCCTCCAGGGAGGCTGCCGGATTCGGCTTCAAGGACCTCCTGTACGAGAAGAAGGATTGGGTGGCCCGCATCACCATCAACCGGCCGGAATCCTTCAACTGCTATACGACGTCGACGCTACAGGAGCTGATCACCGCCATCGACGATGCGTCCAACGACGACAAGGTGGGCGTGATCGTGCTGACGGGCGCCGGGGAGAAGGCGTTCTGCACGGGCGGCGACGTGAAGGAGTATGCGGGCATCTACACCAAGAGCCCGCACGACTACTTCAAGTACATGGGGTTGTTCGCCAAGTACATCGAGAGCATCCTGCGCAGCGGCAAGGTGACGATTGCGCGCATCAACGGGATCGCCGTGGGCGGCGGCAACGAGACGCAGCTGGCGTGCGACCTGGCGGTGATGGCCGACGACACCTGGCTCGGCCAGGTGGGCACGAGCGTGGGGAGCGTGGCCTGCGGCGGCGCCACGCAGTGGCTGTCGATCACGGTGGGCGACCGCCGGGCGCGCGAGATGCTCTTTCTCAACTCGAAAATTCCCGCGGCCAAGGCGCTCGAGTGGGGGCTGGTGAACCGCGTCGTGCCGCGCGAGAAGCTCGACGAAGAAGTGGCGACGCTCTGCAAGCAGCTGCTCGACAAGTTCCCGGAATGCACGCGGTACACCAAGCAGCAGGTGAACTACTGGAAGGAAGCCGCGTGGCACGCCACGGTCGGGCACGCGCGCGACTGGCTCTCGACGCACTTCACGCCGCTCGAACCGTACGAGGGCATGCAGGCCTTCGTCGAGAAGCGGAAGGTGGACTTCATCGGCCTGCGCCAGAAAGCCGTCGATGACTCGGCCAGCAGCGAGTTCGTGTGGGGGCCGTACGAAAAGGCGTGCGGAAAGTGCGGCGCCAAGGGCATTCCGCGGCAGTTCGAGTTCTGCGGTGGCTGCGGCGCCAGGCTGGTCTAGTGGAACAGGCGATGAAGCGCGACCTGGCGGGGCAGTCGACGCTGGTGACGGGCGCCGGGCGCGGCATCGGCGCGGCGATCGCGCGCGAACTGGCGCGCGAAGGAAGCGACGTGGCGCTGGTGGACCTCGGCGCGTTCGACGACGCCGAACGCCTGGCGGCCGAGCTGCGCGCGCTCGGACGGAAGGCCGTGGCCCTGCGGGCCGACGTCTCCGATTTTGCCGCGGCGGAAGGGGCGGTGGCCGCGGCGGTGCGGGCGCTGGGCCGGCTCGATGGCCTGGTGTGCAATGCGGGCGTGGCGCGCGATCACGCGTCGTGGAAGATGACCGAGGCGGAGTGGGACCAGGTGATCGACGTGAACCTGAAGGGCTGCTTTGCGTTCTGTCGCGCGGCGGCACCGGTGTTCCGCGCGCAGAAGAGCGGCCGGATCGTGACGGTGGCCTCGATCAACGGACTGCGGGGAAAGTTCGGCCAGTCGAACTACGCGGCGTCGAAGGCCGGCGTCGTGGGCCTGACCAAGACGCTCGCCAAGGAACTGGGGCCGAGCGGCGTCAACGTGAATTGCGTGGCACCGGGGATCGTGCGCACGGAGATGACGGCCAGCCTGAGCGCCGAGGTGATCGCGAAGTCGGTGGCCGAGTCGGCGCTCGGCAGGATGGGGGAGCCGGAGGAAGTGGCGTCGGTGGTGGCGTTCCTGCTGTCCGACCGCGCGCGGTATGTCACGGGTGAAGTCATCAAGATTGATGGCGGCCAGTACATCTGAGGGGACGGCGATGCCAATGACGACCACGAACGCGGTGCGGTACGAAGTGCGGGAGGATGTGGCCTTCCTCACGATGGACGCGCCGCCCGTCAACGTGCTGAGCGGCGCCATGATGGATGAGCTGCGGAACGGCATCGAGTGGGCCCAGGCGGATCGCGCGCTGAAGGCCGTCGTACTGCAGTCGGCCGGCCGCGCTTTTTGTGCCGGCGCCGATGTCGGTGAGCACCGCCCCGAACAAGCGCCGGCGATGATCGCCGCGTTCAGTCGCCTGTTCGCCGCGTTCGGCACGCTGGAGTTGCCGGTGGTGATGGTGGTGGACGGCGCGGCGCTGGGCGCCGGCTTCGAGCTGGTGATGATGGCGGACATCCTGCTCGCCAGCGACCGCTCGACGTTTGGCCAGCCGGAAATCCGCCTCGGCTTCTTCGCCCCGGTTGGTGTGGCGTGGCTGCCGGCACGCATCGGGCTTGCCCGCGCCATCGAGGTGACGTCCACCGGGCGCACCTACACGGCCGCCGAGATGCAGGCCATGGGACTCGTCTCGCGCGTGGTGGGCGAGGCCGAGCTTCCCTCGGCGCTGGACAAGGTGCTGGGCGACCTGCGCAAGGCGAGCCCGCTGGTGCTGCGGATGAACGTGCGCATGGCCCGGTCGCTGCATGGACGTTCGTTCGAGGAGGCGCGGGTGGAGGCGGAACGGGTGTTCCTGGGTGAGCTGATGGCCACGGAGGACGTGCGCGAGGGCATCGCGTCGTTCTTCGAGAAGCGCCGTCCGGCATGGAAGAACCGGTGAGCCGCGCCCAGGCGCGGCAGGAGGGATGGCGATGCGGATCCTGATCGTCGGAGCCGGGGCGTTGGGCGGGCTCGTGGGGGCATACCTCACGCGCGCGGGCGAGGATGTCACCCTGCTCGAGGTGAACCACGCGCGCGCCCGGCTGCTGGCCGACGCCGGTCTGCACATCACGCGAGTGGGACAGGACGAAACGACCATCCCGGTGCACGTCGTCACCACGCTGGAAGGCGTCGAGCCGTTCGACCTCGTCTTCGTCGCCGTCAAGACGTACCAGACCGGGGACGCCGTGCGCGCGGCGCTCGGGGCGAGCAACGCCAGGACACTGTTCTTCTCGCTCCAGAACGGCATCGGGAACGCCGAGACCATCAGTGCGCTGGTGGGCGAGGAACGCGTGCTCTGCGGTGTGACGTACCACAGCATCGAGCATGCCGGGCCCGGGCGTCTGAGATATCGCGCGGGCATCAAGCCCATCCAGATCGCCGCGCTGCGCGGCGGGGCGACACCCGAAGCGGAGGTCATCGGCGAGGCGTTTCGTCGCGCCGGATTCGAGACCAACGTCGTGGCCAACGTGGACCACGCGCTATGGGGCAAGCTGCTCCACAACGCGGTAGTGAACCCGACGTCGGCCATCACGGGACTCACCTGCCGCGAGCTGCTCGCCGATGAAGACCTGATGGGGTTCATGCGCGACTTGTGCGCCGAGATCATCGCGGTGATGCGCGTGCGCGGCGTGCCGATCATGGACGAGGAGGATCCGTTCCGACCGATCATCGGATCGCTCAAGGCGCTGGGGAAGAACCGGCCGTCCATGTGGCAGGACCTGGCGCGCGGCACGCGCACCGAGGTCGACGCGCTCAACGGGGCCATCGTGCGCGAAGCGGAACGCCTGGGCCTGAAGGTGCCGCACAACGCGGCGCTCGTGCGCTTCATCCATTCGCGCGAGCGACAGAAGTTCCTGCGCAAGCAGGAGATCGTACAGCGCCTCGGCCTCGACCGCGCCCGCGCGGCTGGTGAGGAGGCGCCGCGGCCGCGGCTGCGCGCGCTGGCACCGCGCGATGCGGACGCCGGGATGCCGGCGGGCGGCCCGCCGCTGGAGAGCACGCAGCGGCTGAAGGCGCTGATGCACTCGTACTACGTGGATCTTGCCGCCGCCGCCAACGACCCCGATCGCCTGGTGGCGGCCTGCTCGGGGCTGGCGCCGGTGGAAATCCTGCGCGCGCTCGACATCATGCCGTACTTCCCCGAGAACCACGCAGCAATGATTGCCGCGGGGCGCCGGGCGGGCCCGTACATCGCGCGTGCCGCCGCCGAGGGCTTCTCGCAATTCGTCAGCTCGGCGATGCGCACCGACATCGGGGCCCTGCTCACGGGCACCAGCCCGCTCACCGATATCCATGGAATTGCCGGACCGCCGTCGCCCGACCTGGTGCTGTACAGCACCAACACCGGCCACGAATTGGTGCGGTGGTTCCAGTATTACGGTTCGCAATTCGGCGTGCCGGTGATGGGGCTGCACCCACCCCCGGCGCTCGACGTGCTGGAGCGGATCGACGTGGACGCCGCGGTGCACCAGTTGCTGCGCCTGCAGCGGCGGCTGGAGGAGTCCACCGGTCGCACGCTCGACATGGACCGGTTAGGCGAGGTGGTCGGATACACGGCGCAGGCGGCGGATCTGTGGAACGACATCCTGGGCCTGGCGCGTGCCGTGCCGGCCCCGATCACCTTCTTCGACACGCTCATCCACGTGGCCCCGATGATCCTGATGCGGGGGACGCCCGAGGCGGTGGACTACTACGTCCAGCTCAAGGCGGAGGTGGAGGACCGGGTGGCACAGGGTGTGTCGGCCGTGCCCAACGAGTCGCACCGGCTGTACTGGGATGGCCCGCCCATCTGGTGCGCGCTGCGTCCGCTGGCGAGGCTGTTCGCCGAAGCGGGGGCGTCGATCGTGGCGTCGACGTTCTGCTCGGAGTTCGCGCTGCGCGGACTCGACGCGGACGATCCGCTGGAGAGCATGGCGGTGGCGTACACCGGGATCTTCGACAACCGGTCGGAGGACTTCCGGATGGCATACCTCGCCCAGCAGTTCGAACAGTACGCCGTGGATGCCGCGATCTATCACGACTGCCGCACCACACCCGAAACGAGCCATGTGCGATACGGCCCGGCGGCGCAGATACAGCACCTGACGGGCGTGCCGGGGCTGGTGATCGAAGCCGACTCGCACGACCTGCGCCTGTTCTCGACGGAACGGCTGCAGGAGCAGTTCGCGGATTTCCTCGAACGACGCGTCGAGCGGCGGGTCGAACGGCCCGCCGAGCGGCGCGTGGCGCGGTCGTCGGCCCGGTCGGCCACCGGCAACGCGCGGTCACGCAAAGGATCGGACAGATGACAGAGCCGCAGCTGAGGATCGCCGCTGGCGTGGACGTCGGCACGGAGTGCGTCAAGGCGGCCATTGTCTCCGAGGACGGCTTGGTGATCGGCCGCGCCGTGATGCCGACGCGCGGGTACTTCCAGACGTGCGTGTACGAGGTGCTGGCCGCTGCGCTCGACGACGCCCAGCGCAAGGAAGAGGAGCTTGCCGGCCTCGGCGCCACGGGCTTCGGCATGGACTGCGTGCCGAAGGCGACGCACACGGTCACGGAAGCGGCGTGCCACGCGCTCGGCGCGTTCCAGCACGTGCAGCACGCCATGACGCTGGTGAACATCGGCGGACGCGACCCGCACGTCATCACCGTCGACGGCGAAGGTCGGCGCACGGCGGCGCGCGGCGCACGGCGGTGCGCACTCGGCATCGGCAGCTTCCTGATGTTCACCGCCCGCCACCTCGACGTGAGCCCGACGCGGCTGCAGGAACTGGCGTCGGCGGCGCACAACGGACCGGCGCGGGTGAGCAGCTACTGCTCCGTCTTCTCCGCCTCGGAGGTGCTCGAGCGCCTGCGCGAGGGGGCGTCGCGCGAAGAGATCGCCCTCGGCTGCATGCACTCGATCGCCGAGCGCATCATCGAGATTGGCGGATTCGAAGACCCGGTGGTGATCTGTGGTGGCGTGGTGGAGTACTTTCCCGGTGTGCTCGCTGCGCTCGAGGCGCAGTCGGGCGTGAAGGTTCGCACAGTGCCCGATCCCATCTTCACGGCCGCGCTTGGCGCGGCGCTGAGGGTGTTCAGTCCTTCTTTGGAGGCGTGATGGCGGCGGCACGGGTGGAACTGGAGAGCGCGACGACACTGCGCGAGACGATGGGCGCGTATTACCGCGCGCTCGCCGATGCCGCCGAGCGCCATACGGCGCCCGTGGCGTGGTGCACGAGCGTCGGACCGGCGGAGTTGCTGCGTGCCCTCGGCTTCGCCGTGCACTTTCCCGAGAACCACGCGGCGATGATCGGTGCCGGGCGCACTTCCAACCGCTACCTGCCGGTGGCGCACGCGCAGGGCTATTCCCAGGACATCTGCTCGTACCTGACCAGCGACATCGGTTCCTACATCTCGGGCGAGTCGCCGCTCTCGGCTTTCGGTTTCCACGGACTGCCGCAGGCCGACGTGCTGGTGTTCAACACGAACCAGTGCCGCGACGTGCGCGACTGGTTCGAGTGGTATGGGCGCCGGTGGAACGTGCCGGTCATCGGCATCAACTCGCCGCGTGCGGTGGACGACGTGACCGACGCCGAGGTGGACGACGTGACCCGGCAGATGGAGGCGCTCATTCCCGTGCTCGAAGGGGTGGCGGGCATGCAGCTGGACTATGCGCGGCTCTCGACCGCGGTTGCCGAGGCGCGCGACGCATCGACGCTCTGGGAGCGCTGCCTCATGACGGCGACGCAGCGCCCGTCGCCGTTCACGTTCTTCGACGGCACTATCCACATGGGACCGGCGGTCGTCCTGCGCGGCGCCCCCGAGGCGGCGGCGTACTACCGCATCCTGCTGGCCGAACTCGAGGAGCGCACGCGCACCGGCGTGGCGGCCGTTCCTGGCGAGACGTTGCGTCTTTACTGGGACGGAATGCCCATCTGGGGGCGCCTGCGGGCGCTGTCCACGACGTTCGCCGAGTTCAATACGGCCGTGGTCGCCTCGACGTACTGCAACAGCTGGATCTTCTCGACGCTCGATCCCGCCGATCCCCTGCGCTCGATGGCGCGTGCCTCGGTGGAGTTGTTCATCGCGCGGTCGGACGGGCCCAAGGAGAAATACATCGAGCGCATGGTGCAGCTGTACGACGTCGACGGCATCGTCTTTCACGACTGTCGTACCTGCCCCAACAACACGAACACCAGGTATGGGATGCCGCGCCGCCTCTCGGAGCGGCTTGGCATTCCCTCGCTGGTGCTCGATGGCGACGTCAACGACCTGCGCTGTTTTTCCGACGAGCAGGCGCGCACGAACATCGAGGGATTCGTGGAGCAGCTGGCCGACACGCGCGCGGCGGCCGACCGGAAGGCATTCCGATGACGTACTATGCGGGCATCGACAGCGGGTCGTGGAACACGAAGGCCGTGGTCATCGACGCCGCCGGGCGTGTGCTCGGGACGAGCGTGGTGCGTTCCGGCGCCGACCTGACGGCGGCGGCCGAGCGGTCCTACGCCGAGGCGCTGGCGCGCGCCGAGTGTGCGGCGAGCGACATCACGGCGACCTGGTCGACGGGCTTCGGGCGAAGCGCCGTGCCGTTTGCCGATGGATCGCGCACCGAGCTGGACTGCCACGGGCGCGGCGCGGTGTTCTACGTGCAGGGACCGCTGGTCGTGATCGACATCGGAGGCCAGGACGCCAAGGTCATCCGGCTCGACGGGCAGGGGCTGCGGCTGTCGCACCGGATGAACCGGAAGTGCGCGGCGGGCACGGGGAGCTTTCTCGACGAGATCGCGCTACGCCTGGGCATCGAGACGGCGGCGCTCGACGTACTGGCCTCGAATGCGACCGAGGAACTGGAGCTCTCCAGTTTCTGTACGGTGTTCGCCGGCACCGAACTGCTGATGCTCATCAGGGCGGGCCGGCGAACAC
>Ga0066793_10000905_pt1 | contig 12674 bp, 12 predicted proteins | sample PersoiDNA2013189_FD_83876 | JGI IMG/M metagenome (GOLD analysis project Ga0066793, IMG submission 83876) | Permafrost soil microbial communities from the Arctic, to analyse light accelerated degradation of dissolved organic matter (DOM) -... | ecosystem: Environmental > Terrestrial > Soil >...
ACTCCCGGTAATCTTTTGAAGCTGAATACAGATATGTATTTTCCATAAATTCAAGGTCCGGCATTCCAAGCTCAAATAACTGGTACGGGTAAAGCGGGTACATTTCCGGATTATGCAATGGGTGGTTACACTCCCAGTTCTCAGCCGGTTTAAAATATTTGTGCTCCGAAGTTTCTCCTATCGGATAATTGGGAACTGTTGATAAAACACTTTTCCAGCGTTTCTTTTTTTCTTTGCCCTGTACCGAATCAGGAAGCTCCAACAAGCCGGTTAAAACTGCCTTCAATCCTGCTATTACCGCGGTCGGATTTTTTGCAAAAGGATGGTTTTCAAGGGTATTACTTGAATAAATTACCAATTTGCTATTTTCATCCAATTCCTTCCCGTTTCGCTTCTTCTCTAGCATACGATAGTGTTCATCATAAAAAATCACGGCCTGTTCGATAAAAGGTAAATATTCAGTAATCTCCTTCCCTGAAAATTTCCTGTATTGTAACATCATAAAAGCATGTTCGAGTTGAGAATCATATAATCTTCCAATATACATGTTATTTGAGACCCCAACTTCATAATCTTTAGGCCGGTGCCTGAAATTGGTTACCCTGTCATCTGTCCAGCCATATTCAGCAAGGCCAAGTAATCCGGTTGCATTGTTTTGTTCTTCACACACACAGCCATCATGTCCCCAATAATATTTCACTTTATTCCTCGTTGTTGCCAATATATTCTTGTAGAAATCAAATTCAGGAAGGATTCCGTCATAATCACCGCTTTTAAGCATTGGCCAGTATAATAAACGTTGATTTTGGGCTGTAAATCCAGCTCCCCACCGCCTGTAATCAGGAGTGTATGCACTTGTAACAGATGTATCGGTTGAATAAAAAATAACCTTTTGCCTGTTTTCATATTTTGGATCGAAGGTTAATACCCCACCATTAAACATAGAAGGTTCATTGCCAAAAAATCCGCTCACCAACATATACCTGAAAATGTTGTAATTCCGTGCAACCTGCCATGCCGGGTCATCAGGGCCTTTACCCTGATTAACAATAATGTAGCTACGTTTCCAAAACTGGTTCCACCAGGCCAGGTTTTCTTTCCACAACAGGTTATCATCTCTTTCTTTTTCGACCATATCAACAAGTTGATTTTTCCATTCTTCAACGGTTTTGGTTTGATTGATATGAGTGAATATTTTTAACTTAACCGATTCTGAAGGTTCCTGTGTTTTATATTGCCATCCTTTATAATCTGTTTGGGCATAAAAGCCACTGGTTGTTTTCGAAAATTTCAGATTATCGCCTGTCAGAATACCACCAAAGGTCAGGTTAGTCACAGGATCCCAAAGTTGGTCCTTAATTTTCGTAAGCTTCTGCTGTTCAAGCAATTTCGAAAAATAGTTTTTATCTTCACGCATACGGTGATAAAAGACAATTGATTCATCTGAAACTTCAAATGTGTCGGGATAAATGTTAACATCCCCCATGTACCAGGGGCAATTACTCCATGAAATAAACCTTTGCTGATGCATACTACCTGTATCCAGGGGCAGTAATAATTTATTGGTCCGCCAATTTTCGTAAGTGGCACTCACACTTAGTTTTGTTTCAGATTCAATTTCGGTATGAACAACCGGACTTTCTATTTCTGCCCACAACTTAATTTTAGCTTTGCCGTTTTTTTCAGAACTGGTTTGAATATAAACAGCCCCTTCGCTGAGTTTTAGTTTTTGCTCAAATTCGGCATCCTCAAAAATATTTGGTTCGAAAGCAATTCTCATCCGTCCAAATTTCATCAGTGCCCCATTTTCTTCACGGGCTCCCGGGCTGGAAAAATAAAATAACAACTCGTTATTTTCAACCCAGACGTTACAACCAATATTACCACCAACCAACGGCATTGAGGCTGACGAATTTTCGCTTTGGGTATTCCAGGTCACATCGTATTGACTAACCCAATCCGCATCCTTTTCATTTACCGAAGTACAGGCCAAATTAAAAACAAGTAACAAAAAAAGGGAGCTTCTGACAATCCATAATATTATCAGATTCTTTATACGAGTAAATTTTTTTGTCATAAAAAGTAATTATCTATTAATTTAAAGCAATTTTTGTAATCCAGTCTGAGGGTTTTTTGTTACCCAACTTCAGATGGATTGTTACGGGTTTATTTTTGGGCAAATGTAAAACACACTTTTCCGAATCCGTTTCAGGCTGTCTTGCAATTATTCCATCGGGAGCAGTTATTGATTCTATACCGTAACGGACAATTAACGATATATCCTGATCTCTCGACGATGTTACAGTCAGGTGGATTGTTTTTGCGTTCATATCCCAGGACAAATCGTCCACCTTTGCAAACGTACGGGCTAATATACCTTTGATACTGCCTCTTTCTATCGTATTGGGTAGAGCCGGTAACAATTCAATTACACCAGGCCGTGAATAAACAAGCATTTCCATCATTAGGGTAAGTACTGAACCTTGCTGGTCGGGCATAAATCTGGTATAAGGATTATGGGAAGATGTAAGGACGGGTCCAAAATACCCTTGTTCGAGGAGTTGTTTTAATTCAAAATTAACGAGATAGTTGTCCTTTAACCGCGCAGCTGCCAAAGCACGATGCGAAATACCGTGACCGGAAGCATTTCCCTGGGCTTGTTTGCGGTTTGCCAGCCAGGCAGCTTTTGCCAGAAGAGGCGTTCTTTCGGGATCGATTTCATCGGTTGGCCAAACACCATACATATGAGAAATGTGGCGGTGATCTTGACTTTCTGCCATCGTAGGCCATGCCCATTCCTTTATAGCTCCATCCTCGTCAAGAAGGTAATTAGGCATTTTGGCAAGTATATTTTCCCATTTAGGAATATTTTCTGCTTCTGTCCCTAAAATCTTTGCACCTTCGATCAGGTGTGTAAATACTTCCTGGCAGACCATAATATCCATAGTAGCATTTATAACTGCAGGTGCATTCACATGATTCCCTTGCCAGTCTATGTGGTTGGTTCCCTCATCTGTATTTGATGGCCAGTTTTCTGGAGAATAGGATGGCACAAAAATATAATTGCGATTTTTATCGGTTTCTGTCAGGTAATCTTCATAAAATAGAGCCAATTCTTTTAACCCTGGCATGACTCTGTTCCTAAGAAATTCTTTGTCGCCTGAAACAAGGTAATGATCCCAGAATGGGCTGTAAGCCCAACCTCCCGCAGAAATCCAGTAATGGTGCGGCCAAACAAAATCCCAGTGGTACAATACCCCCTGTTGCTGGTCGGGATGAACAGAAAATAACGTTCCATGGCAAATTTGCCATTTCACCACCCGATACCTGTAGATTTACATTAATGTTTAAATGACCGTATATCGGGGGGAAATCACCGCTTTCGAGCATTAACCAATAGCGGCTTATATCGAAAAGTTTGGATAATAAAGTAAGATTATAATCAATACGGGTTTTTTGATCGGTAAGCAATTCCTCCCCTGACATCGCGTGTTCTTCCGGACTAGTGTTAAAATTTAAGGATACACGGTCAAAAATCGCGGACTGAACCTCCCGGTTACGGGTTAGGAGTTTTTGATAGTCAGGCGTAATTTTCTCCAGATTACTAACCAACTCTTCCACTTTACTTTTTTGAAAATCTTTATACCACTCAACGCGAGTCAACAGCATCAGTGATTTTGCACCTTCGACAATTAAAACACCATCCTCAATCCTGGCTTCCCCTCCATTCAAAACTACGCGGACGACACCGGCATAACCTATATTCCCTGTTTTGCGATCAAAATGCCCCTCAACAATCAACCTGTGTTCATTAAAATCGCGTACATAGGTAATTAATGAAGGATCCATGTCCGGATTAGTTGAAGGCGATCGTAGATAAGGGATAAAGGTATTGAGCGCAATCTTTGTATTTAACATTTGCCCTGTGGGAGCAGTCAGTAACTGTACAGCAATGTTGTCGGGACGTGAGACAAAAGCTTGCCGTTTCCACTGCCCCTTTTGATCCTCCCAAAGTACCTTTATTTCGCCACTTTCAAAGTCTATTGTACGGAGATAATTTTGAATTGTCCCGGTTTTGGGCTGATCAATTTTCATGGTAAATGCCGAAATCAATCCATGGTTCTGGGTTCCTGGAGGCATACCAGCTTTGGTAGCCGCTTCAAAAGAGAGATTAAGTGCTCTATCGTATTTACCTTCCATAATAAGTTTCCTAACTTCGGGAAGTATATAAGCAATATTCGGAGCTTCAAAAGGCATTTTCCAGGGTACAAGCAAACGTTCATGGTGGAAGATTACCTCCTCTGATAAAGGATTACCAGAGATTTGAATGTACATTTTCCCATTGCCTGACATAAGTAAGTCATTCCGGCCTCCACCCGGAATCGTACTGCACAATCCTCTTTGGGGTACAATTTTACGATTAATCCTTTCTGCCAAAGACATGGACAAAATTTGTTGATCTTCAGGAATAAACGAAGAAATTGGAACCGGGTTTTTAGGTATTAAACTATTATCCTGGCTAAATCCGGGCAAACTAAAAGATATTATCGCAAAGGCTATAATAATATAGTTTGCACATCTTAAAATTTTATTGGGTTTCATTGGTTAGTATAAAGTTGATATCGAAGCGTTAAATATTAAAAATTAAGCAATCTTATTAATAAACTTTGGTCATTAAAACCTATGTTGATTTCTGAATTTCGAATTACGAAATCAAAATCCGTTTCACGAGGAAATAAACAACATTCAATTTGAACAACATGTTGAATAAGTTATAAGTTAAGCGCTTATAATACAATGGTTCATTGGAAAAATAACCTTAGTTCCCGAAACAGATTACTTTTAAATAGAGGGATAAAGAAAGGAACGAGAGAAAAAACTCTCTCGTTCCATAAATTTGTTACTATTAATAATCAGAGTTTTGTACCAGAGTTCCATGGTTCTTATCAATCTCTTCCTGAGGAAGAGGCCAGTGATAAAACCTGTCTTCCCAATGATAATTCAATAACCCGTCCGTGACATTATTTAATACCTCACCTGCTATATGCCATCGTTTGAGGTCGAAGTAACGCAGTCCTTCAAAAGCCAGCTCAATTCTTCTTTCGTGCCGGATTCTTTGGCGCATTCCGTCTTTAGTTAATCCTGCAGGAAAAGGAGGCATATTCACTCGTGCCCGCAAGCCGGTCATAGCCTGGTAAACAGTTGCATCAGGACCGGCTATTTCATTTTGTGCCTCAGCATACATCAATAATACCTCGCCTAATCTCAGAATAACAGCATCCTGCTGGCTAAGTCCGCCATAGACATAAGGTATTTTCAGGGCAAAGGAACTTTTTAACCCCAAAACCAGTAGGTCGGCCATTTGTAGGATAATGTACATTGCCACCGCCCCAGTCAGGATGGTCAACAAAAACTGTTTTAGCTAATCTTGGATCCCTGTTTACAAAAGGATTTACAGCATCAGTAAGAGGTGAAACGCCCCATGGTAATCCGTCGCTACATTCAAAAGAGTTTACAAAACTTTGAAGCGGACTAGCAGCAATCCAGTCGCCATTTAGTATATCAGCACCAGCACCAGGCACATTATCAGGTGCAAGGTAACGCACCGAGAAGATAATTTCAGGATTATTGCTTTGCCCTTTATCCTGAAATAAATTTTCAAAAACCGGGATCAACGAATATTGAGGCATGATCTCTAAGCACAAATTTTTAACGTCTGTTAACATGTTAATATCAGGCGTCCCGTTATTCCCATAAGCGGCATAAATTAATACGCGTGCTTTTAAGGTCTGTACAGATGATTTGGTAGCATGTCCTGAATAAGGGACAGCATTCAGATTTGCAATTGCAAAATCGAGGTCGGTAATAACCTGTTGCAGGATCTGAGCCGCAGCAACTTTAGCTTGTTCCTGAGTTTCAATTGTTAATGGCTCAAGGACAAGAGGAACATCTCCCCAAAGAAATATACAACTGAAAATAATAATAAGCCCTCAGAAACCGAACTTCACCTTCTGCATTTTTTTTATCGGCATCGGAGAAATCGGTTCCTTTGTATGCCCCCAATTCTTTCAGAAATATGTTTTGCCTTGCAATCGCCTGATAACATCGGGAATATGCATATGAAATATAACCTTCTGTTGTAGAGCTAATATCGCCGGTAACTATTTGTTTACTGCTGCCATAATTATGTTGACCATAGCTATTGTCAGTAATGTTATCCCAAACAAACATTAAAACTGACCATGTACCCCCGGGAGGATTATCCCATGGATATCCTGTTGTTCCAATACCATAAATGGCGGTTAAAGCCTTGTCAAAATCAGTTTTTGTTTTCCAAAAGGTACTTGACGAAATCTGGTCAAGTGGATTTTTATCAAGATATTTCTCACATGCACTTAATGCAAGAATAGATATAATGATGACAGGTAATATATATTTTTTCATATCTGAAAATTTTAAAATTTAACATTTATACCAAAGGAATAAATTTTATTCTGCGGGTAATTAACGAAAGACCCACTACCACCACGTTCAGGATCCAGGCCAGGATACTTAGTCAAGGTTACAAGATTATCTCCTGAGAAGTATACCCTTAACTGGTTGATACCAATTCGTTGTGTCAAATTAACAGGCAAGGTATATCCAAATGTTAAATTCTTTAGTCTGAGATATGATCCATCCTGAAGATACCACGAAGAATTGCGACTCATACGTGTAGGTGCACTATTACCCCAGTACATTATGGGCATGGTTGTTGAATGATTAGTTTCGGTCCAGCGGTCACGCCAGTTGGTGGTTGGAGGCGATCCTTGAACAAAAGGAACTGTTCCCCAACCATTTACAAAGTACTTTACATTTTCAACGCCCTGGAATTGAGCAGATAAATCAAACCCCTTCCAATCTAAGCCAAATTAAACGCATAATTGAACGCAGGATATTTACCAGCGATGGAAATTCGGTCATCGTCATTAATTACACCATCTCCGTTTTGGTCTTTAAATTTCAAATCACCAGGAACTGTGGCATCGGTGTATTGTTTTGGAGAATTGGCAATTTCATCTGTAGACTGAAAAATTCCAATCCACTCTAACATGTAAAATGAATTCCATTCATAACCTTCTTTACGAAGGTTATAATTATTGATTTCACGAGCTCCAAAATCAACCAGCTTATTTTTGTAATGGTCGATATTAAATCCGGCGCTGTAATTTAAACCTGTAAGAAAGCCCGAATTTACATGGCCGGTATATTGAAGATTCAATTCAACACCGGTATTTTCCATGGTACCATTATTTATCGTAGGAGGTAGTAATCCCACTATATATGTTAATTGCGAACCTCTTAAAATATCAGAAGTTGTTTTCTTATACCAGTCAAATGTTGCGCTAAGTCCTTTAAATACAGTAAGATCAAAACCAAAGTCAAGGATGCTGGTTGTTTCCCACTTGATAGTTGGATTGGCCAAATTTGTTTGCGCCACCCCTGATGACAGGCTTGAATTATCAAATGAATAATTACTGGTTAAATCAAGTATTGGCTGATAAGGATAAAGACCGATGTTTTGATTACCAAGCTGCCCATACGAACCCCTGATTTTTAAATTGTTCAACCAGTTTAGATCAAGATTTTTCATGAACTGCTCTTCAGAAGTCCTCCAGCCAGCTGAAAAAGAAGGGAAAGCCCCCCACCTTGAATCAGGAGATAATCTTGAAGTACCATCATACCTCATGTTTGCTTCTATAAGGTAACGGTTTTTATAATTGTATCCCAACCGGCCAAAGAAAGATAATAGTGCCCATTCATTTTTATAACCATATGTTTGTTGTACAGCGGGGCTTCCTGCATTAATTTGCCTGAGCAAATCGCTAGAATAATATTTTCTGTAACCACTTAAATACTGATAAACATTATCTTCCATACTATAACCTGCCTGTGCAGACACCTTATGTTCCGGTACCCCGGATACGAATTGACACACCCTCATTGCCAGGTTCACCTGAATTCTGTGTAACCTGAACTCCAGGCATTAATCCTTGTATCATGGTTCCCGCATTTGTTACAGGTCGTTTGATCATTTCCTCGCCGCTAACAGTTGCAATAGATCCTGTCAAATTGACTTTTTTCTGTATACCATACCCAACCACCACTACTTCATTCAGTCCGATTGCCGACTCAGCCATCGTTACGTTTATTTGGGTTAATATCCCGATACTGATTTCCTGGGAATCCATCCCTATAAATGAGAATGTCAGGCTTTTTGATTCTTTAGGAATATCAATACTGTATTTACCATTAATATCGGTAATCGCTCCCAGAGCTGATCCGGTAACAACAACGTTAACACCGGCAAGAGGTGCACCATCCTTTCCGGTAACACTGCCGGTTATTTTATTTTGCTGTAACAGTTCTCTGGGAACTATCACGATCAGATTATTCTCATAAGCTTTATAAGTCAATGAAGATTTTGAAAAAATATCATCTAACACACCTATAATATTTCTGTTTTCTGCTTTTACGTCTATCCGATCATTCATGACCAGCAAGTCGTCGCTGTAAAAAAACCGGATCTGACTTTGTTGTTCGATTGCTTTCAGCACTTCGCGAATGGATTTATCCTGTATATCCAGATTGACATAAATCTGAGAGTACACATTTGCACTAACTTGCAAAACGCTGAGAAAAACAATGATCAAAGCTAGTTTCATGGTTAGTAGAAGTTTTTTAATTCCCGATTTCGAAACAGGAATAAGGTTTGGAAGTTTTTTTTTCATAGTTTTGTAATGTTTTTGAGTTTAACAAACCAATGTTCTCCTGAAAAAAGTCACATTGGGAAAATTTGTAAAAACTTGGCGCGGGGTGCTTCAGCATCCTGCGCTTTTGTTAGAGGGCGTGTTTTAATTTTTTCATAGGCAACATTTTATAGTGAATTTTTCAAACTATCTTATTTATTGTTGGTTATAAAGACTTTTGCAGAGTTTTTCAAAGTTTTTATTTTCAGATAAGGTAACTACCCTCCCTTTCAGCTTGAAATTCATCGGAAATGACATGCTCATGACCTCAAGTACCTGTTCAATAGGCTCAGCAATAATTGTTCCTGTGAACCGGAAAGTTTTTAACCGTTCAGATTCAAAACGTATTTGAACATCGAATTTACGCTCCAGTTCAACGGCTATCTGTTGAAGAGTTTGTTTCTCAAAAATCCAGCGGTTATCTTTCCATGATATAACCGGTTCTACATTAACATTTTCTGTAACTAACCTGGGTATTGCGATTAATTTTTGTACGGGTGAAGGCTGTGTGTTATTTTCGATTTTCTTCTTTGTACCGGCTTCTTCATCAACCATCGTTGAATCTTCCTTGAAAAAGGTAAGTTTCTGATTCGGTTTAAGCACCATAGATTCAGGCCTCCTTTTGTCAGTTATCTCTTCTATTTTTACCGAACCTTCTATCAAAGTAGTTTCGATTGTTTTGTCATCTGAATAGGCTTTAACATTAAAGGTTGTTCCCAGAGCCATGACATTTAAATGCGAAGTTTTAACCGTAAAGGGTCTTTCCCTATCCTTAGCAACTTTAAAGAATCCCTCTCCTTCAAGCTGTACCACTCTGTCTTTCATTCCAAACCGGTTATCATACTTTAATCTGCTTCCTGCGTTTAGTGTAACCGTTGTTCCATCTGACAAAGAGAACTGGGCGCGGGAGCCCAGAGGAACAATTAATTCACTAAAGCTTAACTCAGGTTTTATAACCTGGTTTTTACCTAAATAATAGAACAACAGTCCACTTAAAGAAGCTGCAATAATAACAATTGCAGCATACCTGGTTATTATTTTAAATAAACTGGTTTTATTCAAGCCTATATATAGATCTTCACTGGCTTTAATTGTTTGTTCGAATTTCCGGAAACCCTCCTGAAAAGTATATCCTGGATTTTTTGAAGATGCTTTAGCCGTGATCCATATTTCACAATATTCATCAAAATAGCGTTTATTACTACTATTCATTTTTATCCAGCTGATTAGTTCTTTTATTTCATCAGCGGTTAATTCTCCTTTCAGATAGCCGGGAATTAAAATATCCGGCAATTGTTTTTTTTTCGTTTGCATAGTATTTATGATCTGATTATAAAGACAGGGAAAAATCAGGAAAGGGTTAAAAGGGAACGAAATAATTTTCAAATCCCCGTTAACAAGAGAAGAATCATCAGGTAATCCTTGAGAATTTCACGCAGTCGCACAAGCGCTATTTTCATCTGGGTTTTAACGGTATTTACCGAAATGCCGAGTTTGCCGGCAATATCATTATACTTCATGTCTTTGTCGCGACTGAGTATGAATATTTGCCGGCAGGCATCCGGAAGTGTTTTTATACCGTTTTCAAGTATATCTTTAATCTCTTTTTCATATAGTTGTCCCAGAGGATAATCACTATCCCATGCAAGTAATTTATAATCTGAATTGCTTAAACTGTCAGTTAATTTCTTGCTTATTTTCGACCGTTCAACGTAATTAAGAGATGTATTATGAACAGCTTTGACCAGATATGCTTTTATGGAAGAAGTGATTTCAATTTTATCTCTGATGTTCCATATCTTGACAAATACATCCGACACAATTTCTTCAGCATCAGAAGAATTTCTGACAATATGTTCAGCAATCAGGCAAAGAAAAATGTAGTATCGCCTGTAAAGCTCTTCAAAAGCAACAACATCACCCTGTTTGATACCATTAATGAGTTGCTGATTTGAATATTCCATCAGATTTTAATACTTTATATAACAAATTTATGTTTTTCCCCGAATCTCTTTCAAAATAGTACAATCTTAAATTATTCTGATAAGATACACACAAAACCGGGATTCACGACGGTTAATCGGCTCTGAATTTTTACTTTTTTATGAATTTATCTTTCAAATGGATCAATTCACTTTTGTCAAAAAGATAATTTCCGATGTACAGGAAATCAATTTCAGTATTCAACGGAGCGCAACCCGATTCGACTTCCGCGCCGCAGGATCACCCAAATGAAATCGACAGATCAATTATGCTACTATATCTTGAAGAAAAAAGTTATGATGAAATTGCTGAAATCATCGGTTTCCTGATCGGATTATTTGTTTCCTACCTTGTAGTAAGCAAAATTCGCAAGTATCAGATAAAAAATCTTGAATATTTGAAAGAGTTGCATGCTCATTTATGCAAAGAGTAATGATGGAATGTTCGCTAACTGCTTAACGGTACTTTGAGTATCCATTTAATTACCTCTATAATCCTTTTTGGCATCAGTTCATTTTTCTACATACTACGAATGTCATTTTTATCGGATCCTGATCTTTCATGAATTTTATAGGTTCTTCTATTTTTTCACAATCAATCATGCCATAAGGTGAAAATTCTCTCAAAACAGATTTTGAATCATAGAAAAACACCTTTAAGCCTTTTGAAATTTCAAACCTGTCTTTACTGAGATATTTGCCTGTCCCGTATATACTCATCTGAGTTGAGGCAACGACAAAAATCATCAGTCCGTTATTTTTTAGTTGATTGAAACATGATTTTAAAAAAACCTGTCTTTCCGGCTTATTTAAAAGATGAATCAGGGCATAGCAAAAAATCCCGTCATATTTTGAGTCATCAAATGGCATTGAAGTAACAGAACCATGATGAATCATGCAATTTAATCCATTAGCTTTTGCCAGTTCAATTGCCGATTCAGATATTTCTATTCCAGTTACTTCAAATCCATTTTCAATGAATAATTTAGCATTTCTGCCATATCCAAATCCAGGAATCAGTATATGTTTTAGCTTGTTTGTTTTGAAAATATCTAAAGTCCTGATTGCAGAATCTGATGGTAAGAAATCCCATAACGCACCTTCATCTTTAAATTTTGATTCCCAATATTCTATCATAATTTAATTTGCTTGTATGCAAGACTATCCATTCATATCCTGTTATGGCTTTTGCAAAGTTCCGGTTGATGCCCTTAATTAACTGTTTATTGATAAAAATATCAGTTGACTTATTGTTTGATTGAATGACTTTTCGCTCCTGAGTGAGAGGCTGGTGGATCAGTATTTATTATTATTTTTTTCTGGTCCAGGTGCCGGATAGTCCGGTACTCCTGCCATCACAACTGTCATTAATTAGTTTAAAGCTTAGTTCATCATCAAGCAAACTATACTCATAGAGTCCTATGTTATTACATGCAGCACCCCCAATATCTCTTAATTCAATTTGATTTCTATTAAGTTGATAATATCCCCAAATATCAATCTCAGGATCGTCTGAAAAATCTGATTGCCAATTTGGAATGATATTACCGGAGTAATCCCGACCTTTCACAACCAGGTCTTTGACTTTTTTTAATTCTGAGGTAGAAGAATTCATGTCATACTTAGAGAATATCTTCTCTTGCAGCAATTCTTCATAAGACAGGCCGGTCTTTATTTCTAATAAGTAACCGAGTATACCAACACCAAGGTTTGAATATTGATATTTTTCACCAGGTACTGAATTCAGGTTTAATTCTTTCTGTAAATAATTTCTTAGCAAAGCAGAGTCGTATCCGGTTATATAATTATCCGGCATCCCTGGAAGTCCGGAGGTGTGATTTGCCAGTGTTTTATATGTTACTAACAATCTGTCTTTTACAGATTGTCTTAATTTATATGGCAA
>Ga0066793_10000907_pt1 | contig 12667 bp, 15 predicted proteins | sample PersoiDNA2013189_FD_83876 | JGI IMG/M metagenome (GOLD analysis project Ga0066793, IMG submission 83876) | Permafrost soil microbial communities from the Arctic, to analyse light accelerated degradation of dissolved organic matter (DOM) -... | ecosystem: Environmental > Terrestrial > Soil >...
CTGTTAAACGGCGTCGCACCGAGAAGGCTCAGCGTTTCCTGAGGATTCCTTGAGGTTCACCTGAGGCTTCTTGGAATCGGGTCGGGTACCTTCGTGGACGGTGGCCCGTGATCCCTGTTGACAGAGGAAGCGAACGCGGGGAGGTTCGGTTCAGGTTGACTGCAGGGGACGTGGAAGCGGCCTCGGCGATTGCCTACGCCCGCAGGTTGAGGCCACCGATGAAGTCTTTCGCGTTCGAGTTGCGCTCGAAGCTGGGCCGGGAATTGCTGAGTCGTCAGGCCATCTACGAATGGGAATCGGTTGGGCCCGCGTGCCCGCCTCCGTCCTTCTAGCAGCAACTCGGATCTGTGGCCTTTCGGTCGAGGAACTCATCCGGCGCTCGGCCAGCCGCGAACTTGTCAGGCGCCACCTGACAAACGCATGACTCGTCCCAGAAGAGGGAGCTAAGTCTCGACACTGGCTTCACCGCCACGGGGCTGCCCGCCCTTGCGCGCCGCGTACTCGGCGGCGTGAACGAGGTCACCGTCGGCGCTGACAGCGCCGACCTCAACGGGCACGGGACAGAGATGGCCGTAATCGCCGCCGGAGGTGGAGACCAGGGCGTGTGAAAGGCAGCAGGTTCAATTCCTGCCAGGCGCACCAGCTCGTCACCCCATGGATCGAATCGCGAGCGAGCTGGCCTTAACGTTTTCCGCCATCGAGGCCTAGATTGGGCGGGATGGATGCCTTCACTGTGGTCACCGTGTGGTTCACCGGCATCTTCTCTGGCATCTGCACCGCCATCGGCGTCTCCCATGTTGTGACCGGCCGAGCTCTGCCCGTTTGCAACCTGAGCCGGATCAACTGGTCCGTTGGCGAGGTCAGGTTGAGGGGCTTGGCCTTCCTGGTTCAGGGTTTGGCTATAGGCGTCTATGGCCTGATCGGCGGCCTCAGCTTCGGGGCGCATTTGATTCCACTATTTTGGGTCGGCCATTGGTGGGGAATCTTTGTCTCCGCGCCGTTGCTTCTAATCGTCTGGTTAGCGGTGCTCTTCATTGCGCTGATCGAACAGCGCCACAAGCGGGCGTGGCCTTTCAAGCGCGCCGATTTGGCGGGGCACAGCTAAAGCCCAAGCTGTTCGGCCCCGCCGGCTTTACGCCAGCAGCTTCCTGATCGCGTCGCCGGGGCGAACCGTGCCGGCCACCACGACCCGGCAGTTCGCTCCTCGCAGCCGAAGGTCGCGGCCAATTGGAGAGTTGACGAACCTCAGCGCATCGTTGCCGAAGCGTGCTGAGAACTTCGCGCAGCCCGTGTGCGGGGCTTCACTGAACTCGATCACAGCAGAACCTATCTGGACTCGGCTCCCGGCCGGAAGGTTGCTGAGACTGAGATCGAAATCCACAAAAAGCTGATCACCGGCCAAAGTCCAGCGGTCACGCTCGCCGGCGATCGCGGCCGCCGCCCTTGCGTTCATCAAGGTCAGCTGCGCTTCGGGGTTGGGGGCGCCGTCGGGGGTCCGGCTGCTGCCGCGCGCGCGCCACGTATCTCCTACGAGGCCGTCGTGCGCATCGAGCGTGCCTTCTGCGAGGATCTCCCGCTCGTCCACTGCCGGCCGCCGGGCGATCAGCTCGACGGTTCCGCCGTCCGCCGGCGCCTCACGAATGTGGTCGAGGCATTCCTCGAGGCGGGTCAGTTCGTCCGTTTGGCGCATTCGCATATTTTGCCCGGTTCACGGGCGGCCGCGATAAACCACGTTGTCCCCAAACCCAGTGAAGCCAAGCCGCTCGTACACCCGCGCCGCCTCGTCGTTCGCCGCGTCCAGGAACACGAAGTCCCCGGAGGCCGCAAAGTGGCGGGCAACCAGCTCGGAGGTCACCGTCGCCGCGACTCCCCGGCGTCGCCTGTCCTTTCGAGTCACGACCCCGACGATCTCGGCCGCCCCCTTCAACGAATGCGATACACCCGTGCCCGCGCGCTCACCATCCAGCCACGCCAGTAGGTAGACGCTGGCCTCCGACGCAAGCTGCTTCTTCAGCTGCTCGGCGGGCGGAACCTTCTCTTCGTTGTCCCCACCATTGGTCCAGCGGAGCGTCTGAAATCCGTTGAGGTCAGCGGCATCGGACACCGTCGTCAGGCGGTGCACGATCACCTGAGGCGCGGCAGAGGGCATGAACCCATCGGGCCGGCAGGCCATCAACGGGTTGCGCTCAGCGAACGCCAATCCTGCTGCCTCCAGCCAGGCTCCCACCTGTGGGAACAGCGCTTCGTTGTACTCGATCTCGAGCTGGGCTTTCCGCTTCACGAAGACCGAGCGAAGGCCGGTCACGGCCTGCTTCGTCTCGTCTTCGTCAACCGATCCCTCGACGAGCGTCACCCACGCGCCCGGTTGACGGAGGTCGGGAACCACCGCCCGAAAGGGCCCGAAGGACAGCAGGTCGGTTCCGGCGGGGTGAGCGTCGAGCGCTGCCAGCTGCCAGGCCTGAAACCGCCTCGCGTTCTCATCGGCTCGATCGCGCTTCAACAAGCCGCCAGTTTGCGACGTTTGCCCGGCCACCGTAGGCTGAGGCCACGTGCAAGACCAGCTAAGCGACAACGCGTTTGCCATCGAGCTCTTCAGCGGGCTGCCAAAGCGCTATGACGCTCTGGCCGAGGTCCTCTCTTTCCGGCAGAACGCGCAGTGGCGCCGCGAGCTGGTGAGTCGCCTTTCCACCCGTCGCCCGAACACGATTCTTGACGTAGCGACGGGGACCGCCGGCGTGGCCATCGCGCTGGCGGCAGCAACCGAGGCGCGTATCACCGGTGTGGACATCAGCCATGCAATGCTGGCGCGCGGACGGCAGCTGGTGCAGCGGGCGGGCCTGGCCGGGCGCATCACCCTCGAGCCGTCTCGGGCTGAAGCCCTTCCGTATCAGTCCGGGTCCTTCGACGCCGTCAGCTTCACCTACCTGCTGCGCTACGTCGCGGATCCAGAGGCGACGCTGGCCGGGCTGGCCCGGGTGATCCGGCCGGGCGGCCATATGGCAAGCCTGGACTTCTATGTCCCACCCAAAGTGGGCTGGCGTGGCGCGTGGCGTGGATACACGCGCACGCTGCTGCCGGCCGCCGGGTTGTTGTTTGGCGGCAGGCCATGGTGGGACGTCGGCCGATTTCTCGGCCCGAACATAGAGGGTTTTTACGCGCGCTGGCCGTTGCCGCGGCTAGTCGCTGCGTGGAAGGCCGCCGGGATGGTCAATGTCGGGTGGCGCGTGATGAGCATGGGTGGGGGGCTCGTGATGTGGGGCACGAAAGAAGATGCCTGAGGCGGAGGTACTTGGACCGGCCTACTACGCGGCCCGCACGACCGGTTGGCGCAGGGACGTCTGGGCGCTGCTTCATCCGCCCTACACCGCGTGGCACCTCTCCTACGTGCTGATCGGCGCGAGCCTCGCCCCGACGTTGAACATCGTCCGGCTGGTCGCCACCCTCCTTGCCTTCTTTCTCGCCGTGGGCATCGCCGCGCATGCGCTCGACGAGCTGAGGGGCCGCCCGCTTCAGACCGAGATTCCGGCGAACGTTCTATGGGTGGCGGCGGTGATCGGCCTCCTGGGGGCGGTCACGCTTGGAGCTGCGGGCGTCTACGTAGTGGGTCCGTGGCTCCTTCCGTTCATCGCGATGGGCGTGTTCTTCGTGTTTGCCTACAACCTGGAGCTGCTGCGCGGAAAGCTCCACGGTGACTTCTGGTTCGCCCTCTCGTGGGGCGCCTTTCCCGTCTTGACCGCGTACTTCGCGCAGACCGGCCGGCTCTCGTTTGCCGCGCTTGCGGCCGCAGTCGCGGGCTACGCCCTGTCATACGCGCAGCGGATGCTGAGCACCCCGGCCCGGCTGCTGCGCCGGCGGAGCAGGTCGGTGACCGGCGAATTGATCCTCGCCGACGGCTCTCAGCTCGAGCTGGACAGGCCCACGCTGCTGCGCCCTCTGGAGCGAGCCCTCGCGGCCTCGTCGTGGGGCATCGTCTTGCTGTCGCTCGGACTCGCTGCGTCTCGCCTGCTCTGAGGTCGTAGCATTCCGCGCGAGATGAAGTCCGCCGAAACCTTGCTCGCCAAGCCGCTCATGCGCGGGTGGTCACATGCCGCGGCCGCGCTCGTTGCGATCGCAGGCCTCATCGCGCTCATCGTCATCACGCGCCACGACACCGCAAAGCTCATCTCGATGACGATCTATGGAGCGGGGCTCGTACTCCTGTTCGGCGTGAGCGCGACGTATCACATCTTCAAGTGGCCGCCGCGAGTGAAGGATTGGCTGCGCCGCGCCGACCACGCCACCATCTTCGTTTTTATCGCCGCGACCTACACCCCGCTCGTCTTCAACGTGCTGGACGGGTGGTGGCGCATCGGCGTTTTGGTGGCGGTGTGGATCTCGGCCGCAGCCGGCGTCGCCGGCGCCGCACCTTTCCTACGCATCCCTCGCCAGGTGCTCGCCTCGCTGTACCTGGCCATGGGCTGGGTGGCGGTGATCGCCCTGGTGCCCCTGACGGCGGCGCTCGGGTGGCTGGCGGCGGTGCTGATGGCGCTAGGCGGCCTGCAGTACTCGCTGGGCGCGGCGGCGTACGCCTTCAAGTGGCCGCGCCTGTGGCCGCGGGTATTCGGCTACCACGAGCTGTTTCACCTGGCGGTGATCAGCGCAAGCGTGACGTTCTACGTGATCGTCGTCACTTACGCCGTGCCGTTCCATAGGGTGGGCTGATCCCTATCGGGCCGCCCGACCCGGCAGCGCCCGCTTACGGGCGGAGCCGGCCTCCCCACATGGTGGGGAGGTGAATCTCCTCTAGACGGGCGGGACTCCGTGTTTGCGGTTTGGTCGGGAAGCTGAGACCCGGGTCGAGTACGCCCTGAATCGCGCGATCAGCGAATCGCGCAGCTGCTCGGGCTCGACGACGTCGTCCACGATCAGGTTGGAGGCCAGCTTGTAGAGGTCGACGTCCTGGCGGTACTCGTCTTCGAGCTGCTTGCGGCGCGCCGCCCGCTCACTTTCGGGCAGCTCCGCGAGCTTGTTAAAGAAGACGGCGTTGACCGCGGGCTCCGGGCCCATGACGGCGATCTGGGCCGATGGCAGAGCGATCACGCAGTCGGAGTCGAAAGCCGGGCCGGCCATCGCATAAAGCCCCGCCCCGTAGGCCTTGCGGACGATCACGCAGATCTTCGGCACCGTCGCCTCGGAGACGGCGCTGATCATCTTCGCGCCATGCCGGATAATGCCGCGCCGCTCGACGTCCGTGCCGATCATGAAGCCGGGGACGTCGGCCAGGAACAGCAGCGGGATCTCAAACGCGTCGCACAGCCAGATGAAGCGGGCGGCCTTGTCGGCGGAATCGTTGAACAGCACGCCACCCTTCTGCATCGGCTGGTTCGCCAGGATGCCGACGGCGCTCCCGTCCAGGCGCGCGAAGCCGGTGAGCAGTTCCTTCGCGAAGAGCTTCTTGATCTCGAGCCAGCTGCCCTCGTCGATGATGGCCTCGACCAGCTTGCGCATGTCGTAACCCCGATTGGCCTCTTCTGGGATCAGCTCGCCGATGGGCTTCGATGCCGCCCGGGCAGGTCTGGCCTCGGACGACGCTGGCTTTTCTCCGGAGCGCTGAGGCATGTACCTGAAATAGGCGCGCGCGAACTCGATCGCCTCCTGTTCATCGGCGACCAGGGCATCCCCGCATCCACTCTCGGTGCAGTGCATCCGTGCTCCGCCCAGCTCCTCGAGGCTGACCTTTTCGCCGACCACGACCTCGACCATGCGCGGCGACCCGAGATACATCGACGCGTTTCCCTCGACCATGATCACGACGTCGCAGAAAGCGGGAATGTACGCGCCACCGGCCGCCGATGGGCCGAACAGCACGCAGATCTGCGGCACCTGGCCGGACAGCTGGACCTCGTTGAAGAAGATGCGCCCGGCGTGGCGGCGGCCGGGAAACATGTCGATCTGGTCCGTGATGCGCGCGCCGGCGGAGTCGACAAGGTAGAAGAGAGGCACACGGATCCGCGCCGCCGTTTCCTGGATGCGAACGATCTTTTCCACCGTGCGGGCGCCCCAGCTGCCGGCTTTGACCGTCGGGTCGTTCGCCATGATCGCCACCTGCCTGCCGTCGATGGCGCCGAGCCCGGTCACCACCCCGTCCGCCGGAAGGTCCTCGGCCACGACATTGGCGAAGAGGCCGTCTTCGATGAACGAGCCGGCATCCAGCAGCCGGTCCAGCCGCTCACGCGCCGTCAGCTTGTGCTGCTCGCGGAGCTTCGGAAGGTAGCGGGTGCCACCCTTCAACGCCCGTTCGCGGAGCTCGCGATGGCGCGGATTGCTCACGGGATCACCGACCCTTGAAGTCCGGTTCGCGCTTCTCGAAAAAGGCCTTGATTCCTTCCTTCGAATCCTCGGTCAGCGTGATCAAGGTGAACTGGCTGTGCAGGTACGCGAGCGCGGCGGCGAACTCCATGTCCTGCTGACGGTAGAACGAATCGCGGCCGAGGCGCATGGCGAGAGGCGACTTCTTCGCGAGCTTGTCCGTGATCTCTCTGACGGTGGCGTCGAGCTGGTCGTGAGGAACCACGCGGTTGATCACCCCGAACGCCTGGAGCTGGGTGGCCGTCCAGCGGTCGCCCAGCATCTCCATCTCCAGCAGCACTTTGCGCGGCAGGTTGCGCGACAGGATCGCCTGGATCATCATCGGCCAGATCCCAACGTTGATCTCCGGCGTGCCGAAGGTCGCGGTATCGGTCGAGACGAGCAGGTCGCACGAGCAGGCAAGCCCCAGGCCGCCGGCCAGTGCGTGACCGTTGATCCGTCCGACGATTGGCTTGCCGAGACCGGCCATCAGCGTGAACAGCTCGACGAAGAGCTCGCGGCTGCGATGGCGCTCCAGGTCGGTCATTTCTCCGTCGAAGCTCGCTAGATCCGCTCCGGCGCAAAAGGCCCGGTCGCCCGCCCCGGTCAGGACGACGACGCGGACCTCAGGCGCTTGCTTGCACCAGGTAAACGCAGCGGCGAGGTCGCGCAGCATCGCTCCGGAAAGCGGGTTGCGCTGCTCCGGGCGGTTGAGCATGACGGTGGCGACGTGCTCGTCGACCGCGAGCGCGACCTGCTCGAGCGCCGGCATCTCAGTCACGCAGGTAATCGTAGGTTCGCGGCTAGCCTAGGATGCCCGTCGCGATAGCGATGCCGACCAGGATCAGAACCGCGCCGCCGATCTCCTCGCTCCACTCTTCGACCCGCCGCCCAAGCCGGTGGCCGAGCTCGAGCCCGACGAGCGACATGGCGACGCTGACGATGCCAATCGTCGCGGCGGCCAGCAGGATCTGAACCTGCAGGCCGCCGAGCGCAAACCCGACGGCCAGGTTGTCGATGCTCAAGGCGAGCGCAGTGATGACCAGGCGATGCGTTTGCAGGCTCCGCGGAGCTTGCTCCTCGCCCTTGACCTGGCGGCCCTGAAAGATCGTGTACAGGCCGGTGAGGATCAGGATGCCGCCGGCCACGTAGCCCGCCAGCTGGTGGCCGATGTAGCCGGCGACCGCTTCCCCGAGGATCAGGCCGATCAAGGGCATGAGTGCCTCGAAGAACCCGAAGGCGATCCCGACACGAATCCTGGTTCGGGCGTCGATTCCGCTCAGTCCGATCCCGATCGCTCCCGCAAAGTTGCTGAGCCCGACGGAAACGCTGATGAGCAGAAGGCTGATCAGGACGGACACGGCGTAACTATATGGAGGTATCCGGCTTCGGTATTTAGTCCGTAATACTTAACAAAAATACTTTGCCAGCCCGACAAATCGGATCCAGAATGGCACCGAATCTGCAATCGCCTCTGTCACCCAAAGTTAGGCCAACAGTCGCTTAAACCATATAATCCGGCGCACCAAGAAAGATATGAAGCTCAGGCAGCGCGACCCCATCGCGGCCACCAACGTGGCCTCACGAGCCGACGCCATCGATCTCGACAAGCCGATCTTCACGCTCAGCGTGGCCTCGGAGATCCTGGAGGTTCATCCGCGCACCTTGATGATGTACGAGCACCTGAGCATGATCCAACCCAAGCGCACGGTGACCAATCGACGGCGCTACTCGCGCCGCGACGTGATGAAGCTGCAAGCCATCCAGACGCTCACTCGCGAGCATCACGTCAATCTCGCCGGCGTCCGCTACATCCTGGCGCTGCTCAAGCGCCTTCACAACGCGGGTGTCGAAGCACCGGATGGCTTGAAGAACCTGGACGTGTCGCAGCTCGACGTCTGAATAACCCCCGGTTCCGGGTTTAGGGAAGAGGTAAATGTCAAAGAAGAGACGACGCTTAGAGATCAAGGTCGAACCCCTGCCGGCGCCTTTCCAGATGGAGACAGCATCCTGCCCCGTGTGCGGGCGTGACGCGGCGGCGATCGGGAGGCGCCACCTCCAGATCGTCTTCCGCTGCGAAGGATGCAAGGTCGTGTTCAAGCGCAACAGGAGCTGGCCCTACATCTACTGACCGAGCCACAGGCGCACCTGGGCGTTCTCTAATGTGGAGACATGAGGCGTTCGGGTATTGGCAGAGCCGCGGTCTACGGCGCGCTGCTCGGTCTGGCCACCGCGGCGGTGGCCGAGGCCGTGCGACCCCGAGGCGGCACCACGGTGCTCGTCGACTGGGACCAGGTGCGGCGCGCCGCGCGTGCACGCCTCGAGACGCCATCGCTCGACCGGTCTGAGCTCGCCGCCGCCGCCAGGGGATATCGCTTGATGGCCGGGGAGCTGGAGAAACCGCTGCTCGGCTTTGTCGGCCGGCTTCCCAAAGGGGCATCACTGCCACAGTTCGAGGCACTGGATCGGGTCGGCTGGCTCGACCTGAACCTCGGCATACTGCGCCGGGCCATCGACCCCGTGCTCGAAACAGGACGCGTGCCCAACTCGCTCCTCGTCGAGGTCGGGCGCAATGGGGTCGACCATTACGTGGCCTTCATGCTCGCGTTCATCGGGCGCCGGGTCCTGGGTCAGTACGACCCGCAGCTCCTGGGGGCGAAGCCGGTCGGGGGCGAAGGCCTGTACCTCGTCGAGACCAACGTGGAGGAATGGGGACGCCGCGCCGACCTGCCCGGTGAGGACCTGCGGCGCTGGCTGATCCTGCACGAGCTGACTCACGCATGGCAGTTCGGAGCGCATTCGTGGCTGCGCCCTTACATGGAACGCTCGATGCGCGTGCTCATTGACTCGGCGACGAAAGGCGGTGCCACGGTGGGTCGTATCGCTGCCTTCGCAGGCGTTCTGCCGTCCCAGTGGAAGGTCATGCGCCAGGTCCAGGGCACGATGTCCGTGGTTGAGGGGTACAGCAACCTGGTCATGAACGAGCTCGGGGGCAAGCTGCTGCCAGGCTTCGAGCAGCTCGAGTCGGCGTATCGCAAGCGGAGCTCGGGCAAAAGCCCCCTCGAGATGTTGATCTGGAAGTTCACCGGCCTGGACCTCAAGCTGCAGCAATACCAGCGCGGTGAGGCATTCTGCCGGGCGATCTTCGACCAGCACGGTATGAAAGTCCTCAACGAGGTGTGGAACAGCGAGGCCCATATGCCTCGCCTTGAGGAGCTGGCGCATCCGGAAGCGTGGTACCGGCGGGTGGTTCGGGCTTAAGCCCTCTTCTTCCTCGCCCCTGTGCGAAAGCGGCAATGAGGATGGGACTTACTGATTGCTCCCCTGAACGGGGAGAGGAGATCAGTCCTTCAGCTCTTCCTGAGCTGTTTCTTCGGTGATCGGCATCACCGCGACGGGCAGGTCGCCGATGTCGAAATAGCGCACGGTCTTGTTCATCCGCTTGGCGATGCCGACCTGGACCTTCACGCCGAGCGAGATGCGGCCGAACACCCACACCTCGTCGCAGCGCGCCAGCAGGTTGTTCATCGCCTCGCGGACCACTTCTTTCGACACCGTGTGCATGAGGTAGTAGTCGAACAGCATGAAAGGGCTGACGGGAACAAGGCCCGAATCGAGGACGAACTTCTGGATATGAGCGCGCCAGTAGAAGACCTTGTTGGACATGGCGACATACACCAGTCGCTTGGGATGCCTCAGCGTCTCTTCGGCCTGGTCCCGGGCGCTCGGCTTGGTGGTCGGTTGAAAGATCCGCTCGAGGATATCCTCGGCCGCCTTCCCCGAGACTGCCATAAGAGCGCCTATCGTATCAGCCGTGCCCGAAGGCTCCAGGTTCGACCTGACCGGCCGAGTTGCGCTGGTCACCGGTGCGAGCCGTGGGATCGGCAGCGCCATTGCCTCCGCGCTGGCGGAGCAGGGCGCCCAGGTCGTTCTCTCCAGCCGCAAGCAATCCGACCTCGACGAAGAGGCGGCCCGGATCAACGCTCTGTATCCGGAGTGCGCGACCGCGATCGCCGCCCACGCCGGCCGGCCGGAGGACCTGGAACGGCTGGTCAAGTCCGTGATGGAGCGTCATTCCCACATCGACATCCTGGTCAACAACGCAGGCACCAACCCGTATTTCGGACCGGTGGTCGACGCCGAGCTGGCCGCTTGGGACAAGACCTTCGAGGTCAACCTGCGTGGGGTTTTCATCCTGACCAAGCTCGTCTACGAAGCGTGGATGGAAGCGCACGGCGGAGCGGTGGTGAACGTCGCCAGCGTTGGCGGCTTGAGACCGGGACTGGGCCTTGGCGTCTACAACGTGACGAAGGCGGGCGTCATCATGCTCACGCGACAGCTGGCCCGCGAGCTGGGCGGCAAGGTGCGGGTCAACGCGGTCGCGCCCGGCCTGATCAAGACCCGCTTCGCCGAGGCGCTGTGGAGCAACGAGGCCATCCTCGAGCGCGTGCTGGCTGCGAATCCGATGGGCCGGATCGGTATGCCGGACGAGGTCGCCGGGGTGGTGGCGTTCCTGGTCTCAGACGCCGCCAGCTACGTCAACGGGGAAGTGGTCGTGATCGATGGCGGCGGGGGCGAGGTTTAGCGGTTTCCGTGGCCGGCGGCGGAGCCGCACCGTTCGAGTCGCCTTCGCCGTTCTCCGACGCCACCTGACGCGTGTGGATGAAGTCCTCCAGCTCCTTTTCGTACTGGTACGCATGGCGGTCTGGCGCGTAGCGCAGGACTCGGCGCTGCTGGGTGAAGTCTTCGAAGGCGGCGCGACTGTCTCGTTTCGCACGAAAGCCGAGCTCGCGTGCGGCTTTCGCCGTCGACAGTGAGCGCCCCCAGCGCAGCAGGTCGAGCAGCTGTGGCGACAGGAACGCGACGCCTGCCTTGCGAATTGCGAATGCCGCCAGCTCGAGACCGAAGGGGGGGAGCAGCGGAGCGTGCAGCTTGCCCGCTGAATCGAGAAGCCTGGACAGCGGCTCCGCACCCGGTGTGGCGATGTTGTACGCGCCCGCGGGACCGCGCTTGGTCGCAAGGACCATCGCCGCCACGCAGTCGTCGCGATGGATTAGCTGCAGCGCCGGATCGTAGCCGGCGACTGTGGGGACCACCTCGAGGTCGAGATAGCGGGCGAGTGGCTGAGGCTCGTCGGGGTTGAGGCTGTTGGCGAAGCGGAGCGCGAGGATGTCGATCTCGGGGTTTCGCAGCCCGAAGTCGGTGACGTACGACTCGACCTCGACGATGTCGCGCACGAACTGGTGGCGTGAGTTGCTGTCCAGCCGGTGGTCCTCGCGCAGCCCGGCCGGGAGGTCAAAGCGCGAGCCGTAGACGTGACCGGACGACTTGAGCACGAATCGCCGTACGGGGCTGCCTTCCCCGGCGCATCCCGCGAGCAGGTTGAGGGTTCCGATGACGTTCATCTCGTGGGCCCGCCGGGGATCCATGTCGAACGAATCGACGCGCGTCAGCGTGTGCACGACGGTGTCGATGCCGACTGCGCGCACGAGCTTGCCGATCAGCGAATGGCGCACGTCGAGCTTGAGGTAATCGGCGCGGCCAAGGTCGTAGCGAGGTTCGCGGGTGTCGATTCCGATGACTTCGGCGACTTCGGGGTCTTCCACCAGGCGCTGCACTACCAGCGCGCCCCACCATCGGGCGACGCCGGTGACAAGGATGCGCCGCTTCTTAGTTGCCATTCTTGGGGTCAGTCTAGCTATGGATTATTCGTGTGGCCGGTAGGCCTGGCTTCGCCATACCGTCCGCCAATCATTCATCTTGCCTGTCTGACGCGGCTTGGAGAATCCTTTCCAAAAAATCCGAACCTGCAGGAAAAAGAGCGATGCGATCAGTAAGTCAGATCCTGCTCGCGCCTGGCGCGCAGAGGAAACCTAGGTTTCCTCTCATATCTTTTCAGTATGTTCTCTTTATTACGTCTCTTTCCATCTGCTTGACGGCCTTCGAGAGGGCCTCTTGCAACGGCGATTTCGCGGTCCGCACTGCCCACTCGAGCTGGCGCAGCAGCGAGTAGAGACCTTTCATCGCCTTGATCGCGTCGCCGATGTCCACATTTGGCGGAAGCGGGATCTGGTCGAGGGCCTCGCCGCCCGCCCAGCGATAGGCGAAGTCGATGTAATCATGGGATGGGGTGCGCAGGTTCGGCTCATCGAGCTCGCTCTCCATGTCGGCGAATCGGAAGTACAGCGACCGGATCAGGCGGGCGGTCTGCGCGATTGCGGGTGTCGGGTACCGCCTTGGGCCGCGGACCTGGCGGTCTCGGCCGCGCTCCCTGTCCTCCGCCGTCAGCATCACCAGCACGGCGCAGAGCTCTTCCGGCGTCAGGCCCTCGAACCACCCA
>Ga0066793_10000908_pt1 | contig 12664 bp, 10 predicted proteins | sample PersoiDNA2013189_FD_83876 | JGI IMG/M metagenome (GOLD analysis project Ga0066793, IMG submission 83876) | Permafrost soil microbial communities from the Arctic, to analyse light accelerated degradation of dissolved organic matter (DOM) -... | ecosystem: Environmental > Terrestrial > Soil >...
CCGTGGATGTGTGCACGGGCAGCGCAGCGGAGGAACTCATCAGCGCCTCGCGCCGCGGCGATCTGCTCGTCGTCGGGTCCCGCGGTAGCGGAGGGTTCGCCAGGCTCGTGATGGGCTCGGTGAGCAGCCAGGTCGTCCACCACGCGGTCTGCCCCGTCGTGGTCATCCCGGAGCCGCGCTACGCCTCGTAGTCGAAGATCAGAGCAAGGGCATCAGCCAGCTTGCGCATTGTCTTGTCGGCTAGCTGGCCGATGCTGTCGCCGGACAGCCGGTCGCTGCGCACCCGCACCGCGGAGTAGGACTCCAGGTGTCCGGCGATGGGATCGTCCGGGCTGAGAGCGACAACATAGGGCGTTTCGGTGAGGTCCGGCCGGTCGCTGACCTTGACCACGAGCGGGTGCCCCGTGATCGCGTTGAATCCGTCATTGCTGATGATGGCCACGTAGCCGGCCCGGCCGAGTCCTTTGTAGGCGTAGACGTCCCCACGGTTCACGCGGCGCCCTTACCGGCGCCGGGTGGGAAGTCTCCCGCGTTGGCCTCAGTCCACTCGGCCCAGGCCTGCCCGGTCTCACGGTCAGCCTCCGCGATGGCGGTGGCCGCGTCGCGCTGGATCTTCTCGCGGGCAGCCCGCGTCATCCAGGCCGACATGGACAGGCCCGCCCGGTCGGCCTCGGACTTGGCCTGCCGGAAAGCTCGCTCACCCATGCTAATGCTGAAGGTCTTCACAGGCATGTTCAGAACATTAGCAACAACGTTCCTACGAAGTAGGCCGAACGAATGATGACAAAGCCGTCATTTCTGGGCGGCCGCTGATCTGGGGGCCCGGCCGCCCGGCGACCACCGTCGACGGCTACATGGCCGGCACCAACGGCGAGATGGACTGGATGACGTTCCCGTCGACCGACGACATCAAGGCCTACGTCATTGTGCTCACCGAACCGGTCGACTGCATCGTGTTGGGCCGCAATCTCGCGGAGGGGGTTCATCCCGCACTGGGCGGCACAGCCCGAGGGCGAGGACCAATCGTCTGCGTCATGATCTACTGGTTCCTGCCGGGCCGCCCGTTTCCTTTCGCCGGGTCCGGGCGGCTCGGCGTTCCTGACCTGCTATTTCGGTGGCGGCAGCGTCAGATAGTGGGCAAAAGAGGCGCCATCTCCGGGGGGTCGGTGCGTGCCGCGAGTACCCAATCCTCGCCGTCCAGACGGATCCCGGGAGCGTCACCATGGTGCTCGCGGCGCCGGGCGAGGCGGGCACTGACGAATTCGCCGTCCCCGGCAGCCGTCAGGCCGAGAGCCTGCGCCGCCGCATTATGACTGGCGTAGCCTCCGAAGATCACAATTCCCTCGGGTCGTAGCTGGTCACGGGCGCCGCCGTTGTAGCGGACACGCTTCATGGGATCGCCGGGGCTGGTTACCACAGTGAGCACGGCGGTCCTGCTCACCGGCCGCCCCTGAGCTCGGCGGAACAACTCGTTCACGCGCTGCTGGCCTGACTTCCCGGCCATGATGGCGGCGACATCCCAGGGCCGCAACCGCAGCAGAACGTTCTCGGGCAACGCCGCGTCCCGGAACAGCCACCAGATGGCGGCGTTACCGGCCGGGCTGAGAGTGCGCTTGCGGTCCCGGTTCGCAGCATCCCGGAGGTAGGCAGGGCTGACCCGGATGAGGCCCGCGCTCCATTCACCCCTATCGTCGCTGGCCCACAGCAGCAGACACAGCCCGCCTTCGGCCTCAGGCGGGATCATCCAGCCACCCATCGTCTGCGAGAACTTGCAGTCGACGTCGCTGCCGCAGATCCGGTAGTCGAGGCGGTCTCCGTCCACGAAGCCGAACTCGCGCTGCAAGTTGATCTCGACCAGCGTCCCCGCGTGAGTCTTCTCTGTTTTGTGCAGTTCTTCCCAGCGGTACCGCCCGGTGTGCTGCCCGTCGAGCAGCATGTCGATGGTGCGCCGCAGCGCGGCGGCGAACCTGCGGCCCTCGGGGTCCTCCGCGAGCAGGTACGCGGCGACCAACTCAAGGTCGCCGTTGCCGTTGCCGGGCACCCGGGCCGGGACGGCGAGCCCAGGTAGCGGCACCGCCGTAGCTGACCAGCCCGCGCCGGTCACGCCGGGGCAGGCGCCACCGCGACGGCGGCCTCGCTGGTGGGCATCAGGAAGGTCAGCGTCTCCTGCAGGTACAACTGGACCGTATCGGCGTCATGCGCGAGATATCCGATCGACGTGTCCTGGCCGAGGTGCAGAGCGAAGTCACCGCCCCGGGTGGTCAGCACGAAGGCTCCGTCAATGGCCGGTGCCCAGACGATCTCACCGCTGATCAGGCGTTCGATATGGCTGGCCACGGGGTAGCCGTGGTCGCTGGTCTCGCTGACGGCCGTGTACGCGTCGGCGCTCAGCACCACCGAATACGGCCCATCAACGCCCGCCCTCCGCAGGTGCCCCAGCGCCTCGGCGACCGCAGTGGGATAGTCGCGCACGTCGGCCGGGAGGGTCATGGACGAGTTGGATGACTCGTGCCGGACGCCGATGATGCCCGCCGCCGGATATCCCTCGAAGATGGCTCGGTCCTCGGCGAAGGCGATCTGCCGCGAGGCGTCCTTCACGGGCTGCCAGTCGGAGTCCTCGGCGCCCCGTTCGACGTCGTCGATCGCGCCACGGTCCACCGTAAACGGCACCCGCAACTCGACGAGCGCCCTGACCTGCCGCTGAAGGGCCAGCACCCCGTCCTGCGGCGCCTCGATGTCGGCTACGTGGCCGGTGCCCACGCCGGACAGCACCTCACCGGCGGGGCCATGCACATCTACCACCCGCCGCCCGGCCAGGTGGCGCTTGATGGTGCGCACCGCCTCCTGTTCGATCTGCGACCAGGCGGCGCTCGAAATGGGGGCAAGCTCGCGGTGGAGGTTATTCATGCTGAGTGACTCCTCTGAGACTGCCGATACCAAGTGATCCGCCGGACGCTGTGGCCCCCGGCGCGGCTTCGCCCGCCCCGGGTCCGTCGGCTCCGGCCTCGCCCGCGGCGGGATCTGCCTCCGCAGGCGGCTGGGCCAGGCTCTCCAGCAACGGCATTGACGGCACGAAGAACAGGGTGCCTGTCACGGCCGTGCTGAAATCCAGCAGCCGGTCGTAATTTCCCGGTGGGCGGCCGACGAACATGTTCGTCAGCATTTGCTCGATCGGGCCGGGCGAACGTGCGTAGCCGATGAAGTACGTGCCGAAATCACCTCGGCTAACCGTGCCGAAGGGCATGTTGTCGCGAACGATCTGGACTTCCTCGCCGTCCTCAGTGATGGTCGTCAGGGCGTTGTGCGCCGACGTGGGCTTGACCGCGTCGGCCAGTTCTATGTCGGAGAGCTTCGTCCGGCCGACGATGCGTTCCTGCTCCTCGACCGGCAGAGCGTTCCAGCCGCCTATGTCGTGCAGGTACTTCTGCACGATCACGTAGCTGCCGCCGGCGAACTCGGGGTCCTCCGGGCCGATGATGGTCGCCTCGACGGCGCGGCGGCCGGTGGGATTCTCTGTCCCGTCTACGAACCCGATGAGGTCACGGTCATCGAAGTACCGGAAGCCATGCACTTCGTCCACCGGCGACACGGCACGGCCCAGGCGGGTCATGATGTGGGTGGCCAGTTCGAAGCAGAGATCGAAACGCGCAGCGCGGATGTGGAACAGGATGTCCCCGGGCGTGGATACCGCATGCCGGGACCCCGCCTCAATCTCTGGAAACACGTGCAGCCCGGCCGGGCGAGCCGGCCCGGCGAGCCGGTCCCACGCCTGCGATCCGATCCCGACCACGCAGGACAACTTCGCGTCGAGATCGCGGAACCCCACCGCGCGCAGCAGCCCGGCCAGGTCGCTGAAGAGATCGCGCACCGCCGCGCAGTTATCCGCTTCCGGCTGGAGGACCACCACCAGGAAGATCGCGGCGCTCGTCAGTGGGGCCGCTACTTCCTGAGGCTGGACCACTGCCTGAGCCTGGGCCGCTGGCTGACCCTGGGCCGCCGACTGCCCATGAGCCTGCGGCTCCGATCGCGGCGCCTCTGTGGTCATCTGTGGACACTCACCCATCAGGTTTCCCGGCCGCGCCTTCACGTCCGGCGTGCTTCCTGCGACACGCTAGCAAAGAACCCCAGGATGGCCGGCCGCGGAATAGGCGATCGCCCCATAGGCAGCACCAATAGGCAGCCCCGGAATAAGCAGCCCCGGAATAGGCCGTGGCGGTCCGGCGGCCAGCACGGTGGCAGGCCCCGCAACCGCCGGCCCGCAGTCTGCCTCCGGAGGACCCGGTGAACAACCGCAGCGCCGACGTCCCACGGCGGATCGACCGCACCCATGGCGTGACGCCACTCGGCCCGGACGCTCAGGTCGACAACAAGGCGCTCGTCATCCCGCCCGGGAACTTCTCCCTGGCCGACCCGTTCCCCGTCGGCGGCCCGTTCGTCATGAATACTCGCGCGAGATTTCACAGGCCTTCAACGACTTCCATTCGGGAAAGTTTGGCCAGGTCCCGCGCAAAGCACGGCTGAAAGTCCGGTAGGCCGGGAGGAGCGGGCAGGCAATTGCGGGCCGGCCGCATTGCCCGGCTCCGCCGGATCGGCGATCATCTGTGGGCGGCCCGGGTTCGCCTGGCGAGCGTGGGCCCGCGATGCGTGCGCGGCAGAGGGTGACGGGCACGACGTCCGGTTGTCGGTAACCGTCACTACGGATGGACGACATGAGATTGGCACCCTCGCCCTCCTCACTACCGCGGCTAGCGCGTCCCGGCCCCGTCGCCGCGCTCCTCGGCGTCCTCGCCCTCATCGCCTCGGCGCTCTCCCTGGCCGCCGGGCACGCTTCTGCCGCCACCGTCACGCTGACGGTCGCCAAGGGCGGCGGGGAGTACACCAGCGTTCAGGCCGCGGTCAACGCGGTCCCCAACAACTCTTCAACGCTCTACACGATCCAGATCGGGTCGGGAACCTACGAGGAGGCCGTGACCATCCCGGCGGCCAAGCTCCACCTGACCCTGCTCGGCGCGACGGGCAACCCGGCGAACGTGGTGATTGACTCGGCGCGTTACAACAGCGAGGCGAACCCGGCCGGGGGAACCTACGGCACCGAGGGCTCGGCGACCGTCCACGTGGCGGCCAGCAACTTCAAGGCCGCGTACATCACCTTCAGCAACTCGTTCAGCAAGGCCAAGAACCCCACGGTGACCGGCACCCAGGCGGTGGCCATCGCCATGGAAGGTGACCGGCAGGTCTACGAGCATGACGTCTTCTACGGTCACCAGGACACGCTGCTGACCTGGGGTTCGACCGCGACCAAGTCCCTGCGCCAGTACATCTACGCCTCGACGATCGAGGGCGACGTGGACTACATCTTCGGCAACGGCAGCCTGGTCGTCGACCGGTCCAGCGTGGTGGTGCTCAACGATGGCTTCTCCACGCAGGCATTCCTGACCGCGCCAGCCACGTACGGCACCGACAAGTACGGCATCCTGATCACCGGGTCCACGGTGACCACCACGCTCGCTGCGAACCAGCTCTACCTGGGCCGGGCCTGGGTGCCCTACACCGGCGCGGTCCCGCAGTTAGTGATCCGGACGACGAGCCTTCCGTCGCAGGTCAACACCAGCAACCCGTACCTCGGCATCTCCGGCGCGACGTGGACAGCGGGCCGTTACTTCGAATACGACAACACCGGCTCCGGCGCGAACCCGAACAAGGCCACCCGCCCGCAGCTCACCACCGCGCAGGCCGCCTCCTACACCGCGCCGACATACCTGGCCGGTTCCGACGGCTGGGACCCGGTGGCCAGCTAGACGTTGGCGTAGTGGCCGGCTAGCTGCTGGCGCAGCTTGTACTTGAGCACTTTGCCGCCGACGGTCTCCGGCAGCGCGTCGGCGAACAGGATCGCCTTCGGCGACTCGAATCCCGCGAGCCGTTCCCGGCAGAACGTGATCAGCTCGGCCGCGTCGGGCTGGCGCCCCGGCTCGCAGACCACGATCGCGGTGACCGCCTCGCCCCACCGGTCATGCGGCAGCCCGACCACCGCGGACTTGGCCACATCCGGGTGCTGGTGCAGCACCGCCTCGACGCGCAGGCTGGACACGTTCTCCCCGCCGGACTTGATGATGTCCTTATAGCGGTCGACCATGATCCGAAGGCCGTCGTCGTCAACCACGCAGCTGTCGCCGGAGTGGAACCAGCCGTGCCTGAATGCCTGCTCGGTCGCCGCCTGGTCCTTGTAGTATCCGGACGCGACCGCGGGCGACCGGTAGACAGCCTCGCCCGGGACACCAGGCTCGTGCAGCAGGTCCTGGCCCTCGGTGTCCATCACGGTGGAGGCGAGCAGCGGATTCGGGATGCCCACATAGTTCACTTTCGGGGCGGTGGCCAGGTACTTGTCCGGCCACACGTCCGGCCAGAACCGGTGGCAGGAGATGGCCTCGGTCTGGCCGAAGATGCCGACCAGCAGAAAGTCCTCGGCGCAGCGCTGCTTGAGGCTGTCCAGCACGGCCGGCTCGACCGCGCCCCACCCGTACACGAGAACCCCCAGCGAACTGCCATCCACTCCGGAATTCGGAGCCAGCCCGGGATCGGCGGCAACCGCTCCGGCGAAGGCCTTGACCAGTTGCGGGGAGCCGCCCCACAGGGCCGTGACCTTCTCCCTGGCGACCGCGGCGGCCATTTCCTGCGGCACTGGCTTGCGGCCGATCACCAGCGAGCCGCCGGCCAGGAAGGCAGGCAGGGACAGCACCTGATCCGCGACGTGGTAGATGACCGGCAGAAACGAGCACAGCCGCAGGTCGGCCTCGACGCGGAGGCCGCGGGTGAGCGACAGCGCGAAGGCATAGGCGCCCATGTGCGCGTAGGAGTGGGACAGCATCACTCCCTTGGGCAACGCCGTGGTGCCCGAGGTGAAGAGGATCTCCCAGATGTCATCCCCATGCACCACCGTGTCAGGTTCCGTCGCCGGCTGGCCGGTGATGAACTCTCCGAACGACACACCGCCGCTGATCACGTCGCCGCCGATCGGGATGCTCACATCAGCCCGCAGGCCCGCCGCGGTGAGTGCGTCCCCAGCCTGTGGCCACAACTCGGCGTCAACCACGACCAAGCTGGGCTCGGCCAGCGCGACCAGGTGCCCGAGCACGTCCGGGGCGAGGGAGGGGTTGACCGGGACGGCTACCAGGCCAGCCTTGGCCGTGGCCAGCTTGACCAGGTACGCCTCGACGGAGTTCTCGCAGACCAGCAGGACCCGGTCGCCGCGCTTCAGGCCCCGGGCCAGCAGGCCGTTGGCGAAGCGGTTGACGATATCGTTGGCCTGCCGGTAGGTCAGGCGCTCACATTCTGGTTCGGCGAACGCCCCGGCCCAGCCGACGATCGCGACCTGATCCGGGCGGCTCCAGGTCACTCGTTCCAGGATGTCCCCGACACAGACCCGGTCCCAGCGGTTGTCCGCACGTCGGTCGTAGAGGCTCGTGACATCGATCGGCACGGCGGGCTCCCTCGCTCGCGGCGGTGCAAGCTCCTCGCTTCGCGGCGGTGCGAGCTTCTCTTCGCTTCGCGAAGGCTGTACGAGCTTCCTCTTCGCTTCGCGAAGGTCGGCCCCCTCGCTCACGCCAGCGTTTGTGAATCATGAACCACAATCTGGGAGCCCGTCAAGGTTTCCCCTCTCCCCTTCCGGCACAGGCCGGTGCTGTGTTTTGATCGGGGGATCCCGGCTCCTCAAGTTACGACTAGTGAATTTCGGATCACTAACGTGGTTAGTGCTGTAGAGCGCTCAGTCATGTGGAGATGACATGGACTTCGCGGAGACCGTTGAGGATCAGGCTTTGCGGAAGACTGTCGCGGAGATCGCGGGGCGCTTCGGTGGCGCCTACTACGCGGCCCGGGCACAGGCCCGGGATCCGTGCACGGAATTGTGGCAGTCTCTCGGCGAGGCCGGTTTCATCGGGGTCAACCTGCCCGAGGAATACGGCGGCGGCGGGGGCGGCTTGGCTGAACTGGCCATCGTCTGCGAGGAGACCGCCGCGCAGGGCTGCCCGCTCACCCTGCTGCTGGTGTCCAGCGGGGTGTCCGCCGAGGTTCTATCGCGCTATGGCAGCCCGCAGCAGAAGCAGCGCTGGCTGCCGGGGATCGCGGCGGGAACCAGCAAGATGGTCTTTGCCATCACCGAGCCGGACGCGGGCTCCAACAGCCACAAGCTGTCGACCACGGCCAGCCGCGACGGCGAGGACTGGGTGCTGCGCGGGACGAAGTACTACATTTCCGGCGTCAACGAGGCTGAGGCGATCCTCGTGGTGGCCCGGACCGGGGTGGATAGGGCGACCGGGGAGGGAGCGAAAGACAGCAGAGCCACCGGGCACGGGCGGCTGAGCCTGTTCGTGGTCCCGACGGACGCACCCGGCCTGGTCGCCAGGCCGTTGCCGGTTGACGTGATGCTCCCCGAGCGGCAGTTCACCCTGCATTTCGACGACATCCGGCTCGGCGCGGACGCCATCGTGGGCGCCGAGGGCGACGGGCTGCGCCAGGTCTTCCACGGGCTGAACCCGGAACGGATCACCGGCGCGGCGTCCGGAGTGGGCGTCGCCCGGTACGCCCTCGCCCGCGCGGCCGAGTACGCGCGGACCCGCACCGTCTGGGACGAGCCGATCGGCAGCCACCAGGGCGTCTCCCACCCGCTGGCCAAGGCGGCGATCGAGACGGAACTGGCCGCGCTGATGACCCGCAAGGCGGCCTGGCAGCACGATCACGGGATGTCGGCGGGCGAGGCGGCGAACATGGCCAAGTACGCGGCCGCCGAGGCCGCGATCGCCGCGGTTGACCAGGCCATCCAGACGCACGGCGGCAACGGCGTGAGCACCGAGTACGGGCTCATCCCGCTCTGGGGCCTGGCCCGCCTGCTGCGGATCGCTCCGGTCAACCGGGAGATGGTGCTCAACTACGTGGCGCAGCACACCCTGGGCCTCCCGAGGTCGTATTGATGATCCCCAGGGTCGCCGAGGGGACGGTGCTGAGCTCGTCGCTGGACACGGGCTCGCCGGAATACCAAGCCAACCGGGACGCCCAGCTGGTCCTGCTCGGCGAGCTCGCCGAAGAACTGGACAAGGCACGGGCCGGCGGCGGTCCCCGGTATCAGCAGCGCCACCGCGACCGCGGCCGGCTGCTGGCCAGGGAGCGGATCGAGCTGCTGCTGGACCGGGACGGGCCGTTCCTCGAACTGTCCGCCCTGGCCGCGTGGGGCACCGAGTTCACCGTCGGGGCCAGCATCATCACCGGCATCGGCGTGGTCAGCGGGGTCGAGTGTGTCTTGATCGCGCACGACCCGACGGTCCGCGGCGGCGCGATGAACCCCTACTCGCTGCGCAAGTCGCTGCGCGCCCTGGAAATCGCCCGCCGCAACCGGCTCCCGGTGATCAACCTGGTCGAGTCTGGCGGTGCGGACCTGCCGACCCAGTCGGAGCTCTTCGTCCCGGCCGGGAAGATCTTCCATGACCTGACGGAGCTGTCCGCGAGGGGCGTGCCCACCATCGCGCTGGTCTTCGGCAACTCCACCGCCGGGGGCGCGTACGTGCCCGGGATGTGCGACTACTCGGTCCTGGTGGACGGTCAGGCGAAGGTGTTCCTCGGCGGTCCGCCCCTGGTCAAGATGGCCACCGGGGAGGACGCCGACGACGAGGAACTCGGCGGCGCGCAGATGCACTCCCGGGTGTCCGGGCTGGCCGACTACTTCGCCACCGACGAGCGGGACGCGATCCGGCTCGGCCGCCGGATCGTCTCCGAGCTCAACTGGCGCAAGCTGGGCCCGGGCCCGACGCTGCCGGCCGACGAGCCGGTCCATGACGCCGAGGGACTGCTCGGCATCGCGCCCGCCGACATCAGGGTGCCGTTCGACCCACGGGAAGTGCTGGCCCGGGTCGTGGACGGCTCCAGGTTCGGCGAATACAAGGAGTCCTACGGGACCAGCCTGGTCACCGGGTGGGCGTCGGTGCACGGCTACCCGGTGGGCGTGCTGGCCAACGCCCGCGGCGTGCTGTTCAGCGAGGAGGCCAAGAAGGCCGCGGAGTTCATCCAGCTGGCCAACCAGACCGGCACGCCGCTTGTCTTCCTGCAGAACACCACCGGCTACATGGTGGGCGCCAGTTACGAGCAGGGCGGGATCATCAAGGACGGGGCCAAGATGATCAATGCGGTTACCAACAGCACCGTGCCGCACATCACCCTGAACATGGCGGCCTCGTTCGGCGCCGGCAACTATGGCATGTCCGGCCGGGCCTACGACCCCCGGCTGATGTTCGCCTGGCCCGGCGCCAAGCTCGCGGTGATGGGAGCACCCCAGCTCGCTGGCGTGATGTCTATTGTCGGGCGGGCCGCCGCCCAGGCGGCTGGGCGGCCTTTCGACGAGGGCGCTGACGAGCGGCGCCGCGGGATCATTGAGGCGCAGATCGAGCGGGAGTCGCACGCCTTCTTCGTCACCGCCCGGCTGTACGACGACGGGCTCATCGATCCCCGTGACACCCGCACCGTGCTGGGCATCGCACTGTCGGCCGCCTGCTCCGCGCCCGTCGAGGGACGCCGGGGCTTCGGCGTGTTCCGGATGTGATCCCCGTGCATAGCACAGTGAGCCCGATCACCAAGCTCCTCGTCGCGAACCGCGGCGAGATCGCGCTGCGGATCATGCGGACCGCGCGGGAAATGGACATCGCGACCGTGGCGGTGTTCAGCGACCCCGACTCCGGCGCACCGTTCGTGGCCGCCGCCGACGAGGCGGTCCGGCTGCCCGGGGCCGCGCCCGCGGACACCTACCTGCGCGGGGACGCGATCATCGCGGCCGCGCAGGCGACCGGGGCCGGGGCGGTCCACCCCGGCTACGGCTTCCTGTCCGAGAACGCTGGGTTCGCCCGGGCCTGTGCGGCGGCCGGCCTGGTCTTCGTCGGGCCTGCGGCGGACGTGATCGAGGTGATGGGCTCCAAGATCGCGGCAAAGGAACTGCTGGCGGCGGCCGGGGTGCCGGTGCTGCCCGGGGTGACTGTTGACCCGGTCGGGGAGCCAGATCTGGCGAAGCTGGCCGCAGCAGCTGACGAGATCGGGTACCCGGTGCTGGTCAAGGCCGCGTTCGGCGGTGGCGGCCGGGGCATGCGGATCGTGGCGGATCCGGCCAGCCTGGCCGAGGCGGTGGCCAGCGCCAGGCGCGAGGCCACCTCGGCCTTCGGCGATGGCACGGTGTTCCTCGAGCGGCTGCTGGACCGGCCCCGGCACATCGAGGTCCAGATCGTGGGGGATAGCCACGGCACCGTCAGGCACCTGTTCGAGCGGGAGTGCTCGATCCAGCGGCGCTACCAGAAGATCATCGAGGAGGCGCCGTCGCCAGCGGTGGACGAGCGGCTCCGCACCAGGCTGGGGGACGCCGCCGTCGCGGCCGGCCAGACCATCGGCTACGTGGGCGCCGGAACCGTCGAGTTCGTGCTGGACGCCGACGGCTCGTTCTACTTCCTGGAGGTCAACACCCGGCTGCAGGTCGAGCACCCGGTCACCGAGCTGATCACCGGCCTGGACCTGGTCCGCGTGCAACTGGAGGTGGCCGAAGGCCGGCCGCTGGGCCCCGACGTCACCAGTGCGCGAATCAACGGCCATGCGATGGAGGCCCGGCTGTACGCGGAGGATGTGCCGGCCGGTTTTCAGCCCGCCATCGGCACCCTGCACCGGTTCGCCATCCCCGCGCTGCCGGGAGTCCGGGTCGACGCAGGGGTCAGCGACGGCTCGGTGGTGGGCGTGTACTACGACCCGATGCTGGCCAAGGTCATCGCGCATGGCGCTAGCCGCGACCAGGCACGGCGGCGGCTGGCCAGCGCGCTGGCGCGAGCTGAGCTGCACGGCGTCACCACCAACCGGGACCTGCTGGTCGGCGTGCTGGGCGAGGCGGAATTCAGCGACGGCACGATCGACACCGGCTACCTGGCCCGGCATGATCCCGCCGCGCTGGCCGCGCCCCTCGGCGGCGAGGCGCTCGACCTGCACGCGGCCGCGGCCGCGCTGGCCGGGCAGGCGGCTCGCCGGGCCACCGCCCCGGTGCTGCGCGGCGTCCCGTCCGGATGGCGGAACGTGCCGAACGAGGACCAGGTCACCGTGCTGCGCTGTGGCGGGCAGCACCTGGAGGTGCGGTATGCCTTCGGCCGCGACGGGCTGCGCATCGCGGTCGGCGGGCGGGATCTGCCTGGTGTGGCCGGCGGTGAGATCGGACCGGATGGGGCCGATCTCACCGCCGGCGGCATCCGCCGCCGCTATCGCGTGCACTGGGTGGGCGACACCGCGTACGTGGACAGCCCGCTCGGCTCCAGCGTGCTGGCCGAGGTGCCGCGCTTCGCTGAGCCCGTGGTGGCCGCGGCCGCGGGCTCGCTGCTCGCGCCGATGCCCGGCACCGTGGTGCGGATCGCCGTTGCGCCGGGTGACCATGTCGGCGCCCACGACCCGATTGTCGTGCTGGAGGCCATGAAGATGGAGCACGCGGTCCGCGCACCGGCGGCGGGTGTGGTCACCGGGGTGAACGTGCGGATCGGCCAAGCGGTCGACACCGGCACCGAACTCGCCCGGGTCGATCCGGCGGCCGGGGCCGGGCCAGCGGGGCCAGCGGGGCCAGCGGGGCCAGCCGGGCCAGCCGGGCCAGCAGAGCCAGCAGAGCCAG
>Ga0066793_10000909_pt1 | contig 12648 bp, 13 predicted proteins | sample PersoiDNA2013189_FD_83876 | JGI IMG/M metagenome (GOLD analysis project Ga0066793, IMG submission 83876) | Permafrost soil microbial communities from the Arctic, to analyse light accelerated degradation of dissolved organic matter (DOM) -... | ecosystem: Environmental > Terrestrial > Soil >...
CTCCTGTCCTCAAGTCACCCTCAAAGCGTTGCGAACCTTGGCCCGACTTCCCGAACACCAGCGAAGCGAACAGGCTGTCGAAGCAGCGCGCACCGCGCTGCGAGCATGGACGGCGCGCTCGGAAGAGAAGCCCTACATGTTCGGACATGGCGCCCGGTTCAAAACCGTGAAGTGGCCGACGTTCTGGTACGACGTGCACTGGCTCCTCGACACCGTCAGCAGGTATCCAAAGCTCTGGCGGGGCGCAGATGCCGAGCCGGCGGACCGGTGTGCCGTGGCCGAGCTCGTCGCCTGACCTCGTCGCCTACAACTTCGACCTTGATGGCACCGTGACCCCGCGGTCGTGCTATCAGGGGTTCGCTGAACACTCATTCGGGCAGAAGAAGCGCCCGTCCGGCTTCGCCACGGCGCGCTTCACTCGGCTGCTGCGCCGCTTCAATGACCTCGCCGCCGATGCCCGCAATATCGATGTCGCGCGCCTCGCGAGTTCCAAGGGCGGCACCGGCCAGTCCGTGCTGCCCAAACACCACAGACGTTGAGGACACCGTCGGGTTACCTCTTTGCCAGTAGCCCGTGCCGCCCCACGACGGAATCCGACCAGCGCCAACAATGTCACTTTCGGCCGGGAGGCAGGCCTTCTGACAGCCGGATGAGACTCCAGACCAGGTTGCCGGAAAGGCAGGCGATGACGGAGCTGTGCAGGCCGCCTCCGATCTTCTTGGCGCGGGCCACGGCGAAGCCGCCCGACTCAGGGTCCTGTGCATCGGGCAGGATCGCCTCGCAGCCGCCGCGCACGCGCTCGTCGGCACCGAGCGCGGCGAGGATGATGAGCTGCCAGGTGGTGCCGCGGTACTTGGCCGCATAGTAGTCGTCACGGCCCCCCAGTGGCCGTCGGCAGCCTGGGCGGCCAGGATGGCCGGCACGGTGCCGCAGTCCATGACGGCGCGCTGCGCCACCACGACCTCAGGGTCGTCCAGCTCGGCACCCAGCAGCTCGGTGAGCGTGAAGTAGCTCACCGAGGGGTCGTCGGCCCTCGAGTAACCAGGGGTGGGGTCTACGCCCCGCACGGCAGCTCAATGGCTCAAAAAACCAGCATAGGTTTCTGCCCGACCATGACTACAAGTTCATTGCCTCGCCAAGAAACACCCGATGGGGGTTTGACCTCCTCGTCCCGCCCAGGGCTCGGTACAATCGCGACCCTGCCGCACCCTTGGCGGTCGCCGCGGAAGGAACCATCCCGTTGGGATACCCGTCGACCCGAGTGGATGCCATGCCTGACCATGCCTCGACCGACGCCCGGGCAAACGATCGGATCTGCCGCCAAGAGCGAGGTCCCGCTCCGCCTCAGCGGATGGGCCCATGGAGGCCCTGCCCGGGTCCGGGCGCCCAAGCGACCTAGCGGGCTGAGAGGCTGTGCTCAGATCCAGCTGATGTGCTGTCGCAGGTAGAGGAACCCTACGAACGCGAACACATCGAGCAAGATGTGGGCAACGACCAGCGGCAGGACGCGCCCGGTGCGCTGGAACCACCAGCCAAGGATCAGCCCCATCACGAGGTTGCCGACGAACCCGCCCAGTCCCTGGTAGAGGTGGTAACTCCCCCGCAGCACCGCGCTCGCGCCCAGCGCCTGACCGTTCGACCAACCCAGATGACGCAGCCGGGTCAGCAGGTAGCCGACAACGACGATTTCCTCCAGCACCCCGTTCTGGGCAGCCTGGAGCAGCAGAAGCGGCACGCGATACCAGGTGTCCGGGACGTCCACCACAGCCAAGTTCGCGCTCACGCCGAGCTGGTGGGCGGCCCACACCAGGACCAGGCCAGGTGTGCCGATGAGCGCGGCGAATCCCACGCCCTGCAGCAGATCTCTGCGCCAAGGTCGACGGTGCAGTCCAATCCCGAAGCCAGCGGTCCCCGGATCGCGGGAGAGCAGCACCAGCACCAGCAGGACCGGCATCAGTCCCTGAACAACGCCGGTGACGTCGTAGGCGATGTTGAGCCACATGTGAGCGGTTCGAGCACCGGAGGCGACGGTGGCAGTGGTCGCCGAGATGCCACCCCTGACGGTTAGCTCAGCCTTCAGGTAGCTCAACAGGGCGTAGACGCCGGACATCCCCAGCGAGACGCCGAGTACGGCGAGCACTTCGGGGCCGCGGTGCTTGACGGGTAGGTTCGCCGTCCCGACTGACGTGGTCACGCCGTCAGTCTGCCTCGGATGGGTCGTGTCTGCCCGGAACCATACGACGCCGGGCGACGTCCTATCGACGTGAACCGCAAACGATGGGCCCCAACCGCCGCAGCCGCAGCTGTCCTCACGGTTCTCATCGGCGTCGTAGTCCTCTTGGGCGGCGGTCATATGGCGCGACCGTCCTCCACCCAGGTTCGGCAGGCTTTCGGGTTCGATGCCGCCTATGCCGACCCCGACCCGATGGTGCTGGTCGTCCGCTACGGCGACTCAAGTAGCTGCCCCAGCAAGGCCGTGCGCCACGACGTCCTCCAGCAGCCCGGCCGGGTCGTCGTGACGCTCACCCGCGCACCAATGCAAGCCGACCAGCCCTGCACATCTGACTATGGGGCCAAGCTGGTCCGGATCTCGCTCACCGCCCCGCTGGGCGGCCGAGCCGTCATCGACGGGTCGTGGCAGAAGCCGGTGCCCATCTCGACCGGCTCCCCGCCCTTCGGATGAGCCAGGGCGCATTCAGTGGAGCCAGCGTGCATTCGGCACAGCCGGGATGCACCTGTCTGCCGCCCTGTTGTCGGTGAGAGGTGGCAGGCTGGGCTGACGATGAGTTCTGAGGTGCTGGCCCGATTCTCCCCCGCGACCCGAGACTGGTTCAGCGGGAGCTTCGCAGAGCCCACTGATGCACAGGTCGGCGCCTGGGATGCCATTAGCTCCGGCGCCCACACCCTCGTGGTGGCCCCGACCGGCTCCGGCAAGACGCTCTCCGCGTTCCTGTGGGCGCTGGACCGCCTGGGCACGGCTCCACCGCCTGCCGAACCGATTCGCAGGTGCCGCGTCCTCTACATCTCACCGATGAAGGCTCTGGCCGTGGATGTCGACCGCAACCTGCAGTCTCCGTTGGTCGGCATCGGTCATGCCGCCGCACGGCTCGGCCTTCCGAAGCCGGAGGTGAGCGTCGCGGTCCGGTCCGGCGACACCTCAGCGGCCGACCGCAGGCTGTTCGCCCGCCGTCCCGCCGACGTCCTCATCACCACCCCCGAGTCACTCTTCCTGATCCTGACCTCAAAGGCGCGAGAGTCCCTCGCCGGCGTCGAGACCGTCATCCTGGACGAAATCCATGCCGTGGCCGGCACCAAGCGTGGGGCGCACCTGGCACTGAGCCTCGAACGGCTCGATGCCCTGCTGGATAAGCCAGCTCAGCGGGTGGGCCTGTCGGCCACCGTGCGGCCGGTCGAAGAGATCTCACGCTTCCTCGCGGGTGGCCGACCGGTCACCGTCGTCCAACCCTCATCGACAAAACGGTGGGATCTCCAGGTGGTCGTCCCCATCCCCGACATGTCCGCACTGGGCGAGGCGGCCTCAGATGGCAAGGGCTCGGCGAACAGTCCGGAACGGCGCGCCTCGATCTGGCCACACGTCGAGGAACGTATCGTCGACCTGGTCGCCCAGCATCGTTCGACCCTGGTCTTCGCCAACTCTCGTCGGCAGGCCGAGCGCTTGACGGCCCGGCTCAACGAGATCTGGCAGGAGCGACTCGAGCTCGCGTCCCTTGCTGAATCCGTCGCTCAGCCCCTTGCTGCTGAAGAGCATCCAGACACCTCGATCACGACGGTCAACAGCCAGGCGAGCACCCGGATTCCCCCCGCAACCGGGAGGGGATCCCAGAAGGCAGTCCGGACGCCCGCGCAGATGATGGCGCAGGCCGGCACGTCCAAGGGCGCTGCCGGAGTGCTCGCCCGCGCTCACCATGGCTCGGTCAGCAAGGAGCAGCGAGCCCTGATCGAGGAGGACCTCAAGGCTGGCCGCCTGCCTGCGGTCGTCGCCACCAGCTCCCTAGAGCTTGGCATCGACATGGGCGCGATCGACCTGGTCATCCAGGTGGAGTCACCGCCGAGCGTGGCCAGCGGGCTACAACGGGTCGGGCGCGCTGGTCACCAGGTGGGCGCCGTGTCTCGCGGAGTGGTCTTTCCCAAGTTCCGCGGAGATCTCGTCCAGACCGCTGTGGTGGTCGACCGCATGCGCCAGGGAGCCATCGAGTTGCTGCGAGTCCCGTCGAACCCGGTCGACGTTCTGGCCCAACAGATCGTCGCCATGTGCGCGATGGACGACTGGGCGGTTGATGACCTGGAAGCGTTGGTACGCAAGGCAACTCCATTCGCCAGCCTCCCCCGCTCTATCCTGGAGTCGGTGCTCGACATGCTGTCCGGGCGTTACCCGAGCGATGAGTTCGCCGAGCTGCGACCGCGCCTCGTCTGGGACAGGGTGACAAGCACGCTCAGCGGGCGGCCGGGGGCCCAGCGACTCGCAGTCACCAGCGGGGGCACCATCCCGGACCGTGGTTTGTATGCCGTATTCCTCGCCTCCGGCGAGGGCACCGGGCGTCGTGTCGGCGAGCTCGACGAGGAGATGGTCTACGAGTCGAGGGTCGGTGACATATTCACCCTGGGGACATCGTCGTGGCGGATCGAGGACATCACCCACGACAAGGTGCTGGTCACCCCGGCGCCCGGCCAGCCCGGCAAGCTGCCGTTCTGGAAGGGCGACTCGCTTGGCCGTCCAGCCGAGCTCGGGCGCGCCGTGGGCGAGTTCGTTCGCGAGCTAGGCAGACTCGGTCCCGAAAAGGCGCGGGCCCGAGTGACCGCCACCGGCCTGGATGCCTGGGCTGCGGACAACCTACTCACCTATCTGGACGAACAGCGTGAAGCCACTCGACACGTCCCCGACGACCGCACGATCGTGATCGAGCGTTTCCGGGACGAGATCGGCGACTGGCGGGTGGCCGTGCACTCGCCTTTCGGAGCGCAGGTGCATGCTCCGTGGGCATTGTGCGTTGCGGCCAGGATGCGTGAGCGCTTCGGTGTGGACGTGCAAGCCATGCATGGTGATGACGGCATCGTGTTCCGGCTGCCCGATATCGAGTTCGACACAGACTCTGCTGCGGACGGCACGGGGTCGAGCGGTCTGAGGTCGACCGGTCTGGGCTCAGCCGGTCTGGGACATGAGCTGATGTCGCTGATCGCTCTTGAGGCGGATGACGTTCACGATCTCGTCACCGCCGAGATCGGCGGATCAGCCTTGTTCGCGGCGCGCTTCCGCGAGTGCGCTGCACGGGCGCTGCTGCTGCCGCGCCGCCGTCCCGATCGCCGGCAGGCTCTATGGCAGCAGCGCCAGCGGTCGGCTCAACTGCTCACCGTGGCAAGCCAGTACGCGTCCTTCCCGATCATCCTGGAAACGGTGCGTGAGTGCGTGCAGGACGTGTTTGACGTGCCAGGTCTGAGCACCCTGATGCGCGAGATCGGCTCTCGCAAGGTGCGACTCGTCGAGGTCGAGACATCAACGCCCTCGCCGTTCGCCCGCAGCCTGATGTTTGGCTACGTCGCGCAGTTCCTGTACGAGGGTGACTCTCCCCTCGCCGAGCGGCGTGCGGCGGCCCTGTCACTGGACCCCACTTTGCTGGCCGAGCTTCTCGGACGTGGTGAGGGCGCCGCACTGCGCGACCTGCTCGACCCTGCGGCATTGGCCCAGACGGAGTCCGAACTGCAGCGACTGGCGCCCGGACGCCGTTGCCGAGGCATGGAGGATGTGGCAGATCTGCTGCGGGTGCTGGGCGCTCAACCACATCGGGCCATCCTCGACCGCTGCGTCGAAGTGGCCACAGCCAAGGACGTCTCCGCCTGGCTGGTCGACCTCGAGAGCGATCGCCGGCTGATTCGGGTGCGCATCGGGGGCCAGGAGCGATGGGCCGCCATCGAGGACTCGGGACGACTGCGTGACGCACTGGGTGTCGCCTTGCCGGTCGGTGTCCCTCAGGTCTTCCTCGAGCCGGTCCCCGACCCGCTGGGCGATCTGATCGCCCGATACGCCCGGACACATGGTCCCTTCACCGCTCGGGACGTGGCCGACTGGTTCGGCCTCGGTATGGCCGTTGTGGCCGACGTTCTGCGCCGGCTCGTGGCCGCCGGCCGGGTCGTGGAGGGCGAGCTGCGGCCGGTCGAGTCCGGGGGCGGAGTCCACGGCAACGACTTCTGCGACGCCGAGGTACTGCGCACGCTTCGACGTCGCTCACTGGCAGCTCTTCGTGCCGAGGTCGAGCCTGTTCCGGCCGTCGATCTGGCCCGATTCCTTCCTTCCTGGCAAGGAGTGGGCGCGGGTATGCGGGAAGCGAGGGGGTCCTTCGAGCCGTCGAGCAACTGGCCGGCGCGGCGCTGCCCGCGAGCGCACTTGAGACTCTCGTGCTCCCCAGCCGGGTGGCGGCTTACGGCCCCGCGTTGCTGGACGAGCTGACGACCAGCGGCGAGGTGGTCTGGCGCGGACACGGCGCCCTGCCCGGCGATGACGGATGGGTTTCACTGCACCTGGCCGAGTCCGCACACCTGACCCTGGCAGCACCCTCGCAGGACCTCGACCTCTCCGAGCGCCATCGAGAGGTTTTCGAAGCGCTGGGCGGTGGCGGCGCATTCTTCTTCCGGACCCTCTCGGACACGGTCGCCATCAAGGACGATGAGGCTCTGACGCACATTCTGTGGGACCTGATCTGGTCGGGGCACATCAGCAACGACACTCTGGCCCCCTTGCGGGCACTGCTCATGGGCGGACGCACGGCGCACAAACCACGGCGCACCGCCCCGCGCTCGGCCCGATACTCCGGCAGGTCTGGCAGCCTCGGCGCGTTGTCCGGCCAACGGCTCTCCAGCGGGAGGACCTCTGCATCGCCGCGCTTTGGACCTTCCACGGCGGCCGGCCGATGGTCGCTGCTGCCAGCCATCGAGCCCGATGCCACCATCCGCTCTTACGCGATGGCCGAGGTGCTCCTTGATCGCTATGGCATCCTCACCCGTGGTTCCGTTGTCGCAGAGGGGGTCTCGGGCGGCTTTGCCGGCGTCTATCGGGTACTGGCTGCGGCCGAAGAGTCCGGGCGGGTGCGGCGCGGCTATTTTGTCGAAGGTCTGGGGGCGGCACAGTTCGCAACAACCGGCGCCGTTGACCGACTTCGCGCTCAGAGCCGACCGCTGCCCGACGAGATCGAACCATCAGGTGCGCAACGTCGGGACGGCGCACCGTCAGCACTGGTTCTCGCCGCCTCGGACCCGGCCAATCCCTATGGCGCTGCTCTCGGCTGGCCAGCGCGGGTCACTGATCTGAACGACGACCACGGGAAACCCAAGCCCGCGGCCAAAACGGGGCCCGGGTCACCGCCGAGTCCACAGCCGGGTCCGGGGCACAAACCTGGTCGCAAGGCCGGTGCGCTGGTGGTGCTCGTCGATGGCGCGCTCACGCTGTACGTAGAGCGCGGCGGCAAGACGTTGTTGTCCTGGACCGATGACCCGGCGTTGCTGCAGTCCGCTGCCGATGCGCTGGCTCTCGCCGTGCGCGAAGGGGCATTGGGCAAGCTGACCGTCGAGAAGGCGGATGGCGCCTCGGTCCTGCGTCCTGACCATCCTCTGGCAACCGCGCTCGCCGGGGCCGGCTTTCACGCAACTCCCCGCGGCTTACGCCTACGACGTTGACGACCGTGTCACGCTTGCGCCCCTGGGTTTGCGGATACGGTCAGGCGGCGGAGGCGCGGACCAGAGTCTCGGAGCGCTGAGAGATCGGCAGGGTCACCAAAGCGCTAACAGCCTCGGACTCGGCAGCCCGGTCCGACACATCGCTGAGCATCTGGGACATTGGCAGGTGCAGCGCAGCGCAGATCGACGCGAGCAGTTCCGAGGAGGCTTCCTTCTCGCCGCGCTCGACCTCACTCAGGTAACCCAGTGAGACCGCGGCCGACGCCGAGATCTCGCGCAAGGTGCGACCTTGTGCCTGACGATGGCCACGGAGAACATCACCGACTTCACGACGAAGCACTATCATGACGCCTCCTCCACAGCAGTTCGAGCAACGGTATGTCAGTTCGAGCAACGGTATGTTAAGAACAACGGTACCCCCCAAGCCATACAATTCGCCTACCGGACTGCTGGTTGGGTCTCGCGGGTTGTGACAACAGTGCGCGAATGGTCAACAGTGCGCAACAGGAGGATCTTCCCTGACCTGGGCACCAAGCTCCTCGGTAAGCAGCGCTAAGACGGCCAGGACGCTGTGCGCCCGGACTTCCCGACGATCCCCGGACAGGCTGAGCGCTTGGACTCTCGAAGTGCCCGGCCCCACCACAGCGACGAAGACCGTGCCTACGGGTTTGCCTTCAACCTGATCCGGCCCCGCGACACCGGTAGTGGCCAGGCCATAGGTCGCACCCATCAGCGACCGCACCCCGCTGGCCATCTGCTCGGCCACGTCGGCGTCCACGGCACCCGCCCGAGCCAGCAATGCTTTGTCGACCCCGAGCACCTGAGCCTTGAGATCTGTCGCGTAAGCGAGAACACCCCCACGCACGACGACCGACGCACCGGGAATGTCGGTCAGCGCCGCAGCGACCAGCCCCCCGGTCAGCGACTCGGCAACCGCCACCGTCTGCCCCGCGGCGGTCAGGCGCGCAACGAGGTCTGCGGCCGCAGTGGGCTCCACGCTCAGACCTCGGGCTCCGCTGAATGCCTCTTCGCATCCTCACGTGCGGCCGCCTCTCGTGCGGCCGCCTCTCGTCCTGCCGCCGCCGCGCGACGCTCGCGTTTTGCCTGCGCGCGGGGGCTGGTGTTGCGCAGTGTCTGGGCCCGTAGCACGTAGTCGACCCCGGTTGCCACGGTCACGATGACCGCCAACGTCATCACCACCACTGCTATGGCATGCCATGGATCACTCAACGGCAAGATGTAGAGCAGGATCGCGACCGCCTGAAGTGCGGTCTTGACCTTGCCACCCCGACTGGCCGGCATAACGCCGTGCCGGATGACCAGGAGCCGCAGTACGGTGATGCCGACCTCCCGGACGAGGACCACCAGGGTGACCCACCATGGAAGCAGATCGATGATCGAGAGCCCGACGAGCGCCATACCCATCAGGGCCTTGTCGGCGATCGGGTCACTCACCTTGCCGAAGTCGGTGACCAGTCCCCTGGCCCGCGCGATGTCACCGTCCATGCGGTCGGTCGCCGTTGCGACGACGAACACGGCCGCGGCCAGCAGTCGGTAGTTCGTCAGCTGACCGTCGTCGTGGAGCAGGAACCACCCGAAGACGGGCACAAGAACGATGCGCAAGATGGTGAGCGCGTTGGCGATGTTCCAAGCGCTCGCCTGCGTAGGCCGAACGTGGGTGTCATCACCGGAGGGGATCACTCGGGTTCCGCGATGAGGTCGATGCCCTCGGTGTCGAGAACCACCGCAGCGATGATCTCCCCGACAGCCGGGGTCAGGGCACCTGGGCGCAGCCGAAGGATGGTGGCGCCGTCGACGTCGGGCCCCTGATGGGCAGCCCGTCCGGTCAGCTCATCGGTGTCCTCGTCGATCCCGTCGACGAGAACCTCGACGCGTTCGCCGATGCGTTCCTCCGCCCGCTGGATGTTGAGCTCCTCCACCAACGTTGTGAAGTGCTCAACGCGCTCTGCGATGACATGCCTGTCGAACTTGCCCTCATAGGTCTCGGCCTCGGTCCCATCCTCGTCGGAGTAACCGAACACGCCAACCACGTCCAGACGCGCGGCTGTCAGGAAAGCCTCGAGCTCGTCGAGATCCTCCTGCGTCTCTCCGGGGAACCCGACAATGACGTTGGACCGGATGCCGGCGAGCGGCGCGCGAGCGCGGACCTGGTCGATCAGGTCCAGGAATGACTGAGACGAGCCGAACCGGCGCATCTTGCGCAGCAGCTTCTCGGAGGCATGCTGGAAGGAGATGTCGAAGTACGGCACGACGCCCGGCGTCGAGGCCATGACATCGAGCAGGTCCATCCGGATCTCGGCGGGCTGAAGATAGGACACCCGGACGCGCTCGATCCCGTCTACCTGGGCGATCTCGGGCAACATCGTCTCCAGCAGGCGCAAGTCCCCGAGGTCCTTGCCGTATGACGTGGAGTTCTCGCTGACCAGGAAGATCTCCTTGACATCGTGCTCACCGAGCCAGCGGGCTTCGGCCAGGACATCGGAGGGGCGTCTGGACACAAAAGACCCGCGAAACATCGGGATCGCACAGAAGGCACAGCGCCGATCACAGCCACTGGCGATCTTCAAAGGAGCCCACGGCCGACCGTCCAGACGTGCGCGGATGACGCGAGGACCGCTGGCCGGGACCGGTCCTTCGATCGTCTCGATTGCCGGGGCTGTGCTGGCTAGCACCTCCGTCGACGTCGAGAGCGACCCATTGTGACCGTGACCGGGCAGGGCCACGGACGCAGCGGAGGCCTGGCGTGAGGCCGGCGAGAGCGGCAGCAGGCGCCGACGGTCCGACGGCACGTGCGAAACGGGCTTGTTGCCGTTCAGGATCGAGGTGAGGTGGCTCGACATATCGGCGTAGGAGTCGAAACCGAGCACGGCGTCAGCCTCGGGCAGCTCAGCGGCTAGCTGCTCGCCATACCGCTCGGCCAGACAACCCACGGCCACAACCTTCTGCGTACGTCCCGAAGCCTTTAGCTCAGAGGCCTCCAGGAGTGCATCGATGGAGTCCTTCTTGGCCTGCTGAACGAAGCCACAGGTGTTGATCACCGCGACATCAGCCTGCGCGGCATCATCGACCAACAGCCAGCCCTCGGCGGCCAGACGACCAGCAAGCTCCTCGGAGTCGACCTCGTTGCGCGCGCATCCCAATGTGACCAACGCCACGCTTCGGGGGCTGCCAGAAGCGCTCGAGGTCAGGGACGTCATCTCCCCATCGTAGGTGGACTGCTGTTGAATGACCGCATGCCCGACCTCGCACCAGAGACCATTGCCCCGGACACACTCGCCCGCGTCACCGAACTGCTGCGCAGGCACCCGCTGATCGACGGACACAATGACCTCCCGTGGGAGGCGCGACGACAGTCGGGCTACGACTTCGACCAGCTTGACCTCTCGGGTCGCCTGGACACCACGCACACCGACCTGCCGCGGCTGCGCGCCGGCGGCGTCGGTGCGCAGTTCTGGTCGGTCTGGGTGCCCGCGTCGCTGCCCGATGGAGTGGCGGTCATCCAGACGCTGGAACAGATCGACGCGGTCCACCAGATGGTCGCCCGGTATGGCGACCAGCTGGGTTTCGCGCGCACCGCGGACGAGCTCGAGGCCGTCTTCGCGTCGGGACGCATCGCGTCACTGATGGGGGCCGAGGGCGGGCACTCGATCGGCTGTTCTCTGGCGGCGCTGCGGATGCTGCACGTGCTCGGCGTCCGTTACCTGACGCTGACCCACAACGACAACGTCCCGTGGGCCGACTCGGCCACTGACGTGCCGGCCTGCGGGGGTCTGTCCGCCTTTGGCTTCGAAGTGGTGCGGGAGATGAACCGCATCGGCATGCTCGTCGACCTCTCGCACGTCTCGGCCGACACCATGCGCGACGCCTTGCGGGTCAGTGAGGTGCCGGTGATCTTCTCGCACTCGTCCGCACGCGTGGTCTGCGACATGACCCGCAACGTGCCGGACGATGTGCTCGAGGCCCTGGGTCAGAAGGGCGGCATCTGCATGGTGACGTTCGTGCCCGACTTCGTCTCCCCTGCCGCGGGCCAGTGGCGCAAGGAGGCTTCGCTGGCGGCGCTGGAGGTCGGCGTCAAGCCCACAGACCACCTCGCGTTCGACGTGTTCGCCGCCACGTACCGCAAGAAACATGCCAAGCCCACCGCCACGATCGACCAGGTCGTTGCCCACATCGAGCACGTACGGGAGGTCGCCGGTGTCGACCACGTCGGCATCGGGGGCGACTTCGACGGCACCCAGGATCTGCCGATCGGTCTCGAGGACGTCAGCGGCTATCCGCGCCTGTTCGTCGCCTTGGCCGACCGCGGCTGGTCCTACCAGGACCTGACCAAGCTGGCCGGCGGTAACATCCTGCGCGTCATGCGCGAGGCCGAGGCAGGGGCCCGCGACCTGCGGGCGACCCGCGGACCGAGCCTGGCGACATACGAGGCGCTGGACCACCCCTGATTGGCAGCCGGCGAACCGTCGCCCGGCTACCGATCGAAGACAGGCGTCATGGTATTGAACGATTCGCGTTAAGAACCCGTCAACGCATCGCAATATCCGCTCTCAGCACCGAGACTTCCATCGTGGTCGCCATCCGAGCCACCTGATGACTGGAGTCCAGGCAATGTCCGATCTCGTGTTCGTGATCCTCACCGGGGCGTTCTTTGCGCTCCTAGCGCTGATGGTCAAGGGGGTCGAGCGGCTGTGAGCATCGAGAACGCTGCAGGACTCATCGTCTCGGTCCTCCTCCTCGGCTACCTCGTGGCAGCCCTACTTTTCCCCGAGCGATTCTGAGATGTCCGAGACCACCGCGGGCTTGTTGCAGGTCGGCCTGCTGATAGCTGCGCTGGCGGCCTGCTACCGCCCGCTCGGGGCCTACATGGCCCGGGTCTACACGAGCGAGCACGACACTCGCTTCGAGCGGGTCCTCTACCGGGTGACCGGGGTGGATCCCAAG
>Ga0066793_10000910_pt1 | contig 12647 bp, 6 predicted proteins | sample PersoiDNA2013189_FD_83876 | JGI IMG/M metagenome (GOLD analysis project Ga0066793, IMG submission 83876) | Permafrost soil microbial communities from the Arctic, to analyse light accelerated degradation of dissolved organic matter (DOM) -... | ecosystem: Environmental > Terrestrial > Soil >...
GCGAGATCGACGCTTAAGCCTGCGTCGGCAGCGTCTGCGCAGGCGGTGAATTCCTCATCCGCGCAGGCCGGGTCGTCGCGCCGCCTGCGCATCTGCCAGGATGTCTCCGACCACGCGCGGCGCAGCTCGCTCCATGATTCGTCGAACCGCAGGGTGCCCACCTCGATACGCACGCGCAGCTCGCACTCCGCGCCGTGCGCGGCTCTGGGCATGGGGGCGCCGATCCGAAACGCATGCGCGGCAAAGCCGTGACTTGTAAGCACCGCCGCCACAAGCGGCTCATCGCAAGCGCGCACCTGAATGACCGCCCCCAGCTCCTCCGCAAAGAGCTGCTCGAGCGGCGCGCCGCGCGCCGCCGGCAGAGAAATCTCAAGACCGCAATGTCCCGCGAATGCCATCTCTGTGAGCGTCGCGAACAGACCTCCGTCGGAGCGGTCGTGATACGCGAGTACCAGGTTCGCGGCCTTCAGTTGCGCGAGCGCGGCTGCGAAGCGCAGCAGCACCTGCGCATCCTCCAGATCAGGCGGTTCTATCCCAAGTTCACCGTAAACCTGCGTGAGCGCTGATGCTCCGAGGCGATTGTGGCCGCCGCCGAGGTCGATGAGCCACAGGGCGGTCGCACCCTGGTCGCAGCGCAGCACCGCTGTCAGCGTGCGCCGCACATCAGCCACGGGAGCGAACGCCGAGACGATGAGCGACACGGGCGCGACGACGCTGCGCATCGTTGCTCCCTCACGCCAGGTCGTCTTCATCGACAGCGAATCCTTGCCGACGGGAATTGCGATTCCGAGTGCGGGACAGAGCTCCTCGCCGATCGCACGCACGGTTTGATAGAGGGCGGCATCCTCGCCGGGCTCGCCGCACGCCGCCATCCAGTTTGCCGACAGGCGGATCTGCTCGAGGGACTCAATATCGGCCGCTAGGATGTTGGTCACAGCCTCCGCTACCGCGAGCCGGCCGGACGCCGGCGCGCTCAAGAGCGCAACCGGCGCGCGCTCGCCCATCGCCATCGCCTCACCGGCATAACCCTGATAATCAGCGAGCGTTACCGCAACGTCGCTCACAGGCACCTGCCATGGACCGACCATCTGATCGCGGCTGACGAGACCACCCACGGTGCGATCGCCGATAGTGATGAGGAAGGTCTTGTCGGCAACAGCCGGCAAGCGCAGCACCCGATAGGCCGCCTCGCGCAGATCGATCTGCGTGCTGTCAAACGGACGATTCACGGGTACGACGCTACGTACATCGCGCCGCATGCGCGGAGTTCCTCCGAGCAGGACCTCGATCGGCATGTTGACTGGCTCGTTGCCAAAGAGCGAGTCGTGCACGATGAGCTGTCCAGTCGCGTCGATCTCTCCAATGACGGCGAACGGACAGCGCTCGCGCTCAGCCATCGCTGCAAAACGTGCAAGCGCGTCCGCTGCGATAGCGAGCACATAACGCTCCTGCGCCTCGTTGCACCAGATTTCCATGGGCGACATCCGTGGCTCGGCGCTCGGCACGGCGCGCAGATCAATGCGCGCGCCGCGCGCACTGTGCGCGACAACTTCCGGAATCGCGTTCGACAGACCGCCCGCACCGACGTCATGTATGAGGGCGATCGGATTGGCCGCACCAAGCGCCCAGCAGGCATCGATCACCTCCTGGGCGCGCCGCTGCACTTCGGCGTTACCACGCTGCACGGATGCGTAATCAAGTTCCGCCGTGCTGGCGCCACTGCCCATCGACGAGGAAGCGCCGCCGCCCAAGCCGATTAGCATGGCGGGTCCGCCAAGTATCACGAGCTTCGCGCCCACCGGCACTTCGCCCTTCTGCACATGCGCACGGCGTATATTGCCAACACCGCCCGCGATCATGATTGGCTTGTGATAGCCGCGAATGCGCTCCGCACTGTCACCCGGCGCACGCTGCTCGAAGGTCCGGAAGTACCCGCAGATGGCAGGCCGCCCGAACTCGTTATTGAAAGAAGCCGCGCCGATCGGTCCGTCAAGCATGATGTCCAATGCCGAAGCGATGCGCCCCGGCCGGCCAAAATCACGCTCCCACGGGCGCTCGAATCCGGGAAGGCGCAGATGCGACACGGAAAAGCCAGTAAGTCCGGCTTTGGGCTTGGCACCCAAGCCGGTCGCAGCCTCGTCGCGAATCTCGCCTCCGGAGCCCGTGGCCGCGCCGGCAAAGGGCGAGATGGCGGTCGGGTGATTGTGTGTCTCAACTTTGAGTAGTATGTCGATCGGCTCAGTGACACCGCGGTAGATCCCGCTCCCCGGCGCCGGAAAGTACCGCACGCCGACGCTGCCGGCGATAACCGCGGCATTGTCCCGGTACGCGGACAGGACGCCGCGCGGACTGCACGCCCGAGTGTTCTTAATCATCGCGAACAGCGATTTATCCTGCACCTTGCCGTCGACGATCCAGCTCGCGTTGAATATCTTGTGGCGGCAGTGCTCTGAATTGGCCTGCGCAAACATCATGAGCTCGACGTCGGTCGGATCGCGCTGCAGGCGTACAAAGCTTGCGTGCAGATAGTCAATCTCGTCGGCTGACAGAGCCAGACCGAGCGCAGCATTCGCCTGCTCGAGCGCCGCGCGTCCCGCCGCAAGTGAAATGCGTGCAAGCGGCGGCGGCGGCGCGCGCTTGAAAAGCTGTGTCGCATCCTGCGCACTGAACAGCACCATCTCTGTCATGCGATCAAATAGGACGGGCGCTATTTGCGCGAGTTGCTCGCGGTCAAGCGTGCGCGAAGCCTGCACGCGATACGAAATGCCGCGCTCGATGCGCCGGACGGCTTCGAGCCCGCAGACATGGGCAATGTCAGTCGCCTTGCTCGACCAGGGTGAAATCGTTCCGTTACGCGGCACAACGAGCAGCAACTCATCGCGCAACGCTGCGGTCACGAGCGGCGCAGAAGTGGAATGCGCCTGCGCCCCGTAGGTCAGCAGCGCCTCAAGAACGCCCTGCTCCTCGACGCTAAGCGTCCGCGCCGCATCGATGAAATGCACGAAGCCAGCGCTAACACTCGTGACCGCAGGCTCGAGCGTACGGAGTCGATCGAGTAGCTTTGCGATCCGGAAGGCGGAAAGTGCCGCAGGGCCTGGAAGATCGAACATGACTCGGAAATGTCGCTATTTCTTGGGCGGCAAATCCCGCGGCGGCACCGAGTACAGCGCGCCTGGAAACTGAGTGATGTTTCCGCCCTCAAAGGGCGTGATCTTGCTGACGCCCTGCTTTTTTACCTCATCCACTCGCAGCACCGAATGCAGCGGCAGGTAGGTGCGCTTGACCCCTTCGAAATCCGCCTTGATGCGCTCCTCGCCCGGATCGACAACCACGGAGGAGCGCTCACCGAACACTATGTCTTCGATCTCCAGGAATCCAAACAAGCTGCCATGACTGACTTTACGGGCGTAAACTTCATAAACCTTGCCCTGATTCACGAACATAATCTTGAAAATGTGACTGGCTGCCATGGGTCTGGGCTCGGCGGCTGCTATGTTGATGGACACATTATATGTCCGGACGCGCCGGGGAAGCGGGTGTGCGCGCAAGGCATTCAGGTGAGAAACGATTTACGGCCTCTGGGGCAACCATGGCGCTACGCCTAAGCGTTGTCAGTGATCACCGGCGCTTACTCGGCGACCGCTGCAGTATCGTGCTGGGTGCAGCGGGCGCCACCATTGGGCGCTCTGCGAGCAACGACTGGGTCCTGCCGGATCCCTTGCGATACGTCTCAGCGCACCATGCACGCATTGCCTGCCGCGACGGGCAGTACTACCTCGAGGACTTGAGCACCAACGGCGTGTACGTCAACGAGGACGATCAGCCGCTCGGCAAGGATGTGGCTCGGCAGCTGCGCAGCGGCGACGTGCTGCGTGTCGGCGAATACTACCTCGTCGTGGCGGTCGAGGAAGAACCGCTGCCTGCGCCGGTTGCCGCAGTCCTGGCGGAACGAGCGCCTGCTGCCACCGCCGTACCGACCGGCATCCGCGAGTTGCGCACGCTTGACCGTGCGGGCCAGCCTGACCTCGGCAGCGCGTTCAACCTCGATGAATTGCTGGTGCCGGATGCCGCAGTGCCGAACAGCGGCCTGCTGCCTGTCAACGCGTACGGACAGGCCGTGCCGGCCGCCGTGCAGGTGAGCGCTGATACCTCTCCCGGGCTTGACGAGGCTGCGATCGCGCGCCGCATCGCGCGCCTTGCGAAGGCGGCAGAGCGCAATACAAAGAACCGCGCCAGCGTCCCGGCACTTTTCGACGTCCAGAGTGGGCTCATTGCTTTCTGCCGCGGCGCCGGCATCGACAGCGAGCGTCTGCCGGCGGACGCGCAGACGCGCCTGATGCATCTCGCCGGTCAGCTTCTTCGTGAGTCGCTGGTCGGCTTGAAGGACCTCGAGCGTTCGCGCGGCGAGATCCGCAACCGCTTTCGTATCGAGATTCAAGCCGACGCCGAAGACACACGCCCCTCGCTCGCCGGCTCGGCGATCGAAGAGCTTCTGCTCAACCTATTCACCCAGCACGAGAGTCGCCAGACGGATGCCGTGCAATGGCTGCGCGAGACGCTCGACTGCGCCAAGGCGCACGAAAATGCAACGGCGCTCGCGTTGCGGGCTGCTTTCACCGAATTCGTCGATCGGCTCGATCCGGCCGAGCTCGAGGCGCGCTTCGAGCGCGCGGGCCGCCGCGGCAAGCTGCGCGGCAACGGCCGCGCTGGGTATTGGGATCTGTACGCCGGCTTTTACCGCAGTCTCATCGAGATGCCGGCCGACCACCTGCCGCACACCTTCGTCGAAGCCTTCGCGAAGGCGTACACGGACGCTCTGAAGAGGCCCGCGCCGTAATAATGATGCGCGCAGGCTGCGCAATCAGGGCCGTGATGCCTCCTGCGATCTTGCGTAGAATCTGCGCATGCCACATATCCGCAGTGTACTCGTCGCTAATCGCGGCGAGATCGCGATCCGTGTCATGCGCGCCGCAAGTGAACTCGGCTTGCGCACCGTCGCAATCTATTCGCAGGAGGATCGCTTTTCCCTGCATCGTACGAAGGCGGACGAAGCGTATCTAGTCGGTCGCGACAAGAGCCCGGTCGACGCGTATCTCGACATTGACGACCTGTTGCGCATCGCGCGCGAAGCCCACGTCGACGCGATTCATCCCGGCTACGGCTTCTTAGCCGAAAACCCACAATTCGCGCAGGCCTGCGCGCAGGCAGGAATAATCTTTATCGGCCCAGCGCCGCAAACCATGCGCACGCTGGGCAACAAGGTGACGGCGCGCAATCTTGCGAGCTCGGTTAAGGTGCCGGTCATGCCCGCGACTCCGCCGCTGCCAGCGGATCTTGAGGCCTGCGCGCGTCTCGCCCGCGACATCGGCTACCCAGTGATGCTGAAGGCAAGCTGGGGCGGCGGTGGCCGCGGTATGCGCGTGGTCGAGAACGAGCCGCAGCTCGCTGAGCTGCTTCCCATCGCGCGGCGCGAGGCGCTGGCAGCCTTCGGCAACGACGAGGTCTACCTCGAGAAACTCGTGCGCCACGCGCGTCACGTCGAAGTGCAGATCCTCGGCGACTCGCATGGCGGCCTTGTGCATGTGTTTGAGCGCGATTGCACCGTGCAGAGGCGCAATCAGAAGGTTGTGGAGCGCGCGCCGGCGGTGTTTCTCACCGACGCCGGGCGTGCGGAGTTGTGCGCCGCTGCACTTGCGATCGGACGCGCGGTCCATTACCTCAACGCCGGCACCGTCGAGTTCCTGCAGGACGCGGACAGCGGCAAGTTCTATTTCATCGAGGTTAACCCGCGCATTCAGGTGGAGCATACGGTGACCGAATGCGCCACCGGAATCGATCTCGTCAAAGCACAAATCCGCATTGCCGGCGGCGCGCGCATCGGTACGCCCGAAAGCGGTGTGCCTCTGCAGGCCGACATCCACATCACAGGTCACGCACTGCAGTGCCGGATCACGACGGAGGATCCGGAGAATAACTTCATTCCGGACTACGGCAAGATTACCGCCTACCGCAGCCCCGCAGGGTTTGGCGTGCGCCTCGACGCCGGCACCGCGTATACCGGCGCGATCATCACCCGCTCCTACGACTCGCTCTTGGTCAAGGTCACAGCGTGGTCGCCGACACCGGAGGAAACCATCGCGCGCATGCACCGTGCCCTGTGGGAGTTTCGCATTCGCGGCGTGGTCACGAACCTGCGCTTTCTCGAGCAGCTCATCATGAGTCCGCGCTTTGCCCGCGCTGATTACACCACGCGCTTCATTGAGGAAACTCCGGAGCTTTTCCGCTGGCCGCGCAGGCGCGATCGCGCGACACGCATCCTACGGTACATCGGCGAGACGATCGTCAACGGCGCGCCGGAAACAAAGAATCGAGTGCGCCCAGCGCGCCTCAGCGCTCCGCGGCTGCCACAGATTGCGTTGCCGGCGCCAGCGCCGGGCAGCAAGCAGAAGCTTGACGAGCTCGGACCAGAGCGCTTCACGCGTTGGATGCTGAACGAATCGCGCGTTCTCATTACCGACACAACGATGCGCGATGCGCACCAGTCGCTCCTAGCGACACGCATGCGCACGATTGACATGACCGCGATCGCGCCCTACTACGCAAGTCTCCTGCCCGAGCTCTTCTCAGTCGAATGTTGGGGAGGCGCGACCTTCGATGTGGCGTTGCGCTTTCTGCGCGAGGATCCGTGGCTGCGCCTGAGCACGCTTCGCGAGCAGATGCCGAACCTGCTCCTGCAGATGCTGCTGCGCTCGGCCAACGCTGTCGGCTATACCAACTATCCGGACAACGTCGTGCGCTTCTTCGTGGCGCGCGCCGCCGAGCGCGGCGTCGATCTGTTCCGGATTTTCGATTCGCTCAACTGGGTTGAGAATATGCGCGTCGCCATCGATGCGGTGCTCAAGGCCGGCAAGCTGTGCGAGGCGGCGATCTGTTACAGCGGCAACTTGAGCGATCCGCGCGAAAAGAAGTACACGCTAGATTATTACCTGGAGCTTGCCCGCGGGCTCAAGGCAGCGGGTATCCACATTCTCGGCATCAAAGACATGGCGGGGCTGTGCCAACCACGAGCGGCGTACGAGCTGGTGAAGGCTCTGAAGGATGAGATCGACCTGCCCGTTCACTTCCATACGCATGATACCAGCGGCATTGCCGCCGCAAGTGTGCTCGCCGCTATCAATGCGGGCGTCGACGCGGTCGACGGCGCGATCGACGCCATGAGCGGGCTTACTTCTCAGCCGAATCTGGGCTCGATCATCGAGGCGCTGCGCCACGGTCCGCGCGCGAGCGGCATCGATCCGGCGAAGCTGCGCATGATCTCGGTCTATTGGGAGCAGGTGCGCAAGCTGTATGCCGCGTTCGAAAGCGATATACGCGCCGGGACATCCGAGGTCTACGTACATGGCATGCCTGGCGGACAGTATACGAATCTGCGTGAACAAGCGCGCGCGCTTGGCATCGAGGATGCGCGCTGGCCGGAAGTGGCGCAAGCGTACGTCAGCGTGAACGAGATGTTCGGCGACATCATCAAGGTCACGCCGACGTCAAAGACTGTCGGTGATCTCGCGCTCCTCATGATCACGAGCGGCCTCACAGCCGAGCAGGTTCTCGATCCGCAAACCCAAATCGGTTTTCCCGAGTCGGTGGTGCAGTTCTTCCATGGCGATATTGGCCAACCGCTCGGCGGATTTCCTGCGCAGTTGCAACGTAAAATTCTCAAAGGCGCAACCCCGCTTGTCGAGCGTCCGGGCGCATCGCTGCCCGAGGTGGATCTGGAGGCCGAGCGCGCGAAGATCAGCCAGAAGCTGCCGCGCCCGATCAACGATGAAGACTTGGCGTCGTATCTTATGTATCCGCGAGTGTGGCTCGACTATGCCGCCGAGCGCGTCCACTACGGCGATGTGTCGGTCCTACCGACGTCCGTGTTCTTCTACGGAATGGAGCCGCGGCAGGAGATCAGCGTTAGTCTCGAGCGCGGCAAGACCCTGATCGTTCTGTACGTCACCACCAGCGAACCCCACGAGGATGGCACGCGCACCGTGTACTTTGAGTTGAACGGCCAGCCCCGCTCGGTGCGCGTGCCGGATAAGAGCCAAGTCGCAAAACGTCCGCCGCAGAGGAAGGCCGAGCCCGGTAATCCGCTGCAGCTTGGCGCGCCGATGCCCGGAACGATAACAACCATCAGCACAGCGCTCGGCCGCAAAATTGCGCGCGGCGACATCCTAGCGACACTCGAAGCCATGAAAATGGAAACCGCAGTGCGCGCCGAGGGCGATGGCGAAGTCGTCGAGATTCTTGCAACGCCCGGCCAGCAGGTCGACGCCAAGGACCTACTGATCGTCCTTTCTTAATGGGAGCGGCTTGCGCCCGCTTACGATTGGAACCTGCCATACCGCGTAATCGTGCGGATTACGGATACTGGCAATAATGCAGTCGAACAGAGCGCGTGCTTCGCTCGCCGGTATTGGGGTGTTTGCGCCGATCGCGTCCACGTAGCCGTCGCGCCAGGCTTCGAGTATTGCGGCAAATGTCTCGCGCGGCACCCGCAGCGTGTCGACTGTGACATAGTCGACCCGTAGATCAACGAGTCCGAGAGCATTCAGCAAACTCCAGGTACGGCGGCCAATGCGAGCGTCCACTCCGGTGTTACGTCCAAAGGCGACTGCGCCCTCGTGCCACAATCGGTCCGGATCAATCTCTCGTGCCATCATCTGCAGCATTCCGTAGTCTTCGCTCAAGACGTGCAGCCAGCCGCCCGGTTTGCAGATGCGCAGCAGTTCTCCCAGAACCTTCTCCGGTTCCGGGATCGACTGGGTCAGGTGGCGGCACACCACAAGATCGAACTGCTGCGCCGCAAAGCGCAGCTCAAAAGCATCGCCCTGCTCGAAGTGCAGGCGCGGCCTAAGAAAGGCATAGCGGCGAGTCGCGTACGCGATTGGACTCGCGAGAATATCGATACCAATTACATCGGCCCGCGCGTACATGAGCGCAAGCCGCGAGGTGATCTCGCCGCTGCCGCAGCCGATGTCGGCGATGTGGCAGTCGGGCTTAAGGCCATAGCGGGCGAAGAGCGGCTCCTCCTGAGGCCAGATCGCACTCGCCTGCGCGGCAAGCGTGCGGATCATGGATTCGTCGGCCATTTGTTCGACGTGCGGGTTGCGATCTGCGCTCATCGTGTATGCCTCAATCCCTGTTCAGCTGCGCGCAGCCAGTCAGCTCGATCGGCGCTGTCGGGTAGTTTGTCTGCTGTATCACGGGCGCGCCCGTAGCTCGAGCGCGCATCACTCTCGGCTCCCATTTTGGACTGCGCCTCGGCGAGCGCCAGCAAGTTCGGCGGATACGCGGGGCGCAGCCCCGCCGCACGCAGCGCGGCGGCAAGTCCATGCTCAGGATCTCCCGGCCCAAGCGGCCATCCCGGCGCACGAATCAACACCAGCGCCTGCACCCGCGCCGGACCGGCGTCGTCGTAGTACGGATCGGCTGCTTCAGCACGCGCAAGCGTCTCGAGCATGTCGCTCAATAAATTGGCCGCGCGCGTGGGATGCTCCTTCGCCTCAAGGCCGAGCGCCAGTCCACGCCCGAAGAGGCAAGCGGCGGCCTGTGGTTCTTCCTGAATACACGCCTCTGCATCGCGTCGCGCGGCAGCCGCAAGTTCGCTGCGATTGCGCGCGTCTGGTTCATGATCGCTGCGTCGCGCAGCCGACGCAATCGATGCGGCAAGTGTCGCGCTCGACGCGGGTGCAGCCACTGGCGTCGGCGCCGGCGCGACCTGTTTCACCACCGTCGTGCATGCCGCGAACGACAGCGCTGCTAGGGTCGTGCACGCGGCCGCGAGTCTCACGGCGTCTTCGCACGCGGCGGCAATTGTGGCAATACAAAGCCCCGCAGGCGAAGGTTCGCAAGAACATCGGCGTTCGCAGCGGCATCGGACAAGCCCAAAAGCGCCGCGCGCAGTGCCTCCGCCCGCGACTTCGACAAGCGCGCGTCCACGACCGCGAGAATCGCGACAGGCAAGGGTGCAGATTGCGCAACCGGCTGCAGTTCATTGGCAAACGGCAGGCTCGCAAGCGAACTCATTTGTGTCCCGTCGAGGAGCACTGTCAGCTGCTCGCCCGCGGCGACTCTTCGCAATACCGAGAGCACCTGCGCGCTCTGTGAAATCTTCACCTCCGCGGGCAACGCCCAATCAGAAAGCGCGTACTGGCGCACGAAATCCGCTGCGTAGCCGGCAATACTGACAATGCTGTAGCCCGACATTGAGGCAGCGCTGCTGACGCCGCCTTTTTTCGCAATCAGCGTCCAGCGCTCCTGTACGCCAACACCCGTTACGTCCGCTTGCACGAGTGGCGCAAGCTTAAGAGCAGCTGCGTGCTCGACAAAGAACGGGAACGGCACGAAAGCCAGGGCCGCCTCGGGCTTCGCAAGCTTCTCAAGACCGCCAGCCTCGGTGGCCTCATAGGTCGCAACGAGACTTCCGGCGGGCCATTTTGCAGCATGAGCCGCGGCCGCGGCGAACGCATCGAGGAAAGGTTCCGCATCCCCCGCTCCGCCGGGATAGCCGGGAGCACAGAACACCAAAGTCGCAACCGCAGCCGCCAATAGCATAGTCATTCCATTAGGCTATCATTCCAGGGCGCGAAGTGCCTGCGCGCTTTGCAAGAGCCTAATTTCGCGAATGAACGTGCCCGCCGCGCCCGCACTCGTTCAATTTTTTCTGCGCGTACTGAGTGCGCGCGGCTGGATTGCGGCAGCTTTCCTGCTGCTCGCCGCGGCCGGACTCTACGGCGCAATGCAAGTACCGAATGATCCGGCGATCGACCGCCTGATCGTTGCCGACGACCCGGAAGCACATGCCGCGCATGCTTTCGAGCGACTGTTTCCCGAGGGCGAACATGCACTGCTGATGCTTGCAGTGGCAGACCCGCTCAGCCCCGCCGCACTGCGCGCCGCCGATGAACTCGAGCGCAAGCTTGCGCAGCTGCCGCACGTCGAGACGCTCAGCGTCGTAACGCTTTATCGACACGCGCGCAGCTCCGCACAGATCGCCACAGACGAGGCGCTGCGCATACGCAAATTCGCAACTGGCACTGGGATGCTGCGCCGCGCCGGCCTGCTTGGCGAGCATTTTCTCGGCATCGCACTTGAGCTGCGCGTGCATTCACCTGCCGAGCGCGACAAAGCTTTGGCGGCCATTGAGGCGGTAACGAAGCCGTTCGAAGCCGCGGGCGGCCCGTTTACTGCAGTGCGCCGCGTCGGCGCGCCTTGGCTGAACGCCTGGCTCGAGGCGAAAGCGTCGACCGCATCGACGCGTGTGATGCCGCTGTTCGGCATATTCCTCATAGCACTGATTGTCGTCGTGTACCGTTCGTGGCGCGCGCTCGCGGCCATCGTTCTCACGCTCGCTGCGGTGGTCGCGATGGCGGTGGGGCTGGCGGATCTATTTGGCTGGCCCAACACCATCGTCTCTGCGCTCGTGCCGTTGACAGTTTTGGTCACGACGACCGCGACGCTTGTTTATATCCATACGCGCTATCTTGAGCGGCAGGATGACCTACCGCTCCGCGAGCATCACGCCAATGCGCTCGCCAATAAATTCTTGCCTTGCACGGCGTCAATGTTCGCAACCGCGATTGGCTTTGCCGCACTTGCAGTGTCGGATATTCGTCCGATCCGACAGATGGGGTTGTGGACCGCTGGTGGGCTCGTCGTTGCGTGGGTAGCAAGCTTCACGCTTTTCCCAGCACTGCAATCCTTGCTGCGCGCGCCAACACGGGCCGAACGCGCATCCGTAGGTCGGTTGTTTAGCAATTTCGTCGATCTTTGGATCCCCTTCACTGCGCGCTACCGCTGGCCACTCGTAGGCGCCGCGATCTTCGTGATGCTGTGCGGCGCCGCTGCCCTCTTCGGCGTGCCCGGCGAACTCGCGCCGCTTGCCCTGCAGACCGACTCCCTTGCCTACGTCAATCCAAACGTCGCCGTTGCGCGCGACACCAGAGAATTTGAGCGCACCAACGGCCTCTCGGTAGCCGAGCTGTGGTTGCAGACGCCGGCAGGAGAGGCGCTGCAACCTGAGTTTCTGCGCGCGGTCGAAACGCTGACGCGTCACCTGGAACGCGATCCACGCATCACCGCCGTCGATGGACCGACTTCCGCGCTGCGTTGGGCAAACTATTTCGAAACGGGCTCCGACCAATTGCCGTCGAATGCTCAAGCGTGGCCCAAGCTCGCCGCCGACCTCGAACAGATTCTGCTCACCGAACCCGGAGCACGCGACTACGTCGATGTCGCGAGTCTCGCCAACGTGCGCGTCAGTATTCGCGGACGCGGCGCCTTGTTCGGCGGCCCGGGTGCGATGCGCGCGTTCGTCGAAGGCGTTTGGCGTCAGCAGCAAATGCAGGATGCCGCACTGCGCGACGTGCGCGGGCGAGTTGCCGGCCAAGGCGTGCTCGATGATCAGATCACGCTGCGGCTGATTCCGAGCCTGATTCAAAGCTTTGCGCTGACGGCGACCGTCATATTTTTCGCGTTCCTATTTGTGTTTCGCAGTCCCGCAGCTCGAATGATGGCGATGATCCCGTCGTTGTTCGCGATTCTGGGCGCTTTTCTGTTGATGCGCCTCACGGGCATCGTATTGAATATTGCAACTATAC
>Ga0066793_10000911_pt1 | contig 12623 bp, 11 predicted proteins | sample PersoiDNA2013189_FD_83876 | JGI IMG/M metagenome (GOLD analysis project Ga0066793, IMG submission 83876) | Permafrost soil microbial communities from the Arctic, to analyse light accelerated degradation of dissolved organic matter (DOM) -... | ecosystem: Environmental > Terrestrial > Soil >...
CGCTCGCGCGATCTCTCTCTTCGCGTCCCGCTCGGCGATCGCCTCCCGCTTGTCGTACTGCTTCTTGCCTCGCGCCAGCCCGACCTCGACCTTCGCGTGATTGCGCGAGAAGTACACCCTCAGTGGAATCAGCGTGTACCCCTTCTGGCGCACCTTTCCGATCAGGCTCGAGATTTCCTTTCTGTGGAGAAGCAGCTTCCGTGGGCGCATCGGTTCGTGGTTCATGAGATTGGCCTGCGTGTACGGGGAGATGTTCACGTTCTCCAACCACGCCTCGTTGCCATCTATTCGTACGAAACCGTCGCGCAAGTTGGTCCGGCCCCCACGCACGGACTTCACCTCCGAGCCGGTGAGCATGAGGCCGGCCTCGAGCTTCTCGTCGATGAAGTAGTCGTGGTACGCGCGGCGGTTGACCGCCATGTCGCGCTGCTTTTCGTCTTTTTCAATGCGCCCTGCGCGCGCCCGGCCTTCAGGCATCGGCCAACACCTGCTTGGCCGGCGCCGGCCGTTTACCTGGCAGCTGCACCACATCCGGTACGTACCGATCGCCCTCGACGTGACCGCTCAACACCTTGACGCGTCCCTTCTTGGTGGGAAGCGTGACACCGGGCCACGGCTGAAGGGCGCGCACGCGCCGATCGATTTCAGAGGCGCCGATACTCCACTCAAGCTGTCCATCTTCGCGGCTCAATCGCCGCGCGACGGTGGCAAGGGCGTGGTCCTGTTCGACTGCCTTGATCTCGTCGATTCGGGCCAGCGTTTCGACCAACAGCTGCGCGCCCATCTCAGCCAGTCGAGACGTGAGGGCGGCCGCGTCCTCACCCGCCGCAATCGCGGTGGCACGCATCGCAAGAATCGGGCCGTGGTCGAGCTGCTCGTCCATGCGCATGATCGTGACGCCTGTCTCGGTATCGCCGGCGAGAATCGCGCCGGCCACCGGGGCCGCGCCTCGATGCCGGGGCAGGAGGGAGGCATGGACGTTGACCGCATGGCGCTTTGGGATCTCCAGCACCGACCGCGGGATGATCTGCCCGTACGCAACGACGACCAGCAGGTCTGGCTCGAGCCGCCGCAGCCGCTCCACCGCCTCCGGGTCGCGGATCCGCTCGGGCTGGTACACCTCCAGGCCAAGCTGCTGCGCGGCCACCTTCGCCGGTGGCGGCGTCAGCTTCATGCCCCTGCGGGCAGGCCGGTCCGGCTGCGTGATCACCAGCTGGACGTCATGGCCCGCATCAACGAGAGCCTTGAGAGACGGCACGGCGAACCCGGCCGTGCCCGAGAAGACGATCTTCAGGAAGGCGGTTACCCTGCGGCCGCCGCGACGGCCTCTGCTTCGTACTTCTCCTCACCCACGAGCTCCTCGATGCGGCGCAGCGTGTCGAGGCTCGTCAGCCGGTCGGTGAAGAGGACGCCGTCGAGGTGGTCGAGCTCGTGCTGAAAGGCGCGAGCGGTGAACCCGGTGGATTTGATGCGCACCTCTTTGCCGTGGCGGTTGAGAGCCTTGACCACAACCGACTCGTGGCGCTCGACCTCGCCCACCCAACCCGGCTTGCTCAAGCATCCCTCGTCGCCGACCTGGCTGCCGGCCGCCTTGACGATGACCGGGTTGACCAGGCCCCAGATCTGGTTCTCGTCGCCCTTCACCACGCATACGCGCAGCGCCACCCCGATCTGGTTGGCCGCAAGCCCTGCGCCGGGCGCGTCGAGCATGGTCTCGACCAGGTCGTCGAGAAGCCGCTGGATGGACGTGTCGACGCGCGGGACTTTCCGCGCCTTTTGGCGCAGAACTGGGTGCTCGACAGTCAGGATCGGCCGGACCACGAGTGGGATTTTACCCAGGGTGGGACTTCGGCTACGCCAGCCAGCCAGAATTGCGCATGACAAACCGGCCTTCCAGCTCGTCGTAACCGCGGTACGCCTGGATGCGGGTTGGGCGCAGGCGGTAGAAGGCCCATCCCTCCCCCACAGTGCGAGGGTCCCAGCCGACGGCAACGGTGAACCCGTCGGCAAGCTCCGACCCTTCGCTCGCAGGCACCACAGCCACGACATTGGCGTCGACCATGATCACGTCCGCTGGAGTCCCGGCCGCGAGCCTCACTTCTGAACCAACGACAAGATTCGCGGCGGTCCGGCTGTCGGCCCTGGTCGCCACGACCAGGCCGGTTCCGTCCCACCACGCCGAGACCGCGATCAGATGCGGTTTCCCTGAGGTGTCTGCCGTCGCTAGCCAGAGGTCGCGCTGCCCTTCGAGCGCGCCCAGCACGTCCGCCTTCCGCGCCTCAACCGTCCGCAAGTCAGCCATCCAGGCCCTCCTTCATCCGACTACATGACCGGGTCGACGTCATAGCTCCACCCCTTGCCGCGCGGCGCGAGGTGATGCGCGCGCTGCACCCCGTCACCTTTCAATGTGACCTGCCAGCGGTATTCGCCGCGCAGGCGGTGGATGAAGGCGGGCGCGGGGCCCATCACGCGGATGCCTTCGATCCCTTCCTTAAGCAGTCCCGCGGCAATCGCCTCCGCGGCCTCGCGTGCCGATGCGGCGGCCCTCGCGTCGTCGGCATCCGTTCGCGTGAGCACCACAAGGTCGGCGAACGGGGGGAAGGAAAACGCCTTGCGCGACGGCAGCTCGGCGGCGTAGAAGCCCTCGTAGTCGTTAGCGGCCGCGCAGCGGAGGCTGTAGTGGTCGGGGTTGCTTGTCTGCACGACCACCCGCGACGACCGTCCGTCGCGGCCGGCCCGCCCCGCGACCTGCACCACCAGCGAGAACGTGTTCTCCGCGGACCGATAGTCGGGGAAATGCAGCGGCAGGTCGGCGTCGACGACTCCGACGCACGTCACCGCCGGCAGGTCGAGGCCGCGCGCCACCAGCTGTGTGCCCACGAGGATGTCGGCGCGGCGCTCGCTGAACGTCTCCCAGATGTCGAAGTACGAATCGGGCCCTTTCGCCGCGTCGCTGTCGAGGCGCAGCACACGCGCTTGCGGCCACAGCTTCTTGACGATGCCCTCCAGCCGCTGCGTGCCCATCCCCATCCCCCGGATGTTGCGGCTGCCGCAGTGATCGCACACCGACGGCATCGCGCGCGAGTAGCCGCAGTAATGGCATACCAACCCGTCTATCTCTGCGTGCTGCACGAGCGCGACCGAGCACCCCAGACACTGCACGGACTTTCCGCAGTCGCGGCACAGCACGAACGTTGCCATGCCCCGGCGGTTCAGGTAGAGGATCACCTGCTCTTCGTTTTCGAGCGTCTGCCCGATCACCTCGACCAGGCGCCGCGACAGCGGCTGCCGGTTGCCTGACGCAGCCTCGTCACGCATGTCCACGAGCTCAACCTCGGCGTCGCGACCCCGGACACGCTTGCTCAACTTCGCCAGCGCCATCTCGCCACGCGCCGCTGAGAAATAGGTCATCACGCTTGGCGTCGCCGAGCCCGCCACGAGCTTTGCGCCAGTCACGGCCGCAAGACTGCGCGCGACCCAACCCGCCTCGTAGCGCGGCGTGCGGTCCTGCTTGTAAGCGGCAGATCCTTCCTCGTCCAGGCAGATGAGCCCGAGCCGCGGGATCGGCGCGAACACCGCCGACCGGCTGCCGAGCACGACCTGCGCCTCACCCCGCCGCGTGCGCCACCACTGCTGCGCGCGCTCGAGCTCGGTGAGCTGGCTGTGCAGTATCGCGATGGGTGCGTCGAGCCGGGCGCGGACGCGCTGCACGAGCTGCGGAGTGAGCGAGATGTCGGGGACGAGCAGCAGCACGCGAAGGCCTTCGGCCAGCGCTTTTTCCGCCGCGGCCAGGTAAACCTCGGTCTTGCCGCTGGCGATGACCCCGTGCAACAGGGTGAGGTGGTTTCCGCCGATGAGATCCAGCGCTTCCTTCTGCTCGCCGGTGAGCTCTGGCCGCTGTGCGAGCGACGCGGGTCCGGTCGCAAGCTCCACCAGCCGGCTGTGCCGGCGCTGCCGGCTCGACGCCTGCGAACCGCTCGACCCGGTCGCGCGCACGCGCGGCGGGAGCATGGCGCGCAAGCACTCGATGAGGGGCAGCCAGTAGTGGTCCGCGACGAGGCGCGCAAGGGCCACCTGGTGAGGCAGCAGGAGAGCGTCGCTGCCGGCCGTCGCGATCGCCTTGACCTCGACTCCGGGGTCTTCGGTCCCGAGCGAGACCACGAAGCCGTATGTGCTCCGCCTGCCGAAAGGGACTGTGACGCGGTGGCCAGGCACGACCTCCACGCCGTCCGGCACGGCATAGGTGTACGTCTCGCGCCCGGATCCCCGAGCCGCCTCCACCGCCACCTCGGCGTACAGCATCAGTGTCTGGCGACGGAGGTCCGCCGCATATTCGCGGCCCCGACGGCCGGTGCCAAGGAGCCGACGAGCACGCGAGGGAGCGCATCACGTAGATGCGTGACCGAACGCGCGCAGGAGGCGACGCCGGCATCAGCGCCGTCCGGGGTCCCCGCGAAATCGCAGATTTCGTGGGGTGGGCCTGCGCCCGGCCGGCTGGGCCGATGAAGATGCAAGGATCCTCCGGCGCCAGACACTGCTAGGTCTTTTTCACAACAACGCTAGTTGACTTTCAATCGAGGGACCACCAGGTCCAGGATGCGATCCGCCATCTCGCGTTTGGTCATCTTCTCGAGCTCGTGGCTCGAGCCGTCCGAGAAGATGACCACGCCGGCGTTCTGGTCGCTGCCGAAGCCGATGTCCTTGCGCGAGATGTCGTTGGCGACAATGGCCTGCAGGCCCTTGCGCTTCATCTTCTCGAGCCCTTTGCCGGCGAGGTCGGAGTCCTCCGCGGCGAATCCAACCCTGAAGACGCCCGCCGCGTCCTTCTCGCGTCCGAGCGTCGCGATGAGATCCGGTATCGACTCGAGCTCCAGGGTCAGGTTGGGCGTGTCCTCGCGGCGAATCTTTCCCGCCGCCTCCTTTGCCGGGCGAAAATCCGCCACCGCCGCGGCCATCATCAGGAGGTCGGCGCCCTTGATCTCGGTGCGCAGCTCCTCCAGCATCTCGTCGGCGGTGACGACCTCCCTGATCCGCACCCCATGGTGGGCGGGGTGGTTGGCGGTCGACACGAGAGTGACCTGCGCACCCCGGTCTGCGGCGGCGGCCGCGATAGCGAACCCCATCTTGCCGCTCGAATAGTTGCTGATGAAGCGCACGGCGTCGATCCGCTCCCGGGTCCCGCCCGCGGTCACGATGACTCGTTTGCCCGCCAGGTCGTAGCGCGAACGCACCGCCTCGGCCATCGCCTTCAACAGCTTCGAGGCGGGCGCCAGGCGGCCGGTGCCCATGTGTCCGCTGGCGAGATGGCCTGTCTCGGGCTCGACCACAGTGACGACGCGGTGTCGAAGCGTGGCAACGTTCTCCTGGACCGCCCTCTTCGACCACATCGCGTCGTTCATCGCCGGCGCGATCACCACCGGGCATCGCGCCGCGAGCAGCGTGGCCGTGACGATGTCGTCGGAGCGGCCGTTTGCGACGCGGCCGATCACGTTGGCGGTGGCCGGCGCGAGAAGGATGAGCTGGGCCCAGTCGCCGAGCGCCACGTGTGGCTCCGGCGAGCCGTGCTGAGACCACAGCCCGGTGAGCACGGTGTTGCCGGTCACGCCCTGGAACGTCGCGGGACCGACGAACCGCATGGCGGACGGCGTCATCGCAACCCGCACCTGGCAGCCCGCCTGGGTGAGGGCGGAAGCCAGGTCGACCACCTTGTATGCAGCGATTCCTCCCGACACGAGAAGGGCGAGGCGCAGACCGTGCAGCTCGTCGGGTACCGGGGTCTGATCTAGAGGCACGGCCGGGGGCCCCGTCGATAGATTTGGTGCCCAGGTGGTCCAGATCCGGGTGAATCGCCGGGCAGCGCAGCGCACGCATCGTGTATGCGTAAGCGAGTAGCGGAGGGGATGAACCCGGAGATGGGCCGCATGGGCGCCAAAGATACGACGGGGATCTCCGGGCGGGCCTCTCGTGGCACGGGCTAAGTTTGCGACTCGCGGGCCTTGTGAATGATGGCCAGGATCTCGGCGGCCGCCCGCTCGAGCTGGTCGTTGACCACCACGTGGTCGTAGCGCGAGGCGTACTCCATCTCGCGCGTGGCGATCAGCCGGCGCGCTTCCATGTCTTGAGAGGTCTCCGTGTTGCGCTTCATCTGGCGCCTCACCAGCTCGTCGATCGAGGGCGGCACTAGGAAGATGAAAACCCCGTCCGGCACCCTCGCGCGCACCTGCTCGGCGCCCTGCACCTCGATCTTCAGCACGATGTCGTGCCCCGCCTCACGCTCCCGTTCGACCCGTTCGATCAGGGTCCCGTAGAGGTTGCCGTTGTAGGTGGCGTGCTCGAGGAACGCGCCCTCGTCGATCAGCTGCTGGAAGCGGTCGCGGCTGACAAAGGAGTAGTCGACGCCGTCCACCTCGCCCGGGCGCGGCGCGCGCGAGGTGCACGACACCGAGTAGCGCAGGTTCGGGTCGAGCTCGAGGAAGCGCCTGATCAGCGTGTCCTTCCCCACTCCCGAGGGGCCGGAGATGACGATCAGAAGGCCTCTTTTGTTTGTCGTCACGCCCCTCCCGGCCGCGCCCGCTCGCGGGCCGGGCCGACCTCCCCACCGGTGGGGAGGCCAGCCCAGAACTCTTCGAAGTCAGGAGGAGGTGGCGCTTCGAAGCTCATCTCCTCGCCCGTGCGCGGGTGCCGCAGCCGCAGGCGCCATGCGTGGAGCATCGGCCGTGAGACGCCGGCCTCGGCGCCTCCATATTCCGAGTCACCGGCCACCGGGTGGCCCAACGCGGCCAGGTGCACGCGGATCTGATGTGTGCGGCCGGTGTCGAGGTCACAGCGCAGGAGAGTATGGCCGCCACGCCTGCCCACCACCTGGTAGCGCGTCCGCGCGAACCGGCCTCCGCTGACGACGGCCATCCGCTTGCGCTCCTTCGGGTCGCGCCCGATCGGCCCCTCGAGCTCTCCCGCGTCATCCCGCACGCGTCCACGCACGATCGCCATGTACGTGCGGCTGAGCGACCGGTCCTTGAGTTGCGCGGACAGCGCCCGGTGGCTCATGTCGTTTCGCGCGACCACGATGAGGCCCGACGTGCCCTTGTCGAGGCGGTGGACGATGCCGGGGCGCGTCACGCCCCCGACCGCGGACCAGCCGCCGCCTCTTCCGAGCAGCGCGTGCACGAGCGTCCCGGTGTGGTGGCCCGGCGCAGGGTGGACGACCATCCCCGCCGGCTTGTCGATGACGGCCAGGTCGTCATCCTCGTAAAGGATCTCAAGGGGAATCGCCTCCGGCATCGCTTCCGCGATGTAGGCGTCCGGGATCTCGAAATCGATTACGTCACCTGCCACCACGCGGTCCGCCGGGTCGGCGGCGTGCCCGTTGACCCGGACCAGGTGGCTCTTGATCAGGCGTGCGGCGGCCGACCGGCTGAGGTCAGCGGCATGCTCGGCGAGAAAGCGGTCCAGCCGCGTGGCCGCGGCGGTCGCTACTAGGCGGTTGGCTTGCGTATCAAATAGCTCGCGATCAGCGCCACCACGCCGATGCTGATCGCCGAGTCCGCGACGTTGAAGACGGGCCAGAAGTGGACGTTCACGAAGTCGGTCACGGTCCCGTGCACCAGCCGGTCGAATCCATTGCCCATCGTCCCGCCCAGGATCAGGCCGAGCACGATCCCGGCCCGCAGGCTGGTGGGTGTGCGAGCCACGTAGGCGACCAACCCGATGGACACGACCACCGACCCGACCAGGAACACCCCCGCTCCGGCGGGGACCAGGCCGAACGCGGCCCCGGAGTTGTGCACGTTGATGATCCCCACGAAGCGACCCAAGAGAGGGACCTCGGTGCCAAACGGGATCTGCGCCACCACCAGGTTCTTCGTGATCCGGTCGAGCACGAAGATGGCGATCGCGACCAGGCCGAAGGCGATCCGGCCGCTTGCTAGTTTCGTTTGAGGCCGATCCAGATCTGCTCTCCTTCGATCATCAGCTGCTCGCCGTCGAAATCATCCGCGCGCCCATTCTCGAGCGTTACGGAGAGCGTCTCGTTCTTGATGTAGTCGCCGTGCCGGTCGATCGCCCGCACGAGCATGCCGTCGGCTTCGTACCGCGTTTGAATGCGGTCCTCGACGTTGAAGCCGAGCTTTTTGCGGCGATCCTGGATCGCGCGCACGACTTCGCGAGCCAGCCCTTCCAGCTTCAGCTCCTCGGTGATCTCGGTGTTGAGCTTCACCTCGGGGGCATTGAACGTCAGCTCCTTGACATTGAGCTCCTCACGCACGATCTGGGCGATCTCGTCGGGAAGCGGGTCGCCCGGAAGCGCGATCGACGCCAGGGGCTGCCGCACCTTCAGGCGCGCCGCATCGCGGGCCGACAGCCCGCCTTCGACCGCCTGCCGGGCGCGCGCCATGTCGGCCTCCACCTGCGCATCGTGATTCGGAGTTGACGCGGGAAAGTCGCTGAGGTGCACCGATTCGTCGTTCGACAGGTTCCGATACATGGCGTCGGAGATGAACGGTACGAAAGGCGCCATGAGCTGGCTGACGGTGCGCAGCGCCTCGTACAGGGTCTGGTAGGCGGCCAGCTTGTCGCTGTCCGACTGCGACTTCCAGAACCTGCGGCGCGAGCGCCGGATGTACCAGTTCGAGAGGTCGTCCACGAACCGCTGGATCCGGCGTGCCGGCTCGTTGGCGTCATAGCTGTCGAGCCCAGCCGTGACCGCGTCGACGAGCCCGCTCAGCTTCGAGAGCAGCCATCGGTCGAGCACGTGGCGCTCGGCGACCGGCACGGCCGCCTGGGACGGATCGAATCCGTCCAGCCGCGCATACGTGACGAAGAACGAGTAGCAGTTCCACAGCGGGATGAAGAACTGCTGCACGGTCTCTCGAAGAGTCTCCGCTTCGGTGCGGTAGTTCTCGCCGACCTGCGTCGACGTATAGAAGTACCAACGCACGGCGTCCGAGCCGAAGTTGTCGAAGAGAAAGTTCGGGTCCAGCACGTTGCCGCGCGACTTGGACGCCTTCTTGCCCTTCGGGTCGACCACGAGGCCCAGGCAGATGACGTTGTGATAGGCGTTCTGCTTGAAGAGCAGCGTCGAGATGGCCAGCAGCGAGTAGAACCAACCGCGTGTCTGGTCCATCGCCTCGGAGATGAAGTCCGCGGGAAAGCTCTCTTTGAACTCCTTCTCACCATGGCGGGGATAGCCGCGCTGCGCGAAGGGCATCGATCCTGAGTCGAACCACGTGTCGAGCACTTCCGGAACTCGCTTCATCAGGCCGTCGCACTTCACGCACGGCAGCGTCACCGTGTCGATGAATGGCCGGTGCAGATCGACGTCCTCTTTCAGGCCCAGCTCGTCCGACGAGCTCACGCACCGCTGGTCGCCGCACTTGTCGCAGACCCAGAACGGCAGCGGCGTGCCCCAATAGCGCGAGCGGGAGATCGCCCAGTCGACGTTGTTCTCCAGCCAGTCGCCCATGCGGCCGGTCTTGATGTGAGCGGGGACCCAATTGGTCGCGGCGTTGTTGGCGATGAGCTCCGACTTGCGCTCCGTCGTCCGCACGTACCACGAGTCGAGCGCGTAGTAGATCAGCGCCGTGCTGCAACGCCAGCAGAAGGGATATGTGTGCAGGATCGTCTCGGACTTGTAGAGCAGGCCGCGGACCTTCAGGTCGTCGAGGATTACCGGGTCGGCCTCCTTGACATGAAGGCCCGCGAACTTCTCGACGTACGGCAGGAACTTTCCATCCAGGCCCACCGTGTGCTTGAAGGGAATGCCCTTCTCCTGGCAGAGCCGCAGGTCATCGACGCCATAGAGCGCCGAGGTGTGCACGACGCCGGTGCCTTCCTCGGTGGAAACGAAGTCCGCGTCGACCACGTAGTGTGCGCGGCCGTCAGCCGGGATCGAGTACGGAAACAGCGGTTCGTAGTCGAGGCCGACCAGGTCACTGCCCTTCATCCGCTCGACGACCTCTGGCGACTCGTTTAGCACCGAGAGCCGGGCCTCCGCAAGGATCAGGAACCTGTCTTCTTGAGTGGGGGACTCCCCCTCGACCCCCTGGCCGTCCTTGACCTTGATGTAGTTGACGTCGTTATCGACTGCCAGGGCGACGTTGCCCGGCAGCGTCCAGGGCGTGGTCGTCCACGCAAGGATCGCCGTGTTGGGGTCCTTCTTGAGCCTGAAACGGACGTACACGCTCGGGTCGGGCACGTTGTCCTGGTAGCCCTGGGCGAGCTCGTGGCTCGAGAGCGGCGTGGCGCAGCGCGGGCAGTACGGCGCGACGCGAAAGCCCTTGTAGACGAGGCCTTGCTTCCACATCTCGCTGAGCGCCCACCAGACGGACTGGATGTAGTCGGGCGTCAGGGTCCAGTAGGCGTTGTCGTAGTCGAGCCAGAAGCCCATCCGCTCGCTGAAGGCGACCCAGTCCGAGACGTACTGGTAGACGCTGGCGCGGCAGAGCTCGTTGAAACGCTCGATGCCGATCTCGTTCTCGATCTCGAACTTGCCCGAGATTTTGAGCTTCTTCTCGATCTCGATCTCGACCGGCAGGCCATGGGTGTCCCAACCTGCCTTGCGCTCGACGTAGAACCCTTTCATGGTCTTATAGCGCGGGAAAAGGTCTTTGAAGGCGCGCGCGAGGATGTGGTGGGTGGCCGGCTTTCCGTTGGCCGTCGGTGGACCCTCGTAGAAGACGAAGCGCGGCTTTCCGGCCCTAAGGTCGAGCGATTTCTGGAAGGTGCCCTCTTCCTTCCAGCGGGCCATCAGCTGCTTCTCCAGGTCGGGGAAGCTGACCTTTTGATCCACTTTGTCAAACATCAGAAAATGCGCTCTGCGCGCGCCCGGCCCATCGGCTCAGGCGCCGGTCAGGTTGCGTAAGGCGGCGATCACGAAGTACGCGACCAGCGTCACGACGAGCGGCGAGAGGTCCATCCCGGACATCGGCGGCAGCCGGTGCCGGACCGGCTCGAGCACCGGCTCGGTCGCCCGAAAGACGAACCGGTAGACCGAGTTGTTCGGATAGGGATTCGTCCACGAGAAAACAACCCGCACCAGGATGAGGATGATGAGGGCGTAGAGCGCGTAGATGAGGATGGATGCGATCAGCATTGGCTTGTTAAAGGAGCGCCCTGCGCGCGCCCGGCGAGGCGCGAGGTCCGAAAAGCGCCTGGCCCAATCGTAGCATCGTGCTTCCGGCGGCCAGAGCGGCCTCGAAGTCGTCGCTCATCCCCATAGAAAGGACGGGCAGGCCTTTTCCGACACGCTGTTCGGCCTCGTCATGCAGGAGCCGCAGCTCGTTGAAGACCGGCGCGGGGTCGCCCTCCGACGGTCCCATTCCCATCAAACCGTGAAGGTCGAGCAGGCTCGATACCGTTTTGATCAGCTCGAGCGCTTGATCGGGCGGGACGCCCGATTTTTGTGGTTCGCGGGCGATGTTGACCTCCACCAGCACGGCTTGACCCGGTGCGTGGAGGGCGATCGCCTTGGCCAGTCGCGCCGAGTCGACGGTCTGGATCAGCGCGAATCGCCCGGCGGCTTGCTTGACCTTGTTGGTCTGCAGGTGCCCGATGAGGTGCCATTGGGCTGCAAATGGGCCCTGCGCGCGCCCGGCGGCTATCGCTTCCATCTTCTGCAGCGCCTCCTGCACTCGGTTCTCGCCAAGCACGCGCAGGCCGGCAGCCAGCGCCTCGCGGCAAACGTCGACTCCGAATCCCTTGGTCACCGCCACGATGGCCACCTCGTCGGGATTCCGGCCGGTGGCTGCGATGCGTGCGCTGACTCGGGCCAGGCGCTCCAGAACGGTCGGTTCGGTCAACTCGTGGCCGGGGCGGCCGGGTTCATCCCGGCCGCGACTCCACACGCTTATGGCCGGCGCGCATGGCTTGGAGTGACAAATAAATTAAGTCCCATCCCGGGGAAAGTGAGCAGCCCTACGGCGAAGCCGGCGGGCGATGCAATCAGCAGGTCCCATCCTGGTCGCGCTTGCGCGCAGCGAAAACCGCCGAGGTTTTCGCTCATTTAAGCGCGACTATGGCGCCGAATCGCTTGCCGTCGGGGTGGCGGCGGTGAGAAGGAAAGAGGTAGTGCTCCTTGGTGCAGATGCCGATCTCGTAGACCTGCTTGACGCCGGCGTCTTCGAGCTGCGCGCGGTTGGCGGCAGCGAGGTCGAGCAAGAATCGGTCGCCCGAGGGTGTGACAAACAGCGTGTCGAACTGTGATGCGACTTCCTCCCCGACCTCGTAACAGCGACCGCAGATGCCGGGGCCGATTCCAGCTCGGACGTGATGGCATCCGTATTCGTCCTGCATGAAGGCCACCGCCGCCGCCGCCACTCTGGCATGCGTGCCGCGCCAGCCTGCGTGTACAAGTCCCACGACTCTCTTTTCGGGATCCCACAGCACGATGGGGTAGCAGTCGGCGTACGTCGCGAACAAGGCCACGCTCGGCTGATCCGTCAGCAGCGCATCGACGTCGTCAACTGAATCGATCGGCTCGTCCACCCGAGCCACCGACGCCCCGTGTACCGACCCGAGGGTGGTGAGCCGGGCGCCGTCCAGGCCGAGCACGCCGGCAAAGGTGCGCCGCGCGGCCAGCACGGGTGCGGGGTCGAGGGCATGCTTCAAGCCAACCGAGCCAAGCGCCA